>Ga0316198_10003054_pt1 | contig 10176 bp, 8 predicted proteins | sample OudBieAanoxic_MG_FD_204935 | JGI IMG/M metagenome (GOLD analysis project Ga0316198, IMG submission 204935) | Coastal sediment microbial communities from Oude Bieten Haven, Netherlands - site A anoxic | ecosystem: Environmental > Aquatic > Marine > Coastal > Sediment | place: Netherlands...
CGCCGCGAGTTCGGCGTTCGGATAGTCGCGCACCGGCTGCGGTATCACCGCGACGCCGGGAAAGTCCTCGCGGTGTTCGACGAGGGTAAGCGCCTGTTGCTCGGTCAGATCCTGGGCCAGAATGAGTTGAGCGCCGGAATTGGCATTCTCGAATCGCTCGATGATGGCGCTCGCGGGTTCGTCGAGGAACGCAGCGAGGCGCTGCGCCAGTTCCTCCGAGAACGTCTCTTCCACGAGGCCCATGTCGACCACGACCGCAAGTGAAGGCTTGGTTCCGGCGAGGAGCTCGCCGTGGCGATCGTAGATATCTCCCCGCGGAGCCGGGGTCTGGACCACGCGGATGAGGTTGCGCTCTGCCTCCGTGGTGTAGCGATTGGTCTCGGTGACCTGGATCGACCACAGCCGCAAACCGAGCGCTGCCATCATCACCGCCATCACGAGGCCAACGCCTGCAAGTCGCCATGTGCCGTTCATGCGACCCACGCCCGTTCCTTGGGGCGGACCGCCGATTTCGTCAGCCAGAAGACCGGATAGGCAAGGATGACGTTGTAGAGCGACGGCACCAGGAGGTCCCAAATGAGGCCGGGGCGACCGATGATGCCTTGTCCGAAGAGGGTGGCGAGCACCGCATACGTGAGCTGGCCCAGGAAGGTCAGGCCGAAGACGCCGGCGAGCACCGCAAGCGGCCCGGCGATCTCACGATCACGGATCTTGAGCGTGACAAACGCGATGACGGTGAAGGTACAAGCCCATAGGCCGAGCGGCGAGCCACCGAGGACGTCCTGGAGAAATCCACCACTGAAGGCAACGAAGAGTGCCGGTTCGGGTTTGAGGTAGCGGGAGGTCGCGATCGCCGCAAGCAAGCCGAGCGCCGGTGCATATCCGAACGGTTGGATGTGTTGAAACACCGTAGTCTGGATCAGGACGGCGGCGAGAACGATGCCGAGAGCGATGATGATCTTGCTGCTATTCATCGGATGTCCACCCCGGGGTCGATGGACGGCGGCGGCTCGATCAGCGGATCGCCGCTTTCGGGATCCGCGTCGAGCGGAGACCAGCCGACAACGATCTTCACGAAATCGAGTTCCGAGAACGCAGCAGCAGGGTCAACCGTGGTTCGCAACGCAAAGCCGACGTTGGCCTCCCGGGTCTCTCGAATGAAACCAACGACGACACCGGGCGGGAACCGGCTGCCGTCGGTGATGAGCACGGCCCCCTCGGTCGCCGGTGCAGTGGCATCGAACATATCGAGTTGCAGAACATCGTCGCCACGGCCGGTGACCGCACCCGTCTGGTTCGTGTCCTGAATGCGGACACCAACAGAGACGAGCGGATCGGTGATGAGTCGGACACGTGCCGACGAGCCGGTGACGAGGTCCACACGACCGACCAATCCGCTCTCATCGATCACGGCCTGTCCGGCAATGACACCGTCGGACGAGCCTTTGTTGATGAAGCGCACCTGGTCGAACGTCGAGGTGCCACCCGAGTAGATGCGGGCCGTGACGGTCGCGAGTCCCTCGGGCGGAGCAAGGTCGCTGATCGCCTCGAGTTCGGCAACGCGGCGCTCGAGGGCCGCGGTCTCCCGTAGCCGTGCCTCGAGGCGTTGTACCTCAGCCTCGAGGCGCTCATTCTGATCTCGGAGGCCGGCGACATTCGATACGCCGTCGACGAATCCGACCACAGGGCGCACAAGAAAGTCGATGCCGCCCTGGATGGGTTCAGCGAGTTCCTGAACACCGCCGCGCAATACCGTGGTCGCGCTGTCGCCCGAAGCTCGTACGTCGAAGGTGGCAACAAGGAAACCAACCGCCAACAGCGAGATGAACAGGGCCGTCGCACGGTCGAGGCGTTTTCCGGAAGGAAGCATCAGTTCCGGCGGGCGGCCACGTCACACACGGCCACTGGATTGGAGGACGACGTGGAGCACGTCGAACTCTTCCAGGACCGCTCCCGATCCAAGTACAACGCTCTGCAGCGGCCGCTCTGCGGTCACGATCGGCATGCCCGTCTCGTGGACGAGTCGCTGGTCGAGGCCACGCAGGAGCGCGCCGCCGCCCGCAAGCACGATGCCGCGTTCCATGACGTCGGCGGCGAGCTCTGGCGGTGTCTTGTCGAGGGTGTACTTCACGGCGTCGACGATGGCTTCAACCGGCTCCTCGATCGCCTCCCTGATCTCCTGGCTAGAGAGAACGATCGTCTTGGGGAGTCCCGTGATGAGGTCGCGACCGCGTACTTCTGCAGCGGGCTCGTCGGCGTATGGCCAGGCCGATCCGATCGCCATCTTCACTTGCTCAGCCGTCCGCTCACCGAGCATGAGGCTGTATTCCTTCTTGACCCACTGGATAATCGAGTCGTCGAGCTCGTCCCCACCGATCCGAATGCTCTTTGAAACGACGATGCCGCCAAGGGAGATGACCGCCACCTCGGTGGTGCCACCGCCGATGTCGACGATCATCGAACCCGTCGGTTCGTGGACGGGGAGGCCGACGCCGATCGCAGCCGCCATCGGCTCCTCGATTGTGTAAGCCCGCCGGGCTCCGGCATGGTAGGCCGCTTCTTCGACCGCTCGTCGCTCCACCGCAGTAATGCCGGACGGCACGCAGATCACGATCCTCGGCCGAGCCGCAAACCGGCCGGTGTGCACTTTGTCGATGAAGTAGCGCAGCATCTTCTCGGTCACATCGAAGTCCGCTATGACGCCGTCGCGCAGCGGTCGGATTGCCTGGATGTACGACGGAGTGCGCCCGATCATCCGCTTCGCAGCCATGCCGACTTCGAGGGGGCGGTTGTCTCGCGTATTGATGGCAACTACCGACGGCTCGTTGAGAACGATGCCTTGGCCGCGAACGAACACGAGGGTGTTCGCGGTGCCGAGGTCGATCGCCATGTCGCGGCCTGCGAAAGAGAGAAGACTATTCATGGGAGCATTCCCTGAGAGTGTCTCAACAGTGTACCTGTGAGAGCGGCTAGCGGTCTTGGATCAGCCGAAGAAGAGCCCCAGCTCCCGGTCGGCGCTCGTGAGTGAATCCGATCCGTGCACGATGTTTTCGGTGATGATGAGCCCGAAATCGCCGCGAATGGTCCCCGGGGGCGCCTCCGCCGGATTCGTCGGGCCCATGAGCGTTCGGGCGACAGACACGGCCGAAGCGCCGGTCCACTGCATGGCAACGACTGGACCGCTCGTGATGAACGCTGCGAGTTCCCCGTAGAACGGCTTGTCGACATGTTCGGCGTAGTGCCGCGACGCAAGGTCATCGTCGATTTGCAGCATGCGCATTCGGTCAAGTTGCAGGCCCTTGCGTTCGAAACGCGAGACCACCTCTCCCACCAGACCTCGGCGCACGCCATCGGGCTTCACCATTACAAAGGTTGATTCGATTGCCATGGGCAGGAAGGCTACCCGTCGGACCCATCTTCCGTCCAGGCGTCTCCGGTGTCGACCCAAGGCTCTTCCACCGGCTCGTCATCCGGCTCAGCTTCATATCGCACATGCACCCCGGACGGCCGGAACTCGGTCCCGATGAGCGAGGCGCGGGCCTCGCCCGCCACATAGAGCGATCCGGTCACGGCGATCGATGCATCGGGTCCCGCCGCATCGATGGCGGCAGCGACGGCTTCCGCAACGCCGTCGACGATCGTGACGTCGCACCCCAGCGCCCGAGCGCCGGATTCGGCGATCGTCCTGGCGTCGATCGCCCCCGGATCGTCCGGTGCCGTTGCCCATAGATGCCCTGCGAGTTCTCGGAGCGGCGCAAGAATCTCGTCCGGCGACCGAGGTCCCCGCATGCCGACGACGATCTGCCACTTCGCGTCGGGGAATTCCTCGGACAGCGCCGCTGCAAGGCCCTCGATGCCTTGAAGGTTGTGGGCTCCGTCGACGACGACGAGCGGTCGGTGATGCACGACCTCGATGCGCCCCGGCTGCGTACTCGCAACGAGCGCTGCTGTGAGAGCGTCGATGTCGAGCGCTCGCCCGAGGAAGACCTCGGAAGCGGCGATCGCGGTTGCGAGATTGTCGACCTGGTGCCGGCCGTGGTTCGGCAGATAGAGCTCGGCGTATTGGGCATAGATGCCGTCGACGTCGACCATCCAACCTCCGACGGCAACTCTGGCGTCGGCAACCGCGTAGGCGTCGTTCGCTCGGTACCAGCTTGCCCGCGCTTCGTCGACGCGAGCCGTGATCGCCCCCTCGGCCGCCGGCGGCAGCGGGCCGGTAACGACGATGCCGTCGTCGCTGATGATGGCAGCCTTCTCTCCCGCGATCTCGCCCACCGTTTCGCCAAGGTACTCAACATGGTCGAGGGCAATCCCGGTGATCACCGACACAGAAGCATCGACCACGCTCGTTGCATCCCATCGACCGCCGAGACCGACCTCCACGACCGCCACATCGAGAGCGAATTCGGCGAAGATCGTGAACGCCAGGGCGGCCGTGACTTCGAAGTAGGTGACGCCGCTCCCCGTTCGCCGTTCGTATTCCTCGACGAACCACGCGATGGATCCGACCGCCTCGGTGAAGGTCTCGGCGGAGATTGGAGCGCCGTCGATCGAAAACCGCTCCTCGACGCGATGAAGATGCGGCGACGTGAATGTTCCAGTGCGGATTCCATGGGCTCCGAGAATGTCGGCAATCAGTCGCGTGACCGTGGTCTTGCCGTTCGTGCCTGCGACCTGGACTACCGGGTAGTCGAGGTGGGGATCGCCCATGAACCCAAGCAGCCCGGAGATGCGATCGAGCCCCGGCTTCACTCCCAGGCCGATGCGATCATCGAGGAACGACTCAGCGTCGGCGCGGGTCTCGACGATCGGGATTGAAGGCTCCATGTCAGCCCAACTCTTCGAGCTGTGCTTGGAGCTTCGCCATGCGCTCTTCGCCCTGCGCGACCTTCGCCTCTTCCCCGTTCACGACCTCGGCAGGCGCCCGATCACGAAAGCTCGGATTCGCGAGCTTCGACCGGGACCGACCGATGTCCGCCTCGGTGTCGGTGATCCCTTTCTGTAGCCGCTCGCGCTCAGCATCGAGGTCGACGAGCCCCTCGAGGGGGATGAAGGCCTGTACTCGGCCGGCGACGACCCGGCTCACAGCGCCGACATCGGGGGGACTGCCGAAGGTGATGGAACAACCGGTGAGGGAGGATAGATGCTCCGACCACCATGGCTCCGCCAAACCGTCCGGATCGTTCACGGTGACGTCGATCGGCGTCTTCGGACTGATCTGATGCTCGGACCGGAAACGGCGAAGCCGCGTGACGAGATCCTGGAAGGTGTCCATTCCCGCGGGCCCCACGGCAGGCGGCGGCTCGGGCCATGGCGCTGCAATGAGCAGGCTTCCGTCGCCGAGTTCGGCCCAGAGCTCCTCCGTAACGAACGGGATCGCCGGGTGGAACAGCTTCAGGAGGTCGCGCAGGACCACGCCAAGCGTGGCCCGCGTCGTCGGTGCGCGCTGCTCGTTGCGCAGCGCGCTCTTCGCCATCTCGATGTACCAGTCGAAGACCTCGGCCCAAGCGAAGTTGTAGAGCAGGCCGTAGGCGTCGGAGAACCGGTACTCGTCGAAGAGTCGATCGAACTCCGCAGTGACCTCTCCAAGCCGCTGCAGGATCCAAGCGTCCTCCGGGCCGGGCTCGGATGGATAGCCATCGGCTTGCGGAACGTCTCGGATGTCCATGTGCTCCGCGGCGAATCGCAGAGCGTTCCAGAGCTTGTTGCCGAAGCGGCGCGTTGCGTCCACCCATGCCTCGTCGAAAGGGACGTCGTGGCCGGGGGCGGCCGCCTGGATGAGTGCCAACCGCAACGGATCGGCGCCGTATCGCTCGACGAGTTCGAGCGGGTCGAGGGCGTTGCCGGACGACTTCGACATCTTGCGTCCGTCGGACGTGCGGATGAGTCCGTGGATCGAGATATCGGCGAACGGCTCAGTGCCGGTGAAGTGGAGGCCCATCATCATCATGCGGGCGACCCAGAAGTAGATGATGTCGAACCCGGTCACGAGCACGCTCGTCGGATAGTAGGTCGCGAAGTCGTCGGCTTCTTCAGGCCATCCCATCGTGGAGAACGGCCAGAGTTGCGACGAGAACCACGTATCGAGCACGTCTTCGTCCTGCGTCAGCAACGAGCCGCCGCACTCGGGGCATTCGATTGGCGCTTCTTCTGCAACCACGACCGCTTCACAGTCATCGCAGTACCAGGCTGGGATCTCGTGCCCCCACCAGAGCTGTCGGCTGATGCACCAATCCCTCAGGTTCTCCATCCAATGGAAGTAGTTGTTCTCCCAGCGCTTCGGAATGAACCGGGTGCGCCCTTCCTTGACCGAGGCGATCGCCGGAATCGTGAGCGGCTCCACCTTGACGAACCACTGGAGCGACAGCATCGGCTCGACGACGGTCCCACAGCGCGAGCAGTGACCAACGGAATGATGGTGGTCGTCGATGCGTTCGAGGAACCCTCGCTTCTTCAGCTCGTAGCGAATGGCCTCTCTCGCCTCGAACCGATCCTGTCCGCGGAACGGCCCGCCGTGTTCGGTGATCCGGGCTTCGGTGTCGATCACCTGAATCTCATCGAGGCCGTGCCGGCGGCCGATCTCAAAGTCCAGCGGGTCGTGCGCCGGGGTCACCTTCACGGCTCCCGTGCCGAACTCGACTTCGACGCCTTCGTCGGCAACAACCGGGATCTCTCGATCGAGCAACGGCAGGCGAACCATCCGCCCAACCGAATCGCGGTACCGGTCGTCGTCGGGATGCACGGCCACGGCGGTGTCGCCGAGCATCGTCTCGGGACGAGTAGTGGCAACCGTGACGAACCCATCGCCGTCGGCGAATGGATACCTGATGTGAGTGAGTTCACCGACCTCATCTTCGTGCTCGACCTCGATCTCCGAGATCGCCGTGTGACAGCGTGGACACCAGTTGATGATGCGGTTGTCGCGGTAGATCAGACCCTCGTCGTAGAGCGACACGAAGACCTTTCGGACCGCCCGCGACAAGCCTTCGTCCATGGTGAATCGCTCGCGGGTCCAATCGGTGGAGAAGCCCATCTTTCGCATCTGCTCGGTGATCCGATTTCCCGACTTCTTCTTCCATGCCCACACCTGTTCGACGAACCGTTCGCGCCCGAGATCGTGCCGGCTCATCCCTTCGGCGGCCAACTCGCGTTCGACGACGTTCTGGGTGGCAATCCCTGCGTGGTCGGTTCCGGGGAGCCAGAGCGCGGCGTAGCCTTGCATGCGCTTGCGCCGGATGAGCGCGTCCTGGATCGACAGATCGAGGGCGTGACCCATATGGAGGACACCGGTAACGTTCGGCGGCGGTATGACGATCGAGTACGGCGCACCGTTCGGGTTGATCTCAGGCCGGAAGGTGCCGGCATCCTCCCAAACGGAGTACCAGCGCGACTCGACGGCGCTCGGGTCGTACGTTGGCTTCATCATGCCCCTCGGTCATTGATTCATCCGACAAGGACGTCATGATAGAGGCGCGGATGTGCCAGATAGGGCTGAGGCCGGGAACCGCTAGGTCCCCGGCCTCTCCACCATTCCCCCTGCCCAAGCCCGAACCGAGGTCGGCTGGTTGCCGGTTGCCTTCGATCTGTGCTCACCATACGAACACGCTCCGTAGTCGTCGAGACACAAGATCAACGGGCCACACTGACTAGTCACTGACCCGGCCGACCGCACCCGTGCCGCGCGAGAGGGACACGTGGGGGTCGGCGGCGGTGGGTTCTACTGATCTTCGAACGTCATCTGGGGGTCGAGAGGCGGCTTGACTCGTTTCTTGCGGGCGATCCTGCGCTTCGGGATGCCGTCGGCGAAGAGGGGCTCCTGGACGAGGGCGGCGAGGCGCTCGGCGGTTGGCCACCAGTCGTAGCCGTCACCGATCTCGGAGGCTGCGATGTCGACGCGGGCGCCTTCGGTGACGAAGCCATCGAGATGGTCGTCGAGTATTCCCTCGATCTCGAGCCGGAAGGCATCTGAGGTCGACCGCACACCGTCCGATGAGAGATCCACGTCCGGCAGCAGTCGGATCACCAGGTCGTAGGTCTTCGACCACTCGCGCACCATGGGTTCCACGGCGAACCGGTCAGCGCCCCCACAGGCACGGAGGTAGTACGCGAAGTTGTCCATCACACCGCGGTCGAGTACGAGGACCTCGGACTTGGGCGCCAGGGTCAGCTCCTGGCGGATCTGGGAGACGATGACCCAGAGTTGGGCTTCCCCGGTAGCGCCTTCGTTGATGCCGAGCGGGTTGTCCCGAACGACCTCACGCCCGTATTCGACCGATCGCCCGGCTCGCTGCATGGCGTTCGCGAATCCATGCGCCGCTGTGGTCTTGCGGATTCCGTGGGAACCGATGAACGCCACCTTGGCGTTCCGTTGCCAGCGTCCCATACCAGGCGCTCAGGCCGTGCGTTCTTCCGGCAGGTCCGTCGACACGAGATCGGAGATGGGGACGAGGGTTGGGTTGACTCGATCCCGCACGACCTCTTCGTCGATGACCACCTGTGCAACATCGGTGCGTGCGGGGAGCTCATACATCGTGTCGAGCAGAACCTCTTCCATGATGGCGCGAAGGCCGCGAGCACCCGTCCCGCGGCGCATCGCCTGCTCGGCAATGGCCCGGAGGGCGCCCTCGGTGATGACCAGCTCGACGCCGTCCATCTCGAAGAATTTGGCGTATTGCTTCACGAGGGAGTTTTTCGGCTCGGTGAGCACGTGGACCAGGTCCTCGACGTCAAGATCGTCGACCGTTGTGATCACCGGGAGACGCCCGATGAACTCCGGTATGAGTCCGTACCCGAGGAGATCCTCCGGCAGCACCTCGCTGATCAACTCGGCTGGGCGCCGGCCGTCGTTCGAGTGGACTTCGGCACCGAATCCGACGGTGTTCTGGCCGATCCGGTTCTGGATGACGTCCTCGAGACCCGCGAAGGCGCCGCCGCACAGGAACAGCATGTTCGTTGTGTCGATTTGGAGGAACTCCTGGTGCGGGTGCTTCCGTCCGCCCTGGGGCGGCACGGATGCCTGCGTCCCTTCGAGGATCTTCAGCAGCGCCTGTTGCACGCCTTCTCCCGAGACGTCGCGGGTGATGGACGGGTTTTCGGCCTTGCGGGCGATCTTGTCGATCTCGTCGATGTAGATAATGCCGGTCTCAGCTCGCTTGATGTCGAAATCGGCCGCCTGAATCAGCTTGAGGAGGATGTTCTCGACGTCCTCGCCCACGTAGCCAGCCTCGGTGAGGGCCGTCGCGTCTGCGATGGCAAACGGCACGTTGAGCAGCCGAGCAAGCGTCTGGGCGATGAGCGTCTTGCCCGTTCCTGTCGGACCAACCATCAGGATGTTGGACTTCTGCAGCTCGACGTCTTCCTCGGTCATCCGTTGCCCGGCGCGCACCCTCTTGTAGTGGTTGTAGACCGCGACGGACATCACCTTCTTCGCACGGTCCTGGCCGACCACGTACTGGTCGAGAAACTCATAGATGTCCTGCGGCTTCGGAAGCTCGGCAAACGAGATCTCTTCGGTCTCGGTTAGTTCCTCGTCGATGATCTCGTTGCAGAGGTCGACGCATTCGTCGCAGATGTAAACGCCGGGACCGGCGATCAGCTTCTTGACCTGCTTCTGCGATTTCCCGCAGAAACTGCATTTGAGGAGTTCGGCTCCCTCGTACTTGGCCACGGGTGGCCTCCCTACGCGCTGACGGCTTCGAGTTGGCGGCCCTTGAGGACCGCGTCAATAGCACCGTAGTCGACAGCCTCGGTCGCGCTGAGCCAAAAGTCTCGATCCGTGTCCTGTTGGACCACGTCGAGCGGTCTCCCCGTGTGGTCGGCGAGGATCTCGTTGATCTCTTCGCGGGTCTTGAGGATCTCTTTCGCGTGGATCTCGATGTCGGTGGCTTGTCCGGCGACGCCGGAGACGTGCGGCTGATGGACCATGATGCGCGAGTGCGGAAGAGCGAAACGCTTTCCCTTCGTGCCGCCGGCAAGCAGCACGGCCGCGGCCGATGCTGCAAGGCCCATGCAATAGGTCGCGACGTCCGGCTTGATGAACTGCATCGTGTCGTAGATGGCCATCAGGGCGTAGGTTGAACCGCCCGGCGAGTTGATATAGATGTTGATGTCCTTGTCGGGATCCTCCCCCTCGAGGTGCAAGAGTTGCGCCATGATGATATTCGCGACACCGTCGTC
>Ga0316198_10003055_pt1 | contig 10176 bp, 7 predicted proteins | sample OudBieAanoxic_MG_FD_204935 | JGI IMG/M metagenome (GOLD analysis project Ga0316198, IMG submission 204935) | Coastal sediment microbial communities from Oude Bieten Haven, Netherlands - site A anoxic | ecosystem: Environmental > Aquatic > Marine > Coastal > Sediment | place: Netherlands...
CAAAACTCTCCTATCATCGCTTTTTGTTCTTGCAGTTCTGGTGCAGTCCCACCCGATGACCCATTATTATCAGTTTCTTCTTGCGGGGCTGCTGTTATGCCTGGTTGGAGATATCTGCCTGGCCTTTCAGCAGGAAAAAATGTTTCTTTTGGGTCTGATTTCTTTTTTACTGGGGCATGTTTCTTACATAATCGGTTTTTTCTATGTTGCCCATCCAGGTGTGTGGACATGGGGGGGGTCTATAATCGTTCTTTGTATCAGCAGTGGGATCTATTTCCGGCTCAAACCCCACTTGGGGGCAATGAAAACACCGGTTCTGTTTTACTGCATCGTCATCACCGTAATGCTTTCAGGAGCATGGTCGGTTTTAGACAATTCACGCCTGATGTTATCGGGACGCCTAATGGTTTTTGTCGGTGCTTTCCTTTTCTATATTTCCGACGTGTTTGTGGCCCGGGATCGATTTTTGAAAAAGGAGTTTTTCAATCGGATCATCGGCCTGCCCCTTTATTACACCGGGCAATTCACCTTGGCCTTTTCTGTGGGATTCCTCGAATAACTCAAAATTTTATTTTGCTTGAATAAGTTTTCTGATACAGTTATATTACTTTTTCGTACGTGTCCAGGGGGTTCGCTTCCCCGTTTCACTCCGGTGTCTACGTGTCTTGTCATTTCAATACAAAAAAGTAGGAGTTCAACATGGTCAGGACCGAAATATCATTATTTTTGAAAAACGTTCCCGGAGAACTTGGAAAACTGGCGTCACTGTTTTCAAACGAGGGCATCAACATCGATGCGCTCACCATACAAGACGCATCGAGTTATGTTCAGAATCTTTTTGAAGCCCGGGGGAAATCCATAAAGCGGATCGCTTCGGTTGCCAGCTACAATTCCATGCGGAAGGACTCTGCCCAGTTTGCTCTGATCCGGATGATTGTTGATCAAACCGACAAGGCCATCGATCTGTTGTCAAAAAATGATTACCTCTTCGATATTATGCCGGTGATGACACTTGAGCTTGAAAACAAACCGGGTGCACTTGCAGACATCGCAAATAAGTTTGGAAAAGAAGGCATCAACATCAACTATGTTTACGGAACGGTTTCATCACCCGATGAAAAATGCCTTTTTGTGTTTTGTCCGGAAGATATCGATCTGGCGGCAAAAATCTTCAAAAAATAACACCGATGCGGCAAACTTGACCGTTAAAAAACCGGATTATCTGAATACACCATTTTTTTAAAAGGCTGACGTGACTCAGGATCCGTGTGAAGGACGACGCTTATCTTTTAATATGTGATTGGAGATGACCACTCTTTGAATCTCCGAGGTTCCTTCATAAATAGTAAAAACCCGGGCATCCCTGTAAAAACGTTCAACCGGATAGTCTTTAATAAATCCATACCCGCCATGCATCTGCAGCGCTTTTGCAGTAACCCGATTGACCATTTCAGAGGCAAAAAGCTTGGCCATGGACGCCTGTGAGATAAATTTTTCGCCCCTGTCTTTCATGGCGGCGGCTGAAAGCATTAACTGCCGTGCCGCTTCTATTTCTGTGGCCATGTCCGCGATCATCCAGCGCAGGCCCTGAAATTTGGAAATCGGCTGGCCGAACTGCTCTCTCTTTTTAGCATACTTTACTGCCGCATCGAATGCCGCCTGTGCGACCCCGACTGACTGGGCCGCGATACCGATGCGTCCGCCGTCCAGCGCTTTCATGGCGATTTTAAAACCATCTCCCTCATTTCCCAATCTGTTTTCAGCAGGAACGATGCAATCGTAAAAGATGAGGTCCGTGGTATCGGAAGCACGGAGACCCATTTTATCTTCTTCATTTCCCACAATGAGCCCGGGGGTGTCTTTCTCAACGATAAATGCACTGATACCGTGGTGGCGCTGTGTTTCGTCCGTGATGGCCGTAACAATAACCAATCCGGCATTCCTTCCGGATGTGATAAACCGTTTTGTGCCATTGATAATGTACCCATCACCTTTTCGGACAGCAGTGGTCGATTGCCGGACAGGATCCGAGCCGGCATGGGGTTCGGTCATGGCAAAGGCGCCGATAATATCTCCCGTAGAAAGGGGTTTTAAAAAATTTTCCTTCTGCATCTCGGTTCCCAACCGGTAGATGCTCTCACAGACAATGGAGTTGTGAACCGACATAACCACCGCAGTTGAAGCACAGGAATAGGCAATCTCGGAAAGGGCCAGGACATAACTCACCGTGTCGGCACCGGACCCCTCATATTCAAACGGGACCATCATTCCCATCAGCCCCAGTTCTCCCATTTTTTTAAGATTTTCAGCCGGAAATTCTTTGGTCTCATCCCGTTCCGCAGCTGTGGGCGCAACGACTTTCCTCGAAAACTCCCTGGCCATGGTCTGAATCATGATCTGTTCATCCGTCAGCGCAAAAGACATTGATTATTCCTTTTAACATTTTCAAATAAATTCGTTTACGCGATTTAGTGAAACGCGGTAATTCCCCTAAATTTCGAATCTCTGCAGCACACAACGCGGAGAATTGAAATTTAAGCACGGCTAGGGCCCGTAAATTATGACCAGCATTTCTGCTTTTTCTTCTCCGATATTTGTCAATTTATGCCGTATCCCCGAATTGAAATGAAGAGATTCTCCGACTTCGAGGGTATTGATATGATCACCAACCATCACTTCGACCTTTCCGGCCAGCACATAGACGAACTCTTCACCCTCGTGCTGATATCCCACGCCTTTATGATCCTGCATGGCGTTAATCGAGACCTTGAACGCCTTCAAATGTTTATTCTCTGCCCCGGGCGTCAGGGTTGTATAGGCATAATTTTCCGTGCGTTTTGTGTAGGCCTTGATACGACGTCTCAAGCTCGACTCCTGTTCTCTGAGGAAAAAACCCGAATCGATCTCCAGCGCCTTGGCAATCTGCAAAAGCGCTCCCACCGGGGGAATCTTTTTGCCACTCTCGATTTCTTTTAGATAATCGATGGAAAAACCGGTTTCATTGGCCACACGGTCAAGGGTCATTTTTTTCTTTAACCGTTCCTTCTTTATCTTCTTCCCCACCGGGGCCAGAGCCTCGGCCTTCTTTTTAGCCATAACGCCTCCTTATGGGTATTCATAGAATCCCCGACCCGTCTTTCTTCCCAGCCATCCGGCTTCCACATATTTCCGAAGCAGCGGACAGGGGCGGTATTTTGAATCTTTAAATCCATCGAAAAGGGTTTCCATAATTGCAAGACAGGTATCCAAGCCGATGAGATCCGCCAGTGCCAGCGGGCCCATGGGATGATTCGCACCCAGTTTCATGACGGTATCGATATCTTCCCGGGATCCAACGTTCTGGTACAGACAATAAACCGCCTCGTTGATCATGGGCATGAGAACCCGGTTGGCGATAAAGCCGGGATAATCGTTTGCTTGGGCCGGTGTTTTGCCGAACCGGACAGCCAGATTCCAGGTTGTTTTAAACGTGTCGTCCGAGGTTGCCAATCCCCGGATCACCTCGACAAGCTTCATCACCGGAACAGGATTCATAAAATGCATCCCGATAATTTTATCCGGCCGTTTTGTACGGGCTGCAACCCTTCCGATGGGAATAGACGATGTATTGGTCGCCAGAATCACATGCGATGCACAGATTCGATCCAGATCTTCGAAGATCTGAAACTTGATCGGTTCATGTTCGGTGGCAGCCTCTACCACAAAATCGGCAGATGCCATATCCTTGATGTCAACGCTGGCGGTGATTCTTTCCTGAACTGCATTCATCGTTTCAACGGTGATTTTTTCTTTTTTAACACCGCGCTGAAGATTCATCTCGATGGTTTCAAGGCCCCGTTCAACAAATTCAGCGGCGATGTCGCTCATGATCACCTCAAGGCCGCTCATAGCGGCAACTTGAGCGATACCGTTTCCCATCTGACCCGATCCCACAACGCCAAGTGTTTTGATGTCCATATTTATCTCCTTATCTTGTAACCGTTCACAGGTTCAGGGTTCAGAGTTTACCGTTTAGGGTTACTTAACCTTTGAACCTTTAAACCTCTGAACCCCTGAACCTGTGAACCTTTGAACCCGTGAACGCCTACCTTGAGACCTGGTTTATTGTAGTCAAATAGACCAGCTTGCTATATTACAGTAAGCCTTGAGTTCAAATAAAAAAGGCTATACTCAAGGCTTACTGTAATATAGCAAGCTTTGCAAAACGCCCCTTTTTGTCCAATTTCTTCGTCAGTCTCAACATTGTGCACGAAGTGAAGCTTTAGCTTTATCCTCGAAATACTCAATGTATTCCTGTGGTTAAAATTTTCCCCTTTCTTGAACTTGAACAAAAATGAACATTTTTCAAAGGTCTCACCTTATCTTTTTACCACCATGGCAACCCCCTCACCGCCCCCCAGACACAGGGAAGCGACCCCGATTTTTTTGTCCCGGCGTATCAATTCATGCAAAAGAGTAACCAGCACCCGGCATCCGCTTGCGCCGATGGGATGTCCCAACGCAACGCTTCCGCCATTCACATTCACCTTGGAAGGATCCAGTTCTAGCGCCTTCAGCACCGCCACCGTCGAACCGCTGAAAGCTTCGTTGGTCTCGAAAAGATCCACATCCTCTATGGCAATTCCTTCTTTTTTCAGACATTTGGGAATTGCCCAAATGGGAGACACCAGCAGATATTTCATGTCCATGCCAAATGATGCCTGGGCACCGATGGTCGCCATGATCTCACAGTTCAATTCTTCTGCTTTGTCTTTGGACATAACCACCACCGCTGCAGCACCGTCGCTGATGATGGACGCATTTCCGGCAGTCCCCCTTCCATCCTTTTTAAATGCGGGCTTCATTTTTGACAAGCTTTCAAACGTCGTCTCACGGGGACATTCATCCTCATCAAAAATGATAGAATCACCCTTTCGCTGAGGGATTTCAACGGGAACAATTTCATTTTTGAACCGTCCTGTTCGGATGGCTTCAAGGGTCCGACGATAGGATTCGGCAGCATAACGATCCTGGTCTTCACGGCTCACGTTATACCTTTCCGAACACAGTTCGTTTGAAATCCCCATATGAAAATCGTTGACAATATCCCAGAGCCCGTCATGAACCATGTGGTCTTCGATCTTGCCCGGTCCCATGCGGTATCCAAAACGGCCTTTTTCAAGATAATACGGGGCCCTGCTCATGTTTTCCATCCCCCCGGCAACCACGACATCCGCATCCCCGACCTGGATAGCCTGAGCCGCCAGCATGACCGCCTTTAAGGCGGAGCCGCAGACTTTGTTTAGCGTAATACATTCTACATCATAGGGCATATTGGCCTTAACGGCTGCCTGTCTGGCAGGATTTTGGCCGCAGCCGCATGGGAGAACCATTCCCATTATCACTTCATTGACATGATCTTTTTTTATTCCGGCACGTTCTACCGCCCCTTCAATCACCACAGCCCCCAGATCGTTGGCTCCCGTACTGCTCAATGAACCATTAAAACTTCCCAACGGCGTTCTCACTGCACTCACAATAACTGCTTCTTTCATAATGAATATTTCCTTTTATATGTTTGTTGTCGATCCCGGTCTTCCGATATATAACCTCCGTCTTCCGACTTCTGGCATTTCCACTTTAGGCATTTTAGATCATTTTAGATCATTTTAGGCATTTTAGGCATTTTAGGCATTTCCATTACAGGCATTTCAATTTTAGGCATTTCTGCTACATATTCCGTCGATACTTCCCCCCCACATCATACAACGCCTGGGTAATCTGTCCCAGCGAACATACCTTAACAGTCTCCATGAGTTCGGCAAAGATATTATTTCCTGACAGGACGGTTTTCTGGAGCCGCTTCAGCATTTTCATGGCTTCTTTTTCGTTCTGTTTCGTGAACTCGCCCAAGCGCTTGAGTTGTGATTCCTTTTCAGCTTCGGTGGCCCTGGACAGTTCAACACATTCAGACAACTGTTCCAGATCGGTGTCAGGATCCCGGAATGTATTGACACCAACGATCGGAAATTCTCCGCTATGCTTTAGATTCTCATAATACATCGATTCCTCCTGAATCTTGCTCCGCTGGTAGCCGGTTTCCATGGCGCCGAGCACACCGCCGCGTTCGGCAATCCTGTCGAATTCTAAAAGAACCGCTTCTTCCACAAGCCGCGTCAGTTCCTCCACCACAAAACTGCCCTGGCTCATATTTTCATTCTTGGCAAGGCCCCACTCCCGATTGATGATGAGTTGAATGGCCAGTGCACGACGGACCGATTCATTGCTGGGCGTTGTAATGGCTTCATCGAAGGCGTTGGTGTGTAGACTGTTGCAGTTGTCGTAAATCGCACAGAGCGCCTGAAGGGTGGTCCGGATATCGTTAAACTGAATGTCCTGACTGTGCAAGGATCGGCCGGATGTCTGGACATGATATTTCATCATCTGGGACCGGACCGACCCGCCGTATTTATTTTGGATAGCGATGGACCAGATGCGTCTTGCCACCCTCCCAATCACCGTATATTCCGGGTCCATACCGTTGGAAAAGAAAAAGGACAAATTGGGCGCGAAACTGTCGATGGGCATGCCCCGAGACAGATAATATTCCACGTACGTAAAGCCGTTGGCCAGGGTAAGGGCCAGTTGAGTAATCGGATTGGCGCCGGCCTCGGCAATGTGGTATCCTGAAATGGAAACCGAATAGAAATTGCGAACGTCATTTCTTATAAAATATTCCTGGATATCTCCCATCATTTTCAACGCAAACTCAATGGAGAAAATACAGGTGTTCTGTCCCTGATCCTCTTTTAAAATGTCCGCCTGAACCGTACCGCGAACATTGGACAAGGTCATGGAACGAATGTCGTTGCATTCTTTTTCCGCAGGTTCCCTCCCTTTTTCACGGCGGAACGCCTCGACCTGCTGATCGATGGCCGTGTTTAAAAACATGGCAAGCATTATGGGTGCAGGACCGTTGATGGTCATGGAAACCGATGTGCTGGGAGCGCACAGATTAAAACCATCATATAAAACTTTGACATCGTCGAGGGTGCATACACTGACTCCCGAAGTCCCTACCTTGCCGTAAATATCAGGTCTTCGATCCGGATCGTATCCGTATAATGTTACGGAATCAAACGCCGTGGAGAGACGCTTGGCTTCGTAATTTTCAGACAGCAGTTTGAATCTTCGGTTGGTCCGGGCAGGATCGCCTTCTCCCGCAAACATTCGGGTCGGATCTTCATCAACCCGTTTCAGCGGAAAGACACCGGCGGCAAACGGAAACCGGCCGGGAACATTTTCTTCTCTTAACCAGGTGTAAATCTCTCCGGGATCCTTGAATTTGGGGAGAACGATCTTCGGAATTTGCGTTCGCGATAGCGATTGATGATAAAGGGGAACCCTTATTTCACGGTCTCGCACGCGGTAGACAAGTTCGTCTTTGGCATACGTTTCTTTGATCTCTTCCCAGTCGTCAAGGAGACGGGTCGTCTTAAGCCGATTCAAAACTTTTGATGCATCCCCTTTAAGATTGTCATTGCTCAGGGTTTCTGCAGCTTCTTTTAAGTGCCAGACTTTCCGAACAGCATCCGCTTGCGCTTGTGTCTCCTGATGATAATCTCTGACGGTATCCGCAATTTCAGCAAGATAACGGGTGCGTTCCGGAGGGATAATGATGGTTTTGGATGTCGAAATTCGTGTTTGGGTTCTGGGTAGATTCGAGCCAAAAATAATACCTGTTTTTTCCGCCAGAGTATCCATAATGCCATGGTACAAGGCCGTAACCCCGTCATCATTGAATTTCGAGGCAATGGTCCCATAGACCGGCATTTCCTCGGGCAACTGGTCCCATGCCTTCCGGTTGCGCTGCACCTGTTTACGGACGTCCCGAACCGCATCCTCACCGCCCCGCTTTTCATATTTGTTTAGGACAACAAGGTCTGCAAAGTCGAGCATATCTATCTTTTCGAGCTGCGTGGCGGCACCGAATTCGCTGGTCATCACATAAATCGATAAATCGACCAAGTCGATAATACTTGAATCTCCCTGCCCGATACCTGCCGTTTCTGCGATCACAAGGTCAAAGCCTGCTGCCTTTACAACGTCTATGGCTTCAGCCAAGGCATGGGGAATTTCGGTCTGTGATCGACGGGTTGCCAGGCTTCGCATGTAAACCCTTGGATTCTCGATGGCATTCATCCGAATTCTGTCCCCCAGAAGCGCTCCGCCGGTTTTGCGCCGCGAAGGATCACTGCTGATAATTGCCAGTTTAATGTCCTTAAGGTCGTGGAGAATTCTCAGAATCAGCTCATCCGTGAGAGACGACTTCCCGGCGCCACCGGTCCCGGTAATACCGATAACCGGTGTTTTTCGTTTGCCGATTTTTTTTAAAATTTCGGTTCTAAGCTTGGCAAGGTGTCCGTTTTCCCCTGCTTTGGCCAGTTCAACAGCGGTAATAAGGTTGGCAACCTTGTATTTGTCGTCTGGAGAAAGACGGGCAACGTCAAAATCCTTCCCCTGGGTCGTAGGAAAATCCATATGCCTAACCATATGGTTAATCATCCCCTGCAGCCCCATTTTGGCACCGTCCTCGGGAGAATATATCTTGGTTGCACCATAAGCTTCCATCTCTTTAATCTCATCGGGAATGATAACACCCCCGCCGCCGCCGAAAACCTTGACATGCGGAACTCCCTCTTCTTTCAAAAGGTCAATAATGTATTTGAAAAATTCCACATGCCCCCCCTGGTAGCTGGACACCGCAATTCCTTGAACATCTTCCTGTATCGCAGCATCGACGATTTCTTGGACAGAGCGGTTGTGCCCCAGATGAATGACCTCAACGGCGGCATCCTGGAGTATTCGACGCATGATATTTATGGACGCGTCATGACCGTCAAAAAGAGAGGTTGCGGTAACGACCCGGATATGGTGTTTGGGCTTATAAACTTCAACGTCTACATTCATGCCCCCTCCTCATAAAATTGAAGGTGTTCAGTTTAACTTTGTTTCGCAATTCCAAGAATAAATTCGGTCTGGAACTTAATATAATCCTCAATACTGTAATGCCTTGCAAGAAACCATCGTCGAAACGTCCACATGTGGCCGAGAACGGAAATATTGTGAGCAATCAGTTCCATGGATCGATCACTTAAATGGGGCAAATCTCCCGACGAAACCAGACGCTCGAGCACTTCCATAAAAATACCGGTGATGCGGACTTCGTTTTCCAGTACTTTTTTGCGCCATTGCGGTGGAAGGGATTGAGTTTCCTGATAGATAAGCAGAATATGATCACTCATACGGTTACAGACCAAAAAATACTCACGGATGGCTTCAGCCAGAGACTTTCGGCCGCCTGCCGCTCTTTCCATTGCTTCCGACACACCCCTCTCGACCTCTGCATGGATGGCATCGCAAACCAAATACAGAATGTCCTCTTTGGAAGCGACATATTCATATAATGAACCGATGGATAGGCCGGCGGCACGAGCGATCTGCCGTGTCGTGGTTTTGTGAAACCCCTGATTGATGAAAAGCTGAACTGCAGCATCAACTATCTGAAGATGCCGTTGCTCCACAAGATCAGGATTTTTTATCTGAGTGGGGATTCCTTTTGTGGCACGCATATGCTCTGTTATAATCCTATCAATTTGCTCAGGTTAAATAGGACACAGATTTTCGCAGACCCGCCTGCCATGTGAGCTCGCCCGCCAGCCAAGCCCGCCCGGAATTCGCCTGAGGCGAAGCCGATGGCGGACGGGCAAGGCGAGACGGCCTGGGGTGAAAGCGGGCAGGTATTCACAGATAATAATATTCTTTTTATTTTAAGATCTTGATAATCTGTGTTCATCTGTGTCCAAAAAAGGAAATTTCTATACTATCAAGTTATGATCGAATATGGCCCTTATTCTGACCGAGCGCTCGTTCATATTTAATAGCACGTTCCAGTTTTTCGTGTCAATATTTTTCCTCGAAACAGAAAAACCTTACTGATGATAATGCCTTATGGACCAAGGCATAAGAAAGATATTGACAAAACTTACAACCGGGGTTACAAATGACCATTATCTTGTGACCGAGCGCTCGCTCATAATGACAGGCAAAAATGTCGTGCGTGTTCAGGGGGTGGGCTTCCTCGTGTAACGATATTGGCGGAGTGGCTTCGTCATTTCAATGACTTAGCAGTGGGGG
>Ga0316198_10003056_pt1 | contig 10175 bp, 6 predicted proteins | sample OudBieAanoxic_MG_FD_204935 | JGI IMG/M metagenome (GOLD analysis project Ga0316198, IMG submission 204935) | Coastal sediment microbial communities from Oude Bieten Haven, Netherlands - site A anoxic | ecosystem: Environmental > Aquatic > Marine > Coastal > Sediment | place: Netherlands...
ACTGGGTGTAGATATAGAAACCGGCAAGATCAACTGGAATTATTCAAAAACCATTCCCGCACTGACACTTCGTGGCAGCAGTTCACCGGTACTTTCTCGAAGCCATTTTTATACCGGTCTGGAAAGTGGCCGTTTAATTGCGATGTCACCCATCGATGGTGAAGTTGCCTGGGACATCGCCCTGACCGTACCTGAAGGGCGCTCCGAAATTCAACGCCTGGTCGATATCGATGGCAAATCCGAGCTTTACGGTCGCCTGCTTTATGCCGCGAGTTATCATGGGCGTATTGCTGCAATCGATGTAACACGCGGCCAGTTCCTGTGGGCGAGGTCGTTCTCCAGCAACACCGGTGTGAGTGTCGCTACTGATGCAGTCTATAGCAGTGATGATCGCAGCCATGTGTGGGCGCTGGATCGTAATAACGGCGCGACCTTGTGGAAGCAGGACAAGCTCCAGGCTCGCAGTGTCACGCGGCCGGTGATCTATCAGGATTTTCTGGTTGTCGGCGACTTTGAAGGTTATGTTCATGTGATGTCACGTTTCGACGGCCGCTTTGTTGCACGCACACAGGTTGATTCTAATGGCATCCTGGTGCCGCCGATTGTCGATGGCGACAGGCTGCTGGTACTGTCTCGTGACGGCTATCTCGCTGCCTATAGCATCGAGGAATCAGTAAAGTATAGCGATGAAGAATTATTTGATTGAGTGATTGAAGTGTCGATCAATCCACAACATAGTGCGTCCACCTACGTACGGTATCCGGGCTGACCGGTCTATTCCCTATGAAGCCCGTTATTGCACTCGTTGGACGCCCGAATGTTGGCAAGTCGACATTATTTAACGTCCTGACCCAAAGCCGTGACGCCCTGGTCGCGGACTATCCCGGACTCACACGTGATCGCAAATATGGCCACGGCAGTTTTGACAATAAAAACTTTATTGTCATCGATACCGGTGGCCTAAGTGGAGAAAACGAAGAGCTTGATGAACACATGGCGGCACAAACACTGCATGCCATTGAAGAATCAAGTGTCGTTCTGTTTCTGGTTGACGCACGCGATGGCATGACCGCGGCCGATGAAAATATCGCAGTGCATCTCCGGCGCAGCGGAAAAACCGTTTACCTGGTATTGAACAAGACCGATGGCCTCGATGCAGCAATGGTCGCCAGTGAGTTCTATGCGCTGGGTCTGGGTGATCCGATAGCGGTCGCTGCTTCGCATAATCGCGGTATCAGGCCATTGCTCGAAAAAGTGCTGCAGCCGTTCGAGCAGGATGAGCCGGGGATCGATGAAGAACACGGTATCAAGGTCGCATTTGTCGGCAGGCCCAACGTCGGCAAATCCACCCTGGTCAACCGCGTACTTGGAGAAGAACGTGTTGTGGTGTTCGACATGCCGGGTACGACGCGCGACAGCATATACATACCGTTTGAACGCGATAACAAGCGCTATACCTTGATCGACACCGCGGGCGTGCGCAGGCGCAGGTCAGTGCACGAAGCGGTAGAGAAGTTCAGCGTCATCAAAACCATGCAGGCCATCGAAGAAGCCAACGTTGTGGTGATGATGATGGACGCGCAAAAGGAAATAGCCGACCAGGACCTGCATTTGCTGGGTTTTATCCTCGAAGCAGGGCGGGCGCTGGTGCTGGTGATCAACAAGTGGGACGGCCTGGGCGATTATCAGAAAGACAAGATCAGGTCGGATGTTGATAAACAGCTGGTTTTTATCAACTTTGCCGAGATTTTTTATATTTCAGCCCTGCACGGTTCCAGTGTCGGCAAGTTATATGCAGCCATTGACCGCGCCTATGAATCTGCAACCCGCGATCTGTCGACGCCGAAACTGACACGCATTCTCGAGCAGGCGATGGAGGCGCACCAGCCGCCGCTGGTGCGCGGCCGCAGGCTCAAGTTGCGTTATGCTCACCAGGGCGGTGTTAATCCGCCGCGCATTATCATACACGGCAACCAGACCGACCGGGTACCGGCGAGCTACCAGCGTTACCTGACGAATTATTTCCTCGACGCCATCAACTCGGTGGGCACACCGATTAAAATCGAGTTCAAAGGCGGCACCAACCCCTTCGCAGACAAGCGAAACAGGCTGTCGAAACGCCAGCAATTCAAGCGTGCCCGTATGATTCAGCACATCAAGAAACGCGAGCGAAAACGCAAAAAACGCTAAGCTGCAACGTCTTTACAAACAGTTACTTATACCGCTTTTTCGGTAAATATCATTTTGTCGGTTAGCCTTGATAATGCCCGCTTATGGGCTATCTTCTATATATCACGTACTAAAAATACGAATTACAAAAATAACATGTATTAGAAAAATAACATGGGGTATTGAGGAGATGAGTCCGTTTTTACGTAAAATTTCAACTTTCGGCATCGCGATGCTGGTGAGTGCGTCCGCACATGCGATCCAGTTTGACGGTTTCTTTACCGTGGGTGCTGCGATTCACGATGATGACACCAATAAAGACAACCCGGCAGTAGATGGGCGTGAGAACGTGTACATCGGCAGTCTGGGCGATCGAGGCATCACCGAAGATCTGACCTTCGAGACCGATACCCGTTTTGGTCTGCAGATTTCATCCGATGTCAGCGAAAACATGTCGGTCGTCGCCCAGTTGCTGGGAAGAGGCACCAACAGCAACTTCGACGCCATCGTCGAGTGGGCCTACGTCGATTGGGAATTTGCCGACTGGATCAGCCTGCGCGCCGGCAAGGTCAAGCAGCCGGTGTACCTGGTGAATGATTACGTCGAAGTCGGTTATGCCTATCCCTGGATACGCCCGCCGGTCGAAGTGTACTACCTGAACAACCCGTTGAATACCGTCAACGGTGCCGAGCTGCTGCTGTCGTTCCCTGTGGGCCCGGGCACACTGTCATTTCAGCCCTACATCGGATCCAACCGTGACGATATACCCAACACCGGTGGCCAGGCTTATTTTGAGGCCGAAAACATTTATGGTATCGACGTCAAGTATTCCGGCCGCGGTTATAGCGTCCATGCCAGTAATTTCCAGTGTGACGTAAAAACCTTCGGTGGTCTGACTAACGTTCCAACGGCGTTTGGCTTCGACGTTGATGTTGACCTGAATGGTCAGGGGGAATGTGACGTAACTTCCGCAGGTCTGACATTCGATGTCGCCAACGTGGTTGTCTATGCCGAATGGCAGGAGCGTACCACCACGGACAAACTGTCACGCCCGTTCGGTGACCAGGATGCCTGGTATGCGACGCTGGGCTATCGTATCGGTAAATGGCTGCCGCATCTGACCTATGCGACCATCGATGGTAAAGCGTCGACATACTCACCTGAGGCAGTTTCATGTGGTGAGTCTGCTGGCTGTGATTTAACTCCCGTAGGTAATCCAGTGACTGTGCCAGGGGGTACACCTTTATTCAACTTCCCGATTGCTGTGCAGACCTCGATCACTGCCGGTCTGCGCTACGAGGTCAATGACAGTGCAGCGCTAAAGTTTGAATATGCCGTTGTCGATGTGGAGAATGATCCCAATGAGCTGGCATCAACCAACAATCCCTTGGGTGTGAACTATGGTTTGTTTAATACGGATTTCACCCTTGCGCCACCTAAAGACAAGGTTGGTATCGCCAGTGTTGCACTGGATGTGATTTTCTAAAGTGTTATAGGGAGAAATGTCCTAAACAGCCTAGACGTATAATAACCGCCAGCACCCGGCTCAGCCGGGTAAAGCTGGGCAGGTATATCAAGATGAAGACTTACAGTAATAAGCATCAACAGCATATACTCGACAGCACAGGCTTGCTTCCGCAAAAGAACTGGAAGACCGCCCTGTTGCATATCGCATTGCTGGTTGTCGTCGTTTTCCTGACCGAAATATCCGGCGCGCAGGCGGACATGGTGTTCGATTTCCAGATGAAGCTCGCGAAGAAGGGTAATGCCGAAGCGCAGTTCAAGGTCGGCGAGATGTATGAAAGCGGCCGAGGTGTCGAGAAAAGCATGGACGAGGCGATGAAGTGGATCAACAAGGCTGCCGCCCAGGGAAACAAGGCGGCTATCTATAATCTGCTTTACAAGGACCTGGAAAAAAACGGCGTGACCAAGGAAAACAAGCCCAGGCTAGTTAAATTGCAGAATGCTGCCAGGGACGGTGACGGATATGCCCAGTATTATGTCGGTCTGATGCACTCACGCGGTGTGGGTGTGAAAAAGAGCAATAAGGCTGCGCTGGACTGGTTGGGCAAGGCTTCCCTGGTTGGTATAACTGCGGCAGAGGCAGAAATAGCACGTGTCAATGGGGCGGCGAATCAGGGTGCCCGGCTGCGTGCTCAACGGGAAGCAGAACGTAAAGCACGCCAGCAGCAGGAAGCGAAACGTAAGGAAGAAGAGCGCAGGAAACTCGAAGCACAGCGCCAGCAGCAGGAAGCGGCCGCGAACAAAAAAGCCAAACAGGAACAGAAGCTTGTGCGGCAGCGTGAAGCCGAACGCAAAGCAGCGGCAGAAGCGGCGGCAGAAGAAGAAGCAAGAAAACAACGCCTGATCGCCCAAAAAGAGGCTGAAGCCGAAAAGAAGCGGCAGGCTGTTCTGGCGCAGCGCAAGCAAAAAGAAGCCGAGAAAGAAGCAAAGTTTGAGTCTGACCCCTGTGCAGGCAAATCAGCCAGGTTCCTCTCAACCTGTAAATAGAACCATACGTAAGTATGCATTATTACAGCCCGGTTTATCCGGGTTGTTTCATTTACATACAGAAAAAATTCAGCCGCGAAACACGCAAACAGCGCAAAAGGCTCATTCAGTTATTAAAAAACAAAAACATTTGTAATATTCGCGCCTTTTGCGTTGTTTGCGGCTGATGGTTTTAAAATGTTATTGCTATTTCCAGCCATTATCGAGTTCTAACTTCAGTAGTGTAAGATCAGCTGTAATTCACAATAAATATATGCTGCATCATAAATAAACGTGACCAGAAAAAAGTCCAGAAAGACAACATCCCGCCGGAAGCCACCAGCACACAACAAGCGTAAGCAACGTTCGCGTAGTAGTAAAAAGTACAGGTCGAAAAAGCGCGCACTTGGCTGGTTTGTTATTGCATCAATATTAATTACCACGCTATACGTTATCTGGCTGGATTACCGGGTCGTCGACCGGTTTAGCGGGCGCCTGTGGTCACTGCCTGCCAGGGTTTATGCACGGCCGCTTGAGCTCTATGTCGGTAAGAAAATCAGCGTAGAAGAACTGCTGTACGAGTTGAAGAGTCTTGATTACCAGGCTGTGAATCAGCCTCCCTCCAGACCGGGGCGTTACCACCAATGGGATAATCATTTTGAAATCAAAACCAGGGCTTTCAGATTCTGGGATGGCGCTGAAGAAAGTCGTGAAATACGCATCGATATTCATGGTGGTACGGTCTCCGGTCTCTACGGTTTATACACAAAAGAAGCGATCCCGCTGATCCGGCTTGACCCGGTATATATCACGGGAATTTTTCCGGCACATGGCGAAGACAGGATTCTGATCAGACTGGATGATGCGCCGGACCTGTTTCTGCAGATGCTGGTGATGGTTGAGGACAGACGATTCTACGAGCACATCGGCATAGATTTGAAATCGATTGCACGGGCGCTGGCGGCAAACATCAAGGCGGGACGGACCGTACAGGGCGGCAGTACCATTACGCAGCAGCTGGTAAAGAACATGTTTCTCACGGCTGATCGTAACCTGTGGCGAAAAATGAATGAGGCCGTGATGGCATTGTTGCTGGAGCTTCATTACGACAAGGACCAGATTCTTGAGACCTATTTGAATGAGGTCTACCTGGGACAGGACAACGAACGCGCCATACATGGTTTTGGTCTGGCCAGTGATTTCTATTTTGGTAAATCGCTGTCAGAGCTCGATCTTGATCAGATGGCTGTTCTGGTTGGCATGGTCAAGGGCGCATCATTCTACAACCCGGTAAGAAACCCGCAACGTGCGACTGAACGGCGCAACACAGTCATTGATGTTATTCAAAGCAATGGTCTGATAACTGAAGGTCAGGCGATTTACCAGAAAAACAGGAAGCTTGTCGTCACATCAAGAAATAAACGTTCGCTCTATCCTGCATTTATCAATCTCGTGCAGCGACAGCTGACGCGTGATTATGATGCCGAAGATTTGAAGTCTGAAGGCCTGCAGATATTTACAACACTGGACCCGTATATTCAGCGGGTCACTGAGCAGTCCATCCGATCTACAGTGCCGGTACTCGACAGGCAATCTGACGAACTGCAGGCCGCTGCTGTAGTTGCATCGTCCGATAGCGGAGAAATACTGGCGATTGTCGGCGACAGAAACCCTTCCTTTGCAGGCTTCAACAGGGCACTGGATGCGCAGCGGCATATTGGTTCACTGATGAAGCCCGTGGTGTATCTGACCGCGGTCAAGCGGAAAGAAAAATATACACTGGGTTCGTTGCTGTCTGATACCCGCCTGCGCGTCCAGGGTGAAGATAAACAGATCTGGGAGCCGGAAAACTACGATAAGGAGTTTCACGGCGATGTCATTATGTACGAGGCCTTGTTGAAATCGTACAACATACCCGCTGCACGGCTGGGACTTGAGCTGGGCCTGTCGAATATCAGTGACACCCTGAGGCAAATGGGCAGTAATCAAATACTGCCGCCGTACCCGTCTATTACGCTGGGCGCAGTCGACATGTCGCCATTCGAGATCGCATCGATCTACCAGACATTTGCCGCCAGCGGCTTTCACAGCCCGTTACACAGTGTACGAGCGGTACTGGACAGCCAGGGTGCGCCACTAAAACGCTACGAACTTGATGTTAAGCGCGAAACTGATCCGGCTGCAATCGCCTTGATTAATTTTGTTTTGAACAAGGTCACGCATTCGGGTACCGCGAAAGGTTTATCGCAAGCCCTGGATATCGAGGTGGCAGGTAAAACAGGCACATCGGACAATCTGTATGACAGCTGGTTTGCAGGTTTTTCCCGCGAGAAGGTGGCGGTGGTATGGCTTGGTTTTGACGATCAACGTCCGACAGGTCTGACGGGTTCAAGCGGTGCCATGCGCGTATGGAAACGTATTTTCGAGGGTATATCGGCCAGTTCGATCAATCTCGAGATGCCGGAGGAAATCAACATGGTCTGGATCGACCAGCCAACCGGACTGCGCAGCGATAAGCGCTGCGAAAATGCGGTAGAATTGCCGTTTATCAGGGGTTCAGAGCCGCAACAGTATGCGGGTTGTGAAACCGGATCACCACTGGACTGGTTAAAGAAAATATTCGACTAATGTTCCGACAGCTTACTTCAACGGCCATTGCCGTAATCATCCTGGCACTGATGTCCTGCGCGCCTGCGGGTTATCAAAAAACGGAAACCGATACAGTGCCAACATTGGCCATGGCCACGGAAACCTGGCAGCAGACTACAACTACTGCGCTTCCTGCCGTTGAGGATTTGATGAATCAGGCTGATGCGCAGATAGCCATCAGAAACTGGGACGTGGCATCTGAAAAACTTGAACGCGCACTGCGCATGTCGCCAGACTATGCACCTGCGTGGAGCCGTTTGTCGCGCATCGCCTTGTCTAAAGCCGATCCGGCGCGAGCGATTCAAATGGCCAAACGCAGTAACAGCCACGCCGGTAACTCGGTTGATTTAAAATTACTCAACTGGCAATTTATACGTGATGCCAGTGAAATGCAGGGTGATATCGAAGGCGTGCAGAATGCCAACAAGGCGATATATATTCTGCAGAACCTGTAGATGCCGGACCAACCATGAGCAAGCCTTCAGAATTGCTGGGTGATAGCGGGCCCTTCAGGGAAATCATTGATGGCTACCAGGTTCGGGCCTGTCAGCAGGCCCTGAGCGATGCAATTTTTACATCAATCGAAGACGGCACAGTACTCACTGCAGAAGCGGGTACGGGTATAGGCAAGACCTTTGCATATCTTGTTCCGGCCATACTGTCTGCAAAGAAAGTCATTATCTCGACCGGCACCAGGCACCTGCAGGATCAGTTGTATCAATCCGACCTGCCTGTCGTACTCAAAGCGCTGGATGTGCCGGTAAAGACAGCACTATTGAAAGGGCGTGCAAACTACCTGTGTGTGCATCGACTCGATATTGCTCCGCACCTGGGGTTCATCAACAAGACGACACAACATGATTTACAGATGGTCAGGGAATGGTCTGGCATAACCCTGACGGGTGATGTATCAGAGCTTGATACCGTGCCCGAAGATTCCATGATCTGGTCAATGGTCACATCGACCACAGAGAACTGTCTGGGGGGTGAATGTGATCACTGGAATGACTGTCATATCGTCAAGGCAAGAAAGCAGGCGCTGGAAGCAGATCTGCTGGTCATCAATCACCATTTGTTACTGGCTGACATGACATTGAAGCAGGACGGTTTTGCCGACCTGCTGCCGGGTGCCGAAGTTTTCATCGTCGATGAAGCCCATCAGTTGCACGAGGTTGCATCCAGGTTCTTCGGTCGTTCCGTCAGCAGTCGTCAATTGATCGGTCTGGCAAAAGATGCCATTGCCGAGCAGGTCAATGACGCAGCGGATATGGCGGAGATTCGTGAGTATGCAGAAGCAGTGGAAACCTGTGCGCGCGATTTCAGGCTATCGCTGGGTGAAGCCGGTCAACGGCAGGCATGGGCCCAGATACAGCACAAGCCGGCTGTAAAAAGCGCACTCGAGGACTTGATGCAGGCGCTGAAGGAATTATCCGGGGTACTGGGCATCGCTTCAGAACGAAGCCGGGGCCTGGATCAGTGTCATCAGCGCTGCACCCTGCTGTTGAACAGCTTAACCATGTTCAGCGATAACAACAGCACTGACAAATCTGATTCTGATGACGCCGAGGATGCCGCACAATCAGTGCTCTGGTTTGAAAGCTGGTCACGCAGTTTTATGCTCAATGCCACGCCTGTCGATGTATCAAAACTGTTTCGACAGCATACCAATGATTTTTCTGCATCATGGCTGTTTACTTCTGCAACCCTGCAAGTCAATAAAAACTTCTCGCATTTTGCCAATGGGTTAGGGATCCATGACTACCACAGCGGTACCTGGGAAAGCCCGTTTAATTATCAGCAACAAAGCCTGCTGTATCTGCCTGAAGCGATGCCTGAACCATCTGATTTCTCATTTAACGATAAACTGATTGAAAAAATCAGGCCGGTCATTGCAGCAAGTGGGGGGCGTGCCTTCCTGCTGTTTACCAGTTACAGGGCCATGCACGCAGCCGAGAAGCTGCTGCAGAACACGATCGAATATCCGATCCTGATGCAGGGCGAGCATCCCAAGCATCAATTACTGGAGCGATTTAAAGAAGCAGGCAATGCGGTACTGCTTGGAACGTCCAGTTTCTGGGAAGGCGTTGATGTGCGAGGAGAGGCCTTATCCTGCGTAATTATAGACAAGCTGCCTTTCGCGTCACCGGGTGATCCGGTGATGCAGGCACGGATCGATGCCATAAGAAACAATGGCGGACAGCCATTCATGGACTACCAGCTGCCGCGTGCTGTGATTGCACTCAAGCAGGGTGTTGGCCGCCTGATTCGTGATGTCAATGATCGTGGTGTTGTTGTAATAGGCGACCCGAGGATTACCGGCAAAACCTATGGCAAGATTTTCCTCAACAGCCTGCCCGCGATGCCGGTGACTTCGCGACTTGAAGATGTCGAGCGATTTTATTCAAGCAGCATGGAGGAGGCATTGGCATGAAGATACTGGCGATAGACACGGCAACCGAGGCCTGCTCGGCCGCTTTGTATTTTGACGGTGAAATCAACCAGCAATATCGCGTCGCGCCCAGAGAACACAGCCACATCATCCTGCCGATGATCGATCAGTTGCTCGCCGAAGCCGGCATCAGGATATCTGATCTGGATGCGCTGGCATTCGGCCGTGGACCGGGGTCGTTTATGGGTGTACGCATAGCTGCGGGTGTCACCCAGGGCATCGCCTTTGCCTGGGACCTGCCGGTGGTGCCGATCTCAACGCTGGCTGCTATCGCGCAAACGGCTCACACCGATCGTGGCGCAACCAGCGTGCTGTCGGCGATCGATGCGCGCATGAATGAAGTCTACTGGGCCGCTTACAGGCTGTCTGAACATGGCTGCATGCATCTTGTCGGAGAAGAGCGCGTGATTGCGCCTGA
>Ga0316198_10003058_pt1 | contig 10173 bp, 8 predicted proteins | sample OudBieAanoxic_MG_FD_204935 | JGI IMG/M metagenome (GOLD analysis project Ga0316198, IMG submission 204935) | Coastal sediment microbial communities from Oude Bieten Haven, Netherlands - site A anoxic | ecosystem: Environmental > Aquatic > Marine > Coastal > Sediment | place: Netherlands...
CAATAGCAATACCCACATCCCAGTCACCCTTGGCGGAGCCGTCACTACGCTGAATATAGGGCTTGAGCTTTACGCTAAAACCGATGTGCTTGAGTGCATCCTGAAACCTGAGTTGTTTGTCATCGCTACGATGTGTTGCATACGCGATAGCGGAAACAATCTCGCCTTCAGTACTTAGCCGTTGCCACAGTTTCCGGTAATTAAACTGGCGGCCATAGGCCTGGCGCGTGGTGTAATAGATGTTTTGCACATCTGCGAAGATCGCGATTTTTTTCATAATGAGAAAAATAAAATACTATTCACCACAGAGGCACAAAGTCACAGAGACACAGAGACACAGAGACACAGAGAAAATATTAAAAGCATCTTTTGCCGCAAAAAACGCGAAGAGCGCAAACAAAAACCTTTATTATGTTTTTAATTTTGCGCATTTTTGCGTTTTTTGCGGCAGAAAAATATTTTTTCTCTGTGCCTCTGTGGTGAATTATGTCTAGCCAGTCGCGGATCTATTATCCATATCCTGACTGCGCAGGTAATCTTCATACGTGCCGTGGAAATCTACGATACCGGTGGGTGTCAGCTCGATGATACGTGTTGCTAATGAAGACACGAATTCACGGTCATGGCTGACAAAAATCAGGGTGCCCGGATAATTCTCCAGTGCCAGGTTGAGAGATTCAATCGACTCCATATCCAGATGGTTGGTGGGCTCGTCCATTAACAGAATATTATTGCGCTGCAGCATTAACTTGCCGAACAGCATGCGGCCCTGTTCACCACCAGAAATAACGTTAACGGACTTTTTAATTTCGTCCTGAGAAAACAGCAGGCGACCCAGCGTTCCGCGGATGACCTGCTCATCATCGTTTTGTTTGCCCCACTGGCTCATCCAGTCGAACAGGTTTTTGTTTTCTTCGAAATCGGAGGCGTGGTCCTGCGCGTAGTAACCAAGCTGCGCATTTTCAGACCATTTAATGGTACCCGCTGCAGGTTCCAGGTCGCCTACCAGGCATCTCAATAATGTCGATTTACCAATGCCGTTAGGGCCGATCACGGCAATACGTTCACCCACTTCGACCATCAGGCTTAGATCTGTAAATAACTCTTCATCGAAACTTTTAGCCAGGCCTTCCAGCTCCAGCGCCAGACGATGCAGTTTTTTGTCCTGTTCAAAACGGATATACGGGTTCTGCCGGCTGGATGGTTTCACTTCCTCCAGTTTGATTTTGTCAATTTGTCGTGCGCGGGAAGTCGCCTGTTTCGATTTCGAGGCATTGGCGGAGAATCGGCTGACAAAGGACTTCAGTTCGGATATCTGTGCCTGTTTCTTGGCATTTTCCGACTGCAAGCGTTCGCTCACCTGTGTCGAAGCGATCATGTATTCATCGTAATTTCCTGGATAAACACGTAATTCACCGTAATCCAGGTCAGCCATATGGGTGCAGACGCTGTTGAGGAAATGACGGTCATGGGAAATGATCACCATGGTGCAGTTGCGTTCGTTCAACACGCCTTCCAGCCAGCGAATCGCATTGATGTCGAGGTTGTTGGTTGGCTCGTCCAGCAGCATGATATCCGGATCAGAGAACAGCACTTGCGCCAGCAACACGCGCAATTTCCAGCCGGGCGCCACTTCGCTCATGGGGCCGTTGTGCTGCTCGATGGGTATGCCGACACCCAGTAATAACTCACCTGCGCGAGACTCGGCGGTGTAGCCATCCAATTCTGCAAATTCAGCTTCAAGTTCGCCGGCGCGAATTCCATCCGCTTCGGTCATCTCCGGCCTGGCGTAAATCGCATCGCGCTCTGACTTGACCGCCCACAGCTCTTCATGACCCATGATGACGGTATCGATCACGCCGTATTCTTCGTATGCAAACTGGTCCTGTTTCAATTTACCGATTCGCTCGTTCGGGTCTTTTGATATATTGCCAGAGGAGGGTTCCAGGTCGTTGCCCAGGATTTTCATAAAGGTTGATTTGCCACAACCATTGGCGCCGATCAGGCCATAGCGGTTGCCATCGCCAAATTTGACAGAGACATTTTCAAACAGTGGCCTGGCGCCAAACTGCATGGTGATATTTGAGGTTGCTAGCATTGTTTATTCCGACATTAAAAAGTTAAAGGACACGAACACATATCTCGTTTCTAAGCTGCGCGCTGTGTATTACGACGACGGTTCCGGGATTGATTGCGTGATCGATTCTGATTGTCTGAACGCCCCCTGGAAGACTGGCGCTGGTTGCCCCCGGGTGATGCCGTTTTGCCTCCAGCTGATCTTTTTTGTCCCGGCTTTCCAGCCCTTTGCTGCGTATTGCCACGCCCCCTGTTAATAGGCTCGGCTTTGATTGAAGGATCGGGTTCGTAACCCTCGATCACATCTTTGGGGATGTCGCGTTTGATCAGGCGTTCGATATCTTTCAGCAAATTGTGCTCATCGACACACACCAGCGACATGGCTTCACCTTCATTGCCCGCGCGTCCGGTGCGTCCAATGCGGTGAACGTAGTCTTCCGCTATATTGGGCAGTTCAAAGTTCACCACGTGCGGCAGCTGGTTAATGTCCAGTCCGCGCGCGGCGATATCGGTTGCTACCAGCACGCGTACCTTGCCGGCTTTGAATTCCGCCAGTGCTCGTGTACGTGCACCCTGGCTCTTGTTGCCGTGAATCGCGGCTGCCGTGATGCCATCCTTGATCAGTTGCTGAGACAGACGGTTGGCGCCGTGCTTGGTACGGGTAAATACCAGCACCTGTTTCCAGTTATTGGAACCAATCAGGTAAGACAGCAGTTCACGTTTACGGTTCTTGTCGACCGGGTGAATGACCTGTGTGACAAGCTCTGCAGTGGTATTTTGCTGTGCGACTTCTATTAATGCAGGCGACTTGAGCAAATCATTCGACAGCTTCCTGATTTCATTTGAAAAGGTCGCCGAAAACAATAATGTCTGTTTGTGCTTCGGTAGCAGTGCGAGCACCTTGCGGATGTCTCGAATAAAACCCATGTCGAGCATGCGGTCGGCTTCGTCAAGCACCAGGATATCCACCTTTGACAGATCGACCGATCTCTGGCCGACGTGATCCAGTAATCGGCCCGGTGTTGCTACCAGGATATCTACGCCTTTAATCAGCTTCTGTTTTTGCGGGTTGATACTGACGCCGCCATATATCACGGTTGAGCGAAGCGGCAGATGTTTACCATAGACAACCACGCTTTCGTAAACCTGTGCTGCGAGTTCGCGCGTGGGTGTCAACACCAGCGCGCGCACAGGACGACGGCCTTTTGCCGGTTTATCGAATGACATTAATCGCTGCAACAGCGGCAGTGTGAAACCAGCCGTTTTGCCGGTACCCGTTTGCGCGCCACCCATGATGTCGCGGCCTTCGAGTACAGGGGGTATTGCCTGTTTCTGTATGGGAGTAGGGGCACTGTAACCTTTTTCGGATACAGCACGGAGTAATTCGGCCCTGAGGCCGAGGGATTCAAATGACATGCTACGATGTTCTCCAGGATCGGCCTACCCAATACACCAGGTATAGGACGGTCTAGGCGGAAACACTATGTGTTTCGAGGTAAATCGGGATGGATTACCGCGGTGAAAACAGGTGCAGACCGAAGTGCACCGGAAGTTGGAGGGCATTATACCTGAAGTTTTGCGCCAAAGCTTGCCAGGGTGCGATATTTTCTTATGCGGCTATGATTCATGCTTCAATGAATAACTAAACGACCGGATTGCTGCGCTGAGCCTGTGCTGAGCGGGCAAAACGCGTCGAAGAACTCGCATCGATATGAAGATTTCAACATCAGGGGCTTGTATTTCCATATTTATGCCCTATATATGGGCATATGTGGTGTTATTGGTTAATAAAACCGGTTACACTTACATCGCACTACATTCTATCCTGGTTCTTGTCAGAAGTTCTTTTCTAAGTTTTCTCCTGTTAATTTCCTCGTAAGATTTGTGACGTTTTATATTTTAATTATTAATGAGGTAATAATCATGGCAACAGGAACCGTTAAGTGGTTTAACGAATCCAAGGGCTTCGGCTTTATTGCGCCATCTGATGGCAGTAAAGACGTTTTTGTTCACTATTCTTCTATCGCCAACCAGGGTTTTCGTACACTGGCTGAAGGCCAGCAAGTGACCTTCGACGTGGAGGACGGACCAAAAGGCCCGCAGGCAACTAACGTACAGGCCTGAGAAGGTCGTTCGTTTATTGCCCCGAGTAAACCCTGCGAAACTTCGCGGGGTTTATTTTTTTATATGTGAGAAAAGGAGCTTATAAGTGAAGAAACTATTTGTTGGCGGTTTGCCGCCCACTACCACTGAAGAATCCCTGCAGGCACTGTTTTCACCCTACAGCACAGCGCGTTCGCTCAAACTGGTGAAAGACCTGTTTTCAGGTGATTGCAAAGGATTCGGCTTTCTCGAAATGGAAGGCCACGAGGCCCGCGCCGCCATTGCTGAACTCGATGGAAAGTCGTTCGAGGGCAGCCTTCTGAAGGTCAAATTCGAAGAAGAACGCAGCAAAGGCCACAAGGGAAGACGCCGCTAAGGTATATTGCTGCTACCTGTTTATTGAACAGAACATTGACAGGCACCGCTTCGTGACGTTATAAATTCGCATTCCGGCTCGTTGACACGAGTTCAGGGAGTTTGAAATTGAAAGATACTGCCAGAAATCGGGGCCAGTCAATACACAAAAATGTATTTTTCACCATAAATTCGAAAAATCCAGACCACACAACAGGAGACAAAAAAAATGTTAACAATCACAAAAAGCCTGGCCATTGCCGGACTTATCACTTTAGTATCTGCAGGTAATGCCCTGGCAGAACGCGTGCAACCGTTTATTCTCGGATCATCGAGTGCCGGTGACTTTGCCAGCACTGTTTCTGATACCAAGAGCAAACTGTCTGGCGCAGGATTTGATGTCGTTGGTACACATGCACCTTACAGTGGTGCCGAGATCATCGTTTTCACCAGTGATGCATTGAAAGCAGCTGCGACAAAATCAGAACGTGGCGGTTATGGTGCAGCTATGCGTGTGTCTGTAACCGATAACGGTGGCAATATTGAAGTTGCATATACCAATCCAAAATACTGGGCTAATGCCTATCGTTTGAATGATCAGCTCGACGGTGTTTCAACCAAGCTTGCATCTGCACTTGGCGCAGAAAAACAGTTCAGTTCAGGCGACAAAGAGCTGACCCCCAAAGATATGCGCAAATATCACTACACTTTCATGATGGAATATTTCGATGATCCAAGTAACCTTGCGGAATATGACAATCATGCAGCAGGTGTTAAGACCATTGAAACCAACCTGGCAGCGGGCAAGGGCGCCGCTAAACAGATATACAAAATAAGCCTTGGCAAAGACACTGAAGGCGAAGAAATGACCCTGATCGGTGTCGGCCTGAAAGGCAAAACCGCTGAAGACTGCAGTGGTGATGAGTACATCATGAGCCGTATTGACAAGGACACACCTCGTTCCACCGCACATCTGCCGTACGAAATACTGGTATATGGTGATGAGGCTGAAGCATTGTACGGTCGTTTCCGCATAGCACTCAGCTGGCCGCACCTGCCGATGATGGCGAGTGAAACCGGTGCTACATTCATGAGCATTATGTGTTCTCCTGATGGTATCAAGGATGCACTGACTGCAGCTGCAGGTGGTGCAGCTGAAGAATTCTAAGTAATACTTCAGCGCATAAAACCAGAAAAAGCCCCGCATTGCGGGGCTTTTTCATGTGCCTTATCTACTACGATTATGTGCTGACTTGACAGTTACTGGATGAACTCATGTTTCGTATATGTGGAAAACCAGTCGATGTGGAGGTTTAAACATTCTATTTTCTCGCAGAGGCGCAGAGAACGCTGAGAAATAATTGTTGATTATAGCCTGGATGCAGTATCACAGTATTCGAGGCATGTCATGAGTTGTTCGCGTTTCATTTCATTCAGCCGACGTCCTGGTCTTCCCTTACTCAGCCCTCTCCCAGAAGGAGAAGGGTGAATATCGTCTTTGTTTTTCCTTGTCCCTCGTTACTAGTCCCTTGTACCTGTATTTATTCTCTGCGCTCTCTGCGCCTCTGCGAGAGTAAATAGCTATTGTCGTTTCTATATTGTCAGCCTCGCTTCCTTATTGAATGCGGTATCGCATTATCTGCGTGAAGGTGCCATCATTATTATTCGTCGATTCCATTTCACCGCTAATATCTGAATAGATGCCTGTGCCGCCAACGATGCTGATGTTAGAGGTTCCCTGTTCTAACTCACGTCCGGCGACCTGAATGCTCCCGCTCTCAAACGTCAAAGTCCATTGGCACTGGAAGCTGTGTTCGGCCCGGGTACGTATACACATGCCACTGTTATTGCCGATTGCAGTCATGCCTTCATCCAGTAACGGTTGATCGAATATCAGGATATCACCAACCGAGTCGCCGGGTTTGCCAACATCGATGAGCTGCGCGGAATCGACCCGGGCGTCGGCAATCGTTATCAATGTTTGTGGCGCCTGCTGTGTGCAGGCGACAAGACCCGGAATAATTACTGTTAACAGGGCACTGTTTCCGGTGCGTGAGCGCTGGTTCATAGGCAAATACTGTAATGCAAAAAAAAATGATTAAGGAAACTCTGATTAATTCAGAGTTTCCGCAGCACAAGGATGTACTGCCATTTTCAATGACTAATAAGTCATTGAAAATGAAGAAAAAGAAAAAATCGCATTTTCCCTTTTTCGTGCTCTGATAATTCATGGACGAATTAATCAGAGCTTCCTTAATAATACATCAAGTCACCTGCGACTGGGACAAATTGAAGTCTTACTCGCATGTAATGCTACACCTTCATTAATTCCACATATTTGTGTTAGCCTTTGTATTTTAAGCAGCTCTGCTTCTAGTCCGGGAGATCAACCATGCTGCAACTCAACATTAATGGTCAGCAGCGTGAAGTCACGATGCAGGCCGATACGCCTATACTCTGGGTGCTGCGCGATGACCTCAAGCTCACCGGTACCAGGTTTGGCTGCGGCATTGCAGTCTGCGGCTCTTGCGTAGTGCTGGTAGACGGCAGGCCGCTACGCAGTTGCGTGACAACGGTGTCTGCTGTAATCGGCAAACACATTACCACCATCGAAGGCCTGTCCGAGGATAACTCTCATGCGGTGCAACAGGCGTGGATCGAGGAAGAAGTGCCGCAATGCGGTTACTGCCAGTCCGGCCAGATCCTTACTGCGGCCGCTTTGCTCGATCGCAATCCCGAGCCGACGGAAGCCGAGATCGAACAAGCCATGAGCGAGGTACTGTGCCGTTGCGGCACCTACCCGCGTATCCGCATCGCGGTGAGGAAGGCTGCACAACTGGCTGCAGAAAAGCACAAGTCGGTGTGAGATGAAAAAAGTCAAACTCACACGCCGTGACTTTCTGATTTCGAGCTCTGTAACCGGAAGCGGCCTGATGATTGCATTTTCCCTGGCCGGTTGCGAACAGGAGAGGGTACCGCGGGTACAGACAGGTGCCGGGGGCGAACTTCCGCCAGAGTCGGATGAGGGCGAGTTCAGGCCCAGTGCCTGGCTGTCCATCAACAGCGATGACACGATTACCATCCGTGTCGGCAGTTCGGAGATGGGCCAGGGTACGCTGACCGGTATTGCGATGCTGATTGCCGATGAACTCGATGCCGACTGGTCGAAGGTACATGCAGAACATGCACCGGCAGACGAGGCCTTTACCAATCCCATCATCGGTCGCCAGCATACCGGCGGCAGCACCGCGATACGCGGTTTCTGGCCGATCGTGCGCAAGGCCGGCGCGATTGGCCGCGAGATGCTGATGCATGCGGCCGCTTTGCAATGGGATATCCATCCTGATGATTGCCATACAGAGAACGGTGCTGTCATTCACGAGGCATGCGACCACCATAACCTGAGATACGGTGAGCTTGCCGATGCCGCTTCACAACTCCCGATGCCTGACAGCGTGTTTCTGAAAGAACCCGACGAGTTTGTTTTGATCGGGAAATCAATACCCAGGCTCGACACCCCGGACAAGGTCAATGGCAAGGCCGTGTTCGGTATCGACGTGGACCTGCCCGGCATGCTCACCGCCACCGTGGCGCGCTGCCCGATTAAGGACGGCAAGATGATACGCTTCGATGCCGGCAAAGCGCTTGCACTGCCCGGGGTGAAACGGGTCGAAGCCATCAGTGCCGGAGTCGCGGTTATTGCCGATCACTACTGGGCAGCGAAGCAGGGGCGGGATGCACTGAGTATCGAGTGGGATACCGCCGCTAATGCCAGCCTGGACTCGGCAGGCATCGAGGCACAATTCAAAGCCGCCGTGGACAGCGGCTTAATCGAGCGCGACGACGGAGACATCGCAAGGTCGCTCGATAGTGCGGCCAAAATCCTGGAAGCGGTGTATAACGTACCCTACCAGGCGCATGTGTGCATGGAACCGATGAACGCAACGGCCGATGTGCGCAGCGACGGCTGCGATGTCTACGCACCGACCCAGGGCCAGACTTCGACACAGAACACGGCCATGCGTATAACCGGCCTGCCGCGTGAAAAAGTCCAGGTTCACACCACCTTCCTCGGCGGCGGCTTTGGCCGACGCTCGGAGCAGGATTTCATTACTGATGCGGTGGAGTGTTCGAAGATAGCCGGCAAGCCGGTTAAAGTGATCTGGAGCCGCGAAGACGACATCATGCATGACCAGTACCGGCCATCAACCTATAACGTACTACGCGGCGGCATCGACGATAAAGGCAATATACTTGCCTGGGAACATCGTATTGCCGGGCCGTCGATTATGGCGCGTGTTTCAGGCAGCGAAGGCGACGGGCGCGACTGGTCAAGCACAGAAGGCGCAAACAACATACCCTATGCGATCGCCAACCAGCGCGTGACCTATGCCATGTCGAATACGCCGGTGCCGGTTGGCTTCTGGCGCTCGGTCGGCAGTTCGCAAAATGCCTATGTCACCGAGTGCTTTTTCGATGAGCTGGTAAAACTGGCCGGGCGCGACCCGGTCGAGGTGCGACTCGAAATGATGAATGAGCATCCGCGTCATGCAGGCGTGGTCAAGCTGGCCGCGAACAAAGCAGGCTGGGGGAAAAGGCTGCCAGCGGGGCATGCACATGGTATTGCCGTTGCCGAATCCTTCGCCAGTTATGTCGCGATGGTGGCGGAAGTTTCCATCGACGAAGGCGCCGTGCGCGTGCATCGCATGACCTGCGCCGTGGACTGCGGCATGACGGTTAATCCGAACAGCATACGTGCGCAGATGGAAGGTGCAATCGTGTATGGCCTCACCGCCACCTTGAAAGGCGAGATCACCATCGCCGGCGGCCAGGTCCAGCAACGCAACTTTGATGACTATCCATTGTTGCGCCTGGAAGAATGCCCTGACATCGATGTGCATATTATCGGCAGCGAACAGGCGCCCGGCGGTGTGGGTGAGCCCGGCGTTCCGCCCACCGCGCCCGCCGTGGCCAATGCAGTACTTGCCCTGACCGGCAAACCGGTGCGCAGGCTGCCGATACGGCTGGCCCGCATGTCTCACCAGGGGGCTGGATAGCTGATGGATCGCAGCACCGACAGCGAAGTTCTGCGTGCCGCCGTTAACTGGCTGGAGGAAGGCGCCGCCGTCACCCTGGTAACGGTCGCCCGCACCTGGGGCTCGGCACCCAGGCGTCCCGGTGCGCTGATGGTTATTCATGCGGATGGCCGCTTCGCGGGCTCTGTTTCAGGCGGCTGTGTCGAAGACGACCTGGTTCAGCGCACGCTGCGCGGTGAATTCGAGCAGCAACCACCCCGGCTGATCGACTACGGTATCAATACCGCAACAGCGGGCCGCGTGGGCCTGCCCTGTGGCGGGCGTTTGCAGCTTGTCGTTGAATACCTCGACGCGGTGCCGCCGCTGCGCCGGGTACTCGACAGTGTGGATGCGCGGCAGCGCATCTGCCGTCGCGTATGCCTGAACACGGGCGAGTCCAGTTTGCACGCTGCTGCCACAAGCGATGATTTCGAGTTCGACGACGACAACCTGATCAAGGTGTTCGGGCCGGGCTGGCGCCTGCTGATTATCGGCGCCGGCGAACTGGCCCGCCGAGTGGCCCAGCTGGCGCTGACGCTCGACTACGCGGTAACGATTTGTGATT
>Ga0316198_10003059_pt1 | contig 10170 bp, 6 predicted proteins | sample OudBieAanoxic_MG_FD_204935 | JGI IMG/M metagenome (GOLD analysis project Ga0316198, IMG submission 204935) | Coastal sediment microbial communities from Oude Bieten Haven, Netherlands - site A anoxic | ecosystem: Environmental > Aquatic > Marine > Coastal > Sediment | place: Netherlands...
AGATATTACCATCCCATTCGTAAAAGATGTTGCTCCCTATATACGATGCCTGGTCGTAATACCTCTGCTGGTTATGGCTGACAATATTATCGAGCCGATGATGGCAAGAGTCATGACTTATTTGAAAGCATCCGGCCTGGTTCCTGACGCCGAGAGGGAAAAGCTGAAAGATGCCATAGAAAAAATGGCGTGTTTTATGAATAGTAAATGGATACTCCTGGTATTAATGATGCTGGCCATCTTGTTCAGTTTTATCATGCGCTCGGATTATGACGAGATGTGGACTGAGAGAGGCGTCACCTCGTGGATGTTGGAGCTGAAAGATGGTGTTGTTGATGAAACGTTAGCAGGTACATGGTTTCTACTGGTTACTTCGCCTCTGGTCTCTTTTTTGCTATATCGCTGGATATGGCGGTTTATCAACTGGTCGATATTCCTCAGGCGTGTCTCTAAGGTGAAACTTGAGTTACGTGCCAGTCACACAGATCTTGCCGGTGGGCTTGGCGTGATTGGCATGAACCATGCGTTATTTGTTATCTTGTTCTTTATCCTGGCAACGCTGTTATCATCAGATCTTGCGGCGAATATGCTCTACGAAGAAGAAGTGCTGGTCAGTGTAAAACAGGTCACAATGGTATTTATTGTCCTTAGCATCATCGTAATCCTGCTGCCTTTAATGTTTTTTACCAGGCAACTAATTGACCTGAAGCATGAGGCATTGGTCGAATACAGTAAGCTTCAGAACCAGATATCAAAAGACTTTCATAAGCAATGGATCAAAGAAGAGGCGGATGACCTGGTCGATTCGATGCAGCCATCAGCGATGGCTGACTATAGCGCGGTGTTTGAGAATGTTAATAACATGCGCATGGTGCCATTCGATACCAAGATGATCTTTATGATGGCCGGCACGCTACTGGTTCCGTTTTTACCATTGGCACTGATCGAGACATCTGTCTGGGATATCGTGCAAAAGATTGGTGGTGTTCTGATCTAGCTATAATTAAAAGCACTTCTTTTATGGATATAATTATAAGGTAAATATTCCAGTGAGTAAGTCCATCTACCATTTCTTCTTACGGTTACCCTCGATACTACCAGTATTGTTTCTCACCCTTGTTCTGGCGGCTTATAGCGCTAATGGTAACAGTGAGACAAAAACAGACGCGAATAATGTTTCAAGCAGTAAAGACGAAAGCTTACAGACGGTTCCTTTTATATCCTTGCGCAACAGGAGCGGCAGTGACGATGCTTCTGAATTCTTCGGTGGTGAACGCGGTGCTATGAGTGCAGGTTACTGTGACCTGTCCAATACATCACTGAGTTCACTGAACGCCATTACAGAAAAAATGCCGTTCTATATCCCCGAAGACATTGTAAGTCTTGATGCGATTAGAGAAATCGATACCGGGGAATTCTGGAAAGACCTGAAGAGCTCATCGAATGGTCGTTTTCTAACCCTGTACACGCACGGTTTTAATATCGATTTTGAGAAAGGTTGTAAGAGGGCCTCTCTGTTTCAGAAATCTGTTGGTCTTGAAGGTAGTTTCCTGTTGTTTAGCTGGCCGTCTAACGGCGCACTATTGAATTACACGCATGACGAAGCGAATCTATATTGGAGCGTCGAACCGTTGCATCAGATGCTGACCGATATGGTCAGCCACTATGGTGCGGGTAACATCAATATAACGGCGCATAGCCTGGGGACGCGTGGCATCTTGCTTGCACTTGTTTTGATGTCGCGGGCAGAAAAGGCTACTAAGCCAATAATAGACCAGGTTGTGTTAATTGCCCCCGATATCGATGCAGGCGTATTTAAGCAGTATCTGCCTCTGATTAAACCTTTGGTGAGAAATATCACTATCTATGTGTCTGATAACGATAGTCCCCTTCTGCTGTCTCAACAGGTTCATGGTTATCCGCGTCTCGGGCAACCCGGTGCACATCTGGAAGGTTTGACGGGAGTAGAAATTATCGATATTTCCGATGTTGCACGGCGTTCTCCTACCGGCCATATTTATCATATACACCAGGATCCTGTGATCGATGACCTGGACCAGCTATTAAATCAAGGCAAACTGGCATCGCAACGTCATGGCCTTAAACAAACGGGTGAGAACTACTGGCAGTTACAGTCTTTACCAGAAAAAAATTAATTGGGTTGCAGGTCCGATTAGAATCGTAAGCTAAAGCGAACGTTCGAATAAGATATCAAAAGCTCAAACAAAGTAGCATTATAGTGTTATACAATCGCTATCTGGATAACATTACAGAAGAACTGTGGAGATCTCATGATTCCACGAGCGATCATCCTGCAAATTGGAAAGATATGTAAGTAACTTAGCGCCACTTCGTTAAAGAAATGGGTTTTTTGTCAAGTAGGTATAGTGTAATTATCAGGGGTCTAAACTTTGAGTCAGGATGCAGTAAATAAGTCAGTTTTAATTCTGATGGTGATAGCCATATCAGCACTTTTCTTCTCGATGATCCAGCAGTTTATGATGGCTATCTTCCTTGCCGGGCTGTTTAGTGCGATGGCACGCCCCGTCTACCTTCGCCTCGGGGCGAGGTTCAATGGGCACAGGCACCTGGCCTCTGCTACTACCTTGCTGTTAATGATCTTTGTGGTTTTGATTCCGTTGATGCTGTTAGTCGGTATTATCGTGGGGCAGGCGATTGATGTCGGCCAGTCGGTTACGCCCTGGATCAAGCAGACTATAGAACAGCCAGACAAACTTACTGCTTATCTGCAGCACCTGCCATTTTATGAGTACCTGGAACCCTATCGCGGAGTGATCCTGGAAAAAGCCGGGCAACTTGTAGGTTCCATAAGCAAGTGGATCGTGGGAGGCTTTTCCTCAGTAACTCTCGGTACAGCAAACTTCCTGTTCATGACATTCGTGTTTTTATACACCATGTATTTTTTTCAGATGGATGGTGACAAGCTGATCAAAAAGATTCTTTATTACCTGCCGCTGAACAGTGACGACGAAAGCCTGATGCTGAACAAGTTTACATCGGTTACCAGGGCCACGATAAAGGGAACTATGCTGATCGGGATAATGCAAGGCAGTCTTGCCGGCATCGCTTTTGCCGTTGCAGGGATAGATAATGCCGTATTCTGGGGTACGGTTATGGCTGTGCTGTCGATCATACCGAGTGTTGGCTCGGCACTGGTGTGGATACCTGCAGTCGTTATCCTGATCATGCAGGGGAGTGTTGCTGCCGGGGTAGGGTTACTGGTTTTCTGTGCACTGGTTGTCGGCAGCCTGGATAATGTACTGCGCCCGATACTCGTGGGTAAGGATACCAAGATGCACGAACTTATGATTTTCTTCGGCACCCTGGGAGGCATCATGATGTTTGGTATTGCCGGTATTTTTATTGGCCCCTTGATCGCCTCATTATTTGTCACTATCTGGGAGCTTTACGGTCTGGCTTTCAGTGACTATCTGCCAGAGGTGTATCACAGGAAAACTCCTGTAGATGCCATGGATTCAGACACAGAGAACGAATCACCTCGTTAATATTTTCGCCAGTTGTGTCTGTTTAACCGTCTGGTGATAATTCGAGCTTACTTTAGCGGGTCAGCCAGTAAATCATACCGGGTATATCAGTAACGCCAAAGGTAATGAACCAGGTATCTGAAGCGCGTTCAAAATAACGTGTGCCTACACCGATACGTAACCGGTTTTTTAGAATACCGACATGTATGTCGGCGCCGAAGGTATCCCTGTCGAAGTTTTCCGGTTGATTAAAGGCGTGATACCAGGCCGGTGTGAATCCGTAACTGGATACATAGGGAGAAGAAGATAGCCGGGTATAGTCTATGCCGACAGTAAGGAAGTTCTCACGGGCGACGTCCGCACTCGACTGAAATAAACCGCCAGGAAAGCCAAAGCCTAAACGTGCGCCCAGCAGGTCTTTTTGTGATAGCGCCTTGGTAGAATGTCAGAATTTTACTAATGCAATAATACTGTTAATGATTTTAAAAATAATAATTTTTCATCATAGATTGATTTGGGTCATGAATCTCGATTAACTGTGTCTGAATATGTATTGTGGCTGTCTGCAATTGTCTAGCGCTGATATACATTACGTGACTAGAATAAGAAGGCTGTTTTCGTTTATGAGATAGCTGTTAATGCAAAGCTGGACTAATGTAAATTAAAAATCATTGAGACTAGTGGTGTGTTTACTTTTAACACCGCATTACTGAATATTATGTCTCACCAATGAACCCGTAATAAATGAAGACTAAAAAAATTGATCCCACTGACGTAATGCAATCAATGCAGAATACGCCTGACTTTTCACTGGTAATGGGCGGTCCGTTCTACCGGCTGCTGCGCTGGACGGTTCTGTCAGACGATGCGCTGATGCATGTACGGCTTCGCGTGATCGTGCTGTCACTTATTGACTGGTTGCCACTGCTGATACTCTCAGGTCTTGAAGGGCATCTCTTCAACGGGAGCCAGGTCTCGTTCCTCATGGATCTGGAAGCACACACATGCTATCTGCTTGTGTAACTTATAATATATTTGACGATTGTTTTTAGTTTGTGCTTCCATGTGTCACCTGTATAAAAATGATTAAAAAATCACTCATCGCAAATATTTTCATCATATGGTTTTTTTCCTCGGTCGTTGTCGCGGAAGAAGCGACTGCAGTCACTCCGTTGACAGATGATGAAGATATTGAAACACAGGCAGTCATTGAACCGATAATCGATGCTGAGGATGATGCTGAAACGAAAGCCGAGGTTGAAAAAAATGAAGCTAAAGCGGCTGTCGAACAAAAGGCGATCATCGAGCAGGTAATGGAAGCAGAGAAGAGTATCCCGGCTGAGTCTGAGCCGAGCAAAGATGCGACAACCAGAACTGGTGATAAATTACCAGTTGCTGAAGAGTCAACTGAACCCGAGGCCGGGGAAGCAGCAAAAGACTGGATACCATCGGCGGTCGGTTATGACTGGATTCAACTGGTTTCTAATGAGTGGCTTAAAGGTAAAATCAAAGGCATGTACCGAGACAGTCTTGAATTTGACAGTGACGAATTGAACTTGCTGACGATTGACTGGGAGAAAGTAAAGATTCTTCGTACTTACCGCGTTAACTATCTCAATATCGAAGGCGTCGGGGCAACCTCCGGTATTCTGGAGGTCACCGATGATAGTCTGCAGGTAACTAATGACTATGAAGATAAAACCTATGATCGTAAAAACTTGATTTCATTCGCACCCGCAGGAATAAGGGAACGCGATCTATGGGCAGTTAAATTTACCCTGAGTTTAGATGTCAAGCAGGGTAATACTAATAAGTTAGATTACATGGCAAGGGCCAGCGTAAAAAGACGTGCTTCAACTACCCAGTTTTTACTCGACTATATCGGTAATATCACGAAGACCGGCAATATTATCGAAGAAGATGCTGATAACGTGGTAGAAACGATTAACAATCATCGTGTAACTGCCAGTTATGATTATTATAAAACCCGTCGCTTTTTTTATACCCCGTTATTCGGCGAGTTTTATCGCAACCCTTTTACGAACACTGATATGAGGGCTTCAGTAGGTGCGGGTATGGGTTATACCTTGATTGACAATGGCCGAACTGAGCTGTCGATTGCAGGTGGTCCCGCATATATAAGAACTGACTTTGTTTCTGTTGCACCGGGTGAGGAGATCAGTGTGTCGACCCTTGCTGCTGTAGTCAGAACCAACTATGAAGTCGACATATTCAAAGCAGTGGATTTCATTGCCAAATACAATATCGGCTATGGTAATAAAGAATCTGGCGGTTATACGCACCATGTTATCCTGACCCTGGAAACTGAAATCACAGGGTCACTGGATGTCGATATATCGTTTGTCTGGGACAGGACAAGTTACCAGACAGAAGATGCTAATGGAAACACACCGGTTCCGAATGACTACCGTACGACGTTTGGTATCAGTTATACGTTCTGATATGTAGAAGTGTAATGACTCAAACTTGATCATAAGTGGACGAGCGTAATTTTTAGCCCAACTTCTGCAGACAACCCTGTTCATACATTCAACAACGAGACGCCATTTATCATTACGTCATTGCGAGCGAAGCGTGGCAATCTCATGTAGATGACTCAGTCGCTTAAAGAGATTGCCACGCTCTGCTCGCAATGACGACAGGGTGATTTCTGCTCAACTCCTCAGTGTTTCTGTGGTACCAGGTTTTTGACCTGGCTTGTCAATTGAATACAGTTGCTAAGTAAAAACCTGTGTCAGCAGCTTAACCTTTCAGGTGTCTGCCTGGTGGCTTTGCTCGCGCCAGAGTGCCGGGGTCATTCCACTCCAGCGTCGGAATGCGCGGCTGAAGGCGCTGGCATCGGAGTAGTTCAGCATTGCGGCAATCTGGTTTAACTGCATCGAAGAGTTTTCCAGTAACTGCTGCGAGATCTCGAAGCGGCTTTGATCAGCGAGTTCCTGAAAGTTGGTGCCACAGCTTCTCAGGCGGCGATTAAGCGTGCGCGGGTGGATAGAGAACAACGCGGCGATGTTGTCGGCTGTCGTCCGTTGTGCGTACAGTGCCGAGTGTAAAACACGTCGCACCTGATCAGCAAAGTCGTTGTCATTTTGACCATCGAGTTCGTTGACCTGCTTATGCAGGTAGCGGTATAGATCAGGGTCTGCACCCACTATAGGCTGATTCAGCCAGTGGGCGGAAAATAACAGGCCGCTATTCTCGGCATCAAATTCCAGCGGCGCATTAAAAAACTGCTTATAGATACGGCTATCCGATGGCTTGTCGTGGCTGAAGTGGACTGCATCGGGTTTCCACGAAGCGCCGCATAATTTGCGCAGGATATTGAACATACCGGCGACAGCGCCATCTTCGATCTGTTGATGTGCCACAACGTTGGGTTCATAAATACTGTAGCCGAGAAAGACAGATCCGTTATCCCTTTCCAGGTGGACAACAGCGCCGTGAACATGCAGATGGAAAAAGCGTACCAGCGAGTTCAGCGCAGTCGCCACGTCTGGCGAATGCTGTATCAGAAAGCCTATCAGTCCCAGTGCAGATGGATCAATGTGCTGGCCGACCAGCAGGCCGAAATGCCGGCAACCGGTTGTCTCCACACAGTGTTGTATCAGGCTGCTGCGATCGTTATAAGTGATGACATTATCGGGGTCGTCAAACAGCGAGATATCGAATCCACACTCCATCATTACAGCTGTCGGATCATATCCCAGTTGTTCGAGTACGAAGGGAATAGCCGCAATGGTAGCGACGCGCACGCTGCCCTCTGAGAGATATCCTTTTCCTTTTGCTGGTGTCATCGAAAGTTTTATTAATTGATTATTGACTAAGGTCAACAAGTTTAGTCGGTATTGTCCGTATAAGTCTACTGGCTGTCTGAAATTGTATAGAGATAAACTGCAGGACATGAAACAATAATTATCATTATTTAGCCTTGCTGCAGTACGAAAGAGTATTATCACGAGCACAAAAATAAAATGCCGATGGATTTTTAAAGCTATGTTACGTATACAAAGACAAAAACTAAGCGTTTGCTGTGGTATTTTTCTTGCTCTCATGAGCGTCAGTCTTTTCGCTGAAGAGAGAACGCCTGAGATATCCAGCTCGCTTTTCTGTTCCTCCGAAACAGGCAAGGAGCAGCATTGCCCTGCAGATACCACGGCGGGTGTGGTGCTGTTAAAGTCTATTGGTTCTAACAGCTGTCTTCTTGGAAAAAACTGGGGTTATGACGATACCGGCATCTGGGTGAAGAACGGCTGTAGTGGTGATTTTATGGTAAGCCAGGCTTCGTCTGCTTTTATGCTCGAGCCAGAAACAGTCACAGAGACTGGCACTGAAGCTAGCACTGGAGCCGTTACAGAAACCGCAACACCGCAGAAAACACCACCGCGCGATCAAGACGAGGACTGGGGCTTTTTCTCGCCTGGCCAGGGCATCCTGCTCGGCAGGAACCAGTACGGCGAAGCATCACTCAGTGGTTATGCATTGGTACGTTATATCAACCAGATGCCTGCTGACCAGACTTTCATCGACCACAACGGTGATACACAGGACGTCGATGCCCGCCAGGACATCTATTCTCACCGGGTCATGGTCTTTCTGAATGGATGGGTCGGTGATCCGAAACTGGTCTATAACTTCGCCTGGTGGACAGTTAATACCACCGACCAGGATGCGTTGTTCGCCAACCTCGGCTATCGCTTTCACAAGAGCTTTAACCTCTACGCCGGTATCAACGGTAACCCCGGGTCACGTTCCATGTTCGGTTCGCATCCATACTGGCTGGGCACCGATCGGGTCATGGCCGACGAGTTCTTCCGACCGTTCTTCTCGCAGGGCCTGTGGGCTATCGGTGAGATCGCACCCGGCTTTATGTACAGTGCGATGGTAGGGAACACCTCGAGTACCCTGGGTGTTAATGCGGCCGCGCTCGACCGCGAGTTTACTACCGGCGCTTCTCTGTGGTGGATGCCGACGACACACGAGTTTGGTCCGCGAGGTGGTTATGGCGACTGGGCATATCACCAGAAGCTGGCAACACGCTTCGGTATCTCCACCGTCTATAGTCCCGAACAGCGTTACACGCCGGTCGGGGATAATCCAGGTAATACCGTGCTAAAACTCGCGGACAGTCTCAATCTTTTCAGCGTTGGCTCACTGGCACCGGGCGTTACTGTAACCTTTGCTGATTACCAGGTTCTTTCGCTGGATGCCGGTTTCAAATACAAGGGCTTCTTTTTCCAGACAGAATTCTACCAGCGCTGGCTGAGCGGGTTCGAAGCGAACGGTGTGCTGCCGGTGGATGAGATCATCGATAACGGTTTCTATATACAGACGGCGTTCTATCCATTGCCAAAGAAGTTAGAACTCTACCTCGCTACCTCGCAGATTTACGGTGACAAGGACGCCGGCTTCAGCGATAGCTCAGAGTACCTGGTCGGGATGAATTATTACCCGTATAACTCGCGCAACTACCGGGTCAATCTGCAATTGATGGATGTTAACCACTCACCGGTCGACAGCACCTTCGGTTACTACACCGGCGGTCAGGACGGTACTACGGTGTCGTTGGCGGCGTCGATATTCTTTTAAACAACCGTTAGCTAGCAAGTTATAGACAGTCGAAAGTAACAGCTAATTTTGAAATAACGAGAACTACAACATGTACACGAATATTCAAAAAAATAAACAGAACAGGCGTTCTGCCAGCGCAGCGTTCTGTTTCACCATTGCACTGGTGGTTATGGTGATCGCACCTATCCGTGTCGCCGAAGCACAGGTGCCGGCTAATGCTGAGTTTCATGACAGCCATTTCCACCTGACCAACTATATCCAGCAGGGCATCAGTATCGAAGATTACCTGGTCATCATGGATGACCGGGTAGGGCGTTCGACGCTGTTTGGTATCCCGCTGCAGCAGACCTGGTCGTACCAGAACTCCGGTGATTATGCACCGAGTTATTACCTGCAGAGCGATGCACCGCTGTATTACTATTCGTTCACCGATGCCTATATCGCGCGTCTCTATGAGAAACTGACGCCTGAGCAGCAGGACCGCTTTGATCCGATGATCATCGGTTTCAACCCTGCCGATATGTATGCCCCCGATCACATCAAGCGGGTGCTGACTAGTTTTCCAGGTGTGTTCAGCGGCATCGGTGAATTCAGCATCCACAAGGAATTTGTCTCATCGAAAGTTGCCGGTGAAGTCGCCAGCCTGACTAACCCGGCATTGGACCGCATTTTTGATCTCTGCGCCGAGACCGGCCTGGTCGCGATCCTGCATAACGACATCGACATGCCCTTTTCTAAACCGGACGTCGAACCGGTCTATCTTACCCAGGCCAAGGACGTGCTGCGGCGTCATCCAGATGCCACGATCATCTGGGCACATGTCGGTCTTGGCCGCGTCGTCTACCCTGACAGGACAATGGCATCCTCTGGTACGGCCAAACGTAGCCCCAATTTTATGCTTATCATCGAGGCCATGCTCAACGATCCGACGTTAAACCATCTCTATTTTGATATCTCGTGGGACGAGGTGGCGAAGTATGCCACGGATACTCCCGAGTCATTACAGCGTACGGTGGATGTTCTCAACCGCTTCCCGGACCGCTTCCTGTTCGGTACCGACAACGTAGCGCCCAAAAAC
>Ga0316198_10003060_pt1 | contig 10170 bp, 10 predicted proteins | sample OudBieAanoxic_MG_FD_204935 | JGI IMG/M metagenome (GOLD analysis project Ga0316198, IMG submission 204935) | Coastal sediment microbial communities from Oude Bieten Haven, Netherlands - site A anoxic | ecosystem: Environmental > Aquatic > Marine > Coastal > Sediment | place: Netherlands...
GCCCGCGAAGATGAGCGTCATGAGCTCGTCGCGCAATTGCTGGTCCGACATGCTGCCCTTCTCGTCGGTGGCAAACACGATGTGCGACATGAGGTCGCCGCGGTCTTTCTTTTCTCTTCGACGCGCTGCGACTAGTCGCTCGATGACACCGTCCATCGCATCGAGCGCCTTGACCATCCGCCTGTTGCGTTTCGACGGCCACCAGCGAGGCGCTGGAATCGGGGTCTGCGCGTGGTCGATGAGCGCTTCGATGATCGCACCCATCGCCTCGTGCACCGTCTCGGAATCATGCGACAGGTCCGTATCAAAAAGGGTCTTTGCAACGATGCGAAGTGTCAGCTCCATCATCTCCTTTTGAAAATCGCGTTGCTCGCCGTCAGTCCAACCGCGCACCATGTCGCGCGTGTAAGTGGCCATTGTCGGCGCGTACGCATCGACGCGCGTCTTGTGAAAGGCGGGCATGATCAACTTGTGTTGCCGCTTCCAGGACTCCCCATCGTTCGGTACGAGCCCGTTGCCAAGGAATGGTTTCCACATCTGCTTCACGACCTTGGGCTTGTGGATGTGCTTGGCATGCGTGACGTTGATCGCATTGACGACCTCGGGGTCACGGATGAAGTACGACTGGCCGGTCAACACGCGAGTCACGAAGACGTCGCCGTATTTCTCGTGGGCCTCGAGTACGAACTCCGCGGGGTTTCGCTGGAAATCGAAGGTCCCACCCCAGAGCCAGTGCCCTTTGTGGCGTGGAATTGGCTTCGGCGGGGGCAGTTGGTCCCCATTGTGGGCTCGTAGGCTCATATTTTACAGAATGTAAACTTGCTGTCCTGACTCCGCAACTCACATTCGATCATCATGGACTCTCAGCGACCGGCTCTTCCCATCCGCCGAGTCGTGGCTGCGTTCCTTAGCGACCCCGCCGCTCTGCGACCTCACTCGATGCTGTCGGGCTGTCCCCTGTTACATCTTCGCGAGTTCGGCGTAAGCCCGACCGAACGCCCATGGACTTCGTCACTGAGCTCTTGAACCAATACGGCTACCCGATCCTGTTCTTGTTGGGGTTGGTGGAGTTCCTCGGTGTGCCCGTCGCCACCTCGCCGGTGCTGTTGCTCGTGGGAGCGTCCGCGGCCGGCGGTTTGGTCGGTAATATTGCGACCATGCCGAAGGAGGTGCGCGGCATCAATGTGCTGGCCGGCGATGTCCATGGCGGAACGGTCGATGTCAGTATCCTTCTTGGCAACGTCCTCGGTGGCGAGGTGTCTGCGAAGATCCGCATTGGAGAGGCTCTCGGCGGCTCCGTGAAGGCGGATCACCATCCCGACTAGGACCTTGTGGGTCCATCATCGACTTGCTGGTTGACAGTCGACCGCCGTCGTCGACGTTGCTTCCACATTCGTTCCGTCGCACCCCTCCGGATCAAATCCATCGTCGGATATCGAGACAGTCACGGCGCAAGTCCCCTCTTGATCGCATCGGACGGTCGTGCTGCCCTCACCCGTCTCCGCGTCTGCGGTTTGCAGGGGATCAGCGACCTCGCCGCAATCCGAAGTCACGAGGACATCGACCGGGTCGCCCTCCGGGTCGAGAACACGAGTGTCGACGTCGATGAGGTTGCCGACGGACTGCGAGAGCGGGCTGACAAGAACGCTGGTGTAAAACGGGCACCGGTTTTCCGGGATGCCGCCAGTGCCAGCCACGCCACCGCTGCCGCCAGCACCCCCTTCACCGGCCGCGCCCGCAGCGCCGCCTTGGCCGCCCGCGCCGGCGGAGCCGCCCGCGCCGCCAATTCCGGCAGTCCCGCCTGCACCACTGTCGCCACCTTCGCCGCCAACTCCGCCAGCGCCACCTTCGCCGCTAACTCCGGCAGTCGCACCTGCGCCACCTTGGCCGCTAACTCCGGCAGTCCCACCTGCGCCGCCTTCGCCGCCAACTCCGGCAGTCCCACCTGCGGCGCCTCCGCTTCCTGCGGTGCCCCCAGCGCCGGCCATGCCGGCCATGCCCCCGCTACCGTCACCACCTTCCGCTCCACCGCACCCCGACATCACGAGGGCAAGAGTCAGGAGCACGACTGGGGCCTTGTTCATCTTCTTCTCCAAACCTCGGTCAGATCTCTTGGACCGTTTGTTACGAGACCACCTTCAGCTCGATGAGGCTCTGGGCCATGGCCGCCGCCGCATCGGTCGCGGGTATGAACGTCATCTGAAGCGTCTCGCGCGTGAGCGTGTTGTCCACGTGAACCTCGCGGCCGAGCTCGGGAACGATCTGCCGCGCCTTCGGATCGAAAAGCCCGACGAGCTTGACCACCCAGTTGGGCAACTCCCGCGACGGAACCTTTTTCGCCGCATCGCCGAGTTGCGATTTGATGGCTTTCGCGATCTCGACCATCCACAGACACTGCGCGGCGCCCAAGTAGCGCCCGCCGCTCGGCACTTGCGCCTCGAGGGCACCGCGGTGCATGCGCGCCACGTCGCGCACATCCACGCATGCAAAAGACACACGAGGTGCCCCCGGATACTTGCCCTTCAGCATCAACTCGATGATTTCGGCTGAGGTCCGGATGTCGGCGCTGAGCACCGGACCGAGTACGAACCCGGGATTCACCGAGCTGTAGTGAAGCGCGCCGGCGTGTTCGCGTACGAAGTCCCGCGCCGCCCGCTCGGCAAGCGTCTTCGACTTCGCGTAGGGCGTCACGCCGGGGGCGTCGACGACAGTCCAGTCCGCCTCGGTGAACGGCGCAGTCCGGTCGTGCGGATGCCCATACTGCACGGCAGCCATCGAGGAAGTCTGGACGAAGCGCTCTACCCCGGCGGCGCGCGCGGCCCGGAGCACCCGGAGCGTCCCCTCGACGGCGGGACGAATCAGCACCTGCTCGTCTTTCGGCTGGCTCACCGGAAAGGGCGAGGCGACATGCAACACGTGCGCACAGCCGGCGAGAGCCTCGTCCCATCCCGCGTCTGACTCGAGATCGGCTTCGGCGAGCTCGAGGTTCGTCACGTCTGCGTGCTTCGCGAGTGTATCCTTCACTTGCCCCGCGCGACCGAGAGACCGGAGCGATCCACGCACCCGGTAGCCGGCATTCAACAGCTCAACCGCGCAGTGGTTTGCAATGAAGCCCGAGATGCCGGTGATGAGAACCGTGTTGCCATTCATCTTCTGTGACCTGCTTTCCCCGAGTGACAGTCCCAGCGCTGACAGTTGTGCACCTACAGTCCAAGCAACGAATTGATGGAGTTGTTTGCCAGCGGCAGGGCTGCGAGGGTCGTGCCCACCAGGACTGCGTAGAGGATCACCTGGGTCCCGGTCGATACGGGTTGTCCGCCATTCGCCCGCCGCCGGCAGAACCAGAACACGATGCCCGCCGCCATCGCTGCTTCGATCAAGAATGAGAGGATGGGCGCGTTGACATACAGCGCCATTCCGATTGGGCGTACACCCCGGACCACCTCGTGCGGATAGCCCACGATGAGGTCGCAGACTTCATGGAACGCGATGAGCCCTACACACCAGAGTGCAATGACAGGCTTTCGCCAAATCAGCCAAGTGGCGACCCCAAAGAGCGCTGCCCAGCCTACGACGGGAACGAGGTCGTGACTCACGAACATATCGGTCTGCAGGCCACTGAACGAGACGTCGAAGGCATCCTCGGGTTCCATCTTCTCGATGCCCAGAGAGACGAAAATCATCATCAGCACATCGAGAAACTGAGCGGCGAGGAGAAACAGCCAGACCGGAACCGGAGCGCTCTTTCGAGTGAGCTCGTACGGCACGAGCGCCGTAGCAAAGTGTCCGGCGATCATACCCGGTCCTCGCGGTCCAGTGCCCACGTCAGCACGACGAACATTGGGACGTACATCGACCAAAGAAGGAGCACGGTGCTCATCCGAGACCACTCATCTAGAAGACATATACCACCGAAACGGTCGGGCTTAGGCCGTCAAAATGCGTTTCGCGCATCCGAACTGTGCCGCGAGGCGCTTGTTTACTGCGGGCGCGGACGTTCGAAGCACGCAAGGAGGGCGAACTTCAATCTCTGCAGCTGTCTTAGCCCATTCGAACCATTCTGAGAACCAACTTTCATTTCGTATCAGCGCCCCTTCGGATCGTCGGAGCGACGGGGGATTCGGGTATTCACGCTCGCGCCGAGCTCTCCGCGCACGACGGGACGCCCGCTGACCGAAGCCTCGACGTCGAATGCCATCACCCCGGTCTGCTCGAGCGTCCACTCGGCACGATAGTCGAGCCGGCAACCTGGCAGCACGGGCTCGAGAAATCGGACGTCGATGCGACTGGCCAGCCCGACGACCGGAGAGCGCGACACCTCTTCGAGTAGGGCCAGGCCTTCTTCCGATGGAGTGGCGCCCGGCCTCAGCGAATAGATCGCGTCGAGCGCATCGAGGGTCCGGAGCCCGAGCTCCGCATCCTGGCGTGCAGCGCCCGCGCTGTGGATCGCATCCAGCGTAGCCAGTAGCTGCGCCGTCTGTCCGAGGCCCTCGACGACGTAGACGCCGGGCCACAAGGACCAATCAGGGAAATGACCGTCGAACACGGGATGGCTCACCGAGACTTGAAACGCCGCTTCGATCGAGCGGGCCTCTCCCAACCGGTAGCGCTTGATCCGATCGACGAACAAAAAGGGCCTCCTGTGCTGTAGGAGACGCTGGATGATGTTCGCGCCGAGACCGCGACGCTCCTCGCTCATGCGTGTCATGCCAACTCCTTGACGATCGACTGCAACTCTCGAAGTGAAGATGTGCCGTGAATTCGCGCTTCGGTGTACGCGTCGAAGTGTTGTCTGACGATGTGCTGAAGTACGCGATGAGGACCCAGGACGACCAGCTCCGTCGCGCCTTCCCCGAGGAGGTATTCGATGGCGCCGTGAAGATTCATGGGTCGGGTGAGCTGGGACAGCAGCAGCTCTCCAGCTCGTTTCGCATCAGCAGCGCCGCGCTCAGCCGTCTCGTTGCTCACCCACGTGGTCGTTTCGTGCGCATCCTCGATGAGCGACTCGACGACGGGTCGGAGCTCGGCGACGGCGGGCTCGACGAGTGGGGAATGCCACGGCCCAGAGACTGGGAGCGGAGAGACTCCGTCCAACGAAGCGGCGGCTCGCAGCGCAGCGCGGTCGGCTGCGACCAAATACGCGTCGCCGGTGATCTGTCCGGCCTCGAAGATGGCGCCGGTCTTCGCGGCATGCTCGACGACCTCCATCGCCTGCGCTTTGAAGCCACGGACCATGGCCATCCCACCAGGCCTAGCGCGTGCCGCCTCTGCCATCGCCCGTCCGCGCATCGCCGAGAGATAGCCAGCATCCTCGAAGCTCAGATGTCCGGCGAGTGCGAGCGCGCCGACCTCCCCAGCCGAGTGACCAAGCGCGATGGATGGCTCGATCCCCTCGTCGCGGAGGAACAACGCTGCGCTCAACGCAACGGCGGTGAGCGCGGGCTGAAGGTACTCCGTGCGCAACAGGGATCGACTGCCGGTCTCCGAAAGATGAAGCAGGTCCTTGCCCGCTGCTTCGCTTGCCCGTTCCCAAAGCGCCGCCGCCGGAGCGTAGAATCGGGCGAGCTCGAGTCCCATATCCGGATGCTCGGCCCCCTGTCCCGCGACGAGCCACGCGATCATGCGGTCATTCCCCCGTCGACGGCAATTGTTTGCCCCGTGATGTAGCTGGCCTGGTCGGAAGCCAGGAAGGCCACGACGCTGGCAAGCTCTTCGGACCGCCCGGCCCGGCCCATCGGAAGCAACTGGAGCCGGGCTTCCCGCACGCGGTGATCCATGCGCTGTGCCATACCCGCATCGAAGATCCCCGGAGCTACGGCGTTCACGCGGATTCCTCGTCCTGAGAGCTCGCGAGCAAGCGTCCGAGTCAACGCGATGATCCCACCCTTCGAGGCGGAATAGCTCGCTTGTCCAGGGCTTCCATGGATGGCTGCTACGGACGCAACGTTGACGACGACGCCCTTTCCAGAGCGCATCATGCCGGGAAGCGCGGCGCGGATGCATGCCATGGTGCCGCTCAGATTGATCGCGATGACCTCTGCGTCATCGGCATCGGACTGAAGGAAAAAGAACTGGTCACGGACGGTCGCGGCGTTGTTCACCAACACGTCGAGGGCCGGCAAGCCCGAGATCGTCGCGCGTACCGAGGAAGCATCTGCGAGATCGAGCGCGACCGGCATGGCCTCGACGCCAAACGCAGCGCATCGAGCGGCGCAATCCTCGGCCTCTTCGCGGCGGTTCCGATAGCCAATGAAGACCGCGGCTCCCTCGCTTGCAAAACGCAGTGCGATGTCGCGTCCCAGGCCGCGCGATGCGCCGGTGACCAAGACCCGCTGTTGCGCGAACCTCATCATGGAAGTGATCCCAGCCACAAGGGAGGATCGCTCGTCTCGTCGCGCGTGGCGTAGGTGTGCCGGTGCGGGTCGACGAGAAGACTCCGGTTGAAAAGGAGCGGGCTCGAGACCGTGCGAATCGGTCGCTCAACGTTCGGTCCGGTCACGAAGAACGCGTCGATTCCCGGGTGGGCGACCGAAAGGTCGAGGAGCGCCATCCCCGCGACACCCCCGATGCCTGGCGAAAAGGCGGCGGCGGTCACCTGGCCCACCGGGCCGTCGGCGTCGCGAATCGGATCGCCCGACTCGACCCCCTCTCGCGCGACGAAGTGGGTCAATCGACGTTCCATACCTTTCGCTCTTCGCTCTTCGATCGCCGCCGCGCCCGGAAAGCGCTTGCGCGCCGAGACGCGCCACTGCAGCTGCAGCTCGAGAGGGGTGAGCCCCTCGACCGAGGCGTGCCGGACGGAAAAGAACCCGTTCTCGAGAGCGCACAGATCCAGCGTCTCCAAAGAGGCCTCACCACCGCCCAAGGCACCAACGAGCTCGAGCAACTCCTCCCACGCGCGTTCCACGTAGCCACTGCGGACGGCGAGATCATACCCGTACTCGCCGGTTTTGCCGGCGCGGAAGCAGGTTCCGCGATCGAAGTGATAGAAGCTCAGGTAAGGAAGGCCGATCACGTCCGGCGTCAGCCACTTGCTCAGTGCTTCCCAGGCGTAGGGTCCATTCACGGAAATCAGCTCGTACGCGGGTCGAAGGTCTTCGAGCTCGATCGCGAGCTCGGGATCGGCATACTCGGCTAGGCACGCTGAAAGCTCCTCGGTCGTGATCCCTTCGAACATCAGAACACACGCGTCATCGTCCGGACAGACATACACATCCGCGACGGGCTGACCCGGCTCGCCGAGGATCAAGGTCTGAAGCATCCGTCCGTCCCGAACCCAAAGGTCACCGGAGCAGATCGCATCGACCGCCTCGGTCGCGTCATCGCCGCTCACTCGGACGAGCCCCACGTGATCCATACGGCTCAGCGCGGCGCCGTGCCGCAGCGACCGGTACTCGTCCTCAAGTCTCATTGCCGAGCTCCAGGATCGCGTCGACAATGGTATTCACCGTGCGCAATTTCGCGGAAACCCAAGGGGAGCCGGCGAGCGTCAATCCAAACACGGCGTCGAGCTGCACCACGAGCTCGACCGCGTCGACGGAGTCCATACCGAGGCCCGTTCCGAAGAGAGGCACGTCGGGGTCGATGGCCTCGGGCTCGATTCGCAGCTTCATGGTGTCGCGAAGCATGCGCCGAACACGATCGAGAACCGCCTCTCGCGATGAGACGTAGTCGGACAAGTTAGTCGTCATGGGTCACCTCGTTCGAGGTAAGAATCATCGCGACGCTGGCGGTGGTGCCTGTGGTCGCGACGAGCGCGGTTTTCGATTTGCCCCTGCGCAGTGACCCGATGGCATGGGCGAGCGCAAAGGCAGATGACGTTGCCGGCATGCCGCCAAAGGGGTTCGGTAACTCGACCAGCAGCTCCACCCGTTCTGACAAACCCGACCTGCGTTTTGCTTCTGTAATCGCCTCATCGAGTTGTCCTGGTCCGGCAAGCCCGATGCCAGCCACCTCGACCGCGGTGGGCTCCGTGCAGAGCACCAGCGCGCAGGCAGCATCGACAAGCGCCCCTTCGGCTGATTGCTCCGACCTCACATCGACGGCCGCTGCGACGATGCGGTCCGAATCACGCCGGCGAGCGAGCATCCAAGCCGACATCACGGCAGCCATCAGGCCGCTACCTTCGCCGATAGTCACCGTGCTCTGCGGACCACGGATGTTGAGCGCCTTGGCGCAAGCACCCTGCGCAGCGCTCGGGAGCACTTGCGCAAACGCCGTCGTGTCAGGCTTGGCGAAGCCCCGCCGCTCGAGGCTCGTGCGAAATCGATAGAGGCTATCGGGAGAGGCGCGGAGAACGCCCGCGATCAACCCAGTTCGTGCGCGCGTCTCTCCTCGGAGTTGTGCACCAGCATCCGCGAGGGCTCTCGAAACGACAGTCGTGAGAAGCTCCGAGGCTCGGTCGATGCCACGAAGATCCACCCTCGGGAGCTCCAAGGCCAAATCGATCTGGAGCTCGGCTTTCGACAGCGGCGACTCGGCTGCACAGATCGAGGCGAGCTCCTCGATGCAGCTTACGCCGGCGCACAGGGCTGTGGCCCCGCTCACGAAGACCCGTCTTCGCTCGTCGTCGGATACTGTCGCAGGCTTGGCTTTTCCGAACACGAGCGCGCAGTTGCTCCCACCGAACGCCGAGTTGCTGGAGAGCGCGAGCTCATAGACCAGCGGCTTGGGCTGCTTCGAGCCGACGGGGCGCGGTGGGCCTCCAGGCCGCGCTTCCTCGAAGCCAGCGGTCGTCGGTGCGAGGCCGGCTCCCATACACTCGAGCGTGGTGATCACTTCGAGCACTCCGGCGGCGCTCTGTGCGTGACCGAGATGTCCTTTGCTCGAGCTTAGCGCCAACGAGCCGCCGAGATCAGAACCGAACACCGACTGAACGGCGCACCATTCGGCGGTGTCGTTGGCCACCGTGCCGGTGCCGTGCGCGTTCAAATAGCCGATCTCCGCCGCGGACGCTCCGGCATCATCGAGAGCGCCGCGAATCGCGGCGGCGACGCCACGACCGCGTGGCTCGGGAGAGGTCTCATGGTACGCATCGCCCGAGAGTCCATAGCCTCGAAGCCGTGCGCGCGTGACGGCATCGCGAAGACCGCCTCGTTCGATCACCACGAAGCCCGCACCCTCGCCGAGCGTAGTTCCCATCTGCCGGCCAAATGGAGTACACGGCCTTTCGCTCAGGACGCCAAGGGCATGGAAGCCCGCGAAGAGCGCAGGGGTCAGCACGTCGATTCCTCCCGCAAGAACGACATCAGCGAAGCCTTCACCAATCAGGTCCGCGCCAAAGCCAATCGCCTGGGTGGATGATGTGCATGCCGTGGAGATCGTGATCGCGGGACCCGAAATGCCAAGCTCTTTGGCGAGGTCGTGTGCGAGGCGCTCGGTGGTGTGATCTCCAAAGAGGCTCGCCCCTAAGGTCAAGGTGACCCGCATCGATTGAAGCGCCTCGAGTTCGAGCCGGGCGTGCGCGAGCGCATCGTGAAGCGCAAGCATTCCGAATTCGTGAGAGAGCAAGCTCGGGTCGCGGTCGTCCGATTCGTAGCCCGCAACCATCGCGCCTACGTGGGTCGTGAAAGGGGAGGTGTCGAAGCGATGAACGGTCGTGATTCCACTCTCACCTCGGAGCAGCGCAGCGCAGAATCGATCGCGCCCGACGCCGAGCGCGCTCGCGATGCCCCAGCCAGTGATGTGCGGTGATTCGCTCACTGACCGTCGGTGGCCTTCAACCGGGCTTGCTCCTCCTCGAGTTGTCTACGGCGACGGGCGCGGGCAGCTAGGACGAAGAGGGCGATCAACAGCAAGAAGCCACCAATGCACATGGGGACGGCGCCGCCTATCGCTCCCGTCGCGCCAAGAACGATGCCCCCGACGATCAAGAGCCCCCCCCCGGCCCCGGCGAGCCCTCTCGACGCCCGCGTGAGACTCTTCTCTTTCTGTTCGAGCTTTGCGATACGCCGACGCGTCTTCAGCTCCTGTTCTGCCTGTGCCAATTGCTTCTCAGCCTCGGAGTCCGCCTCAGCCGTTTCGCCTCCTTCGGCCGTGGGCTGAGAAGGGTCAACGTACGCTTCCGGATGCGGGCCCTCGGCCGCGCTAGTGGGTTCTTGATACGCGGCCAACATCCGCCTCGAAGCCATGCTGACCCCGAAGCTCGTATCGCTCGGCGTGCGCGCCTCG
>Ga0316198_10003061_pt1 | contig 10170 bp, 9 predicted proteins | sample OudBieAanoxic_MG_FD_204935 | JGI IMG/M metagenome (GOLD analysis project Ga0316198, IMG submission 204935) | Coastal sediment microbial communities from Oude Bieten Haven, Netherlands - site A anoxic | ecosystem: Environmental > Aquatic > Marine > Coastal > Sediment | place: Netherlands...
GTCAGGTCGTCGGACTTGACGGTGCCCGCCGTCCTCATCTCGAGCAGCTGGCGGAGGTCGTCGACCGCCTTGCCCGTGGCGTCGGAAGCGGAGTCGTCCGCGTCGAGGACCGTGACGACGTGCACTTCCGCACCGAGCTGGCGCCCCATGAACACCGCGAGCTCGAAGGCACGCCGCGCGGGGTCCGAGAAATCGTAGGCGACGACCAAACGTGGGATCAATGACACTGGCTACTCTCCGTCCTTTGGCTTGTTTTCACAGCGGCCACGCACGACCAATACGGGGCACGGCGCATGTCGCACGACCCGCTCCGCGACGCTGCCGAGGAACGCCCGAGACAGGCCGCTTCGACCGTGCGAGCCGAGGATGACGAGATCGACCTCTTCGTCTTCGGCAATCTCGATGAGGGCCCGGCCCGGCGACGGGTGCTGCACGACGCTCAGCTCGACCTCCGGGACGCCCTGAAGCAGCTCGGCGGTCTTGCCCGTCAGTGTTTCACGAATGGCTTCCTCGATCTCGACCCGGATGCTGCGCTCGAGGAGGTCCGGCCGGGACCAGACCACCGGAGGAACGTTGGGGGTCGGATCGAAGATGTGGGTCACCAGCACTCGCGACTTGAACGTCCTCGCGTAGAGAGACGCGGCGCGCAATGCCTCGTCCGAGATGTCGGAAAAGTCGGTGCCGACGAGAATGGTTCGAGGTTGGTCCATATGCACCCCTGTTTGCTATCAAGCTCCGTGCCAACCTGCTTCCAGGCATTCGCGGCAAAGCATAGCGAAAAACACGAATGTTCTGCGAAAGATTCCAGCGCCGCGCATAAGTTGCGTGTCCCGGAAAGCGAAATGCTGCTAAGTCTTTGGCGCATTCCTTGCAGCGCATCCGTGCTGAAGGTGACGAACGGGAGGAAACCATGAGCGAAGAACCGTTGATGCCCTCCGAAGTGCGACGGAAGGTATTGAGTCAGCACCGAGAGATCGAACAGATGCTCTCTGAGTTGGAGGCTGGCGTGGCGCACCTCGGCGATGGCAAAGTCGATGCGGAGCAGGTCAAGCGGGCCGCCTATGCGCTTCGGGGGATCCTGGAGTTGCACATGAACTTCGAGGAGGCCCACATGGCGCCCGCGATCAACGATGCCGACGGCTTCGGCCCGGAACGAGTTCGACATCTCAACGCCGAGCACGCGGAGCAACGCCGGGAGCTCGACCGCCTGGTCGACCAGATTCGAGAGGCCAGCTCCCCTGTCGACTTGACCGCAAGCGTGGTGAAGCTCGCGGAAATGCTTCGCAAAGACATCGAAGAAGAGGAGCGAGAATACGTCAACGAAAAGCTCCTCCACGACCACATCATGCCCAGCGACACATTCGGCGGTTAGCGAAAGCCGCGACTTCAGACGACGAAGGACTCGACATGCAGATCAATCAGATCCTCGTACCTACGGATTTCTCTGAGAACGCCCAGCACGCCCTCGACTACGCCATCGAGCTGGCCAAGCACTGCTCGGCCAAGCTCCACCTCCTCCACACGCCGGTGGTCCCGACCTACCTCTTGATGGACTTGAGCTACAGCCCTGGCCCCGAGGCGGTCACCCGGATCCTCAACGATTCGCAGGAGGCGCTCGACGCGCAGGCCAAGCAGATCGCCGAGTCCGGGGTGGAGCACTTCACGGCCATCCGCGAGGGCACCGTGCACGAGGTGATTCGTGACTACGCGAAAGAGCACGACGTCGACCTGGTCGTGGTCGGAACGCACGGCCGCACCGGCGTCTCGAAGCTCATGTACGGAAGCGTCACCGAGCGCGTCATCAAGACGGTGCACACCCCGATCATCATCGTGCCACCGGGTGGTCACGAGAAGCTGCCGACCTCCATCGTCGTTTCCTACGACTTCTCGGGTCCGGCCCAACGAGCCGCCGAGGTTGCACGCGCCATTCACAGCGTGGTCGGAGGGCCGCTTCACCTCGTGCACAGCTACCTCGATGTGTGGGGCGAGTACACGGACCGCGGGGCTGTCGTCGGGGAAGCCGCCGAGAAGCGGAGGGAGGCCCTTCATATCGGCTTGCAAGAGATGCTCGAGTCGGATGCCAAAGAGCTATTCTCGGTTGGCCCGCCGGGTGTGGAGACCCATCTGGTGACGGGCGACCCTGCGGAGGGCATCCTCCAGGTCGCCAACGACGTAGGCGCCGCGCTGATCTGCGCCGGAACCACCGGCAAAAGCGGCATCGAGCGGCTTCTCATCGGAAGTGTCGCGCGTCGGCTGCTCCACGACAGTCGAGTCCCGCTACTGCTGACGCATGACGACGCCCCGTCTTGAATGAGCCCGCGGAGAGCGCATGATAGGGGCGAGATGGTCGGGCGGGTCATTGGACTGGGGTTGATGATTGCGCTGTCGGGCGGCTGCGAATGCGGTTCGAAGGAGCCCGCCCACGAAGCCGAATTACCCAAAGGTTTCGATGAGGTGATGCAGGAACATGCCGGCCTGTCCGTCGCCGCGCGCAACGCGCTGATTCGAGGCGAGCTCGAGGTCGCCCAGCAAGCCATGCGAAAGCTGGCATTCTTCATGGAGCACGTCCCAACCCCCGAGAAGGGCCAGGAGTACGCACGAATCACGCGCGAGCTCGTCGAGCAGGTGCGCCAAGCGAGCGACCTCGAGGAGGCGTGCATGGGCTTCGCCCGCCTGTCATATGCGTGCGGGCAATGCCACCACGGGCTCGACCGAGGGCCTCCCATCAAACTCGAGCCGACACCGGAAGGCGAGGACTTGAAGACCCACATGAGACGCCACTACTTCGCGATCGAGCGCATGTGGGAAGCCCTGCTCGCCGACTCGACGGCCGAGTTCCAGAGCGCTGCGGACCTCCTCGCAGAGGCTCCGCTCCACGGGCCACAGGATCCGGACCAAGAGAGCCACAAGGGTGTGACGCGCCTCGCGTACGAAGTGCACGACCTGGCGTTTGCCGCCGCGGTCGAAGGTAAGGTGGGCGAGGATGAATACATCCCCAAGCCCGGCGAGCCGGTCGAGGACGACCCAACGACCTGGGGCCAGGCCGAGATTTTCGGCAGGCTGCTTTCCGCCTGCAACCAGTGCCACACGATGCTCGAAGTCACCCCGGCGTTGACGGCGGACGAGCGCCGAAAGGCAGCCCAATGAACCAGCTGGTTCGCTCGTTTGTTCTCGGCTTCGTCGGCGTCTGCTTGGCAGGCGTTGTGGGAGGCTGCGCGAGCGGCCGGGTTCGCGGTGCCCAAGGCACCGAAATGGGAATGGCGCAGGAGTACGAACCCGAGAAGAAGGCAGACCCGCCGATTTCCAATGTCGATCGGACCTCTGGACCGCTTACGCTGCCGAACCCGCCCCCTGTCCTCGAGGTCGACTTGGAGCGACGGCGGAAGCCGCCCCCCGGCGAGCTGGAGCCCGAACCTGAGCCACAACCCAAGACCACGAAATAAGCACACTCCATGTCAAAGCTCTGTACCGCAGAACAAGCGGTCAACCACGTCAACTCGAATCAGCGCGTCTTCCTGCACGGCGGCGCCGCCACGCCCCTCGCACTCGTAAAAGCGCTGGTCGGCGAAGCCAGCAGGCTCCGCGACGTCGAGCTGATTCACCTGCACACCTCGGGAGACGCGGAGTACGCGAAGCCGGAGTACGCGCACTCGTTTCGGGTCGCGAACCTCTTCGTCGGGCACAACATGCGCCGTCAGCTCGACGGCGACCGGGTCGACTATCTTCCGTGCTTCCTGTCCGAGATCCCGGCTTTGTTCCGATCCGGCCGGCGCGCCCTCGACGTCGCGATGGTGCAGGTGTCCCCCCCGGACAAGCGCGGCTACTGCAGTCTCGGAGTGTCGGTCGACGTCGCGCGAGCCGCGGTCGACTCGGCGAAGATCGTCATCGCGCAGGTCAATCGGCACATGCCGCGTGTCCACGGCGACGGCTTCGTTCACATCGACGAGCTCGACTGGCTGGTCGAGCATGACGAGCCGCTACCTGAAAGTCCGCCGGCCCCCCCGAGCGAGGAGGAGGAAGCCATCGGCCATCACGCGGCCGCGCTCATCGAAGACGGGGCGACGCTACAAATGGGCATCGGTGCGGTGCCGGACGCCGTCCTAGCGGCGCTGAAAAGCCACCGCCATCTCGGCGTGCATACCGAAATGTGGTCAGACGGGCTCCTGCCCCTCCTCGAGTGCGGCGCCGTCGACAACAGCCTCAAGACGGTCCACCCGGGCCGGACTATCTCCGGCTTCGTCGTTGGCACTAGGCGCGTCTACGACTTCATCGACGACAACCCGTCGGTCGCGCAATACGACATCGGCTACGTCAACCGCGTGTCCGTGATCAACCGAAATCCCAAGGTGACGGCGATCAACTCGGCCATCGAAGTCGATCTCACCGGTCAGGTCTGCGCCGACTCGATCGGTCACCGCGTGGTCTCCGGGGTCGGTGGGCAGATGGATTTCATCCGCGGGGCCATGACCTCGGAAGGGGGTAAGCCCATCATCGCCCTCACGAGCCGTACCGCGAAAGGCGTCCCCCGCATCGTGCCAACCCTCCGCGCGGGCGCCGGGGTAGTGACGACACGGGCGCACGTCCGTTTCATCATCACCGAGAACGGCGCCGTCGACCTCTACGGAAAGACACTCAACGAGCGGGCACAGCTGCTCATTTCCATCGCGCATCCCGACGACCAAGAGGCGTTGCGAAAGGCGTGGCACGAGGCACGTGTTTGAGAAGGGGCGCACAGGTTGCGCGCCAACCTCTTGAAGCCGCATCGATTGCGCCCTGCGCCGCAGTTAATGTTGGCTAGTTGTGATGGAACGGCTTGGGTCTTCGGTCCAGGCTTTGGCACACCTCCTGCTTCGGAGGATGCTTTTGACCCGGCGCGGCGCCGGCTTGTTTAGGGGGTGCTCATCGTGATCTTGCCCAGTTGGTTTCCTGCTCGCTCTGATGGCGGGCCAGGCCTGCGTCTTCTCTCCAAGGAGCCGGGGAGTCCTGAAGACTCCGCCGAACTCGCCACGGCGGCGACCACCCCCGACGCCGAGTGGCTGAGCGTGAATCGGGGAGGCTCGTTCGCGATGGGGACCATCGACCGTTGTCCGCGCCGCAAGTACCACAGCCTTCTCACCGTTCGCGAACCGGGCGTCGGGGAGCCGCTCAACATGGTCGCCGAGGTCGAGGAGTGGTTCGACGTCGGCGCTGACGAAGAGATCGCTCTGCACAGCTACAACTGGGGGACCACCATCGAGCCCAGGGGCGTCGACTACCTCACTCGGTTCGAGCCGCTCCCCCGCTGGACGTACCAGTTCGCGGGCCTCAGCGTGACGCGCGAGCTGTGGCTCGAAGATGAAGCCGACGCGGTCTGGATTCGGTACTCAATCGAGGGGCTCCAGAAGCCGGTCAGCCTTCGTTTGCGTCCTCTCATTCGCTGCCGCCCGATTCATGACCTGACCTTCGCCAACCCGTTCATGAACGGCGAAATCGATGTCGAATATGGCGACTCCCTCCGAGTCGTCATGCACCCGTACAAGAACGTCCCCGCGCTCATCGCGAGCATGCACGGCGTGTCGGGCCGCTTTCACGCCGATGGGCGTTGGTACGAGGGCGTGCACTACGAGTGGGAGCGCGCACGCGGCTACGACGACGCCGAGGACCTATTCACGCCGGGCGAGTTCCGTCTGCGGATCGAGCATGACGGTGCATTCTGCGTCCGGATCGGGACCGAGCCCGCAACCACGCACGACCCCCAGGTCCTGACCTCGGTTCTCTCGCCCCATCGCTCGTTCGTTCAGGAGCTCGAAGACGCGGCGGAGGCATACCTCGTCGAGCTCGACGGCAACCGCACCGGAGTCATCGCGGGCTATCCCTGGTTTGGAGAATGGTCTCGCGATACGCTGATCGCCCTGCCCGGCTTGTGCTTGGCGCGCGACGAGGTCGGCAAAGCCCTGGACATCCTCGAATCCTTGGCGAACCGCCTGGAGAACGGGCTCGTCCCCAACATCCCCGAGAGCGGCGACGTGCCCTCGAACGCCGAGGCCATCGATGCGTCGCTGCTGTTCATTCGCGCGGTCGCTCTCACCGCAAAGCGCACGCGAAGCCAACGGATCACGGCCCTGCAGGAGGCTTGCCTCGATCTGATCGAGCGCATCGCGGCGGGCGCTGACCCGCGCGTTCGCATCGACGCTCGAGGGTTCCTGTTCGTCGAACACGGACCATGGGCGCTCACCTGGATGGACGCCCTCGTCGACGGTCACGCGGTCACGCCCCGGCAAGGGTACGCCGTCGACCTCAACGCGCTTTGGCTCTCGGGCCTACAGGCCGCGCTCCGCTGGGCGAAGAAGCTACGCCCCGAGTTCGTAGAAACGTGGAGTGAAACGGCGAAGAAACTATCCGATCACTTCGAGGAAAAGTTCTGGCTTCAAGATCAGGGCTTCTTGACAGACACGCACGACGGACATCACGCGGACGGAAAGCTCCGCCCGAACCAGCTTTGGGCCTTGGTGCTGCCTGGCATACCCATTCAGAAGGAGCGCAAGCAACGGGCGCTCAACGCGGTGCGCGACAAGCTGCTCACGCCCGTGGGCATGCGCACGCTCTCTCCTGACGACCCATCGTACCAGCCGTTCTACCGAGGCGCGCAGACCGAGCGGGACCGCGCGTACCATCAGGGCACCGTGTGGCCCTGGCTGCTCGGGCTCTACGCCGATGCCGTCGCAGCGGTCGAGGGCCCCGACGCCGTGAAGGAAGAGATGATGCCGGTGTTGGCAGCACTCAGCGCACACCTCAGAACCGAAGGTTGCATCGGGCAGATTGGCGAGGTTTTCGATGGGGACGCCCCTCATCGCCCGGGGGGCACCCCCGCACAAGCGTGGAGCGTGTCTGAAGTGCTCCGCGCAGCGAAGATGGTAGGACCATGAAGATTCTGATGCTCGGCTGGGAGTACCCTCCCCACATCAGCGGCGGTCTCGGCACCGCGTGCGAAGGCCTGACGACGGCCTTGGCAAAGCACGGAATCGAAATCGACTTCCTCGTTCCCAAGCTGTACGGCGAGGAGGACGCGCCGCACATGCAGTTGCTCGGCGCGGCTTCGGCCCGGCCGCCCGACGAAACCTTGCTGGACACGCCGGTCCCTGTGCCGGAGCCCTTCTCCGCATTGGTCGCGGCAGAGCCAGCGCTCGCAACGGACCCAATCTTCGTTGCCGCCATGGAGGCTGCCCAGGAACAAAGCGCGGAGCGCAGAGCGGGCGAGGTTCGCATGATCGAGGTGCCGGCGATGCTCAAGCCCTACCTCGACCAAGCGACATACAAGGAGCTCATCGCGACCGGCGCGCTGCCCGAGACGGCGGTCCACAGAATGACCGCCCCACAGAACCACCCAACCCTTCCCGGCCCACCGACGACGATCGCACGCCTCGAGCATGCGCACGTTCCCGGCGCCGACGCCGACATCCGGATCGCCGAACCGGCGTCGGGCGGCGGACACTACGGCGACGACCTCTTCGCCGAAGTCGCTCGATACGCCATGTCGGCCACGCGACGCGTCGCCGGCATCAAGTACGACCTCGTGCATGCTCACGATTGGATGACGTTTCCCGCCGGCGTCGAGATCGCCCACCGTGCGGGGGCCCCGCTCGTCGTCCATGTGCACAGCCTCGAGTACGACCGTGCGGGGCACGGAGCCGACCGCGACATCGTGTCCATCGAGCGCCAAGGGTTGGAGCAAGCCACGCGGGTCATCGCGGTCAGTTACTACACGCGCAGCTTGATCAACCGTGTGCACGGGACGCCTCTCGACAAGATCTCGGTCGTGCACAACGGCGTCTACGCGCGAGAGACGGTCGAGGCCTACACGGAGCAGCGGACGTCGACCGGACCAGTCGTCCTCTTCCTCGGCCGCGTGACCTTCCAGAAGGGGCCGGAGTACTTCGTACAGGCAGCCGCCCGCGTTCTGGAGCACGTGCCTGACGCAGTATTCATCATGGCGGGCTCAGGCGACATGCTTCCGAGGATGGAGGCGCTCGCGGAGGAGCTCGGCATCACCAAGTCGTTCCGCTTCCCTGGCTGGCTGCGCGGCGCTGAAATCGAGCGTGCATTCTCGACTGCAGCCGTGTACGTCATGCCTTCCGTGTCGGAGCCATTTGGCATCGCGCCGCTGGAAGCGATGAGCTACGACCGGCCCGTGATTGTGTCAAAGCAGTCGGGGGTCTCCGAAGTCCTGCAGCACGCCCTCAAGGTGGACTTCTGGGACGTCGACAAGATGGCGAGTCAGATCGTGGCGATCTTGGAGCTGCCCGAGCTCCGCCGCACGATCATCGAACGCGCGCGCGAAGAAATCCGGCATATCCATTGGGATGCGGCCGCGGAGAAGCTCGTTCCCGTGTACGAATCGGTCTTAGGGAATTGAGGTAAGTCATGCCATCGGTTTGTTTCTATTTTGAGGTCCACCAGCCCTATCGGCTCAAGCCGTATGGCGCACTCCAGGTTGGCCGCGACCACGACTACTTCGATGACAAGCTCAACGCCGAAGTCTTGAGGAAGGTGGCCAACAAGTGCTACCTCCCGGCCAACGACTCGATGCTCCGGCTGATCGAGCGCACCGACGGCCGGTTTCGCGTTTCCTACTCGGTGACAGGCGTCGCGATCGAGCAGATGAAGAAGTACGCCCCCGAGGTGATGGACAGCTTCATACGCCTAGCCGACACGGGAGCCGTCGAGTTCGTCGCCGAAACCTACTACCACAGCCTGGCCGCGCTCTACGACAAGGACGAGTACAAGGCGCAGATCGACATGCAGCTCGCGCTCATCAAGAAGGAGTTCGGCCAAACCCCCCGCGTGTTCCGAAACACGGAGCTCATTTACAATGACGAGATAGGGCAGTTCATTGCCGACCTCGGGTTCGACGCGATGATCTGCGAGGGCGCCGACGACATCCTCGATTGGCGGAGCCCCAATTTCGTCTACAAGGTCGCGGGGCGTGAGATGCGGCTTCTGACGAAGAACTACAAGCTCTCCGACGACATCGCGTTCCGATTCTCGAACCAGTCGTGGGCCGAGTATCCGTTGACCGCCGAGAAATTCGCTCGCTGGATCCACGGCCACAGCGGCGCCGGTGACGTGATCAATCTGTTCATGGACTACGAGACGTTCGGCGAGCACCAATGGAAGGAAACGGGGATCTTCGAGTTCCTGGAGCACCTACCCGACCTCCTCTTCACCCACCCCCACTGGGACATCCAGACCCCGAGCCAGGTCGTCGACCGGTACCCCGCCCTGGGCGAGCTTCCCTTCCGTCGGACGGTGTCATGGGCCGATGAGGCGCGTGATATCAGCGCGTGGCGCGGCAATGAGATGCAGCAACGGGCTCTCGGCGAGATATATTCGCTGGGCCCGGCAATCCGCCGCCGCAACAATTCTCATCTGCTCGCCCTCTGGAGACGCTTGCAGACCTCGGACCATTTCTATTACATGGCGACCAAGTCGGCCTCGGACGCGGAGGTTCACGACTACTTCAGCCCCTATGAGGGCCCTTACGACGCGTTTATCCACTACATGAACGTCATGAAAGACTTGAAACTGTCGGTATTGGCGCCTCCGCAAAAGCGGGTTCGAATATGAGCAAAGCGATGTTCTTCGAGATCTCTTGGGAGGTTTGCAACATGGTGGGTGGCATCCACACCGTGTTGGCGAGCCGCGTCCCAGACGTTCAGCAACGGCACGGTGAGCACGGCTACATCGCGATTGGCCCGGACGTGCCACGCGCCGAGGGGGTAGCTCCCGAGTTCCGCGCAGATGTTTGGGACAGCAACCTCGCCGAATCGCTTCGCGGCCACGAGATCGGCGTCGAGATGGGCCGCTGGCTCGTGCCCGGAGAGCCTCGCTGCCTCCTGATCAACCACTCGAGCCTCTACCCACGCAAGGACGAGATCCTCGGACGCTACTGGGAGAAGTACGGCCTCGATTCGTTGTTTGGCGCATGGGACTATTACGACCCGGTCTTGTTTGCGCATGCCGCGGGCATGATCATCGAGCATATCCGCGACCGCTTCCTGTTGCCCGCGCGTCAGGAGGCGATCGTCCAAGCGCACGAGTGGATGTCAGCCGCTGCGATCCTTCACCTGCAGACCGCGGCCCCCGAGATCGGCACCGTGTTCACGACGCACGCAACGATGCTCGGACGCTCTC
>Ga0316198_10003062_pt1 | contig 10168 bp, 5 predicted proteins | sample OudBieAanoxic_MG_FD_204935 | JGI IMG/M metagenome (GOLD analysis project Ga0316198, IMG submission 204935) | Coastal sediment microbial communities from Oude Bieten Haven, Netherlands - site A anoxic | ecosystem: Environmental > Aquatic > Marine > Coastal > Sediment | place: Netherlands...
CGTATCCGGCAAGAGTGATCGGCAGACCCTCGCCGAACGGTCCCGTCCTATTCCTCACAGCCGGATCCGGTGCCTCTTCCGTTGGTGCGGCCGGCTTCGATCCGCACGCGCTCAATGCTCCGGCCGCACCCGCAGCAACGGCCGCAGTTTTGATGAACTCGCGCCGCGAGGCACCAGTATCTTTTTCCCTCATGATCTTCTCCTTCGACCCAACCCCTTCCAATGATCGGAAAGGAACCGTGTCCGTTTTTTGCGTTCAGAATCCAACACCATGCCCCCGGGCAGACGGACGTAAAAAGGGCCCGCCGGCGGCAGGCCCTTTCTGAAGCGGTCAGCGTCGTCTTCAGTCTAGTCACCCAAGCCCGGATCCATGTTCGGATCGAAGGGCAGTTGATCGAGATGCTCAATATATTCCAGCGGGTCGAATGGCAGATTCTCGAGGTCAAGCTGTGGCCTGGCCAACGCCTCGATCTCCGGTGAAGCATTGGCGATCCCCGTCCACGGGATACCGTAAACTTCGTGGGAATCCGGGTACTTCTTCTTCCACAGGTCGTGCCGCAGCTTCATACGGTTGAACGGGCGCTTGAGGTGAATCAGATTCACCAACATCGGAGTCTTCTCCCGCGGATCGGCAGGCAGGAAGAAAAACGCCGCCGCGATGCCGCTGGCCTCGCCGATCGGGTCCGACGAAATCCAGTGACGCTTGTAGCTGCCCTTGACGGTGGCCCCAAGCCGCGGACCCGCATAGATAAACACGTAATCGCGGCGGCTATGAGTATCGCCGTTCAGTAACAGGGCCGTCTGGTCGATGCCGTCGATGACGCGATCCGTCGGGATGTGCTCCATGGCTCCGGCCAGCCGGGCGAAGGTGGTGAAGAGGTCGGTCTCGTGGATGATATCGCCTACAATCTGACCCGGTTCGATCACGCCCGGCCACCAGGCCTGGGCCGGTACCCGCACGCCACCCTCGAGGAAATCACCCTTGCCGCCGCGAAAGATAGTCTCGGCCATACCGAGCCCAGGCGGCGGATTGTGGCTCATCGGGCCGTTGTCGGCCATGGCGATAAGTAGGGTGTTTTCCGCGATACCCAGCTCCTTGAGCTTGTCCATGATCCTGCCAATGAAGGGGTCGATGTTGCACTGCAGTCCGTCCTGCAAAATGCTCCGCGACGTCGAACACTTCTTCGGGTTGGGGATAAAGCTCGTCAGGTTTGGCCAGTTGGCGACGTAGAAGGGCTTGCCGGCCTTGGCGTTGCGCTCGATAAATTCCAGCGTGCGCTTCTGGGCCTCGGGGTCGATCTTCATGTAATTGTCGTGGCTGTTGTCTCCCCACTGGCGGGCCTGTTCACCCTTCTTGCCCTCGGCGATCTGTACCCAACCCTTGGTGATGAAGGTGTCGTCGAGTTTGTATGGGTCGGGCGGCAGCATGTCCTCATACAGGCCGATGGAGGCGTTCGCGCCTTCGGCAACTCGGGTGTTGAGTGACAAGATCTGGTTGTAGCCGGTGAAGAAGGCCTCGTCAAAGCCCTGGTTGTGGGGATAGCTCTCCTCGATGTCGCCCAGGTGCCACTTGCCGTGGAAGGCGGTAGCGTAGCCCGCTTCTGAGAGCACCTCGGCCATGGTGACTTCCTCACCGCGCATACCGTGGCTCTCGAGCAGCATGCCGATGTTGTACATGCCGTTACGTATTGCGTGGCGCCCGGTGACCGCGGCGGCGCGGCTGGGCGTGCAACCCACCTCGGTGTACATGCGGCTGAAGAGAATTCCCTCTTCAGCCATTGTGTTCAGGCGGGGCGTATCAAGCCCTCGGACCTTTTGGATCGCGGGAATACCCACATCACCGTAGGCCGTGTCATCCCACATGATGTGGATGATGTTGGGCGGTGTGCCGTACCTCTCGCGCAGCTCGGCCAATTTCGCCTGGAGCTCCTTGTCCTGCTCGGCCCATCGCTCGCCGTGTTGTGCCTCGAGCACGTAGTATTCGGCATCGTGGATGATCTCGCCTGCCAGCAGCGGTGAGCCGCCTACCGCGATCGCGGTCACGAGACTCCAAAAAACTTTCTGCTTCATGATTCCTCCTCGGGTTACGGTTTTCTCCGGTGTGATGCATGTGACGTCAGCGACGAGATCCTCGATCCGGCCACAGCTGAACCAGAATGGTTGCGCTCTATTGAAAACGAGACCGCTTCGCGGTAACATCAAAAACCCGCAATCATGGACGCCACCACACCCGCTGCCGTCGACCCGTTGATTCTGAGGCATACGTTTCGGGACATCGACGAGTTCAACCAGGCCACCGCCGCCTGGCAGGTCGACTTTCAACAGCTCGACAGGGGTTCCCTCAAATGTGATCTCATCCAGGTCTCCTCCGCGGACGTGCTCCTCAGCCATACGGCCTTTGGCCGGAAAATCGACCAACAGGGTACGGCTCCCGTTGGCTCGTTCACGTTTGCAGTGCCGACACCCGAGGCGCCTCGGATCGTGTGGCGGTCTCGCGTCGTACCACCTGGCTCGATGATCATCTACCGCCCAGGCTCGGAGATCGATGGCGCCTCGAGACCGGGCTTCGAGGTGGCGACGGTGTCTGTCGCCTGCGAGGCGTTTGAAGCGGCGTGTCGTGAAACAGGGCGCCCGAACCTCATCGATTTCGCAACCCGAGTCGACCTGGTCATTCCGCACCCGACTGTGCTCGCCCGTTTTCTGTCCGCGATGAAGTTGGCCGCTCGGCTCGCTGCCGAGGCCTCGAGCGGTGCCAGTGTTCCACCGAACGTCGTCGACCTGCTGAGCGTCCTCGCGCCTCTCGCTGTGAAGACCCTCGCCAGCTCACGCCCGGCACCGGCGCAAAAAACCCACCCCGACCGCATGCGCGCGCTCAGCCGGGCGCTCGATTTCATCCACGATCACCGGGAAGAGCCCATCACGATCAAATCGCTGTGCGATGCGGCAGGGGTCAGCGAGCGCACCCTGCAGTATGTCTTTCGCGAACGATTTGACGTTACTCCGAAACAATTCGTGACATCGAACCGTCTGAACGCCGTACGGAGAGAGTTCGGTCGCATCGGACCCTCCGCGAGGATCACCGACATCGCCAACCGATGGGGCTTCTGGCACATGGGGCAGTTCGCTGCGGACTACCGCCGCCAGTTCGGCGAGCTCCCGTCGGAGACACTCCGTCGCAGGCGGAGGCCTCGGGCTTGAGACCTGGCGCTTCGGGCAATGAGGCGGCGAGCCAATGGGCCTGGCGGGATGGCATTCCGAATTCCGAATTCCGAATTCCGAATTCCGAAATCACCTAGACCTCTCGCACATACTCACTGACATCCACCTCGTCGACCTGTTCCGGCTGCAGGTTCCGCTCCCCGTAGTTCCGGAAGACCCCTGAGGTGAGAAAGAGCTCGAAGAGGTCGGGGCAGATGTGGCCATTGTCGCGGAAGGAACTCATGATCTTGACCGCGCTGCTGAGCTTCTTGGGCGGCTTGTAGGGCCTGTCTGAGGCGGTCAGCGCTTCGAAGATATCGGCAACCGCCATGATCCTCGCCAGGACGGAGAGGTCTTCGGCGCCGAGCCGGCGTGGGTAGCCGGTTCCGTCGAGCTTCTCGTGGTGATTGCCGGCCCACTCGGGGACGCGCCGCAGCTCCTTCGGGAAGGGCAGCTGGCCGAGCATGTTGATGGTCTCGACGATGTGCTCGTTGATCTTGAACCGCTCCTCAGCGGTAAGCGTGCCGCGCTGGACGCAGAGGTTGTAGATCTCTCCGTGGTTGTAGAGGTGCTCGGGGACGTCCATCTTGAAGCCGTGTGGGTTGTCGTCGAAGGGTGGCCCCTCGCGATAGACCAGGTGCTCGGCTTTGTCGGCGAGCAACCTCTCTTCTACCGGCAGATCGGGAGACGGGGTTCTCTTCGCCCGATCGAGCTCGTCGTGCGAGAGGCCGATGCGGTCGTCGAGGTGGCGGGTCCAGGTCTGAGCCCCGATCTCTTTGACCCGCTCGATCCGATCGTCGTTCATGAAGGTCTCGCCCGAGTTGCACTCGGCGATGAACTGGTAGTCGCGGCGGATCTGATCGAGGCGCTGCTCGAGGCGATCCCTCGCCTCGGCTTCGTTGGCGGTTCCATCGGCCGGTGATTTCAGATACTCGATTTCCGCGTCCCGCCACAGGACCTCGAAGCGAGTCCGGATCTCGTGCAGACGATTGGTGATCGTTTCGAGGCGGGTCGCCTTGTCGACCACGTACTCGGGAGTCGTGAGCTTGCCGGAGTCGTGGAGCCAACTCGCCACTTCCAGTTCGTACCACTCTTCATCGGTGAGGTTGAAATCGGCAAACGGTCCCTCGTTCGCCTCGTGCGCCGCACGGGCCAGGTCCTTCGCGATCTCCGGAACCCGCTGGCAGTGGCCGTGGGTGTAGGGCGACTTGGCGTCGATCGCCCCCGCCACCATGTGGATGATGGCGTCGAGCAGGTCCTTCTGTGCCTGAAGCATCCGCCGCAGATCGAGGGCAACGGCGGCATCACCGGCAACAGCTTCGATCGAGGGCAGAACTTCCGGATCGAAGGCCATCACCTCGCCGGTTGCTGACCGGGCGTTGACCAGCTGCAGCACACCAACGATTTCGTCTTTCTGATCGGTCAGCGGCACATTCAGAAGAGACTGCCGCCCACCATTCCACCCATACCGTTCACGAACCGCGGAAAAATCGAAACGTTGATCGCCGGCAAAATCATCGATCCGAATGGTCTCTCCCGATCGAGCCGTTTCCGCATCGAGATCGGAGGCCTCTTCGAGGTTGACCGGGTCGAAGGGCGGCTCGACTCCACTGGTGCCGCCGTAGTGGAGACCGGTCGCCTCGATCTCGAGGATCGCCGGTTCGAGAGCCGCTTCATCGTCCGAAACCATCAGGATCGCTCCACCATCGGCGTGGGCGATGGAGCACGCCTCGCGGAGAATCATCTCGAGCAGCTTCTTGTAGTCCTTCTCCGCCGACAGTGCTTTCGAGATCGCAAAGAACTGCTGCAGCGAGTGCTTCATGACGCCCATGGTGTTTGCCAGCTCGTCCACCTCGGCAATACGTGAACGCACCCTCATGGGTCGCCCAAGCTTGAAGCGCCTGATCTGTTCTGCTTCTCGTGCCAACCCGCGCAGCGACGAGGAAAGGCCGCGCGAAACCGCGAGCACGATGCCGGACGCGATGATCAACAGAGCCAAAGCGATGAGCACACTTTGATTTCGGACGCGATCGACATCGGCGAGCAGCTCGTCTCGCGGAATCGTTGTTGCCAGGAAGACATCACCTCCCCGCCGGGTCGGCACCGCCGACACCGAGGCGAGCCACTTTTCACCAGCGGCGTCCATTTCAAACCTGCCCCCGGGCTCCGCCGACTCGAGGTGGGTCGCGAGCGCTGAGTAGACGGGGTCGTCGAGCTCGCCGAGACCGGGCATCGTGACCCTGTCGGTCGAACCGTCGCCACGTACCGGCATCCTGAGTTCCGGTGTCGACACGGCGATGACTCTTTTCGAGGCATCGAAGATGACGATTTTGGTTGACGGCGTGACCCGCTGTTGCGCGAGCCCGGCCGACAAATCGGCAAGCGCGAGATCGGCACCGACAACACCGCCGCCGTGAGCCAGGCGGCGGGCGAAGCTGATCCCGACCTCACCGGTGGTGAAGAAGACGTAGAAATCGGTTGTGATCTGTTCAGATCGCTCGATCGCCGAGCGGTACCACTCGCGTTCGCGTGGATCGAAATCGGTGGTCGAGAGAGGCCTCGTATCAAGGAGTTCCAGTGCATCGTCAAAGAAGAGCAGCGTTCCACGTATCCCTCCATCCCGCTCGATGCTCTGGACCGCAAACCGGCTCCCATTTGGCGCATCAAGGGCCTGAGCCGCAACACGCCGATCGCCGACCGGACGGACCAGAAAAAACTCTCCATCCTCGTAACCGACAAAAATCGATGACATGTGGGGGTTGAGGCGCAACGCTTCGGTCAAAGTACCGAGAGTCGCCAGGCGGTCTTCAAGGTCGGTCCCCGCGAGCGGTGCCGACTTCGAGGCGATATCCACCAGACTCTGTGCCGGCAGATACAGCTCGGCGATCGAGGTCCTCATGTGACGGCCGATGCGGTCCATCAAATCGTCGGTTCCCAGGAGCTCGATCCTTTTCGACTCCGAGTGAAAGAAACCGATCAGCGCGAGGCCGAAGACCAAGAAGAGGGTCACGAAGACCGCGGCAAGGGTCAGGTAAAGGGGGAAGCGCCTTTTGGCACCCCCCAGGGATTCCTCAGACGTTGTTGGTTTGTTTGACATGGCGCCGATTGTAACCGCCACCCAGCGAATCGATGCTCGATACTGGATGCTCGATACTGGATGCTCGATGCTCGATACCGCCCACCCAACCCCGTTACCCACGGGTCCCGCAGATGAAATCTCTTGGGGGTGTCTCCGTAATTGTGTTGATATTGCGGGCGGGCGGGTGGATCGAGGATCTAGTATCGAGAATCGAGTATCAAACGGGGCATAATCGTTATCGCACTGTCCGGCTTTTCAATGCCGACATCTATTGACAATATCACTGATAACTGTTGATTACTGTTGATTACTCGTCTTTCGTTCCGAGGGTTCCGAGAGCGGCATCGCGGAAGGCGCGGCCAACCCCGCCCGGACCCAGCTTGATCCCTCCGAAAATCCGAGAAACGACGAGCAATCCCTCGAGATCGTGCTGCCTCAAGAGCTCGAGGAGCTTCATTCCCGGTCTGCCGACCTCGCCGTCGTCCCGCGCTTGCTCGACGACCTGCCCGTTTTCGTCCCGGACCCGGCAGGCCCAGCAGTGGTGCCGGGCTTTGTGGTACCGCTTTTTGCGCTTCGCGAGTTCTTTTTTGGCGTCTTCGAGTGTCGCCGCGGGCACAGCCGCCGCGTAGAAGCGCGAACGCTTTTCGGTGAGGTCAAACTCGGAGAGGTCTTTTATCCGAGGCATGAGGGGAATGATACTTGACCTATGTCGACAGAGTGGCAAGCGCGGCCCAGGATGCAGGATTCAGGATGCACCGAGGGTCGCCTCCTGGGATAGGTCGACATCTGAGAATTGACCGCCGCCCTATCGAATGAATGAGATGATGAGAAGCGCCGGAGGCGCGACAGGTTCTTAGCCTGGGGCGTGAGCCCCAGGGTGAACAGGGTAAAAAGAATGAAGCCCCCGAAGGGGGCGACAGATCTTTGTTGTGGCGTGAGCAGCAGGCATCACCGCGATATATCTGTCGCCGCTCCGCGGCTTCTTCCATTTTTTCTCATCCGTATCCTGGGGCTCACGCCCCAGGCTATGCATCTTTCGCCGCTCCGCGGCTCGCGATCGCATGATTACTATTCGCGATGGCTAGACCGCCACCTCAGGGGTGGGCGAGTGAATTTCGAATCTCGTATGTGAGCATCCAGGGAGGTTACGGATCGTCGATTTCGCAGAACATGCCGACGTAGTGAGTGAGATTGCCGTTGTCTCCACGCAAAGCGGTGATGCTCAGCCTTTGGAATAGAACTCGCCCGACCTCAGGCGGATCCAGATCTCTCCACGCCAGCCTCCCGCATTCTCGATGGAGGCTTACATGTGGCAGTAGAAATCCCGGTCGTGACGACCGGAGGCCAGGATCTTCGGTGTCTGGCCGAGGATCTCTTCCTTTGTGTATCCGGTGATGGCACAGAAGGACCGGTTGACTGAGAGGATGGTCGTGTCAGGGGACGTGATGATGATGCCCGAGACGTTTCGCGAGGTCGGCTTTGTCGACTGCCTTGGAAAGGGCTTCCTCGTACTCGACCGTTCCTCCCTTGACCAGATCCGCCAGTGAGTCGTTCAGCAGCTGATTGCCGGCTGCCTTGCCAGTCTGCATCGAGCTCACAATCTGGTGGGTTTTGCCCTCGCGGATCAGGTTCGAGACGGCGGCGCTCGAAACCAGGATCTCGAGAGCGGCGACCCTGCCACCCCCGATGCGCTGGAGCAGGTTCTGCGCGACGATACCGCGCACGACGTCAGCCAGCGTCACCTGGATGCGGCTCTGTTCCTCGGGAGGGAAGAGGCCGACGATGCGTTCGATGGTCGAAACCGCGGTCGCTGTATGCAGGGTGGCGAGCACCAAATGCCCGGTATTGGCGGCCTCGAGCGCCAGCGAGACCGTCTCGTGATCGCGCATTTCACCGACAAGGATGATGTCCGGATCCTCCCGCAGCGCTGCTCGAATCGCAGCCGCGAAGCTCGAGGTGTGGGACCCCACCTCGCGCTGGTTGACCAGGGAGAGCTGCGAGCGGTGAACGAACTCCACCGGGTCCTCGAGCGTGATCACGTGCTCCTTGCGCTCCCGGTTGATGAGATCGACCATCGCAGCCAGGGTCGTCGATTTCCCGCTCCCGGTGGGGCCGGTCACCAGGACCAGGCCTTTGGGGATTTTGCAGAATTCCGTGACGACCGCAGGCATGCCGAGCTGATCGAGGGTCAGGATAGTGTTCGGGATGAGACGAAAGACCGCACCAACGCCTCCGAGATCTCGAAAGAGATTGACCCGGAAACGGGCGACTCCAGGCAGCGCGAGCGCAAAGTCGGTATCGTTCGCGGCCTCGAACTCCTGCCGATTCCGATCCTCCAACTTTTCACCGAGCAGCTCGAGCACCGTCTCCTCCCCGAGAGGCGGGATGTCGGCGATCTCGTGCATCGCACCGTCAATACGCCAGCGTGGACGGTGGCCTCCGGTGAGGTGGAGGTCCGACGCACCCTCAGTGGCCATCGCCCGAAGCAGCCTCTCCAGCATTGCGGTCTCTGCCGGAGGACCGTCATCCTTGGGCTCGTCGTCGCCGGCCCGGTTCCTGAGGATCTCGGAAAGGCGGCAGTTGTCAAGGTGCACGATGCGCACTTCCATCGCCGGGAGATGGACGCGGATTCGTTCGATGAGCTCGGCGGAGGGTTGGTCGGCACAACCAATGGTGGCCACCTGGCCATCAACAGTCAGCGGAACCACCCGGTGGCGCAACATGAACTCGTGCGGTAGGAGTACGAGAGCCTCGCTGGTTGGCTCCAGGTTCGGGTCGGCCTCCGGCACTGGAATGCGTTTGACAACCAGGGCCAGACGCTCGGCCAACGAGCGTGCAACTGCGAGCCCGAATGACGGTACCTTCTCGACCATGACCTCGAAGAACCGCTGCTCGAAGCGAGCGACTGTCGAGGGTACGATGGCATCCATCGATGCCTCACTGGGTCGACCAAGGAGCAACGACGCCACGCCGAGCATTTCACCGCGACCAAAACGAGTCACTTCGACCGGGTCGCCGCCGGTGCCTTTGGCCATCAGAACCCGCAGCTCGCCCGCGAGGATGAGGAAGAATCCTCCGGGGGGCTCGCCCTGTCGAAGCAGACTCTCGCCTACATCGAGTTGGAGGAGTCTTGCCTGCGAAACCGCCTGCTGAAGCTGGTTGTCGTCAAGGCCCTTGAACATCGAGAAACTTCGCATTGCGGCCACTACCTGTTCGATAGCTGGTCCCTGGACGGTTCCCGTCTTCATCATTTCCTCCCACAGCCCCTATATTCTGAAGGTGGGCCAAGGCCTACCTTCTACGCGAACACCTCTCAATCGGGATGTAGGGTTGGCTTCAGCCCACCATCAGAGTCTAAAACCTCACCCGCGCGAAGGCACTGATGTCTTCGATGTCCCAGTTCAGGGCGCCGTTGACCAGGTTGCCCTGGTCGGTTTCGATGCCCGCCCAGTCGACATCGATGGTTGCCAGGTTGAATCCGCCGCCGAACGACCACCGTTTGCCCGCCAGGTACTCGAGGCTGAGGTGGCCGACCAACTGGGTCCCGTCGATATCCTCGACCTTGACCGAAAGCCAGCCGACACCGGTCATGAAGCGCCAACGGTCGGAGAACAAACGCCGATACTCGAAGTAGAGATAGGGCAGCGGGCCGGACGCGGAGTGCTGGCTCCTCCCATCATCGGCAACGTTCAATCCCTCCCACGTCAGGTCCGTCGCGAAATCCATCCACCGGAAGCCGAGACCAAACCCGGCTGCCCAGCGCTCTTTGACCCACGGGTAGAAGGCGTAGTCTACAAAGTACTGGGTGATGCCGACGTCCAGGCTGAGCGTGGCATCGACGGGAATGATCTCGTCGCCCCAGTGGATCTCATCTTCCACATGCGTCGTCGA
>Ga0316198_10003064_pt1 | contig 10157 bp, 7 predicted proteins | sample OudBieAanoxic_MG_FD_204935 | JGI IMG/M metagenome (GOLD analysis project Ga0316198, IMG submission 204935) | Coastal sediment microbial communities from Oude Bieten Haven, Netherlands - site A anoxic | ecosystem: Environmental > Aquatic > Marine > Coastal > Sediment | place: Netherlands...
CCTTGAGGGCTTCGATCATGAGGGCCGACTCGTCGGCACCCGATATGCCGACGTTCACGTCCAAGATTTGGGCTCCAGCCCGGACCTGCCTTATCGCGTCCTCCTGGACAAAGACCATGTCTCCGCGCTCCAAGGCCTCGGCCAGCTTCTTCCGTCCGGTCGGATTGATGCGCTCGCCGATGATCACCACCGGCTGGTCTGGGCCGATGATCACTTCTTGATGTTCACTCGATACTCGGGTATGCATGAATGACACTCCAGATACAGTTTTGCTCGCTCCCCGGGACCGGTAATACAGCCGGCAACAGGTTGACCCGGTGCGCTGCGGATTCAATATGTTTACCGGCCCCCGTTCAAGCGGCCGTATTCCATTGCCGTCTGCCGGGCCTCCCGAACGTTTTCGTCGGGCACCCCAGCCGTCAGCCCCACCGTGTCGATGGAAAAGTTCTCGTGCGGATCGCCCTGGTCGATGGCCTCTTTGACGGCGGCGACCACCTCATCGGTGCTCCCGTTTTTCATGAGCACCGGGCTGATCCGAGCGTTGAAGGCGACCCCGGGGCCCAAAACCTTTCGGGCGTTGGCAAAGTCGGTCCCGAACCCGGCCTCCACGAAGACCAGGTTCTTGACCTTGGCATAGTGTTCCAGGACCGGGTCCAGACTGCCGCAGTGGTGGATGCCGAACGGTTTGCAGGCCTCTGCCAGCATGTTGTCGTAGGGAAGGCCGAACTCTGCGTAGGTGTCGCCCGAGATCTGCTCCACGGTGCAGTTTGGAACGCAATAGATGGACGGGTCACACATGGGGGTGACGTCTACCGCACCGGTGCCGGTCAGGGGGTATACGAGCCGCCACAGGTCGATGATGCACTCAGTGCAGAACTTGAGAAGCCGGTGGGCAAACTCGGGGTCTTCGAAGTAGTCGATGTAAAGCTCGTCGCCCCGAAGCTTGAGCGCCAGATTTTGCACGCCGGTCACGCTTATGTCCCCCACCGCGCGGCCGTAGGTGGACTTGAGGTGATCGATCTGCTCCAGCACCTCCTTCATTGGGGAGGTCCGTGGCAGATCGGGCCGGGTCAGCCGGTCGCAGGCCTCCTTGGACAGGTTCAGGGGCATGGCCCAGGGAAGGGCCCCATCCTCGAAGACGATTTCGCAGCCGAACACCGCCGGCAGCATCACCATCCCGAAAGTGATTAGGGGCCGCGGTTCGGGATCGGGGCTGCCGAGCCCCACGTCACCGAACCGGTCGTGGAGGGTTTTTTGCATCTTAGCCTGGGCATCCACTCGGTAGTCCGGATCGTAATAGTAGTCCCGGCCGAATGAGATGCCGTAATTCTCCAGCCACCAGTCCGGGTAAAAGCCAACTCCCAGCGGTATGTGTGATTTCTGGGCCACGGGGTTCTCCTTTCTTGATCATAAACTCATAAGCGTCCGGCAGTTTACCTCTATCCTACCCGGTACAATTCAAATTGTGTGCCAGTCCATTGCCTGTAACGGACCGGACGGTGGGTTGCCGCCTTACGGGGCTGTCGTCCCCTTCGACACCTCACCTTGGCGCTCGGAATTGGTGCATAATTACACCAGCTGCCCTTGATGGTGCAAAAATGCACCGTAATATTCCCCCCTCCGGCCCAAGCTTTGCGCTAACCGCCCCGGAAGCCGGAGGAAACGTTCTACGGAAAACCCTGGTATAGGAATTGCTAATCATCACACCAAGCATCGGGCGGCCAATTGGACCCGACTTATTCTTTGGAGACGGTGCGGCCGGCGGGAGGCAGTCCCCCGAGGAGCAGGCCGGACGACGCCCGGCAGGCTGGTTGCCGGAGGAGGCGGCACACCGTTCCTCGTTCGACTAAAGCCATTGTCCGATGACTGTTCCCCAGGTAGTCCGCATCAGGTCGAAACCCATTCGACAAAGCTGGTCAACAATAAACCAATGGAGAAAGGGAGGACTCGTTATGAAGAACACAAACAAGTTGTTGGTGGTCGGTCTGGTGGTGATCCTGGCGGCGGCGTTCGCGCTGCCTGCAGCCGCCGTGGCAGCCGACAAACCCGAATTCGTCTGGAAGGTTCAGTCCTCCTGGCCCCGGGGAAGCGGTCTGCACTATCTGCAGATGCGCACCCTGGACTTCATCGAGAACTGGACACATGGCCGGGTGAAATTCGAGCGCTACTCCTCCGGCGAGATCGTTCCCGGCTACGAGACCTGGAACGCCGTCAAGCGCGGCGTCATCCCAGCTGGGCTGGCCTGTACGTGCTACACCATGCGCACCAACTGGACCAGCGGCATGTACTGCTCGGCCCCGGGGCTGGGACCGGTGGAAAAGATGGCCTTCTACCACGGCACAGATGACGTGCAGGACTCCAAGAACTACGAGACCGACTCTTGGAAGCTTCTCGAGAAGATCGGCCTGGAGCAGTTCGGGGTCAAGATTCTGCCCAGCGCCATGCAGACCACCGAGACCTTCCTTTATTCGACCAAGCCGGTCAACTCCATCGAGGATCTGCAGAAGCTCAAGATCCGTTCAGTGGGCGTGCGCGGCGACGTCTTTAAGCACGCCGGATGCTCGGTGGTGGGCATGCCCGCTGGAGAGGTCATCCCCGCAATGGAGCGCGGCGTGATCGACGCCTGCGAGTTTGCCAATTTCTTCGGGGACATTCCCCTGGGATTCGCCGACGCGGCCAAGTACATCTACTTCAATCCCTATAGCTCCTCGCCGTGCAACCTGATGTTCTTCATGAACAAGGCGGAATGGGAGAAAGTTCCGGCCGACCTGCAGAAGCTGATCAAGGAAGCCTCCTTCGAGTCCATGAAGTGGTCCCTGGCCGAGTGCCTGTTCCTCGATTTTCTGGCCATGCGCAAGGCCGAGAAGGTGCACAAGGCCAAAGTCGCCATCATCCCCATGGAAGTGGGCAAGTTCATTCACGAAAAGGCCACCGAATTCTATCAGATCAAGATGAAAGAAGATCCGGAAATGGCCGAATACATGCGGCTGCATGATGAGTTCTTCGAAAAGAAGGGATACGGGGAATACATCAAGTTCGTCAACGACCTGCTGTAAACCTCATTTGGACATCGGGGCCGGCTCGCTGGGCGGGCCGGCCTCATCCCCCGGGAGAGCGGTTATATGAAGATCTTCCTCGATGGAATCAACACGCTAAACGAGTGGGTGGGCAAGGCCGTTTCCTGGCTATTTCTGGCGCTGATCGCCTCGGTCTGCATCGACCTGTTCGCCCGCTTTTTCACCGGCCGGAGCACGGATTGGGCATTTGATATCAACTACATGCTCTACGGGACCAACTTTATGCTGGCCGGCGCCTATACCCTCAAGCACAACGCGCACGTGCGCGTCGACGTGATCAACCTGAAATTCTCACCGCGGGTGAGGGCGAGCCTGGAATGCGTGTTTTACCTCCTGATCATGTTTCCCCTCTGCAGTTTTATGCTCTACGCCACCTGGCTCGATTTTGTGAGCGCGGTCCAGATGAAGGAGGTCTCCATCGTCAGTTCCTGGCATCCGCCCGTCTACCACTACAAGGCGGTCATGCCCCTGACGTTCGCCCTGCTCATCCTGCAGTCGATCGCCAATTTCATTCCCAACCTGGTTGTGGCAGTCAAGCGAGGCGCTGATGACGACAAATGAACTCTACGCGGTGTTGATGATCGTCGGACTCCTGGGCGGCGTGGTCATCGGATTTCCGGTCGCTTTCATGCTGGGCGGCCTGGGCATCATCTTCGGCGCCTTCGCGTTCGGCACCGGCCTGGCCTCGTACCAGGCGGCGCTGAACACCTTCGGCGTCATGTCAGGCTGGTCCCTGTTGGCCATTCCTTTGTTCGTCTACATGGGGGTGGTGCTCGAAAAGGCCCAGATCGCCGACAAACTCTACCTCGGCCTTCGCCTCCTGCTGGGCCCGCTTCGGGGCGGCCTGGCCATTGCCACCATGGGCATCGCCACCCTCTTTGCGGCCTGCACCGGCATCGCCGGGGCGTCGGTCATCGCCATCGGCCTGATTGCCATGCCGTCGATGCTCAAATACGGCTACAGCAAAAAGATCGCCAGCGGCGCCGTTTGCGCCGGCGGGGGGCTGGGTGTGATCATTCCTCCGAGCATCATGATGATCCTGTACGGACCGGTGGCGGGCGTGTCCATCTCCCTTTTGTTTATGGCAGCGGTCCTTCCGGGTCTGCTCATGGCCATTTTGTACATCCTATATATCGGCGGCATTTGTTTCATAAAACCCGAATTGGGCCCCCCATTGACCGAGGCGGAGGCCGCCCAGTACACCCGGAAGGACGTGATACGGCTTCTGGTGTTCTCGGGCCTGCCGCCAGCGGCCCTGGTCTTTTTCGTTCTGGGCAGCATTTTCTTCGGTCTTGCGGCGCCCACCGAAGCGGCCGCCCTCGGGGGGCTGGGCGCCCTGATCATCACGGCCTGCTACGGCAAGCTCAACCTCCGTATGCTCAAGGAGACCGGCTACAGTGCACTGAAGATCAGCACCTTCATCATGTGGCTGGTTCTCGGCGCCAAGTTCTTCATGTCGACCTTCAACAAGCTAGGCGGCGGAGATCTCATCTCGGGTTTCCTGCTGGGCATGGACTTGGGGCCCAACATGCTCCTGCTCGTGATGCTCGCCCTGATTTTCGTGCTGGGCATGTTCATGGACTGGATCGGCATCTTGCTGGTGATCATCCCCATCTTCGGCCCGATCGTCAAAACCATGGGGTGGGATCCGCTGTGGTTTGCCATGATGTTTTGCATCACGCTGCAGATCAGCTACATCACGCCGCCGTTCGCCTACTCCATCTTCTATCTTCACGGCATCGCGCCGCCGCAGGTGAAGCTGACGGACATCTATTACGGCTGCGTGCCGTTTATCTTTCTCCAGTTTCTGGTCCTGATCATCCTGTTCTTCTGGCAAGATCTGGCCCTGTACCTGCCCAACCTGATGCTGGCGAACAAATAGCCACCGAAAAAAAAGTGGCCGCCAGGGACCCCTTGGCGCCACGGCGAAAGGAGAAAACCCATGAGTTATCAGTCTATCCTGTACGAAGAGCAGGGCGAAATCGGAATTCTGGCCCTGAACATGCCGGAAAAGCGAAACGCCTTGGGCGCTGCAGCCGAGGAGGAGATTACCGAGTGCCTCAGAGACGCGGCCAAGCGGCATGCCGTAAAAGTCATCATCCTCCGGGCAAACGGCAAGGTCTTCTGCGCCGGCCACGACCGGAGCGAGATTCTCAACCAGCCCCTGGCCAATATCCGGAAACTATTCCACACTTCTTTCAATCTCATGACCACCATCCGGTCCATTCCCCAATGCGTCATCGCCGAGGTGCACGGCATCGCCATGGCCGGCGGATGCCACCTGGTGGCCGGCTGCGACCTGATCACCGCAGGAGCGGAAAACGCCAAGTTCGGCATGACCGGGATGATCTACAGCTACAACTGCACCACCCCGACGGTTGCGGTCAGCCGGGCGGTGGGGCAGAAAAAGTGCATGGAGATGCTCATGACCGCCAAGCTCTACAGCGCGGAGGAATCCCGGGAAATGGGGCTCGTCAACTGGGTATTTCCGGACGACCAGCTTCACGAAAAGACCCTTGAGATGGCCACGGACATCTGCAAGACGAGCAAGTATGGGATATACTGCTCCAAGCAGAACTTTTATGCCCAGGTGGAAATGACCGAGTGGCAGGCCTACATGTTTGCAAAGGAGATGATGGCCCAGCAGGCCGTCAGTGTGAACGCTACCGAGGGGTTCACGGCGTTTCTGGCCAACCGCGATCCGGTCTGGAACGACGATACTTTCTAACTGCACGGCCGCCGGTCGGCGGAGGTGGGACCAGAAAAGGTCGCCCCGCGCGGGGCGACCTTTCGTTTTCCCGGATATGGAACCATGAGGCCTGAGGCGCGATGCTCGACGGCCCCGAATTCCACGTTCGCCTATCGCGCCGGTTCCGAACTTTGGAGGTCGGATTTCCCTGTGCGGGGTGTCCTCGGCTTTTGCGTTTCGATGCCCTATGAATTATGGTAAAAGTGTGTCGTACGAACCCGTCCGAATTCACGGGCTGGAAAACGTCACCGAACCGAAGAAACACCATGGACGAAATCGCCGAACGATTCCCTTGTGATCAAGAAAAGTCCTACCTGACCTGTGTGCCCAAGCAGGTGCTGGGAATTCTGGAGTCGGCCCCTACCGGGATCATCGCCCTGGACTCAGGGTGCCGCATCATCTATATCAACTCCAACGCCAAACAGATGCTGGGCAAGGTTGCCGAGGAGGCTCTGGGAAAGCCTGTCAAGTTTTTCATCGAAGATCCGCAGTTCCTGAACTGGCTGGTTTCGGGAGTGCCGGGGCCTCTGCCGCCCTTCCCCTGGCGCAGGGGGGCAATCATGATCAGCGCCAGCCGCCAGGGAAGCCGCGACGCCCCCCGGGGCTACATCCTCTTTCTCCAGCCCGCCGAGTCTTTCGAGCAGATCGACGAACGGGTCAACCAGCTCCAGAAGGAGCTTTCTCTGCTTCTGGAGAATTCCTACGACGGAATCATCCTCGCCGACGCCGAATCGATCCTGAACGTCAATGCCAGCTTCGGACGCATCACCGGCATCGCGCCGTCGACCTTGCTGGGAAAGAGGATTACCGACCTCGACACGGAACGCCACATCTGCCTGTCGGCAATCTCCGAGGTCATCCGCCTGACCCGATTCCATCGCAAGACCCTGACGCTCCAGCGTCGGCTGATGAGCGGAAATGAGATCTTTCTTACCGGTACGCCGGTTCTCGATCGCCACGGGCAGATCGTCAGGGAGGTGGTCAACATCCGGGACATCACCGAACTCAAAAGCCTCGAGGACCAGATCAAAAAGATCACGACCATTTGCCCGGACCCTTGGGACGAAGCTGCGGCCGAGGAAGGGAATGCCTTTCAGGGCATCGTGGCCGAGAGCCCGTCCATGCGGCGCCTGCTGGACCTGGTGCTTCGGGTGTCCCGGGTCGATTCCACCGTCCTGCTCCAAGGAGAGAGCGGGGTGGGAAAAGATGTGCTAGCCCGGCTCGTCCACCGGCTCAGCGAGCGGCAGGAAGACCCCTTCGTATCGGTGAACTGTGGAGCGATCCCCGAATCCTTATTGGAAAGCGAGTTCTTCGGCTACGAAAAGGGCGCTTTTACCAGCGCAGCCCGCACCGGAAAGGCTGGCCTCTTCGAGCAGGCCAACGGCGGCGTCTTATTTCTTGACGAGGTCGGCGAGCTCCCCTTGAACCTCCAGGTCAAGCTCCTGAAGGTCCTCCAGGACCGCCGGTGCCGCCGGCTGGGCGGAACTCGAGGCATCGACCTGGACCTGCGCATCATTGCCGCCACCAACCGGGATTTACGGAAGATGGTCTCGGAGGAAAGCTTCCGGATGGACCTCTTTTACCGCCTTTACGTGGTGCCCATCGAAATCGCCCCCCTGCGGGAGCGCCAGGAGGACATTCTGCCTCTGGCCCTAATGTTTCTCAAACACTTCAACCGCAAGTACGACGCCAACCGCACCCTCGGCCACGAGCTGATGTTGGTGCTGGAGGACCACGACTGGCCCGGAAACGTGCGCGAACTGCAGAACCTGGTCGAGCGACTCGTGGTCACGGCCGACGAAGACGTTCTTCGCGTCAAACACCTGCCCCCGTCCATCACCAAGGGCAATGGTCCCGACTCCCCTGCCTTCCGGCTCCCCGGATCTCTGAACCTGAAAAACGCCCGAGAGGCTGTTGAGCGGGAAGTCATCCGAGAGGCCATGGCCCGTGCGGGAAATACCCGGCAGGCCGCCAAGCTACTGGGGGTCGATCACAGCACCGTGGTCCGAAAAGCCCAGCGCTACGGAATTGATCTTCCCAGGGTCGCCACCGCGACCGCCCCTAAAACGGCCCGGAAATGAATTCCGCTGCCTCCCCCTCCGATCCGTATTGGTTTCCGGCCCTATTCCCGGCGAAGAGCCGGCACCTTCGGTGCAAAGTTGCACCGAAGGTGCCTCTGGTGTGGGCATGTATTGAATTCGGTAGCTACCGCTTCTCTTTTCACGCCGAATCGTCCCTTTTTAGAGGCCTTTACCAGCGATCAGTTGCCTGGCGCACAAATTGAGTCCGGAGTGGCATTGAATAATTTTTTGTATCGGCAATGTTTTTCAGATCTGCCACATACTATAGTGATGACTTTTGATCTTGATAAACAACAGTTGGAATAATCATGCATCCGGGAGAGAATCAAAAAATCAACAGTTCAAAAGCAACCAAATTGATTGCGTGTGAGGTATTCAGAGATGAGTTGACACATCTGGGGGTCAGGCAGGCCGATTGCACTTATCTCGAACAGAGTTTGCACCGCTATCCTGACGAACTAAACCAAAGACTCATTCAGAATATTAGGAGGATTGAGGCAGAATCCTCACCGAGGCGAATTATTTTGGTTTACGGTTATTGCGGCGGTGGTCTTAAAAATATCAGCACAAAACAGGCCGATCTTTTTATAGCAAGGGTTCATGACTGCATCCCTTTATTCATCGGCCATGAACCCGACCGTATCGGTCCGCATGGAAAAGGAACTTTTTTTCTAAGCCGGGGTTGGATCAAACATGGCAAAACGCCTTTTACCGAATATAATGAATTAAAAAAAACCTATGGGCATGAAGATGCCTTCTGGAGCTGCAAAGAATTGATAAAAATGTATGACAGTGTCGCTTTTATCCACACTGTTCCAAATCCATTTTCAGAAATAAAAGAAAGATCGGAAAAATTCGCATTTTTTTTTGGGATGCAGCATCTGGAAATTCAGGGGGATTTTCATCTGCTGCAACTTCTTATAAGGTGCCAACCTCATGAAAACATCATCCATATTAAACCGGGATACAGGATCTCCAAACAGGACTTTAAAGTTCACCCTCCCGAAACGTAGCATTTATCTTTCAACCCAGATCTTGCATTTGATTTTTGAAAGTCGGTTACAAGACCATTTTTAGGTTAAACGATCGTTTTCAAATGTAGGAATTTAAGTTTATTTATTCTGGATCTAAATGAATATATCATTTAGCCCATTAAATGCGATTGATTCGTAAAGCTTGAACGCATTTTGCCATCCGTTTTTCAGATCTGTCACGGTTCTTTTTTACTGCAAGGGTGCCACTGCTCGGTTTAAAGATCAACAGAATTTGCTTCCCTTTGGTACAGATAAAGTCAATTGATAAAAAGTGAATGCCGGTCAGAGACTACGGTATGTTTATTGCTTATGTATTAGTTTACTGTAGCGATAGGTCAGTTTTTCCATGACCATTCGTTTCGAACAACCCCAACCCCAACGGAGGAGACCATGAGAGGAAAGAAGTGGATTGTAGGTATCGTGATGGCCTGTTTTGTATTGACGCTGTTCGTCGGAACGGCTGCAGCAGAAAAAACGATGAAATTTGGTGTTCTGGGTCCTTTTACCGGCCCATCCAGTAAAACGGGTGCTGAGTTCAAAGGTTCTGTTGAGTTGGCGTTAGAAAAAATCAACTACACCGTGGGCGACTACAAGCTGGAACCGGTATGGGTGGACAGCCAGAGCGACCCGGCCAAAGCGTCAAGTGCGTACGCGGAAGCCGCAGAACGAATGGGCATCCAAGCAGGCGTGTTAAACTGGCACAGCAGCGTAGCCGTAGCCTGCATGGACGTGGCCGCCCAGTACAAGGTGCCGCACATATTTGGCTTTGGTGCTACGGAGGTGGTCAATGAAAAATGGCGCAGCGATCCCGAAAAATACAACTACTGGGGGGGCAAAGGCTGGCCGATTCCAGGCTCACTGATGACAGGGTATATCGAAGCGATCAACAATGCCATCGACTCCGGTCGTTTCCAGGCCAAAAAAAAGTTGGCGGCCATTTATGGCGAAGATACCGATTGGGGCCGCAGTGCCGGTGGGGCCCTCAAAGCCGAATTCGAAAACAAAGGCTGGAAGATCGTTTCCGAGGACTATTTTCCGACCACCCAAACCGACTTTTATCCGTTGTTGAGCAAATATAAAAAAGAAGGTGTGGCGGTTATTGCCGGTACAAGTGCTTCAGCGCCGGTCATGTCAGCCTTTATTAAGCAATCTCAAGAAGTCGGCTTGAAAGCGCTGATTGTCGCCGACGGACTAGGATGGGCTGGTGACTGGTACA
>Ga0316198_10003065_pt1 | contig 10156 bp, 8 predicted proteins | sample OudBieAanoxic_MG_FD_204935 | JGI IMG/M metagenome (GOLD analysis project Ga0316198, IMG submission 204935) | Coastal sediment microbial communities from Oude Bieten Haven, Netherlands - site A anoxic | ecosystem: Environmental > Aquatic > Marine > Coastal > Sediment | place: Netherlands...
CCGACATGGTCCAGTAGTCGTTGAGCGCATGCTGGATGCGGACGTACCAGATCAGGTTGCCGATCAACGGGAGCAGGAACCACAGACCCCAGATCGTGGTGATCGGCGGCTCCATCCCCTTCCTGCGGTACAGCTGCTCGACCTCACCGGCCATGAGGAACATCGTGACCGGTGAGATCAACAGCGTGATGAACAGATAGGCAACTCCGCCGAGCCCGGTGTTGGTGTGCCGCTTCAATTCGCCACCGTTCTGGTACGACCACACGATCGTCCAGATCCCGAGAGTCACGACGGTGAGCAGGAGCACCATGAACACCGACCGAGGTTTGCCGATCGGGCCGGCTGCGCCGGGCGTGCCAGCGGGTGGCGACATCGGCGGCTCGGTGTTCGGTGGCGGCGGCGGCGTGAGATCGCTCATCAGCCCAAGGTAGACCGCACAGGACGGGCTCGCCGTGGATGTTCGCAATCGGCCATGCTCGTGCGATGTCACAGTTGAAGATCGAGATCGACCCAGCCGAGGCCGGATTCGCACCCGACCGCCTCGCCCGCATCGACCGCCACTTCCAGGGCTACATCGACGACAAGAAGCTGGCCGGCTGGCACGTCGCCGTCAGCCGTCGCGGCCAGCTGGTCCATTCGTCGACGAGTGGCCACCGAGACATCGCGTCCGGTGCACCGTTCACCGACGACACCGTCGTGCGGATGTTCTCGATGACCAAACCGATCACATCGGTCGCGGCGATGATGCTGTACGAGGAGGGGGCGTTCGAGCTGAAGTCCCCGATCTCGAAGTGGCTCCCCGAATTCGCCGACACGCGGGTGTACCGCTCGGGGTCGTTCCTGGCACCGGTCACCGAACCGCAGATCGAACCGATCCGTGTCTGGCATCTGCTGACGCACACGTCAGGGCTCACCTACGGGTTCCACAACACCCACGTCACCGACGCCATCTACCGGCGGGGCGGCTTCGAGTGGGGCAACCCGCCGGGTGCCACCCTGGCCGAGTGCTGCGAGATGTGGGGCGAGATGCCGCTCGCTTTCCAGCCGGGCAGCGAGTGGAATTACGGCGTGTCGACCGATGTCCTCGGTCGCCTCGTCGAAGTGGTGTCGGGTATGGCGCTCGACGAATTCTTCCGCACGCGGATCTTCGAGCCACTGGGCATGACCGACACCGATTTCTACGTGCCCGACGAGTCGATGGACAGGTTCGCCAAGCTCTACGTCCGGAACCCGGCGACCGGCGAGGCCGTCCCTGCACCCGACGCCCTCGGCCGCGCCTCGAACAAGCCACCGGCGATGCTCGGCGGTGGCGGCGGGCTCGTCGGCACCGCGCACGACTACTTGCGTTTCGCCCACATGCTCCTGAACCGGGGCGAACTCGACGGCGTGCGCCTGCTCGGCAGCCGCACGGTCGACTACATGACGCGCAATCACCTGCCCGGTGGGGCCGACCTGGAGCACTTCGGACGTCCACTGTTCGCCGAGACCAGCTTCGACGGTGTCGGCTTCGGGCTCGGGTTCTCCGTCGTGCTCGACGCGGCCGAGAACAAGGTGATGCGTTCCGAGGGCGAGTACTCCTGGGGCGGCGCAGCGAGCACGATCTTCTGGGTCGATCCGGCACAGGAGATCGTGGCGCTGTTCCTCACGCAGCTCCTGCCGTCGAGCACCTATCCGATCCGGAGCGAACTCAACCAATTGGTCCAACAAGCCCTCGTCGACTGACCTCACCGACCGCCACCGCCAGCGCCGTCCGCCACCGACATCTGTGTGAGCAACGACGCCCACCGCCGACGTCATCGCTCACCCAGAAATCGGCCACTCCGTCTGTGTGAGCGACAACCTCGCGTTCGGCACTGCGTGCTCACACAGAACGCGTGCGCACACGACCCCGGGCGTCGTCAGAGCGTGTTGGTGATGGCGCCGGTCTCGGCTCCCTGCACCAACTTGGCGTACTTGCCGAGCACGCCGGTGGTGTAACGAGGGGGATTCGGTGTCCAGCCGTCCTTGCGGGCGGCCAACTCGGCGTCGTCGACGAGGAGGTCGAGCGTCTTGGTGGGCACGTCGATGCGGATCGTGTCGCCGTCGCGCACGAACGCGATCGGGCCGCCGTCGGCCGCTTCGGGAGCGACGTGGCCGATGCAGAATCCCCACGTGCCACCCGAGAAGCGACCGTCGGTGATCAGCGCGCAGTCCGAGCCACGGCCCGCACCCTTGAGCGCGCCGGTGATGGCGAGCATCTCACGCATGCCCGGCCCACCCTTCGGGCCCTCGTAGCGAATCACGATCACCGTGCCGGGTTCGATCGACCCGGCAAGGATTGCTTCCATCGCGAACGACTCGTCGTCGAACACGCGGGCGGGACCCTCGAACTGCATCTGGTCGTCGGACAGGCCGGCGACCTTGACGACCGCTCCCTTCGGCGCGAGTGAACCCGTGAGGATGTTGATGCCACCTTCGGTGTGGATCGGGGCGTCGATGGGATGGACCACGACGCCGTCTGCCGGGGGCGGATCGATCTCGGCGAGGTTCTCGGCCATGGTCCTGCCGGTCACGGTCATCACGTCACCGTGGAGCATCCCGGCGTCGAGCAGCACCTTCAACACGACCGGAACGCCGCCGACGCGGTCGAGGTCGCTCATGTGGAACTTGCCGCCCGGCTTCATGTCGGCGATGTGTGGAACCCGATCAGCAATTCGGTTGAAGTCGTCGAGGTCGAGATCGACACGCGCCTCGTTGGCGAGCGCCAACAGGTGGAGCACGGCGTTGGTCGAACCGCCGAGCGCCGAGGTGACCGCAATCGCGTTCTCGAACGCCTGCTTGGTCATGATCTGGCGCGGTGTGATGCCGAGGCGAAGCAGGTTGACGACAGCGGCTCCGGCCCGCTCGGCGTCGCCCTCACGGCGACCGTCGATCGCCGGTGGCGACGCCGTGCCCGGCAGGCTCATCCCGATCGCTTCCGCGATCGAGCTCATCGTGTTGGCGGTGAACATGCCCCCGCAGGCGCCTTCGCCGGGGCACGCCTTGGACTCGATGGCGTGGAGCTCGGCATCGTCGATCGTGCCGGCGGCATGAGCGCCGACGGCTTCGAACACGCTGGTGATGTCGAGTGCGGTGCCGTTGTGTTCGCCCGGCATGGTCGAGCCGTTGTAGACGAACACGCTCGGCAGATCGAGCCGAGCCGCGGCCATCAACATGCCGGGGATCGACTTGTCGCAACCGGCCAATCCGACGAACCCGTCGAAGCGCTCGGCGTGCATCACGGTCTCGACCGAGTCGACGATCACCTCGCGTGACACGAGCGACGCCCGCATCCCTTCGTGGCCCATCGAGATGCCGTCGCTGACGGTGATCGTGCCGAACTCCATCGGGAAACCCCCCGCTTCCCGGACCCCAGCTTTGGCGTGTTCGGCGAGTTTGCGCAGCGTCATGTTGCAGGGCGTCACCTCGTTCCACGACGACGCAATGCCGACCTGCGGCTTGTCCCAGTCGTCGTCGCCCATGCCGACGGCCCGCAACATCGCCCGCGATGGGGCCTTCTGCATGCCGTCGGTGACGTCGCGCGACCGCGGCTTGACGTCGACCGGAGTGTCATTTGGGTGGGGAGCCTCGCTCATGCACAGCACGGTAGTGGCGGCCGGCGAAGCAGTGCCTGGTGCTCTGCGCACCAGTCGCTGGCAGACTGCACAGATGGCCGTCGTGCGAGAGACCAAGCTGCCCGGAGTCGGGGTGCGCCACGAGTTCACCACCGAGGGCGGTGCCGACATCGGCGTGCTCGTCCACCACGACGGCCGCCGAGAGATCCTCGTGTACGACTCGGACGATCCCGACAAGTGCTCGTCGCTCGTCGCGCTGTCGGCAGCGGACACCCGCACGGTGTCGGAGCTGCTCGGCGCCAGCCGGGTCACCGAGGCCGTGTCTGCGGTGCAGCAGGAGATCGAGGGTCTCGCCATCGAGTGGATCGAACTCACACCGGCGTCACCGGCGTCCGGGGCCACGATCGGCGACGGGATGTACCGGACGAGGACCGGATCATCGATCGTCGCCGTCATCCGTGACGGCGAGTCGATTCCGGCCCCGGGCCCCGAGTTCCCGCTGCTCGAGGGCGACGTGATCGTCGCAGTCGGCACGGTCGACGGACTGGCCGCGATGCGCGACCTGATCCTCGCCTGACTCGCTGATCGATGCTGTTCGCCGCCGGGACCGACGAAGCCGCGCTCGCGTTCGTCGAGATCGGCGCGCTCATCCTTGCGCTTGCGTTGCTGTCGCGGTTCGCCGGCAGGTTCGGCATCTCGGCAATCCCGCTGTACCTGATCGCGGGGCTCGCTATGGGCGAGGGCGGCCTGGTGCAGCTCGACGTGTCGGTCGACTTCTTCGAGATCGCCGCCGAGATCGGCGTGTTGTTGTTGCTGTTCGCTCTCGGGCTCGAGTACTCCGATTCCGAACTCCGCAGCGGGCTCCGCACCGGCCTCGCGCCCGGCGTCGTCGACATGCTGCTCAACGCCCTCCCCGGCGTGGCCCTGGGTCTGTTGTTGGGCTGGGATCCGATCGCTGCGGTCCTGCTCGGTGGCGTCACCTGGATCAGCTCGTCGGGCGTCGTCAGCAAGGTGCTGTCCGACCTCGGCCGACTCGGCAACCGCGAAACCCCTGCGGTGCTGAACATCTTGGTGATGGAAGACCTTGCGATGGCGATCTACCTGCCGGTGGTGGCGGCCCTGATCGTCGGCGGCAGCCTCACCGCGACGGTCACGAGCGTGCTGATCGCCCTCGCCGCGGTGACGGTCATCCTCCTCGCCGCCCTCCGCTACGGCCGGCGGATGAGCGGACTCGTGGCCGGCGGCACCGACGAGGCCTTTCTCCTCACGGTCTTCGGCATCACCCTGCTCGTCGCGGGTGTCGCGCAGCAGGTCGAGGTGTCCGGTGCGATCGGCGCGTTCCTGGTGGGCCTGGCGTTGTCCGGTCGGGCCGAGCAGCGTGCCAGCCAGCTGATCTCGCCGCTGCGCGATCTGTTCGCTGCGACGTTCTTCCTCTTCTTCTCGTTCCAGATCGACCCGGCCGATCTCATCGCCGCGGCGCTTCCGGCGACGGCGCTCTTCGCCGTCACGGCGCTCACCAAGGTCGCGACCGGCTGGTACGCAGCCGGACGGGTGGGTGCAGCCCCGAAGGGACGGTTGCGCGCCGGCACCGTCCTGATCGCACGCGGCGAGTTCTCGATCGTGATCGCTGCGCTCGGCTCGGGACTGGTCGACGGACCGGATCTCGGCGCCCTCGCCGCCGGCTACGTGTTGATCTCGGCCATGGTCGGCCCGATCGTCGCGAAGTTCGCCGATCGGATCCCGCTGCCGACCCGCCTGATGCGCCAGACAGCGCCGGCGCAGGCCTGATCGAAGCCCCACGGCCCGAGCGACCTAGCTTCTGGCCATGACCAACGCCGACCTGCTCGAGCTCCGCCGTTCAAACGGCGCCATCATCGTGATGACCTACCGCGGAGACTGGTGACCGTACTGCTGCGGCCAGCTCGTGAAGCTGGCATCCCAGTACGACCGCATCCATCAGGGCGGTGCTGAACTCGCTGCCGTCAGCGTCGACGACGACGTGCGCCAAGCCGGCATGGCCGAGCGCTGGGGCTTCACCCACACCCGCTTCGTGTCCGACCCCGGCGGCGAGCAGATCCTGCAGCCGCTCGATCTGTTCGACCCGGACGAACGCAGCGGGATCTCACTGCCGGGCATGGTGATCGTCGACCCCGACGGCACCGAGGTGTACCGGTATCAGGGTCGAGACTTCGCCGACCGCACCAACGACGACGACATCTGGGCGGCGCTCGATTCGCTGTCGCTGCCCCCGGTCGACCCAGCCCCCTGGGTGCCGGACGTGGACGTACCGGACGATCTGCGCGGCTACTTCCGACCGACCGACTTCGGCGCCTACTTCCGGGGCAACATGTTCGGTGCGATCGCCATCGGCGGACGGCTCGACGACAAGGTGTCGCGGGCGATCGCACGTGAACATCGAGTCATGTCGAAGTCGAACCTCGAAGCTTGGGAGACCTGGCGCAACCGAGTGTCTTGACGGCGTTCCGATGAGCAAGACCCGCAGATGCGGAGGGTTCGCTCATCGCAGGCGCGCTGGGGACCTACTTGCGGCCGAAACCGAAGAGGTGCTGGCCGACCTTGCGCATCTGGATCTCTTCGGAGCCTTCGGTGATCCGGTAGCGGCGGTGATGCCGATAGATGTGCTCGAACGGCATGTGACGTGAGTAGCCGACCCCACCGCATGTCTGCATCGCCCGGTCAGCGGCGTCGCAAGCGAGCCGGTTGGCGCGGTAGTTGCACATCGCCACCAGGTGGGTGACCTCCATGTGGTGCTTCGCGTCGAGCATCGACGCGGTGTAGCGAACGAGCTGGCGCAGCATCGCGGCTTCGGTGTGCAACTCGACGAGCGGGAACTGGATGCCCTGGTTGACCGACAGCTTCTTGCCCCACGTGGTGCGACTGTTGGCGTACGCGACCGCTTCGTCGATGCAGTACTGCGCAGCGCCCAGAGACGACGCCGCTTGGCGGATCCGGTTCTCGTGGACGAAGTGCTGGGCGAGTTCCAGCCCGCGGTCGACCTCGCCGAACAGCGCGTCGGCACCGACGCGCACGTCGGTCAGACTGACCTCGGCGTGATCGGTCGGCATGTTGAACGTCCACCAGAAGAAGTCGACGTTGAAACCCTCGGCGTCGGTCGGCACGAGGAACGCACTGATGCCCTTCGGGCTTCCAGGGTCGCCTGACGTGCGGGCGAAGATGATGTCGTGGGTGGCGTGGTGCAGCCCCGAGTTCCACCGCTTCATCCCGTTGATCACCCATTCGTCGCCGTCGCGCACCGCCGTGGTCTCCATGTAGGTGGCGTCGCTGCCGTGATTGGGTTCGGTCAGCCCGAACGCGAGGCGGCGGGTGCCGTCGAGAAACCCCGGCATCCAATCGAGCTTCTGCTGTTCGGTGCCGAAGTCACGCATCATCAGCACCGTCGGGAAGTTGCCGACGATCGACGACTCGTTCTGCAGGTCGTTGTGCAATCCGAGGCCCATGTGCGCCAGGTGCTCGCGGATGATCGCCATCTTCAAGTTGCTGGCGTCCTGGCCACCGAACTCCGACGGCAACGCCAGACGCAGCCAGCCGGCGGCATCGGCTCGCCGGCGCATCTCGCGCAGCAGCTCCTCCCAGTCCGCCCGCGGCACACCGTCGTTGTCGAAGTCGGTGCGCGCCCACTCTCGACGGTGGTCGAAGAAGCGGATGTTGTCGTCCTGCTCCTCCAGCGGCTTGATCTCGGCAGCGATGAACGCATCGAGTTGGTCGAGGGTGTCCTGGATGTCGGTGGGAATCTCGAAGTCCATCGCCCGAGTGTGGCGACACGATCCCGTCGACAACGAGTCAGGCGGGCGCTCCAGATCAGACGATCGTCATGCCACCGGACACCTGAATGGTCTGGCCGGTCACCCACTTCGCCGCCGACGACGCAAGGTACACCGCAGCCGCGCCGACGTCCGATGGCGCACCCAGTCCGAGTGGCGCACGACTGGCGAGATCGTCGAGGTCGAGTCCCTCGACGTCGGCGGCGTCGAAGAGCAACTTCGTCGGGATCATGCCCGGCGCGATCGCGTTCACCCGAATGTCCGGGGCCAGTTCGACCGCCATCGTCTGGGTCAGCGAGATCACTGCGGCCTTGCAGGCTGCGTAGTGACCCTTGCCAGGCATCGCCCCGAACGCCGCCATCGACGACACGTTGATGATCGAACCCCAGTGCATCTGTTCGACCGCAGCCATCGCCCCGTTCCAGACGGCGGTGAAGTTGAGGTCGACCACGCTGTCCCACTCGCTGCGTTTGAGTTCCGCAAGCGGCTTGCCGACTTCGGCACCACCGGCGTTGTTCACCCAGATGTCGAGGTGACCGAACTCCTCGACGGCTGCCGTGGCCAGCGAGCCGAGGGCGAACGTGTCGGTGACATCGGACGGAACGGCAATCGCTCGACCACCCTGCTCGCGAATCGACGAGGCGACGCACTCGACTTCCTCGGCGGTGCGAGCCGCGAGGACCACCGATGCGCCCGCATCGGCCAGCGCTCGCGCAATGCCCTCACCGATACCGCGACCGGCCCCCGTCACCACGGCCACGCGACCGGTCAGATCGAAGTCCCCCACAGCCGAATCATCGCAGTCGTTCGGTTCAGGCCTCCAAGCCGACGGTCATCTTCGACCTCGGCGTGCCTCAGCCAGCACCACGGCGTGCTTCGAGCACCGACGTGACCGCCTTGCCGTCGGCCTGACCCTTCGATGCCTTCATCACCGCACCGACCAGCGCTCCCATCGCTTTGCCCTCGCCGGCGCAGTACTTCGTCCAGGCGTCGGGCAAGGCGGCGATGGCATCGTCGACCATGGCTTCGAGGTCGCTGGTGTCCATGGCCTCGAATCCCTTGGCTGCTGCGATCGCCTCGGCATCGCCGCCGCCATTCGCGACGATCTCGGCGAGCACCTGCTTGGCCTGCGTGGCGGTGAGCTTGCCGTCGACCTCGAGCCGCGTGAGCTTGGCCAGATCGGCAGCGGGGACAGCGGGGCGCGCACCCTGCTCGGCGAACGCTTCCTTCACATGGACGAGCGCGCGACCGGCATCGCCACCCGCCTCGGCGACGGCGAGCACGTAGGCGTCCTGGTCGCGGTCGGTGACCACCAGGATCGCTTCGGCGTCGGTGGACTGTCCGGTCACCTCGGCCAGCCGAGTTCGGCGCCCTGCCGGCAGCACCGGCAGCCCCGCCCGCACCCGCTCGATCCACTCGGGGTCGGGGTCGACAACGACGAGGTCGGGTTCCTGGAAATACCGGTAGTCGTCGGCGTCCTCCTTCGAGCGCAGCGTGTGCGTACGCCCGTCGTTCTCGTCCCAGTGGCGGGTCTCCTGGCGAATCGATTCGCCCGCTTCGAGCATGCCCACCTGGCGTTGCGCCTCGTACTCGATCGCCCGGCCGACCGAGCGCACCGAGTTGACGTTCTTGATCTCGCATCGCGTGCCGAACTCGGCGCCGGGGAGCCGCACGGAGACGTTGGCGTCGACGCGCATCGAGCCTTCCTCCATCTTCGCGTCGGACGCGCCGACAGCGACGAGGATCGCGCGAAGTTCGCTGACGTAGGCCTTGGCCTGGTCGGGTGTGCGGATGTCGGGGCGACTGACGATCTCGACCAGCGGCACACCGGCCCGGTTGAAGTCGATCAGCGAGAAGTCGCTGCCGTGGATCCGGCCGCCACTGCCACCGACGTGTGTCGACTTGCCGGTGTCCTCTTCGAGGTGAGCGCGCTCGATGCCGACACGGATGCTGCCGGGCAGGTCGAGCCAGCCGTCGACGCAGATCGGCTCGTCGTACTGGCTGATCTGGTAGGCCTTCGGCATGTCGGGGTAGAAGTAGTTCTTGCGGGCGAACGTCGAGCGCTGCACCCGGCAGTCGAGGGCCAGCCCGAGTCGCATCGCCAACTCGACCGCCTGACGGTTGAGTACCGGCAGCGCCCCGGGCAGACCGAGCGTGACGGGGTCGATGTTGGTGTTGGGCTCGTCACCGAAACGGTTCGGCGACGCCGAGAACAGCTTGGTGCGTGTCGCCAACTCGACGTGCACTTCGAGACCGACGACCATCTCGTAACCGTTGAACGTCCACGTCTGGCTCATTTCGTGGCCCTCCGTTCGAGTTCGGCGGCGGTTCGGAACATCCGTGACTCCTCCAGTGCCGGCGCCAGCACCTGCACGCCGACCGGAAGGCCGTCGTCGCCGGTGCCGAACGGCACGCTCATGGCGGGGTCGCCGGTGAGGTTGGAGGGGATCGTGTAGGTGTCACACAGGTACATCGACATCGGGTCCGACGTCTTGTCGCCGAGGTGGAAGGCCACGGTCGGCGATGCCGGGGTGAGCAGCACATCGGCACGTTCGTACGCAGCGGCGAAGTCGGCGGCGATCCGGCGGCGAACCTTGAGCGCCCGGCCGTAGTAGGCGTCGTAGTAGCCCGCAGACAGGGCGTAGGTGCCGAGCATGATGCGGCGCTTCACCTCGGCACCGAAGCCATCGGTGCGTGTGGCCATGTACATCGCGTTGGTGTCGGGCGCTTCGATTCGGTGTCCGAACCGGACGCCGTCGT
>Ga0316198_10003066_pt1 | contig 10156 bp, 10 predicted proteins | sample OudBieAanoxic_MG_FD_204935 | JGI IMG/M metagenome (GOLD analysis project Ga0316198, IMG submission 204935) | Coastal sediment microbial communities from Oude Bieten Haven, Netherlands - site A anoxic | ecosystem: Environmental > Aquatic > Marine > Coastal > Sediment | place: Netherlands...
AAATCGTTCTTCCACCGATCCCAGGCGGCGGCCGTTGACAAATTTTACCAGGATAGCGGCATCGGCGGTAATGGTTCCGATGTTCATCCGATGACGAGCGGCGATTTTTTTGTCTGTCGCCTGGTAACGGCCGTTTTTCATCGCCATTTTTCTAAATTCCGGGTATGCCTTCAAAGACGCCCCCAGTCGTTCGCAAAAATTTAATTGGCCTTAGAATTCCACGTCCTCTGGGCGTGGTTGTTTATTTTTCTGCATTTGTGCGAAAAGTCTACGTCTTTCAGCCCTTAACTTTAATGCAACTGGTCTGAAACCGTCTTTATTTTCTGTTTATCCGGAGCTATCCAGAAGACTTTCTTATTAATAAACTTTGGTATCACCCATGTCAAAGCAATAGCCGGCATGAGCTAAAAACGGCTGGTCTCAGGAGATCAGACATTAAACAGTGAAACTTTTGTCTACGCAGCCTCTTTCCATTCGTACCGATGATGTAATCCGCCGACCCGGGGCAACTCAATCACCTTAGCGCCTTTGGCTGGTCTGGCCTGAACCAGGCGCTCAAAGGGAGTGTCCTTACCAGCACGAACAGGATCCGGAAAGTGGCGGTTGGAACCGTGAAGAAATCAATTGAAATCATGTTCATCATATGGTTTTTCAAGAATGTTCGCCATGTTTGGGACGGCGGCTTGGGCTTTCGACTATGCATCAGATTGGAAACTGTTCGCTCGGAGATCTTGATTCCCAACTTGAGCAGCTCGCCATGAATTCTGGGCGCACCCCAGAGAGGATTGGCCGCTGCCATCTTAAGAATAAGGTCACGGATCTCAGGGCTGATCGGAGGCCGCCCGGATCCCTTTTGTCGGGACTTAAATCTCCAGAACAGCTTGAAACCCTTTCGATGCCAACGAATGACAGTTTCGGGTTTGACGAAGATCAATGGCTCCTGCCAGTTGCGCCAGAAACGACAAAGCATAATCCAGAAAAGACGGTCTTTTGTTGGAATTTGTGGCCGTTTCTTATGACGTTTCCAGATGGCCAACTGCTGGCGGAGCGCAAGGTTTTCCAAAGCCAGATCGGAATCCTTTTGGGGTCTCAAAAGTATATTCAAAATCAGTTTCAGCAACATTTTCATCATGGATGGAAACTTTGCAGGCCTGTGTGAAAATGTCAACAATTTAGGTAAGGACGGAATATTTGCGAGCGAGGAAATACTCAGCCTTGAATGGGACCAAATTAGAGGCGATTTTATTTATCTGACAAAGACCAAGACCTTAAATCCCCGGCAGATTCCCATAAATGACGCATTGAACGCCTTATTTAAGCGTATTCGCAAAAGACAGGGTTTAGGTGTCAAGTATGTTTTCACGTTTCAGGGAAATCCGATGGACAGCTTGAAGGACGGCTTTAAAGCAGCAATGAAAAGGGCAGGGATAGACGATTTCAGGTTTCACGACCTACGGCACACCTTCGCGTCTCATTTTGTGATGAGGGGAGGGGACCTAAAAGCCTTGCAGGAAATTTTAGGACACACCACCTTGATAATGACTCAAAAGTACGCCCACCTCTCACAATCCCACAAACAGCAACCGAAAACCCGCCGGGGATCATCGCCGGTACCCTGCAGCAGGCCCTCTGGCGCCATCACGTCAAGCAGTTCAATGAGGCCGCCTGCTCGGTGGCCTCGGTGGTCATGGTGGTCAACGCTCTGCGGGCCGTGGGCGGCAGCAGCTCGCGGCCCGTGCAGCAGACCGAAATCCTGGACCGGGTGACTGCCGGCCACTGGAAGGCGCGCATGGGCCCCGGGGGGCACAACGGGCGCCGTGGCCTGCCCCTGGCGCTGCTAGGCGAAGTGGTGCGCTGGCCGGACTCTATCTGCAAGGTCAGAAAGATCTGAAACGGTCTTTCGTTATCGCCCGCCTCTGGATGGGAGAAGGGCCAGGTGGAGAACCAGGTGGGTGTGGTACGCCGGAACTTTTTTACTCCCCGGCTTAAGGTCAAGAGTTTTGAAGAACTGAATACACACTTGATGGAATGCTGTATCAGTTGGGCAAAAACTCACCGGCATCCTGAGATTAAAGAAAAGACCGTCTGGCAGGTATTCAAAGATGAGCGATCTTATTTATTGAAACTGCCCTCGTCTACATTTGACGGGTATGCCGAAAGACCAGCCCGCGTGAGCCCGAGCAGCCTATTGAGCTTTGATCACAACCGCTACAGTGTGGATTGCAGATTTACAGGAAAGACGGTTCAAATGCGTGTGTACGCGACCAGAATCCTGGTTGTTTATGACGGCCAGGTCGTGGGCGATCATGTCCGGGAGTTTGGGCGCGGCAAGACCGTGTTTAATCCATGGCACTATTTGCCTGCGCTGGAGACAAAACCTGGGGCGCTACGAAATGGTGCGCCATTTAAAAACTGGGAATTGCCTGAAGGCATCGAAACGATCCGGGAGCAGTTACGTCGCCGCTACTCTGACTGGGACCGGCAGTTTGTGGCCATACTGACCACCGTGCCGCACTTCGGCGTTCAGACCGTTGATCAGGCCTGCCTTCAGGCACTGAAGATGAAGACTGTCAGCAAAGAGGTAGTGCTGAATCTGCTTTATCGTAGGGAGGATAACGAGTCAGCGAGGGATATTGATGTCGGTGCCCATTTACAGATCGAATGCCAGCCTGTGGCAGACTGTGATCGCTATGACCGGCTGATCAAGGAGGTTCCCCATGCTGCGCAATGATATCCTTGAGATACTGGAAAAACTCAAGCTGAGAGGTATGCGAGATGTGTTTGATGAGGTGATGGCCAATGGGCGCAAGGCACGTTGGGCGACCGAAAAAGTTATCATGGAACTTATCAAGGCCGAAGCTGCCGAACGCCATCTACGGAGCATCCGGTATCGAATGGGGCATGCCAAGTTCCCGGTGGTCAAAGATTTGGATGATTTTGTTTTTAAAGAATCCGCTGTGAACGAAAAGCAGGTCCGTTCCCTTTACGAAGGTAGTTTTATTGAAAAATGCACCAACCTTATCTTTGTCGGCGGCACCGGTACGGGCAAGACCCATTTATCCATCGCCATTGCAGCACATGCGGTCAGAAATGGCTACCGAGCCAAATTTTATAATCTGGTGGACCTGGCCAATGCCCTGGAGCAGGAAAAAATGGAAGGCAATGGCGGAAAAATGTCTGCCATGCTGTCACGTTTTGATCTGGTTGTGTTGGACGAACTTGGCTATCTGCCATTCTCTAAAAATGGGAGCCAGCTGCTCTTCCATTTTACTTCCAAACTGTATGAGTTGACCTCGATCATTGTCACGACGAATCTGACCTTTGGAGAATGGCCCCAGGTGTTCCATGACAAGAAAATGACCACCGCACTTTTAGACCGGTTGACCCATCATTGTGAAATTATAGAAACCGGAAATGATAGCTATCGTATGAAGAACAGGGGGTGACCCCGCTAAACAATCACCCCGGAGGCCCCCCATGGGGGCCCTCCGGAATCAAACCCGTAACCATTAGGTGGGTCATTTTTGGACGCCGATGGTGGGTCAATTTTGAATGCCGATTGACATTGGTGGCAATTGCTGCAAAGCAAATCATCCGGCTCATTATATGAAAAAGAACAGGTAAAACAGCAACGTAATGACAGCTACTGAAGCGGAGAGGATAGCTGCGTCTAAAATGACTGAAAAAGTATCGATTTAAGGATAGGTGGCTCGAAAATAATCCTATATGTCACCAACAACCCGGTGCATATCAATTTTGCACTTTGTGCGCGCTACTTTCGCAATTGGCTCAGTAAGTTGACATAATTTAAGCGAAGTCAAAATACCGTCGTGAATTTGAAATACCGATAACTTGTTTTGCTAATCAGTGCCCCGTTTAGCTCATTGTTGATCATCATTTTCGCTAAAAAGACGACTGTCCGGTTAAAATAAAAAAAGCTTTTGATTGTTCCTTATTGCATGCTTTCCCATCCAATCAACGCCGCTCCGAATGCCCCGATGATCTGGGGATCGATAGGGATGAAGATCTTTAGTCCCAGGGATTTTTCCAGACGGGTAACGATTCCGACATTTTTTGCCACACCGCCGCTGAAACAAAGGGTTTCTTCCGTTCCGACCCTGTCTATCAATGCTTGAATTCTGATGGCAAGAGAATCAAAAGCGCCTGCGAGAATGGCGTTGACATCTTCGCCTGCCCTGATCAGTTTTCGGATGTCTTCTTCGGCAAATACAGCGCAGGTGCTGCTGATCGGGAGGTGTTTATTCACTCCCTGCAAAGACATGGGGCCAAGCTCTTCCAATGAACAGTCGATCAAGTCGGCTATTCTCTCCAAAAAGCGACCGGTTCCGGCCGCACATTTGTCGTTCATCACAAAATTGACCACCCTGCCTTGTTCATCACACCGTATTGCCTTGCAATCCTGACCCCCCATATCGAGAATGGTGCGAACCAAACCATTTTGGGCATTGGCTCCTTTTGCATGGCAGGCGATCTCGGTCGTTGTTTTATCCGCAAATGAAATGTTTATTCTTCCGTATCCCGTTCCGGTCACATGCAGAATATCGTTTCTGGCCAAACCTGATTGCTGCAGGGCTTTGTTCATCGAATTTGCGGCTGAGGCTTCCGTATCGGGAGATGTTAGCACGATACCACTCCCAACAGGCTTCCCATCTGCCACAATGACTGCTTTTGTACTGAGGGAGCCGACATCAATTCCTGCTGTTATCATCTATTTCCTTTTACAATGAAGCTGTCGTCTTTTCGTTTTCAGACCCGATAAGTGCAGCCCCCAGCGCCGTGACCAGTTGGGGGTCTATGATACTCGGAACAATAACCTCGCAGCCGGCCTCAAGTTCGATAGCCTTTACCAGACCAACATTTTTTGCAAAGCCCCCAATCATTGTCAGATTTTTCACGTTACCCATTTTAAGTATGAGTGAGTGTACCTTTGATGCCATGGATTTAAATATGGCCCGTACAATATCCTCTGTTTTTTCTTTCTGGTGTATAAGTGAGATAATTTCCGATTCGGCGAATACAGCGCAGTTGCTGCTGATTGAAATCTCCTTCGTTGATTTCAGAGACACTTCTCCCATCTCTTCCACGCTCAAACCAAGCGGTTTGGCGGCAATATCGAGATATCTTCCGGTTCCTGAAGCGCACCGGTCGTTTCGAAATGATTGAAACGGTTTCCCATCATGATTTTTCACGACAATTGCCTTTTCCATTCCCATGTCAAGAAAAAACCCGGTTGGGGGAGGCAGCCAATTAACCCCGCGAGTGCTGCACAATATTTCAGATATCTGAATATCGGCAAAACCAATAAATTCGCGCCCAATACCGGTTGCTACGGTATAATCGACATTTTTCTCTTCAATGCCCGCCTTCTGGAGTGCCGTTATGTAATTGTCAAAAACCAGGGTCTCGATACTGCCGCTGCCAAGTTTGTCAACACACGTTGCAACGTTGATTCGATCCTTAAGAACAACTGTTTTCACGAACTGGCTACCGATGTCCAAACCAACATTTATCATTTTCTACACGGATGTCGCACGGTATTTTCTTTCAACCATTTCAAGAAACGCTTCAATTCGTGTTTGGAGCATACCCTGGCCTGAGAGGTGATACTCCCTGTTAAGACTTAGATAGAAAATATTATTGTTATCGTAGATTTTCCTCATGAAGAGATACCGATAGTCCAATGGAAGTGAATACAGTGAGCGCAACTCAACGACGCCATCGGCGTTGAATTCATTCATCCATGCCAGATTTCGGTTCGCCTGCATTTCCCACTGTGCCATTCGGGAAAGCCCCGGCCGCATCATGTATCGTTTTGCCAGGGCCCCTAATAAATCGTCTGACGTATCATAAACAATGTCCCAGAAATACTGGGATCCCGTATCAAATTCGTCCATAACGACAGTCGCACCGGCGTTTTCGACAAGACGCACATATCCAGGGTGATCCAGCCACTCTCCGCCCATGAAAATACGGGGCTTGCCATCACTTTTCTCAATCTTACGCTCGTTCAGATAAGGAATCAGCTGTTCCAACTGTTCATTAAACAGCTCTCTCGGCATAATGCGAGCTGCCGACGTCAGGCCTAATGCTTCTGCACCAGTCAGCGCCGGCACTTCTCTCTTTCGCAATTCGTAGACTTCTCTTAAAAGTGCCCTCATTTTATTGTATATAAGAACTTGACGCTGTAGCTCATCAGGGTCGATTTTATTCCCCGAATAGGTTTCAATAGCCTCCTTGAACGAATTGACAGACTTTTTCCACATGTCCAATGTTGTTTTCGATGTGGTGTGGGGAAGATACATGATATGCAAGAAACCGGGCTTATCAATGTAATTCAACACATCGTATAACCTTTTGAAATCGTCATCTATCTGGGTTGTTACCAATCCATCGACAAAATCCAAATCACCGTTCATGAATGACTCCAGGACATGTGTACAATACCGGCATGTCATGGATGGCCGATGGACAGCTGCACGGGGGACTGCCGCGTCCCAGGTGCCGGTTATGCGCCAAGGCAGTAGACCGGCTGCAGAAATTATCTCTTCAGGGACATAGATATCCAGCAGCCCAATAACCTTATGCCCTTGCTCCTTCCATTCCAAAGCCCATTTGTTTCTATTCTCGGGATCATTACTGTGTATTAGCGTCTGAAATTTCTCTTCCATTTGTCACACTCTCATTTATCGCTTTTATTGGTTTGATTTTCCTATTCGTATGCGTCTATGGAGTCTTTGGCCACTATGTTTGTCCTTTAAGGACTTGTTTGTCGATTGGCCTTTTTTGCCGCACAGATTTCCGTGAACTCTTCTAATCGACCATAAAAATCCTTTTTGTCGAACATGCTGCTTTCCAGCATTCTGCCTTCAATCAAAAGTGTCGGTATCCCTAGTTCCTTTTCAGCCGTATCGGCGATGACTTTGCCGAGGCTGTTGCTGGTAGGACATCCCCATTGTTGGAAATAGATGATACCATCCAGATGAAGATCCCGGCAGGAGTGCAGATGAGTATCAACCCAGTAGTGGCCCTCTCTTCCCCAGACAAAATCCATTTGTCTGGCCTCTTCTTCCAGAGGGGTCAGTTTCCTGCCGGGCCAGGGATCACCCCACATTGCCTCCCTGCCGGAAAACCAGCCATTGTAGACGGTCATCTCGGCCGCGGGTATGGATACGCCACGCTGTTCCAACCAGCTGAAGGGGTCATCGTAAAAGGGTCCTGCCACTGACCATAACAACCTCAGTTTTTCCTCGGGCTGGGCTGCTGAAAAACCTTTCTCAACACGCTCTTCGATCTCTTTCAAATACAACCGCATGTAGTCTACCGCTTTGGCAGGGTCGGGGTACATACTCGGCAGCCGAATCTCCCTGAAGCTCTCGCGGCCGCTCAGCGGACATGGTATAGTGGCCTTGAGCTTCCAAAGTTTTCGAAATTCCAGTAAAAACTGCCGATCGTACTCCTGTAGTTCAACCAGCAGTTCTTCGTTGTATTTCGTACCAGGCACCGTCTTTTCGATATAGGCGACCATTTCTCGAAGTTGTTCCACTACATACGCCAGCCCCTCTTCATCATTATCCATTTTGAAGCTTTTAATCGGAATGTCAATGTTGAATGACGGAATGTCCATTGTGTGACACAGGGCTGCATGGGCAAAAAGTACCGGGATGCATTCGAAATTCGACATGAATGTAAACTGCGGTTTGGGGAAATCGCCTTGCTGGACCATCGGAATCAGTATCGAACAGCGGTCGCAGGTATGTTCGGGAATGCCCTCTTTCCTGATGGTTTCAAAATATTGCGTGGCCGCCTTACCATGGGTTCTGTCGGCGGACATGATCGCGTCCCAGGGAACCATTCCCATGGCCCTCGTAAGGCCGCCCATCGATGCGATACCAACAGGTTTTCCTGTTTTACACGCCTCTCTTTGCTCAATTCTGAAATCTCGTTCCATTTCGTAGAGCAAGATGTTTGATTGGGGCTTTGATGGATCTGGATTTTCCTTGATCCGTTTTATACGACGCTCACATGTCGCAATCTCATGTTTTATATATATCAGACCTGCATTTTCTTGTACCTTCATCTCTTTTCTCCGTTTATATTCGTTTTATTTGGGCCCGGTTAGAAACGCTGGGCTTTGCTTTGGGTTCCAAACTCCCTTTATTGTAAGACGCGAGGTTTTGCTTTACGAAATTGATGACGTCCTCTTCCGTTATGAGGTAAAGAACGTGATCAGAATCGGAAATGCGATCATCAGCCCAACTCCGATGAGTTCCAGAATTACGAACCAGCTCACAGAAGAGTATATGTCAGCCAGAGATATATCTGGTGGTGTTACGCCTTTGAGATAAAACAGGCTGTAACCAAATGGCGGCGTTATATAACTTAACTGCAGGAAAACAACATACACTACACCAAACCAGATAGGATCAATATTAAACAATTTGACAATGGGAATAAATACTGGGACGGTAATAACAATTATCGTTATTGGTTCCAAAATGAAACCCATGACGAATATTATCCCAAACATTAAGAAAAGAGTTGGGTATAGACTTAAGGATTGTGAAAGGCTAATAAACATTTGTTGTAATGTCTGCATACCGCCTGAAGCTATCAAAGCAAGCGAATAACACTTGGCACCGAAGACAAGCCAGAGAATCATTCCACTGACTCCAAAAGAGGCTATTATCGACTTTTTTAACATCTTCAGAGTCAACCTTCGTTTCATTCCAGCTGTGATAATCGCCCCCAAAACGCCTACTGCAGCAGCTTCCGAAGGGGTGGCTATGCCAGTGAAGATAGACCCCAAAACAAAAATGATCACAAGAGCCGGAAGAATAATGGATTTCAGATGGGCGACCTTTTCCTTTAAATTTGGCCTATCCTCTTCGGGCACGATAGGACACATCTCAGGGTTCAGATTTGCTCGAATGAAAATGTAAATGATGAATAAACCTCCTAAAATAAGACCTGCAGGGATACCTCCCAAGAACAGATCACTAACGGAGACGCTGGCTTCAACGCCATATGCAATAAACAGCAAGCTTGGTGGGATAAGCTGGCCTAATGTTCCACCGGCAAGAATTGTACCCAGGGCAATATTTTTATCATAATTATATTTGAACATATTCGGTAAAGCGATCAGCCCGATAATAACCACAGAAGCGCCAGCGACACCTACCATAGCTGCAAATATACAACAAATCACTACTGTGCCCATGGCCAAGCCACCTCTAATTCCACCGGCCCAGGCTTGAAGAGCACTGAATAAATCCTCGGCAATTCCAGATTCCTGTAGAATGGCTCCCATGAAAATAAATAGCGGTATCGCTGCATATAAAATACTGGTACTTGTCGTCAATATGGACGTAATAACCGACATGTAGAAAGCAGGGCCGAACAGGAACAATATAACCGCCGTACCAATTCCACCCGTTAGAAACACCAATGGAAGCCCCAAAGCCAGCAGGCCCAATAGGCTGAAAAACATAACGATAATAATAATGACTGGGTCCATTATGGTCTCTCTTTTTTAGCAATGCAGATTAGATTGCTGGCAAGGTGGGATAATTCTTGAAGAAGGAGAAGAAAAGCACCGATCGGCAAAAACCAGACAAAAGGCCAGTAGGGCGGATTCCATTCCGTTCCACTTCTTTCAAATGCGACAGTGGCCTCCAACGCAAAAAGATAGCCTCGCCATAGAAGCATTATTAAAAACAGATAGGTGAAGGTTGAGGTGATCAACTCAAGGACTGCCCGTCTTCTTTGGGACAACCTGCCCGTAATTATTTCCATTTTTACGTGCATACCATGGCGCAGGCAATATCCGCCTGCTAAAAAACACATGATTCCAAAAAGGTATCCAGTTGCTTCACTTGCCCAGTTGGTTGGTGAATTAAAGAAGTACCTTAATACAACCTCAAGCAACGTAAACAGGCTAATCGGTACGATAAGCCAGCTCCCGATTTTTCCTGACCAACCGCTGATACCTTCAACAAGGTAAATTAATTTAGACACCATTTTGAATATCCTTCATTTGAATTGATCGGTGCCCAGAAATATGGCAGCTCAAGACGGCATTTTATTCCATATCCTGGGCACGCACCACTATTTGACAAGTCCTCGTTCTTTAGCAAGC
>Ga0316198_10003067_pt1 | contig 10154 bp, 8 predicted proteins | sample OudBieAanoxic_MG_FD_204935 | JGI IMG/M metagenome (GOLD analysis project Ga0316198, IMG submission 204935) | Coastal sediment microbial communities from Oude Bieten Haven, Netherlands - site A anoxic | ecosystem: Environmental > Aquatic > Marine > Coastal > Sediment | place: Netherlands...
TGACGACAGGGATTGCTGATGGTCAGTTCTTCTTCGGTGATCCGGGTGACCGGTTCGTTGCCGGTGATTGGGGTGTGGTGGATGGGGTGGATACTCCGGCGATGTTCCGACCGTCGAACTCGACGTTCTACTTCCGGCACACGTTGACCCAGGGCATCGCCGACTCGCAGTTCGTGTGGACCGGTGCCGGAGCCAACTGGCTGCCCGTGTCAGGGGAGTTCACCGTCGATTAGGCCACCAAGACAGCAAGAAGGGACCGCCCGAATCCGGCATTCTGTGTGGTCTGGCGTGCCGCCCAAAGGTGCCGATATGGGGCTCTGGCGAGGAACTCCTCACGTTGGCAAGTTTCGCAATCATCGGCTCCGATAGCCGCGCCGTTGGCGGTGTAGTGGCCAGTGTTGCTGCCGCCTCCAAACTCGTTGAGTAGCCGAGTCAAGGGGGTGGACCGTCCCGAGCTCAGTCCGTGGAGACAACCGAGGCGACGTGAATCGGTCTCCAAACAGCCGAGGCCCACAGCAATGGTGTGCGCTGTGGGCGTTGGCTGAAAGCGGACGTTGTTCCGTCCTGGGCCAGTCATCGGCGGACTGCCGGCCCGGGTTGAGGAGTTCATCGCGGGTTGGTGCGAGGTGCTGAGCTACGTCGTCGCGTTGGAGTCTGAGGCCGTAGTGCCCTCCTGAGCTCTCAGCGGGACCACGATGATCCCGCCGGCACCGTCATCGAGGATTCTCACCTCGGCCCCGTAGTGGGTGCGAATCAGCTTCGGGTTGAGGACTTCTTCTCCGCGCCCTTGAGCCACCACCCGTCCTCGGGCCAGCATGACCAGCCGGTCGGGGAACTGGCTTGCGATGGTGAGGTCGTGCATGGCGGACACGACCGTGAGCGTACGCTGGCGTCGGAGGCGGTCGACCAACTCGAGGACTGCTTGCTGCTTTCCAATGTCGAGAGCAGTGGTTGGTTCGTCCAGGAGCAAGATCGGCGATTCCTGAGCCAGCGCCCTGGCGATCACGACTCGTTGGAGTTCCCCTCCCGACAGTGTCGTCACGTCGCGGTCCATGAACTCGGAGAGGCTCAGGGAGTCGAGGACCCCTGCGACGACATCGAGGTCGTGGCGAGATGGTCCGGTCACTTCGCCAAGGTGGGGTGTTCGGCCGAGCAGGACGTAGTCGACGACCCGGGTACCGGGTGGGAGAACGGGGTGTTGCGGGACGAGGGCGACCGATTGAGCGAGTTGGCGGCGCTTCAAGATGGATACGTCGGCATCGGAGATCTCGACCGACCCTTCGAACGGCACCGCACCGGTGACGGTTCGGAGCAGTGTGGTCTTGCCTGCCCCGTTCGGACCGATGAGACCGACCCACTCGCCCGGTCCGACCGTGAGGTCGACCGAGTTCAGAACGGTTGATGTGCCGAAGTGGACGCCGATTCCTGAGAGCGTGAGCGCAGCCGTCATGAGCCGAGTCCCCGTGACGAGCGCAGGACGATGGCGAAGAACGGCGCACCGAAGAACGCGGTGACGACCCCGATGGGGATCTCCGCCGGGGCTGCGATGGTGCGGGCCAGGAGGTCGGCGAGGATCAAGAACGCTGCACCAAGCACCACCGACAGCGGCAGCACGATGCGGTAGCTGGTGCCGAAGATGATCCGGACCGTGTGCGGCACGATGATCCCCACGAAGCCTATGAGGCCGGAAACCGCCACGACCGCCGCGGTGCCGAGCGTCGCCGCGAGCACCATCACCAGCCGAACCCGCGTCGGATCGACGCCCAGCGTGACGGCCTCCTCGTCGCCGACGCTGAGGACGTCGAGCCGCCGCGCACCCAAGAGCATCACGCCCGCTGCCACAACGACGTAGGGAAGGACCATCCACACTTCGGCCCAACCGACCGTTGAGAGGCGACCGAGGATCCACCCGTAGACCTCGCGCAGCGTCTCGGCGTTTCGCTGCTGCAGATACGTCTGAACGGCAGTGAGGAACGACGCCACCGCCACGCCGGCAAGGATGAGGGTCACCGCGGTCCTGCCGGCGCGGACCGAATAGCCGATTGCATAGGTCGCGGCCACTCCGGCGATTCCGCCGATGAATGCCATCAGGGGGAGGGGGCCGAACGGCGTCGACGGTATGGACGGGCCGTAGGCGATGGCGATCGTCGCTCCGAGCCCGGCACCGGCGGCAACCCCAAGGAGATACGGGTCCGCCAGCGGGTTCCGGAACGCTCCCTGATACGAACCGCCGGCGACGGCAAGTGTTGCGCCGACAATTCCTCCGAGCACCACCCGCGGCATCCGGAGCTCCCACAGGATCGCTTCCTCCCGGTCTGATAGGCCCGAGTCGACATCAACGAACGGGAGGCGATCGAAGAGTGACGCTACGACCGATGAGGCGTCCAGGTCGACCGCGCCGAGCATCACAGAGACGAGAACCGCCACCGCCAGGACCAGAAGGGCCCCGACGAACCACCACCATCGGAGGCGGCTCGGGCGGATCTCGTCGCTGGTCATCCGGTCAGATGGGCATCAACCACAGCCGCAATGGTCTCGACGAGTTCAACGACCCGTGGCCCCCACCGTGAGGCGACATCGTCATCGAGTTCGGTGATCGCTCCGTCCTCGACGGCGGTCAAGACTCCCCATCCGGGCCGATCGCCGACCGCTTCGATCGTCTGTGCACAGCACACCGTGTCGGCCAGGAAGATCAACGAGGGATCCTCGGCGAGGATATGTTCCGCCGACAGTTGTGGGTATCCGTATCCGTCGGGGTCAGCGTCATCCGCGATGTTCGTCAAGCCAAGCATCCCGTAGAGGCTGCCGATGAACGTTGCCGACGTCGCCGTGTAGAAGTCCGGGCTGAGCTCGTGGTAGTACGTCGCTCCTCCAGCATCGGTCGTATCGGTGGCTGCGGCGATCGAGGTCCGCATCGAATCGATCAGATCGGACGCTTCCTCGGAGTGCCCGGTCGCGGCGCCGACCTGCTCGATCTGGGTGTATGCGTCGTCGAGCGTCCAGGCGGCCGGATGCAGGATCACGGGGATCCCGAGTGCCTCAAGGCCCGCAACCGCCTCGCCCGGGTCATACATGAGGATCACGAGGTCTGTCCCGTAGCCTGCGATCGCTTCGAGATTCGGATCGAATCCGGTCAGGTCGGTCACCGGTGCTTCGGTCGGATAGTTCGACTGGTTGTCAACCGCGACAACTTCGGCCCCAGCGTCGATGGCGAACAGCACCTCGGTGGACGTTGGTGAGAGAGACACGATGTGCTCAGGCCGTGTCTCGATGGTCACCGATCCGCTGGCCGTTTCGATAGTGACCGGGAACCCGCCTTCGTCGGAGTTCGTGGTGGTGGTCGCCGGGATCGTCGTTGTCGCAACCGTCGTTGCGGGTGTCTCTGCAGTAGCCGACGATGCGCCACACGCTGAGGCAGCGAGGGCGATCGCAGCGAGGGCGGTCAGGAATCTGGGTGACATGAAGCTCCTCTCGCTGGAGGAGCCTTCATGGAAGCGGCACTTGCCCCTCCTCCGAAGGCGGGCCGCACACCGGAAGGAAGGCGTCCTGGCTGATCCCCCGAAAGGGCATCACAGTTGCGGGACAGCGCCGGATTCTCACCGGACTTCGCTTCACACACGGCGCCGGGAAAGATCCCGGATGCACGAGGCTAGCACCGGGACCGCCGCCAGAGTCAGGTGGCAATTGACGACGTTGCACAGAATCGCCTCCATAGCCTCGGGACGTGATTGAATGGCCTGGTGTTTGCCCCCATGACCACTAAGCGCCTTCGCATTCGCTCGTTCACCGACGATGATGCCGACGACTTCCACGCTCGACGTAATGCCCCTGAGGTTGCCAGGTATCAGAATTGGGTAGCGCCGTATCCGCGCGAGGACGCCGACCAGATCGTGGCCGGCGCGGCCGCCATGGACGGACCTGAGCTAGGGGAGTGGTGGATGGCGATCGTCGAGGATCGGCACACCGGTGAGGTCTACGGTGATCTTGCGTTGCACCTCAGCGACGATGGGCACTCAGCGGAGGTGGGGTACACCTTCGATTCGCGACACTGGGGCAACGGCTACGCCGTCGAATCGCTCGATGGACTCCTGGCCTATCTGTTCAACGAGCTCGATGTCACGAGGGTGTTCGGGATGCTCCACCCGGACAACCCGGCGTCGGCCATTGTGCTGGAACGCACAGGGTTTCGGTTCGAGGGCCACACCCGCGGGTCGTTCTGGCTCGACGACGAGGTGTCGGACGACTGGATCTACGGCATGGTCCGCGAGGACTGGGAAGTGTGGCGCGACCGGAAGCGGACGCCGCCGGACGAGGTCCGCCTCGTCGAGATCTCGGTCGAGAATATCGATCAGGTGGCCGCGCTTGAGACGCACAAGACCCAGGAGCGGTTCGTCGCTCGCATGGACCAGTCGTTTGCCGATGTCCTCTTTCCCGAGATCGTCGACGGCGCGCCCGTCGCTCCGTGGATGCGCGCCATCGAAGCTGACGGGGAACTTGTCGGATTCGTGATGCTTGCCCTTCGAACGGAGCATCATCCAGAGCCGACCCTCTGGCGCTTCCTCATCGACCGGATGCACCAACGCCGGGGCATCGGGGGTCGGGCGCTGGAACTCGTCGAGGCCGCATGCCTCGCGATGGGCGATTCGACTCTCGTCACGAGCTGGGGTGAGGGCAGAGGATCTCCACGTCGGTTCTACGAAGCCCGCGGCTTCGTCGCAACCGGCCGGATTGTGGCTGATGAGACGGAGGCGCGAAAGGTCCTTCGGGAATCGGCCGACTAGCGGCGGCCGGGGGAGCTACGAGGCGTCGGCAATTCGCGTGCGGCCGCTCGGTCGGTGGCGAGCGGTTGTGAAGCAAGGTCGTGTTGGTCGCGCCGCCCTGTGGCGGGTAGAGTCCCGCCGATGAAGAGTCCGATCGGTGCCATCATTCTGCAACTGCTGGGCGGGATCATCCCCTTTGCGATCTTCCGTTGGGTGTTTGACATCAGTATCTGGCTGTCGATCGTGCTCGCGATCCTGGTGGTCGGGATCTTGATGACGATCTGGGAGACGTATCTCAGGAAGAAGCACCCCGTCTAGGCGCCTGCGGCCCTCGGCGGGGACATTGCCACTCGGCGGTGCAGACTTGTCAGGTGAACGGCGCCGTCTTCGTGGATCTTCACATGGCGGGCATCGCCGATCTAGGGTCATGGCATGGACAGACTTGAGAACCTGACCCCGGGGATGCCGATCGTCTGGGGCGGAAACCGTGTCACCAGCGTCACAGACGAACTCGCTGCTGCATTTGAGCCCGGCGACTCGTTGATTGTGATGCAAACCGACGGAACCGTGCTTCACATCCCTGCCGCCGAGCAACAGGTAGCGACGGACGCCGTCGACGCGGCAACCACGGCATTCGACCAGATGGGCGGTGTGACCGACGCCAAGATCTCCGAGTTCTACGAACTCTTCGCATCAACTCTGGCCGACGACGCGTCGTTCGCACCCATTGCCGCTGCCAACCGCAACGACGTCGCCAGGGCGAAGTCGCGCGGACGTTCTGCGACGCGGCTCGTCTTGAGTGATCGGATGAGGGCCGACATGATCGACGGGCTTCGTTCGTGGAGCAGCGCACCCGGAGGACGCGGGTCGGTCGTCGAGTCGATCGAACACGAGGGCTGGCGGGTCGACCAGGTCCGGGATGGGCTCGGTGCGGTCGGGTTCGTCTTTGAGGGCCGGCCGAATGTCTTCGCCGACGCTGCCGGTGTTCTCCGGAGCGGAAACACAGTCGTGTTCCGGATCGGATCGGATGCACTCGGCACGGCCAGGGCGATTGTCGAGCACGCGCTCCGTCCGGCGTTGGCCTTGGCGGGCCTTCCACGAGGTGCCGCCGTGCTGGTCGACAGCGCAGCCCACGCATCCGCATGGGCGATGTTTTCGGACCCGAGATTGGCGCTCGCAGTTGCCCGTGGATCCGGCGCCGCCACAGAGCAACTCGGAGCGGTCGCCCGTCAGGCGGGCAACTCGGTGAGCCTGCACGGAACCGGCGGCGCCTGGATCGTCGCAGGAGCGCAGGCTGATGCCGAGGCGTTCGGTGCTGCGGTGTATCACTCGCTCGATCGCAAGGTCTGCAACACCCTCAATACGTGCTGCATTGTTGCGGAGCGAGCAGACGATCTCGTGCCGGTGTTCCTCGACGCCCTCGAACGAGCCGGCGAGCGGCGAGGAGTCCAACCGAAGCTCCATGTCCTCGAGTCGTCGGTTGGTGCCATCCCGAAGGCCTGGTTCGCCCGGCGCGTGGCGATCGCACGAGCCGACGGGGAACACGACGAACGACAGGCAGAATCGATCGTGGAGAGCGGCCTTGGAACTGAGTGGGAGTGGGAGGAGAGCCCGGAGGTCACGTTGGCCATCGTCCCATCGGCTGATGCCGCCGTCGACTGGTTCAATCGCTACAGCCCTCGGTTTATCGCTTCGCTCATCTCAGACGACGCAGGCGAGCAGGACCGGTTCTTCGAACTCGTGGATGCTCCGTTCGTCGGGAACGGCTTCACACGCTGGGTCGATGGCCAGTACGCCCTCGACAAGCCGGAGCTCGGCCTGTCGAACTGGGAACATGGCCGTCTCTTTGGTCGCGGGGGGATTCTCTCCGGCGATTCGGTGTACACCGTTCGATCGCGGGTCATCCAGGTGGAGCCCGACATCGGACGCTAGGTATCGCGCCTCTCCCGGGATGGTGCCCGTCCGTGGCATTCCGCGGGCTGACGGCGCCGTATACGGGGTGGAGAACCCTGGGTTCGCAGCGCCAGTCGTTCCGCGGGCTGGTGGCGCCGTATACGGGGTGGAGAACCCTGGGTTCGTGTTTCTAGGTCAGGACGATGTTGACCAGGTTTGGTGGTCTGGCGATGACCTTGCGGACTTCGCCCTTGGCCAGCCAAACCTGAATCCGTTCGGCCTCCATCGCTGCAGCGACGGCCGCCTCCTCATCGATGTCGGGTGCGACCTCGACGCGGTCGCGCACCTTGCCGTTGACCTGCACCACCAGCGTGACCGTCCGGTCGGCTGCCGCATCGGGATCGGACTCAGGCCAGGGCTGCAGATGGACGCTCTCGCCGTGTCCACGCCGCGACCAGAGCTCTTCCGTGATGTGCGGAGCAATGGGAGCGAGCAGTACCAGAAGCACGTCGACCGCCTCGTTCCAGACCTCGAGCGACACTGAACCGGTGCGTCGTGCTTCGAGCAGGTTGTTGCGAAGTGTCATGAGCGCCGCGACGGCGGTGTTCCACTTGAACGCCTCCATGTCGCGGTCGACCTTGTCGATCGTCTGGTGGGCTGCTCGCCGCAGCGTGGCCGACGCCTCGGCGGAAACCTCACCGGGCTGGTAGTCGGTGGTGCCGATCTTCCAGACATCATCGATGAAGCGGCGTGCGCCGGCTATGCCCCGAGAGTCCCAGGGCCCGCCCTTCTCCCAATCGAAGGCGAACATCAGGTAGAGGCGCACGGTGTCGGCGCCGTAGCGCTCGACGAGTTCGTCCGGGTTGACGACGTTCCCTTTTGACTTCGACATCCGTTGGACGTCGAGATGGTGCCGGAGTTGTGTGACGTCGTTGATCCCGTCGATGCCGGGGACGTCGACTTCTGCCTCCTCAGGGACTTCGACGGTGACGATCCCGTCGGCAGCCTCGACCTGCAGCGTCCGCTCGGTCCGACGCATGAGTTGGCCGACCACGGGAGCGGCGTCGTCCGGCGCATGGTCGTCGACGCGCACCGACTCTGCGACGAACCGTTCATCGACCCATTCGCCGGCGATGACGAGCCGGTCGCCGGGGCGCTCCTCTCCGAGGATCTGGCCCTGGTTGCGCAGCTGCAGCATGGGCTCATCGAACAGACCTTCGGGATCGCGCTCGTGTTCCTCCATCACTCGGATGGTGTCCTCGAACACGCCAAGATCGCGCATCGCCTTCGTGAAGAAGCGGGTGTAGAGCAGATGCATCGTGGCGTGCTCCGCCCCACCCGTGTAGGTGTCGATCGGGAGCCAGTAGGCCGCCTCCTCGGGGTCGAACAACGCCTCATCGAAATGCGGGGACAGATATCGATACGGGTACCACGACGAACACATGAACGTGTCCATCGTGTCGCTCTCACGGCGTGCCGGGCGGCCTTCTGAGTCTGTTGTGTTCAGGAACGCCTCATCGGTAGCGAGAGGGCTCGGCCCTCCGCTGAACGCCGGCGCTTCGGGGAGCAGAACCGGAAGATCGCTCGCGGGCTCAACCGTTCCGTCTTCCCGATACACCATGGGAATTGGCGTGCCCCAGTAGCGCTGGCGTGAGATCAGCCAGTCGCGCATGCGGTAGTTGACCGCCTCCGATCCAGCGCCGTTCTCCTCGAGCCAGTCGATCGCCGCAGCAACAGACGGGTTGGCGCGACCCTTCGCATCGGTTGTCTCCACACCATTGATCGGACCGCTGTCGACCATCGTGCCCGGTCCGACGTAGGCCTCGGTCATTGTGGCGCCGTCGAGGGGTTGCTCGCCGGCCGGCTGAATCACTGGAACTACCGAGAGGTCGAACTGGCGAGCGAAGGCGAAGTCGCGTTCGTCATGCGCCGGCACCGCCATGATCGCTCCCGACCCGTACGACAGGAGCACGTAGTCGGCGATCCACACGGGGATCGGCTTGCCGTTCACCGGGTTGATGGCAAATCCGCCCGTGAACACACCCGTCTTGTCGCGGTCGGCCTCCATCCGTTCGAGTTCCGAGCGGGCTGCTGCAACCGTGCGATAGGCGTCGACTGATTCGCGATGAGCATCGTCGGTCAGCGCGTCTACGAGCGGGTGTTCGGGTGCGAGCACCATGAACGTCGCTCCCCACAGCGTGTCGGGTCGTGTGGTGAAGACGGGGATCTCAGCACCTGATTCGGTAGCGAATACCACGTCGGCGCCTTCGGAACGGCCGATCCAGTTCGTCTGCATTGCCTTGACCGGTTCCGGCCAGTCGATCTCTGAGAAGTCCAGCAACTCGTCGGCGTAGTTCGTGATCGCAAAGAACCACTGGGCCATCCTCTTCTGAATCACCGGCTGACCGGTGCGTTCGTCCTTCCCGTCGATGACCTGTTCGTTCGCGAGCACGGTCTCGAGCGTCGGGGACCAGTTCACGATGGCCTCGCCGCGATAGGCAATTTCACCTTCGAAGAAGCGTCGGAAGAGCCATTCCGTCCACTGGTAGTACTCGGGATCGCACGACACCATCTCCCGTTCCCAGTCGTACATCGCTCCCATCGAGCGAAGCTGGCGCCGCATCCTGTTGATGTTGTCCCACGTCCAGTCGGCGGGATGCACGTTGCGTTGGACAGCGGCATTCTCCGCCGGGAGGCCGAACGCGTCGAATCCCATCGGGAAGAGCACGTTGTAGCCCTTCATCCGCAGGTACCGCGCCCTGGCGTCGGCCGGAGTCATCGCATACCAATGGCCCATGTGGAGGTCACCGGATGGGTAGGGGAGCATCGTGAGCGCGTAGTACTTCGGGCGTTCCCAATCCACGACGGAGCGGTACAGGCCTTCCTCGCTCCATCGGTCCTGCCAGTGCTGCTCCGTGGTTCTGTGGTCGTATCCCATGTTCCGTTCCGGTCTGGTGAGGGTGTGATGGTAGGGAAGTCACAGGTAGCAAGTGCAGACCCAAGACTTGAGATCCGAGACTTGAGACAGCGGCACGAGACGTCACAATTCGGTGGTGGGCGATATCGTTCTTTGTTATGCGAACTCGAGGGATCGGGATGGACGTGGCGCTGCGAAACAGCGGAGCTGGGTCGGATGTGGTGCGGTTGGCCTCGGTCACCGTCCGGCCGGTGCCGTCGTGGCTCGCGCGGCTGTGGGGGAGAGGGACGGACGCGATGACCGTCCGGAGCATCATCTTCGCTTCACGGTCGGCGTTCGAGCGTATCGGTGATGGTGATGCCCTCGTGCTGCTCTCGCATGAAGCGGTCCACGTCGAACAGTGGCGTGACTACGGCGTGATTGGCTTCCTCGTGCGCTACCTCGGCGACTACCTCCGCGGACGGGCCGTGGGGTTGCCCCACCACACCGCCTACCGTGCCATCCGATTTGAGCGCGAGGCCGTGGAACGATCGGAACGAGATTGAGCGACTATCTCCAAGACGTGGAGTGGAGCCTGCCACAAG
>Ga0316198_10003068_pt1 | contig 10153 bp, 7 predicted proteins | sample OudBieAanoxic_MG_FD_204935 | JGI IMG/M metagenome (GOLD analysis project Ga0316198, IMG submission 204935) | Coastal sediment microbial communities from Oude Bieten Haven, Netherlands - site A anoxic | ecosystem: Environmental > Aquatic > Marine > Coastal > Sediment | place: Netherlands...
CCTGCGGCCTTCCACAGATGATTGCACCGATTTACGGATCGTTACCGGTGGCGCATGACACGGGTGGCATCCACGATACTGTCACTCACATGAATGTTGAGGGTAACCGCGGCAACGGTTTTATTTTCACCGTATTCGATCCGAACGGTCTTTTGTGGGCCATCCATGAAGCCATGAAATTTTATCGGTTACCACAGGAAGTAAAAGCACACCAAATCGCCCGCGTAATGGCGACCAGCGCCGCTGCTTTTACCCACGAAAATACAGCTCACGCCTACATCGATCTCTATGAAAGAATGCTAAAAAGACCGTTGATCAACGCACCGGCACCATCGGCACCCTCAGCCCCGGCAGAGGCTTGACCTTAAGACCTCGTTGAATACCGAGCAGCAGTCTCATCGACCCATCTATCGAATTCGGGCGCCCATATGAAGACAATAGAAAAGCTTGTGCAGAACCTGATCGAAAGGGATCCCCTTCTCATTCCTTATTCCGGCCATCTGCAACAGCGGCTTGAAAGTATCGATGAAACCGAATCCCGTTTAACGGGCGGACAGATCAGCCTGAATGACTTTGCCAGTGGTCATGAATACTTCGGATTGCATTTTCGCAACAATGAGTGGGTATTCCGAGAATGGGCCCCGAACGCCGATGCCATTTTTCTGGTCGGAGACATAACGGACTGGAAAGAAAGAAAGGCCTTTGCACTCGATAAAATCGACCCGGACGGTGTCTGGGAAATTCGGCTACCCGCAGACAGACTCACCCATCGTGACCTTTACCGGCTGCGGATCCACTGGCCAGGCGGGTCTGGTGACCGGATTCCCGTATACGCCCGTCGGGTGGTGCAGGACCCGGACACCCTGATCTTCAGTGCCCAAGTGTGGCGCCCGCCAGTTCCGCACCGATGGAAGTACCGTGCCGACCGACAACCAGAGACACCTGCGCTGATTTATGAGGCGCACGTCGGCATGGCTCTATCGGAAGAAAAGGTCGGCAGTTTCAGAGAGTTCACCTTGGGCATCCTGCCGCGCATCGTGGCCGCAGGCTATAATACGCTGCAGCTGATGGCAATCATGGAGCACCCTTATTACGGTTCTTTTGGTTACCAGGTTTCGAGTTTCTTCGCACCATCATCCCGCTTCGGTACACCAGAGGATTTGAAGATCCTCGTCGATACCGCCCATAGTTACGGATTGACAGTTACCATGGATCTGGTCCACTCTCATGCCGTATCCAATGAAGTTGAAGGCCTCAGCCGGTTTGATGGAACCGCATATCAGTATTTTCATGACGGAGAACGGGGGCATCATTCGGCTTGGAGTTCACGCTGTTTCGACTACGCCAAGCCCCAGGTGCTGCATTTTTTGTTGTCAAACTGCCGCTATTGGCTGGATGAGTTTCAGTTTGACGGCTTTCGTTTCGATGGTATCACCAGTATGATCTATCGCCACCACGGCCTTGGAATGGCGTTTACATCCTACAACGATTACTTTGATGAATCAGTGGACGAGGACGCGCTCACTTACCTGGCTTTGGCCAATCGTCTCATCCATTCCGAGCGGCCGAATGCCCTCACCATAGCCGAAGATGTAAGTGGCTTGCCGGGATTGGCGGTTTCACAATCCGAAGGCGGTATCGGTTTTGACTACCGCTTTGCCATGGGAATACCGGATTTCTGGATCCGCTTGATTAAGGAGACCAAAGACGAGGACTGGCCAATTGGCCAACTCTGGTTTGAACTCAACAATCGTAGATCCGATGAAAAGACAATCAGTTATGCCGAATCCCATGACCAGGCATTGGTGGGAGATCAATCGATTATATTCCGATTGATCGGAGCCGAAATGTATACGCATATGCAGATTTCCGATAACAATCTGCATGTGACTCGCGGGCTGGCGCTACACAAGATCGTCCGACTGATCACGATGGCCACGGCTGGATCCGGTTACCTGAATTTCATGGGAAATGAATTCGGTCACCCGGAATGGATCGATTTTCCCCGGCAGGGCAACAAGTGGTCCTATCGCTACGCCCGCCGGCAATGGAATCTGGTCGACGACGTCAATCTCAAATACCAGCAACTGGCAGCCTTCGATCGGCAGATGATCGCCCTCGCTCACACGTTTAATATATTTGGTTGTGCCTGGTCCCGGTTATTATGCGAACACGAAAGGGATAAGATCCTCGCAATGGAAAGGCGGGGCCTCATCTTCGTCTTCAATTTTCACCCCGATCAATCCCGTACCGATTATAAAATCGATGCGCCCGCTGGAAAGTATCGCATGGCTCTCAACAGCGATGACGTCATATACGGTGGCCACGGTCGACTGCTGCCACACCAGGAGCACTTCACCGCCCCTGGGGACGGGATCGGCAAGAAAGATCAACTCAGCCTCTATCTGCCCAGTCGAACCGGATTTGTCCTTCAACCGGTGGATTAATAAACTTGGAAGGAAAAGAAGGTGTGGAGATTCGCGGGGTGTCGTTCGGTCATTGTCAGTACTTGAAAGAATAATAAAACTTTAATACCCGCTCAACGTAGGCTTCTGTCTCTTTGTACGGGGGAATCGAATTATTGTATCGTTCCACCGCTGTCGGACCGGCATTGTATGCAGCCAGAGACAGGGGCAGTTGACCGTCAAAACGGTCAAGCATTTCTCGAAAATAGCGGGTGCCTCCCAGAATGTTTTCTGTTGGGTCGAAGGGGTCGCGGATATCCATGGCTCGGACGTTTTCTGGCATGAGCTGCATCAAGCCCAGGGCGCCTTTTCTTGACACCGCTCGCGGGTTGAAGTCCGATTCGGCTTTGATTATCGCCTTGAGCAAGGGGTAGGCAACACCGTACAATTCAGATGCTTTTCGAATCTGGCTGTCGAAGCTTTTAGGTGAGTAAATCTGTGATGAGAATACTTTTTTTTCTTTGATATAGAGGCGGTAGTCAGCTTCAGACGTGGTTGGCGCATTGGTAAAATGAACGACGCCATTATGATCGACATACATGTAAATATCAGCATGGAGGGGTAACTGCGTAAACCCGAGCATTAAGACCACCGCCACGACCCCTGCAACAACAAGTTTCAACTTGCACGCCCCCCGTTCATCTCACGGACAGATTCCGGCACATTCACGTTTCAACCGCGGGTTCCTGCCGGAAGATTCTAATTTTAGACTTGTCAATCCATACATGATACACGTTTTATCGAATCGACTCAAGTGAAATTGAAGTAAAAAACCCGTGACGATACAGGATAATGTAACGAATATACAAAAAGTTCATCTCTGGGCGCCATGCTATGATCGACACTTAGCCCCCTTTTATACCGCTTTTCAAAAATAAATTCCGCAATACGGAGGGATGGTATGAGTGGTTGTCAAAAAAACGTCCGCATAACGGAACGTTTTTTTGACAACCACTTTAACGAAGCGCCATCGTCCATTTTCAGGCAGTATACCAATTCATGAAATGGACGGGCTAAAAAAGCTTCAGTTGAACCTGGCGGTCGGAACCCCGCGAAACGCCGGGTGAAGGCCGTCGGCCCGGCGCTTCGTGGGTTTTCAACCGTTGTTCAATATCGTTGATGAACGGAGATGGACGTCGTTGCTGGTAGCGCCCAAATATACGCCGTTTCATGGCATAGGTGATATAGAGTCGCTCTTTTGCTCGTGTCATGGCGACATAAAACAAGCGTCTTTCTTCTGCCATATCGCTGAATTGACCGTCCTTCGTTTTGTGCGGAATGAGATCGGCCTCGCAACCTGTAATGAAAACAACTGGAAACTCGAGACCTTTGGCGGCGTGCATCGTCATTAGAGCCACTTTCTGAGATTTTTCATCGTAAAGGTCCGTGTCGGTTTGTAGGTCGAATCTAGTAAAAAAACCGGACGGGTCTCGCTCGCCATCGTCGGTCAGATCTAACAATCGCTCGAATTCAGTCACAATTACAGGGTTCTTTTCAATGAATACGCTTGGTAGGCGGTCGAAAAGGATTTTGAGTTGTTGCTGGAGCCCGTGCTTTTTAAGTTGGTCGCAAAGCGCTTGATTCTGTCTGGAAAACTGCGCCAGACGTTTTTGATCCTCCCTTTTTATGGACTTCAGCGGTAGTCTCACAACCCGGTACAGCGCTTCCGCCAGATCGATACGGAATTGTATCGCCCATTCGAAGAAACGCTCAAGAGCCGGTCGACTCACCGGAAGACCCAGGCCCGACACCACGCGCTCAAGGTCCAAATAGGATCCGACCCCATGGATTACCTTCATCCAGGATATCAGCAGGATTGCACCCTGTTTGTTCATGATAAAGGCCTTGTTGGTGGTTTGGCAGGGAATACCGACCTTCTGCATGATCTCAGCGATTGTTTGGCCCTGGGATCGGGTTCGGTAGAGAATGGCAAAGTCTGAAAACCCATAAGACCGCCGGGGAGTGGTTCCATCGACCCTTCCGAAGTCAATCGAGTCGAAAGCAATGCCCCCGATCAAGCGTTCAATTTTCTTTCCCACGGCAACCGCTTCGGCCCGGTCCGAGTGTGTTTCGAGAATAGACACGGTTCTTTTGCCATCAATGCCTGAGTATACGCCCGCGATGTCGCCCTTTTTGGCGACATCGGGCTTGTCCACCGACATCAATTGATGGGCAGCATTCAATATGGTTTGTGTGGAACGGTAGTTACGGGTGAGCCGGGTTAGATTTGCCCCATGATAAGTGTTTAGAAATCGATTGAAGTAACTGGAATCCGATCCTCGAAACCCGTATATTGATTGATCAGGATCACCGATGACAAAGAGTTTCTCTCCCGCTGGGGACAACTGATTCAAAAGGCGGTACTGTCCGTAATTGAGGTCCTGATATTCATCTACCAGAATGTGATCGTAACGTTTCCGGTATAACGTGCATGTATCAGGGTCGGATTCGAGCCTCATGACGACCCGATAGATCAGATCTTCGTAATCGCATCTTTTCTGAAGCGAAAGCAGCCGTTGATAGTTCCGGTAAACGATTGCAACGATTCGAGTCATCGGGGAATTGTCGCCCGTCTGGTAAAGTTCCTCCGGAGAAATCAGATTTTGCTTCGCAACCGCCACAGCCTCGATAATTTCACGTACCGGCCGGTTTATGGGACCCCCCTCTTTTAGGGCCATTTTTAGCGCCCAAGCCATCCATTGGCCTTTTTCGGTGTCATCCACGATGCTAACATCCGATTCCGTTCGCATTTCTCTCAACAGGTTGAAACAGAAGGAATGAAAGGTTGCCACCGTAGGAATGGTTCTTTGGGGATCCATTAAATTTTTCAGCCGTCTCTGCATTTCTTCAGCAGCTTTATTGGTAAATGTCACCGCCAGAATTCTTTCGGGTGAAACCTTCTTCTTTTCAATCAGAAATGAGATTCTTCGGGTGAGAGTGAGGGTTTTACCTGTTCCTGGACCAGCAACAACAATGGCCGGTCCCTTATCAAGTGTTACCGCACGCTGTTGCTCTGGGTTTAGATTGCGTAAAGGAGATATTTCTGTTTCACTGTTCAATGCGACCGCCGGAGAAACAGTGGACACCGCGACATTTTCTCTCTTGGATTTTTTCGCGGTCGGCTTAATATCCCTGACAGGTTTTTCGAAATTATATTTGGGGGCCTTTTTGGCGGGGAAAGGCGGCGGTCCCGGAGGGCGGCCCACGCCAAACAGGGGAGACTGACCCAACAATTGATTCCGTTCGCCGGGTCCAAAAATCTTAATTTTGCCGAAAACACCATCATAGCCGGGGGAAAGGTCAATGTTTCCCTGTCGCATTCTTTGTATTGCTACTCCTACAAGAGGAAGACCAGCGGCCTCTATTTCCTTTATATCTATATTCATCAATATGTTTAGTTCAGGTCCGAATCGATTCAATAAAGAGAGGTAGAATTTTTGAACACGTTTGGTTTGCGGCCCGGAAGCCAGTATTTCGGATAGCACCTCTGTCAATGGAATAAGGTTATAGACGGACGGACGGTTTTCGGGGCGGTAATTCTCAATTCTATCAGCCAGTTCAGTAACCCTGTAAAGTACCCCAAGAGTCAAGGGCCGGCCGCATTCCGGACAATTGCCTTTGTGACGAACGGTTTCCTCCGGTTTTAATCGAAGATTACATTTGCGATGACCGTCCAGATGATATTTTCCTTCTTCCGGATAGAATTCCAGTGTTCCCAGAAACCGATCCGGAGTTCCCGATCTGATAGCCGATAAAACAGAAAAGTAGGAAAGATCAGTATCAAATAGATTGGCCTCACGTCCCAGTTTATGCGGTGAATGGGCATCGGAATTGGATATCATGGTGAAGCGGTCCAAGGAAGATATGCGCCAGTTCATGGGAGGATCGGATGACAGGCCAGTTTCCAACGCAAAGATATGCGTCGTCAAGTCCTCGAAACACTCATCTATTGAATCGAACCCCGTTTTGGATCCGAGAACCGAGAACCAAGGCGTCCAGATGTGCGCCGGCACCAAATAACCGCTGTCGTCGGTTTCAAGTAAAATTTCGAGCAAATGCTTCGCATCCAATCCCAATATCGGTCTTCCGTCGGATCGTATGTTGCCGACCTTGTCAAGCGTCTTATTGAAACGGGCGACCGCTTCGGTATCGGGTAGAAATATAAGGTTGTGATTTTTACGGGTTCTTTCATTTTTTTTATAGATACAGCTTATCTCTGTCGTCAGTAAAAACCTGACCTTCTGACGACAAGCACGGGGTACCTCTTTATCACACTGGCGGGCAATATCCTTTTTCAACCTAAAAAGACCCGGTTCTGCCGGCTCCAGTTTCTGTTCAATTTCTTTAAACCATGTTGGATGGGTGAAATCAGCCGTACCGACCACTGTTATTCCTTTTAATTGGGCGGCAATGTATAGTTTTTCAAAATCGAGAGTTTTTGAGGTCGCCCGCGAAAATCTGGAATGAATATGAAAATCAGCACTGAATTTCATTTGAAATTTCGATGGGATCGGTTGAATTTCACGTATATTACGGACCGGAAAATTATCTTGTCATAGAGGGTCAAACACGCTATATATGTTCACTTTTATTTATTAAAACCACCACATGTGGTTGTTTGTCCATCATAAGTTAGCGGTAGGATACCACCCAATGGGGTTACTGTCACCAAGTGTTTCTATTACACGCTACCAGGTACAAGGTCGCATAGACGATCCTGTTCTCGAACATATTGCAATTTCGTTAAAGAAGTATGCTATCTCGGAGATAGACAACGATGCTGCTGAAAAATCATGTGGCTGGACATCCTTTGAACAGCCGTATAATCCCGACTTTGAGGGATCTTCATACAATTTCGGCACATACCTTGTTTTTTCACTGCGTATCGACAAAAAGAGCATTCCTTCCAAAATTTTAAAAAAACATTACGCTATCGAAGAGACCAAACGTCTGGCCGAAAGTGGTCGTCAGTTCATATCCCGAAATGAAAAAAAACTTGTTAAGGAACAGATTCTTCATTTTTTGAGCATGCGCATCCCGGCCACGCCCAATATATATGACATCGTTTGGAATTACGAAGAAGGTAAACTCTGGTTTTTTACGAACCTAAAGGCCGCAAATGAGGAACTCGAAACACTTTTTACTGAATCCTTCAAACTTTCTCTCATCCGTTATTTTCCATACACAGCGGCCGATCTTGCGGATGATTTGACTGACTCGGAGCGGGATAGACTCAACCGAATCTCTCCAGTTAGCTTTACGGGTTAGAAATTCTTATGCTCGATATTGCCATTGCCTACAGCCGTTATCGTTTTCTTGGAAATGAGTATTTAACCTGGTTGTGGTATCTCATTGAAAACAATCCAAAAAAACTTAACCATATTGATAAAAAACTCACGTCTCTCGCAATCGGAAATCGGATGGTTCTAGAAAATAGCCATAGAGAGGGCCTTGAAACCATTACGATAAAAGGCGACGAAGCCGGTCTCGAGGAAGGTATTTTAGCTTTAAAAAAAGGCGCTCTGGTTAACGAAGTGAATTTTCTCTACACGTGTGGGGACCAAATTTGGAAATTCAATCTTAAAGGGGAAAGTCTTAACATAAGCAGTCTGAAGACACCGGAAACCGGAAAGGTTGAAACAAAGGAGGACATCGAGGGCGCTGTTCTGGAAAGGATATTTCTTTACGACAATGTCGTTGAGTTTGTTGAAATATCATTCCAGATCTTTATCCGAAAAAGGTTGTCCGATGAATGGCAAACAAAAGTCGTTCCCCAGGTAAAGGAATGGTTATCCAATTCTAAATAATACTTTGCTAATATTTCATCTACTGAAGAGAAAAGCAGCTGTCAATAAAACAGTCGCTATCCGGTCAACAAATTGTCAATATCTTGTTGACTTATGAACAAGAACTTTTTTCATGATCACATATAAAGAAAAACAGACGGGTTCCATTATATTTTTAAACAACTTAGTCTTATATAATTTATAATTAAATCATTCCATTATAATTTAATTACGTTTATTGTCACCCTCTCTTTATTACTATCTATTTATATAATTAATTAAATAATGAGGTTGACCAAATGAAGTTTACGATTAAAAAAAATGATATTTTGAATATTCTTTCGAAAGTGCAAGGAATTGCCGGTCGGAAAACGAATCTTGCCATCACCACCAATATTCTTATCGAAGCCGCAGATACGAATATTATTATTAAGGCTACCGACCTCGAAACTGGTTTTGAAGGAAACTTTCCCGCCGAAGTGGAATCTAAGGGGACGATTGCTATAAATGCCAGAAAAATGTTTGAAATCGTCAGAGATTTTCCCAGTGAAGACATTCATATAAACGAGGTTGAAAACAACTGGATCGAAATTGGTAATAAAAACGTTGAATACCATCTGGTCGGGATGAAATTCGAAGATTTTCCTAAGATACCTCAGTTTGAAAATCTATCCTTTATCCACCTGGACAGTGCAGCCTTAAGTTCTATGATAGAGAGAACCGTATATATCAGCGGTGCTTCTGACGACAAACGCGCTCATATTATCGGCGTTTATTTTGAGGTTTTCCAGGAAAAAGGGAGCAGCAAATTAAGAATGGTATCTACTGACGGCAGCCGCTTGGCCAAGATTGACCATTCTTTTGAAGGTGAATTTTCATTGCCTGTTGGTGAAGGAATATTGATCCCTAAAAAAGGTTTATATGAAGTGGCCAAATTTCTTGATCAGGGAGGATCCGTAAAGATCGGTGTCAAAGACAACAATTTGGTCATAAAAAAACAAGACGAAACCATCCTCATCAGGTTACTCGAGGGAGATTTTCCTGAATACAAAGATATCGTTGATAAGAGTGATGATAGCGTGGCAATAAAACTCAAAAGACAGCTATTTTTAATGATGCTCAAAAGGATGTCTATTTTGTCGACAGAAGACTATCGCAGCGTCATTTTCAACTTTACGAAAGAAAAACTGGTTATTACATCCACAAATCCGGATATTGGTGAATCCAAGGAAGATATGCAGATCGAATTTAACCATGATAAGATTGAAGCGGCTTTTAATCCGCGCTATTTTATCGAAGCCCTGAATGTTATCGATAATGATACGGTGTTTTTACATATTATCAATGATGAATTGCCCTGTATATTAACAGGGGGGGATGATCAGGACTTTATAACCGTTATTATGCCGATGAGAGTATGAAAAAGAAAAAAGACAACTTTAATTACAACGAAGATAACATCAAGATTCTTGAAGGATTAGAGGCTGTTCGTCGTCGTCCATCCATGTATATTGGTAACGTTGACATCGCTGGACTTCACCATCTCGTCTATGAAGTGGTAGACAACAGTATCGATGAAGCGATGGCTGGTTATTGCGACAAAATCAATGTTATCATTCACGAAGACAACAGCGTCAGTGTATCTGACAATGGACGCGGTATACCTGTCGGTATTCATAAAACCGAGAAGGTACCTGCCGTTGAAGTCGTTATGACTAAATTGCACGCCGGGGGCAAGTTTGACGATCACTCCTATAAGGTTTCGGGAGGATTGCATGGCGTGGGTGTATCCGTAGTTAACGCACTGTCCTCTTTTTTGGAATTGGATATTTACAGCGATGGTAATATTTACCATCAAACTTACGAAAAAGGGTTAAAAACCAGTGAACTGAAAATAACTGG
>Ga0316198_10003069_pt1 | contig 10152 bp, 10 predicted proteins | sample OudBieAanoxic_MG_FD_204935 | JGI IMG/M metagenome (GOLD analysis project Ga0316198, IMG submission 204935) | Coastal sediment microbial communities from Oude Bieten Haven, Netherlands - site A anoxic | ecosystem: Environmental > Aquatic > Marine > Coastal > Sediment | place: Netherlands...
GACAGTCGGATCAGTAAATCGATCGCCGTTCGAACCGACGACGAGAACCTCCGCACCCTCAATCTCCGATTCAGCGCCACGGTCCGCGCACCGATCGTATTCGAACCCAGCAACCGACTCGTCATCTCCACGGTAGAGGGTCTGGAAAAGCGCAAACGGTTGCTCCTTCGACGCTCCGATGGCGAAGCCCTCGAGATATTCAGCGTAGAGGGCGGCGATCAGAAAATGATCGTAGTCACCGAACCCGTGGTCGAAAAGGAAAGTTCCAATGACTACGAGGCGGCTCCGGGTGATGTGTGGCTGGAGGTGGTTCTGCCGGCGGACTCGCCAATAGGCCACCGAACGGGGAAGCTTCGGATTTCGACCAACGATCCGATCGCGAAATCATTTGAGTTGCCGTTCGTCATGCGGGTCAGGGCGCTCATAGAACATCGGCCGGATGGCGTACGGTTGTGGACTACACCGAGCCGGACCGGAGACGGATATTCGGGCTTCGTCACCCTGAACCGAAACGGAGAGGGCTTGTTTTCGATCACAGGAATCAGCGTCTCCCATCCAGAGATCTTCTCTGCCGCCGTGGTGTCTTCGGAGGCCGCAAAGCGTCAGACGGTGCGTGTGGAGTTGGCCGAGGGTCTTGGCCCCGAGGAGATCAGCAGCACGATAGAAGGCTGGATCGAAATTACGACTGACCATCCGATTCGCTCGAAAATCGAAGTACCGGTTTTGGTAGCGTCGTCAAGGGAAGCCTCCAGACGCGGATTCCCGACGGCGCGGCGCAGTGAATAAATGGGGTCGGTGCGGCGGGGAGAGACGAAAAGCAGTTCGCTTTGATCAGTTAGCTCAATGCTGACAGCGAAGGGCTCGGACTCTCAACCTCTCACCGGTGCTGAAGTCACAAACTGCCAAACCGGATCGCCTTCGACCTCGTTCAGGGCTGAAGCTTCAATCTCTTTCCGGTGTGACGCGAGCAGCTCACCGAGTGAGCAACCCGAGGCGGCCAAATCGAGAGCTGCATAGGCCGAACAGTCGCCCCGGCTGAGATAGGCCTGCCACAGGGATTCCCGGTATGCCGGCCGGTCGATGCGGAGATTGCCGACACCGGCGAGACCGTCCAGAACGAGTTGAAGGCGTCGTCGGGTCTCTTTCCGCGTCAACATCGGCTGGCGGGCGTAGGGCGTATAGGGCTTTGGCACGAGAACGTTAAACCCGGCATGGAGGGTCCCGACGTGACCCCGGTCGCGGCCGCGGTCAACCATCATTTCCTGGGTCTGCCGTAGGAGATCAGCAATGCCAGTTAGATCCTCATCCGTCTCGCCCGGCAGGCCGATGATGAAATACATTTTGAGGCTCTCGATCCCGCAACGAAGAGCAGTGGCGCCCGCTTCCAGGATGGCGGCGTTGGTGATCGGCTTGTTGAGGCTGCGTCGGAGTTCATCTGTGCCTGTCTCGGGTGCGATGGTTACCGAGCGGGCGCCTGACTCGGCGAGAGGACGTAAAATCTCTTCTCGCATCGCGGGAATCCGAAGCGAGGAGAGAGCGACCTCCAGATCACGATGGCGGCACTCTTCCAGAATCTCTGCGAGCTCTGGGTGGTCACCGACTGCGGTGGCGATGAACCCAACGCGATCCGTCATTTGTGCGATTCGATCCACCCTCTCGAGAATAGCTCCAGATGGGTAGCAGCGGAGACGACCGTAATTGTAGCTCACCCAGCAGTATCGGCATTTTTCCGGACAACCGCGGGACATCTCAACCAGGCCGCGGTTGCGGTACTCGGTGTTTGGGGTGATGACATGGGAGGCTGGGACCATCGAAGGGTCGGCCATGTGGGCGTCCCGTTTTTCGATCCGGCGTCGTTTTCCGCAGGGCCGGTTATCGGGTCCGAGATGGTGGGCCGGCACGAAGTAACCGTCGCGGTCGGCGACCTCGAGCAACAACCGTTCGCGATCTGCATTTTCTCGGACAAGGGCGAGAAGGGGTGGCCACAGCAGCTCGGCAGAGCCGAGGACGAAGACGTCAATAACGGGCGCGAGGGGCAGAGGATTGATCGACGCGACGGCACCTCCCAGAACCAGGAGCGGATGCCGATGGTTGCGTTGTCCACGGAGTCGGGGAATGCCGGCAGCATCAAGGGTGGCCAGCACGTTGACTGCGTCGAGTTCGAAGGAACAACTCCAGGCGAGCACATCAAGATCGCCAAGGGCGCTTCCGGTATCGAGGGTGCGGCCGGAGTCGATTGACGGGTCGGCGAAAAAGCGCTCAACGCCAACGTCTTCACAGGATGCCGTAAGTTCCACCGCCCATTGAAATGCCAGCGAGGACATACCGACCGCGTACGTATTCGGGTAGCCGACCCCGACTCGCAGGCTGCCGGCCGAGGTGACATCGAGGACACGACGCTCCTCATTCAGAAGTTGACGATTCGCGTTTTGCACTCCAAGAGGATAGAGCACACTGTACAATGTCGCTTCGCAGTTCGTGGTAAAGGACCCCCGATTTTGGCAAACACCCCCCGGGAATCTCGAAACTCCAAACTCATAATCGCCATAGACGGGCCCGCCGGCGCAGGTAAATCTACGGTCGCTTCGCGGCTTGCAGGACACCTCTTGATCCCATACCTGGATACCGGCGCGATGTACCGCGCGGTTGGGCTACTGGCCATGCGGGATGGACTCGTACCGCCATTCGACGAGGTCGACTCGAAGCGAATCGTGGAGTTGATGGATCGACATCGAATCGAGGTCGAGGTCGAGGATGGGGGAACTGTGATCGTCGTCGACGGGCACGATGTCGGAGATGATATTCGCAGCCCTGAATGTTCCCTGATGGCTTCGGCGGTGTCGGCGCTTGCAGTGGTGCGGGAGGCGCTCGTTCCCCTTCAACGCGAGATCGGACTTCGAAATGGCGGCGTCATGGAAGGACGTGACATCGGCACAGTGGTTTTTCCGGACGCCGACCTCAAGGTCTTTCTTACCGCAAGTGTTGAAGAGCGGGCGCGCCGCCGCCACGGGGACCTCCGCGAACGTGACGTTGAAACAAGTCTCGAGGAGGTTCGCGAGCAGCAACAGCAGCGGGACCTCCAGGATACTTCGCGTGCTGAGTCACCACTGCAGGTGGCCCGCGGATCTGTGGTTGTTGACACCACCGGGCTGACCCTTGAACAGGTGGTGGAGCGGTTGTTCGAGGAGGTCACGCGAATCCGCTGATTTCCTAGCTTGACTCAACGGGACAGAACCCGTAAGGTCATCAAATTACGGAGGCTAGGTTCATATGGGATGGATCTAGCGAGGAGGAAACGGTCTTGAGTATGGACGCGGATATCAATGGTGAACAGGAACAGGGGAATGGGATGGACGAGCTTTCCATGGAGCAGCTTATGGAGTCCTCCCTTCAGTCCCTCAAGGAGGGCGAGGTCGTTCATGGAACGGTTGTCGCCGTGGACAGTGACGAGGTGCTGGTAGATATCGGATACAAGTGCGAAGGCAGCGTTCCGGTAGCTGAGTTTACCGACCCGGTAACCAATGAGGTTGAGGTCAAGGTCAACGATGAAGTCGAGGTGTATGTTGAACGCCTTGACGAATCCGAGGGTCGGGTGCGGCTGTCCCGCGACCGCGCCGCCAAGCTCAAAACCTGGCGCGCAATCGAAGACGCCTACAAGTCCGGCACGCCGGTCAAGGGCAAGGTCCTCGATCGCGTCAAGGGAGGATTGTCGGTGGACATCGGAGTCCGCGCTTTCCTACCAGGATCCCTGGTCGATTTGCTACCGAATCGCCGTCTTGAGGACTACCTCGAACAGGAGGTCGAAGCACGCATCATCTCTTTTGACCGCCGCCGGTCAAACGTAGTGTTGTCGCGGAAGGCAATCCTCGAAGAAGCGCAGGGCGAAATCAAAGAAAAGACCATGGAGAACCTCGAGGAGGGTGGCCTGGTCAACGGTGTAGTGAAGAACCTCACCGATTACGGCGTTTTTGTTGACCTCGGCGGTCTCGACGGATTGCTTCACATCACCGACATCTCATGGGGCCGTGTGGGCCATCCGTCCGAATATTTCAAGGTCGGTGATGAGGTCGATGTGGTCGTGCTCCGCTTTGACCGCGAACGCGAACGGGTTTCTCTCGGCTACAAACAACGATTCGAGGACCCGTGGATTCTGGTGCCCGAAAAGTATCCGGTTGGTAAGCGCGTCGACGGTAAGGTCGTGAGCATCGTCGACTACGGCGCGTTTGTTGTCCTCGAAGAAGGCGTCGAAGGGCTGATTCACGTCAGCGAAATGTCCTGGACCAAGAAGGTCAAGAACCCGAGATCGATTCTCGAGGTCGGTGAGGAAGTCGGTGTCGTCGTCTCTGAAGTCGATTCTGAAAAAAGGCGCCTGTCGCTGTCTTTGCGCGCCACCGAGCCCAACCCGTGGGAGCAGGTGGCGGAGACCTACAGCGTTGGAGCGAAGATCAAGGGAACGGTCCGAAATCTGACAGATTTCGGCGCCTTTGTCGAAATCGTTCCTGGCGTCGACGGTCTGGTTCACATTTCGGACATGTCTTGGACCCGTCGTATCAATCATCCCAGTGAGGTGGTTCAGAAGGGTGACGATGTCGAGGCGGTGATCACGTCCGTCGACTCATACAACCAACGAATCTCGCTTTCTATGAAGGAACTTCTGCCCAACGAGTGGGAGGAGTACGCCAACTCTCACGGCGTCGGCGACGTCTCGACGGGCAAGATCACAAATGTTACGGATTTCGGCGTCTTCGTCGAACTCGCGCCCGGAGTCGAAGGACTCTGCCACATTTCCGAGATCGACCGTGACGAGGGACTCTCGCTTGCGGAGATGTTTGCCACCGGGCAGGCTGTCCGCTGCCGAATCCTCAGGGTTGATTGGCACGAAAGCCGCATCGGTCTCTCCATGCACTCAATCGAACAGGATGGTGCTGAAGACGAGGTGACGGTCGAGGCAGTTGAAAGTGCAGCAACCGACACCGCAATGGCTGCCGCCTTGCGCGCCGGAGGTATTGTCGAAGAAGAGACGGTTGCGGAAGAGGAGACGGCTGCTGGCGACGATGGCCAGGAGGAGATCGATTCCGATATCCAGGAGGCCGCGGCTGAAGAAGAGGTTCTGACCGAATCCGCGGCGGACTCAGGTGGAGTTGAAACTGACGCCGTCGATGAATCCGCTGAATCTACGGCCGATGAGGCCGAGGCGGAGTCCTCGGATGTCGACGTCAAGGCAGAGGGTGATGAGACCAAAACGGACGAGCAGGGGGGGCCCGAAGGAGAGGCTGAAGCGACAGCTGAGTCTGAGGGCGAAATCGAAGAAAAGAAAGATTGAGGGCAGTCTTGCGGACTGCGGAGGAGCAAGGAGCACCGCAAAATGACGATGACCAAAGCTGATCTTGTGGAGACGGTGGCTGATGCCGCCGACGTTCCCCGGAAACAGGCGGACGAGGTCGTTCAAGTGATATTGGAGAGTATTATCACGGCCCTTCGTCGCAATGAGAAGGTCGAACTTCGAGGGTTCGGCTCCTTCCGAATCCGGCAGCGTGGTGAACGAACCGGTCGCAACCCGAAAACTGGCGAACAGGTCCATGTACCACCCAAAAAGATCCCCTACTTTAAACCCGGGAAGCATCTCAGGGAAGAATTGCTGCAGCAGTGAACGGCGGTGGTCGAGACACTCTTCGCACCGTGGCGGCTCGAATACGTGTCGACAGCCGACGAACGTGATCGTAGTGAGTGCATCTTCTGCGATGCTTTTGCATCGACGGACGATCGTTCAACCCTGACCCTCCGGCGGGATCGACGTTCGTTTTCGCTTCTCAATCTCTATCCCTATACGACGGGTCACTCCATGGTGGCTCCGATCCAACACTGCAGTGATCTGTCCGAAATCGACGAAGTCACACTGACCGAGATGATGCGGACGGCGCAGGATCTGATGGCCGCGATGGGGGTGGTTTACCGCCCACATGGATTCAATGTCGGTTTCAACGTCGGCGAGGCTGCCGGAGCCGGAATTGAGGAACATCTTCATCTACATGTTGTGCCCCGCTGGCGTGGAGACAACAACATGATGACGGTGGTTGGTGAGACTCGTGTCATTCCTGAAGACATTGGTCGCACCTTTGAGCGGATGTCGGCAGCTTTGAATGACGCGGGGGATCAGCGCGTATGACCGCAAGAGGGACGAAATCACAGAAGAACAAGCCAGCTGACTCGACGAAAGAAAAACGAGGCCGGGGACAGAATCGGGCGTCGGCTCCGCTCTTACTTGGATCATGGTTCCTCCCCGGGTTCGGACACTGGAGGCTCGGTAAAAAGAGGCGGGCCGGCGTCTTTGCAGCCGTCATTTTTTGTGCATTTGTGACTGGTGTCTTTCTTCACGGTGAGATCGGAACACCGAAGCCTGAGAGTCCGTTTTCGTGGCTGGCCGCATTCGCGTGTCTCGGGAACGGAGTTCTGGCGATTGCGAGGTTGGTGTGGCTGAATGGCCTCGGCGGCCTGTTGAGTGGTTTCCCATTCGCTCTCCAGGGCGGAGGGAGCCCGTCGGCGGCTGGTTTTGCGTACGGAAATACCTTCCTTTATACGGCCGGTCTCATGAATCTGCTCGCAGTGCTCGACGTCTCGGATATTGCCCGCGGGGAGAAGGACTGAAATGGACCACCTTCTTCTCATGATCTGGCATGCTCTGTTGGTTTCGGTGTTTTTCGCGTTTCTCTGGAGATCGACTGCCGTCGGGCGACGCAACCTGTTCTTGAAGACCTTCCTGATTATGGTGGTGGGGGCCGCCGCATTGGGATGGCTGATGTTCCCGTTCCCCTGATGGCAACCCGACGATTGGCGATTGCCGCGAATCTGCTTTATGCGGTCGTCCTCCTGGCTCTCGGGTTGATTTCGGATGTGTCTCGGTTCGTGCCGATTCCGATTACGTCGGACCTCGTCGCCCACGCGGTGGCGTACGCCGTTCAGGCCGCGTTCCTCTACGCTCTGCTCCTACCCACGTGTGGGCAAGGGAGAGCTGCAGTCCTCTCTGCATTTGGAGCCACCCTTTATGGTGGTGTTGTCGAGGCCTCACAGCTTCTACAGCCTGCGCGCGTGTTCGAGGCCCGCGACCTCACGGCAAACGCCGTTGGGGCAGCGTCAGCAGCGGCCGTTCTTTACCTCGCGACCTCGCGACGGTCGAAGGTTGACGGACGATGAGTGGACCCGACCTCATGGTGGTCGCTGGTGAGGTTTCGGGCGACATTCACGCCGGGAACATGCTGGCCGAGTTGCGACAACTGAGGCCGGAGATCAATGCATTCGGGGTCGGCGGAGAACGGCTGGCGGCTGCGGGTCTCGACCTGGTGGCCTCGACCGACGAACTCGCCCACATGGGTCTGGTGGAGGTATTGCGGGAGCTCCCTCGAATACGGCAGGTCATGCGCCGGTTGGTGTTGGAGGCGGAGCGTCGCCGACCCGCAGTTGCGGTTCTGGTGGATTCTCCAGACTTCAACCTCCGCCTCGCAGCACGTCTCGGGAGGCTCGGTATTCCAGTCGTTCTTTATGTCTCGCCGCAGCTTTGGGCGTGGCGACAAGGTCGAGTTCGGACAGTACGGAAGCTGGCCCAAGAAGTCCTCTGCATCCTCCCGTTCGAGGTGCCGTTTTATGAGGCTCACGGCGTATCCGCTCGTTATGTCGGACATCCCCTGGTGGACGAAATTGATCGCGTCGGCCTCCTCGATCGGACTTCGAACCCTGAACGCGGATGGTTAGCCATGCTGCCGGGTTCACGTGCCATGGAAGTCCGCCAACTCCTTCCAGTGATGCTGCAGACTCTTCAGATGGTACCGCCTACGAAGGTCGAGGCAGCGGTGTTGGTCGAAGCTCCGGGTATGGAAACAGAGATCGACGCCGTGCTCTCCGACCGCACCATCGATCCTCGACTTCGCCGGGTTCGCGGCGAAATGCGACGGCACGAGCTGTCAAGCTGCGAGCTTGCGTGGACGGCCTCCGGTACGGCCACCCTGGAGTGTGCCCTCCTCGACGTTCCGATGGTCGTTGGATATCGGCTCCAACCGGTTTCTTATGCGCTGGCGAAGCTCTTGGTCAAAGTGCCGAACGTTGCGCTCGTCAATCTTATTGTAGGCAGAACCTTGGTCCCGGAACTTCTCCAAAAGGACTGGTGTGCGGAACGCCTGGCGGCGGTCACTTCCGGAATCTTCAAGAGCGGTGCAGCGAGCCAACGGGCGGGTTTGGCGGAAGCTCGTGCCCAGCTCGGAAGGCCCGGAGCCTCAAGGCAGGCAGCAGAGGCGATTGCAGAGTATTTTGGTTAACCGGATCTGAATAAAAGGCCCGAGCTCCGCGACTGTTGCTATCGCGAACGGGATCAATTTCGAAGTATGCCGCTTTTGTCTTGACAATCAATTGCGATGGCGATCCCGATAGCGATAGTAAAGGTATCAGTCCTGAGAATAAAACCGGGGTAGAATCCCCAACCTGGAGGCTCGATGGCGGGAGCGCAGAAAGAGAAGCCGAAAAGATCCGATCAACCACCCGTGCGGGTTGGAATGATCAGTCTCGGCTGCGCCAAGAACCTGGTCGATGGTGAGACCATGCTTGGGCATCTCGAGCGTGGTGGGGTCGAACTGACGGCTGACGCCACTCGAGCGGACGTGGTGCTGGTCAACACCTGCGGCTTCATCGACGACGCCAAGCGCGAATCGATCGACTCTATCCTCGAGATAGCCCAGGCAAAACAGAAGGGCGAAGTTCGCAGGCTCGTGGTCACCGGTTGCATGGCCCAGGCGTATGCCGAGGAACTCCGTCGAGAGATTCCTGAGATCGACGCCTTCGTGGGATTGGACGAACTCGAGAGGATTACCGAGGCGGTGCGCGGTGAGCTCTCGGGCCACATACCCGACCAACGCGGCGCTCTCAGAGTTTACGACCACCACAACCCGCGGATTCTCTCGACCGGCAGCTACGCTTACCTCAAGGTTGCCGAGGGTTGCGACAATCCGTGTTCGTTCTGTCATATCCCGAAGATGCGCGGCGCATTTAGATCACGGTCAATCGACGACCTCGTAAGCGAAGCGCGTTCGCTTGAGGAATGTGGCGTCAAGGAGCTGGTGCTCATCGCTCAGGACACCACGCGCTACGGCGAAGATCTGGGTATCGAGAACGGCCTCCGGTCATTGGTAGAAAACCTCCTGGCATCGACAACCATTCCGTGGATCCGATTCCTCTACGCCTACCCGGCAACCCTCGACGAGGGTTTGTTCGATCTCATGTCTGCCGAGGATCGTTTTCTCTCATATCTCGATATCCCACTGCAACACGCCAGCCGGTCGGTTCTCAAAGCGATGAAACGCGGTGGCGATGCGCGCTCCTATCGGGCGATGATCGCTCGCGCCAGAACAGTAGTCCCAGAGTTGACTCTCCGCACGACCTTTATCGTCGGGTTTCCTGGAGAGGATGAAGACGAGTTCGCCGAGCTCATGGATTTTGTGCGGGAGGTGAAGTTCGACCATCTCGGCGCCTTTTCCTATTCCTGGCAGGAAGAGAATCCAGGTGCCGAGCTTGGCGATCCCGTCACCGAGGAGGAAAAGCTTCAGAGACACCAACTCCTCATGGAGGTGCAGCAGGAAATTGCTCTCAACCACAACCACGCTCTCATCGGTAGGACCTTGCCGGCGTTGGTTGCAGGGCCCCTGCCAGAAATGGAGCTGCTGCTCGAGGCGAGGCTCCAGAGACAGGCGCCCGAAATTGACGGTCGTCTGTTGATTAACGATGGCACCGCGTCGCCGGGGTCTTTGGTCGAGGTGGAAATCACAGAAGCCCATGAATACGACGTCGTAGGCCGTCTGGTTCGGGTTGTGGCCTCTGGTGAAACGACCTCGTTGCGGCTCCCGGTGATGGGCTGAGGCTCTCTTATGAAAGTTCTTCGCGATCCGCTCGGCAACGACGATCCACCTCGTGGTTCGGTCCTCAGTATCGGTAATTTTGATGGGGTTCATCGAGGTCACCAGGCTGTTCTGTCGCACGTTGTCGAGCGTGCCCACAGCCTCGGTGTGGGTGCATTGGCGATGACTTTTGATCCCCATCCGATCAAGCTGCTGCGTCCGGCGGATGCGCCACGTCTCGTGACGACGCTCGAACAACGTCTCGCCCTGATAGCCC
>Ga0316198_10003070_pt1 | contig 10150 bp, 6 predicted proteins | sample OudBieAanoxic_MG_FD_204935 | JGI IMG/M metagenome (GOLD analysis project Ga0316198, IMG submission 204935) | Coastal sediment microbial communities from Oude Bieten Haven, Netherlands - site A anoxic | ecosystem: Environmental > Aquatic > Marine > Coastal > Sediment | place: Netherlands...
ACAGGTGTTCGTACAGGTAACGGCCAACCAGTCTTTGTTTGTTGCTGCTGCCATTAATAAAGGTTTCCCATTGTTTTATCTGTCTGGCGGCAACCTCTGACGGCGCTTTATCTTCCGGCATCGGTGCACCCTGTGCCAGCCAGTGCACCAGCGTGGTGTATTCATCCTTGTTCATGTTTGGCATGGCGAAGGGCATACCACCATTAGGATGTTTGGCCGCATATTTGTCAAACTCTTCCAGTGTCGGACAGGTCTGCTTACGATCAAGGCCGAGATCGAATTCATCACTCAACATGCCGGTACGCGCCTGTGGATACAGGCGTTTCTGTCGCAGCATTTTATACAATACAGAGTTTTCAAGGTTTTTAACCGGACTGCTATCACCTTCATTCAGTACTGTTGCAAAACCCTTCTGCCGCCATTCTTCGGTGGTCATGGCGTCGATAAATAGACGTGTAGGGTCAGCTTCCTTGAAGCGTCCAGCGTCATATACTATCTCTTTACTGGCGCCGCGATGAATACCTTCAGGCGAAGACAGTTTTAACTGGCAGGGTGCATCATAACAGCCATGGCAAACCACGCAGCGGTTTTCAAGCACCGGCCGCACTTCTGTATCATAAGAAATGGTTTCTTTAGGCATGGAGTACACCAGGTCATATTCAACCGTGGCTTGGTCTGCGGTAATCGATCTCTCTGACGGTGTACAGGCTGACAGTAACAGCATTAGCATCCATATAAAAAATAATGCCGTTACTTGTCTCACAGGGATTGCCATATATGTATACATACGTTTCTATACCTGTTTGAAATCATGCACAGCCACACAGCTGTGCAGGCTGAGATAAACCACTGTTTTTTCCACAATTACTGGATACCGCATTCAACGGAAACGATACAATTTATTCGCCAGTTAAGGACTGACCGTCTCTGCAAGTCCATGCTGTCAGAAATAGGCCGCCACATCAAACATAACGCCAGTAATCCGATTATCATAGTAAAACTTATAGTCGTCGGCGTTTTCGGTGACCCTCAGTGAGTTGCTTGCAAGCCCTAGCCCCAGGCCGACATGCTTAAACACCCGGTATTCCATGCCCAGCGAACTATCTGTATAAACACCATCCCAATCATCAAATTTAAGCGCGAACAACTCTGTTTTAATATGCCAGCTGAATTTGGGTGTCACATTATAACCGACCCCAAAACTCACCACCGGCAGCGGCACGCTGGTTGATACATCTGCAGTACTGACTGCGGAGCCGGTAAACTCCGCACTCAACTCGACTTCGATACGCGTCATGTGAAGACCTGCGCCAAACACCATTTCAACTTTATCAGTATGATGGAAAGACCAGAGGTAACCGACCTTGAAGATATCATAATCGAGAATCGTTCCAACACGCGCCCCGATAGGAATGGTAATGGGGTCACCGTTTTCATCAATCCAGTCAATCTCTTCTTCAAGACTTTTATTACCTTCTGACCCAATGCTGTACCATGAATAACTTAGTCCATGCTTATTGTTAAATCGATAATAACCTTCCAGACGCAGCACAGACTGCTCGGCGTTCAGGCCCAGTGCCGTATCAGGGTTAATCGCTACCCCTGCACCGAGATTCGGCTCAGTTAATGATAATAACGTATCGTAACGCAGCACTGCGTAACCGCCTAAAGCAATCTTGAATTTATCCGGAACGACATCCTCTGCGTAAGCCTGATTAAATGCGACCATAAACATCGCTGCTAAAAGAATAAACAAGCGCTTTTTTCTAATTAAGAAATAGTGATTGAATGATAAATTATACTGTGAAGACGAAATACTTATTTTAGTTTGCATTTACATCACCCTGCTTTTTTCTGTTACTTGTTAAAAGTGCCTTCGGCCACTTCAGAAGATTTAAGTTCGCTAATGGATACGACATGGACTTTACGACCATACGTCTCTACCTTGTTCTCGTTATAGTTGGTCACTTCCATTGCTGAATTGTGTTGAAGAATCGGGCCGCCTACCTACGAATGGAGCCCACTGGACAGCCAATCAATTTGCTCGTAACCAAAATAAGGTGTAGTTGCAGACTTTTCACTCTCAGCGCCCAGGTAGTCAAGCCGCACTTTTTATCGTCTATGGTGACGATCCGGGTTTGCGTGCCTATGGATTCACCATTCCCGCTTGATTAAATTTCTATATTAGCACACTGGCAGCATGAATCTGCAATGCCCCAGTCATGAGAACCAGCCCTGCAAGACTGTCTCGTTTTCTTATAAATATTTTATTGTTAATCATCGAATTAAAAATAGATTGGGATTTATGCAAATTTATCGATTTAAACAATACGTAATGAGTGAGAGTTAACAGGCGAGAATTCCCCAAGCATCAGAACAATACACCACATAATAATCGAGCTTAATAATGGTTGCCTGACAAGCATTACATCAAATGACACGGACGATTCAAAACAGGTTCTTCAAATCAAGGTTTTCTATAGTCTTGTAAGTTCCACGTTGCTTACGCGCAGGACCGGCTTTTTTGCTATCGCTTTCCATGGTTTTTCTGCGCATTTCCAGCCATTCCGGTGTGCCCCAGCGCAGTGATGTAGATTTCAATAACTCGAAAATTTCCACCATATCGTCTCGCACCGCGTCACTCTGATAGAAGAAACCCATCTCGTTGTTATACAGGATTGATCGATAATCAAAATTGCTTGTGCCGACAAAACCGGTCCTTTCACCGACAATGAATTTCGCATGTAACTTGCCGTAATAGGTATCACCGCCAAGCTCCACCGAATCAATACCGCCGGTCTCATAGATGAATATCTGCGGATGGTTGATCCGCTTGATCCATTCCTCGTTTTCAACAAATTCCGGGTTGAATTCACCTTTCTCGACATCATCCATCCATATTTCACGCATTTCCGGCGTCAGCAACAGGCGTGGCGCCATTTCCATATCAATAATGGACTGGGTGAAAAAATTGTCGCTGGTTAAAACCGAGTTGGTGATAATTTCGAGTTTTACATCAGGGTGATTCTTCAAAAATTCATGTACATTCTGTACGTCATCATACACAACCTCCCCTTCCTCATTTTTGTAGACACCGGCAAACAGGTAAGGGGAAACAATGCGAAGTGTCACAGCACCCGTAATACCCTCTTCCATCCTTTTCTGCACCAGCTTTTCGTACAGGTATGAAATTGAATTCGGGTTAAGTTCTATATTTTCCAGTGCGCGCGTGGTTACTTCATAATTAGTTAGGTTGCTTAACTGGTGTGCCAGGCGCACTTTCGCTTCATGAAAGCCCTCTTTCATGAAGCGCGGCATATCATCCAGAAGTTTTTTGACATCGGGCAGGGATTTTATAAAAGCCAGGCTTTCCTCCAATTTTTTGCGATGTTTGATATACCTGTCTTCATACCTGCCCTCGTCGAACTCATCGCCCTCGTTAGGCCAGATGCGTTTATTACCCTTGTATAAAAACACAATGGTGTAATAGTGTTCGCTGACATCACCGACGGTTACATCCTCATCGCTCTGGTTCAGGCCGGGTCGCAGCAAAATTTCCAGGTCACGAAATGCGGTGGGATCCTTCGTGCCATCCTCCCTGATACCGTAATAATCCAGTGAGACATTGCGGCCGCCGGTCATCACCACGGCTTTATCTGCATAGGCGCCATCGATGACCAGCAATTTGTCATGCGAGCGCCGGTTAAAATGAAGCTTGCTGAATGCATTGAATATAACAACCTGCACCCGGGCTTTTTTCGTCGTCAGCTGTCCCTTGTCATTTCGCATAAAACCGGCATCTTCAGCACAGGTCTCAAGCGCGCGCAACGGCGTATGATCGATACTGAAAGAACCCAGCGAATCCACCATCAAGCGCACGTCCACACCACGCTTAACCGCATTACACATTGCACCAAGCAGGGCGTAACCGACAGGGTCACTTTTAAAAATGTAGTAAGTCGCATCAATGGTGTGCTGTGCATTTTCGACAAGCCAGATCTTTATCGCCAGAGACGTCAGCGAATCCTGGTATGTTGGCCCGATAATCTTCGCCCTGGCATTATTGACAGGCACCGACGCCTCATCACCCGCTTTGACCGGGTCAAAGTCTAGCTTTGATGGCGGCAGCCATGTCCTGTGCTCATAGTCACTGTTGACTTTTGCATCGTTAACAGCATCTGCGGGCGGACAATCAGGCAATGCCTGGGTGCCAGGCGGGCAATCCTGTCCCGGCGCCGTGGCACATGCATTTAGCATGAAAATGATAAAAGTTAAATACAGAGCTTTAATATATTTCACCGTTTCATCCTGATATTAATTATCGATCAGGCATTCTATCAACTGTCATCAATTAATCTACTAACACAAGCTCACCCGGACGCCAGCTCTTGTCGAGCCAGGGCTGCAGCGGGCCATAAGCGCGGAAGATGATGAACCAGCTCTTCCCGGGAATGCTCTGGATCCAGTTACGCTCATCGACACCTTCGGGCAGTTTGGGTGCAAAGATCACGTCGTAGGAGCCATCCGCGTTCTGTTTCAGACCGTCGCCCAGGCTGTTGATGCCGGCGAATCTTTGATCGGTCTGCAGCATGGAGCGGGTCTGGGTGTCATAGATGGTCACCGACCAGTTGTCCTTCACCGGCACATTGGCCGGCACGTGCAGCTTATAGGTCTTGCTGCCATCGAGGGCCTGGTGTTTGGAATCCAGTCCGGCAATCAGGTAATCCGAACCGGCACCGGGGCGTGTCAACGCCATCGCAGGTGTTACCACTACCGCGTTGTAATGCATCCACAGGCGTGAATCCATGCGGCGCGCACCGTCTACCAGGAAGTAGGTATTCTTGTCGGCAAACGCCATCACCCACTCACTGTCAGTGTCTTTGTAGACACGTTGACCTGGATCACGGGGAAACACGGTATTGGCGCGTGCATAAGCGTTGGCGATAGCAACCGCGTCGGTGAGGATCGTCTTCATGCGATCATCTGGATTGAAAGGCTGACCTTTTACAATACCAATTGATGCAACAAGCCCGGTTGTTTCGGGATCAAGCCAGCCAACCGGCTCTTCCTGGATCAGGTTGTTGAGACTTTCATAAAAGCCGAAATCGTTGGGTGCAATAGTCTTGTATTCTGCCAGACCCGACATATTGATGAACTCTGTCTTCGGTGGATTATCCTTCTTCGCCAGTGGGTACACCTTCAGGTTGTTTTTAATCCGGTCGGTCGCTTCTTTCGCGCCCTTCTTGACGTAACCACGCATAAAGTTCCACACGCCGTATGTCTTCGACTTGACCACATAATAACCCTTCGGAACTTTGCCCTCGTAGCCCGGGGGCAGCACCAGGTACTTGCCGCCCTTGCCCTTGTCAGGACCCGCCGCGCCGATGTCAGCCATGTAGCGGAAGTACATGTCATTGAAGACGCCGAGCACGCCTGGCGGCAGTTCGACGACTGTCGGGCCATCTTTTTCCAGATCGAGAAAACCCCAGGTATAGAGCGAGGTATTGTTCCAGGTCAGCACCAGCGGTTTTGAATCAGGCATATCTTCTGCGATCAAGATCTGGTTGGATTTCGTCAGGCCCATGTCCCGCATACCCTGGCGCAGGTGGTACATCGAGACCGCCGGCGTCATGTTAATAAACACTTCCACTGCACGGGCACGGTCCACGTAGTCGTAGACTTTTTCCACGGTTTCTTTGTCAGGCACACCATCGAAGAACTTAAGCTTTCCGATCGAGGTTTTAACCTTGTCCGGTGTGGTAATCGATACCGGGATATCGGTAGTCATTTTCATCTTTGGCGGTTCCGCCCAGGCCATAGATGTCAGGCTTGTCATCAAAAGACCGGTAGCAGATAGAGCAATAATATATTTAGTTTTCATTCGTCCACCTTATATTAATTAAGATTAATACTCACTAAGTGTATTCAATCATTCAAGACAAAATTTCACTGGTCATTTCGCGCCATTCTTTATTTATACGGTAAATAAAATAAAAACTTTTGCTTTACATCAAGCAGCAGCATGACGGTTTATCAGTAAGTGATAAAAAAGGAATAATCGGAGAAACCTTAAGCAACCCGTTGAACAACAATTATTTTCAGGGCTTGTTTTTATTACCTGTTTTTGCTGACGGCCAGAAAGCATCAAAAACAGCAACCGCTATTGTACCGTAAAGGGCAATCAGCATAAACAGCCATAAGCGTGACCATATCTCTGCACCTGAGCCGCCAGGACTGTCGAGCACGGCAGGCGCGAGAATCACAATCATGGTCAGGAAGGCATAGGACCACATCGAAAATTTCGGGTGTACCGCAGGCCCCATGAAAATACCCCGCCCGTAAACCAGTCCGGCCAGCCCGATCAGCAAGGTGTAGAAAATCAGTGACGGCCATGCACTCATCAATAACCAGGCAATAAGCGCACCGACGCCGCCCCAGAATGTAGATTCCAGCAGCGAACGACCCATTTTGCGGCTGTGATCGGCGCTGGCCTGCTGCCCCATGGTCGCCACCTTGAGCATGACCACGGTGTAGGACGGACTGCCGCTCATGAACATGAAAAGAAGCGCCATCGGTAAAACGACCAGCAATGAACGCAGCGCATTGCGGCGCGCTTCGGCCAGATCAGGCTTATCTTTAACCGGCGGAGGCCGGCCCGGCGCTGCCGGGTCAGGCGGCAGGTCAGGCAGTAAGGCATGTGCCAGCCAGACAAAAGCAAGCGCGAACACGGCGTTCTTTGCCAGCGACTCGATGAGCACGATCAACACGGCAGGACTCACCGTACCCACGGTAACGGTGAGCGTCAGTCCAATCGTCATAAAAGTGCCAATAGCTGCCGGACCGCCTTTCGCAGTGAAATAGAAGGTGTAGTACAGCGCCAGGGCCATCAGCAGTATGCCTGCCCAGCGCGCATACTGCAGGAACGGTAACAGCACCATGGCGGCGATCAATGGCACCAGTAATGCCAGGATGAAAACCAGACCCTTCTTGAAATTCATCACCGGCAACGGCAGGCCCAGGATAACCAGGGTCAGTACCGGCGTGATATAAGACAACGGCCAGCTCATCAGCTGCGAGAAACAAAGCGCCAGCGCGGTGCCCAGTGCCAGGCGCAGGATACGCCGCGCGGCCAGCGGGTGCATAGCCGGTGCTGCGGAAAGCGTGCCGGCCTCAGTAGGCATAGGTCAGAATGGAAACGAGGTGGATGAGCAGACTGGCCAGCATGTTGCTTATCCAGTGCTCACCGGTATAAATAATCACCGATGCCTGTGAACCCACCTTGAGCAGGTCATACCCCTGCTCGCTGGTCAATTCGAAATCAATCAATACGGTGAAGCGCTGCGACTCGCGTAACCAGTCCGGATCATTCTTGATGGTCGGCAGGCTCCCCAGCGGAGCACTGTCGACCGCCACACCATAACTGACCTCGCGCACACTGCCCCGAACAACCTCGCCCGGCAGCGCATCGAATACGATTGCGACCTCATCACCGACATCAATATGTCCCAGGTTGTTTTCGGTGAAATCCGCCTGCACCCAGACATTATGCGTCGCGACAAAGGTCAACTGTGGCGCGCCGGCAGCGGCAAAATTACCCTTGTCGAGGCGCACACCGGTAACCAGACCGGCCTCGGGCGCACGCACCGTGGCCCGTTCCTGGTTGAGCACAGCCTGGTCGAGCGCCGCCTGTGCCTGCAGAATACGGGAGTTGTTTTCACCTTCAGCGCCCAGGTCCTCAATCGCTTTATCACGGCTCGCTTTAGCAGCAGCTAACTTGCTTACAGCAGTTGCAAATGATGCCTCAGAGGCCTCAAGTTGGCGTTCGGAGATTGCACCCGGGTCTTCTTTGCGGATGTTGCGCATGCGGATCGTATCCTGCCTGGCTCTCAACACAACGGCCTTGGCCGCATCGACCGAAGCCTCGGCGGCCTTCACGTTAGCCTGCGCTGCACCCACTGACTGACGCGCCGACGCGAAGTTGGCCTCGGCGGTCTGCACCGCTAACTGGTAATTTTTGATGTCGACCTGAAACAGTTCCTGGCCAGCCGCCACCAGCTGGTTGTTATCGACAAACACCTCGGTCAGGGTACCTGAAACTTCGGATGCAATTGGCACCACTAAAGCATTAACCCTTGCCTGCGAGGTATATGGTGTAACCCGGTCGGCGCGCAGATACCATGTCAGCAACACGACGCAGATAGCGAGAACGATAAAAGTCCAGCGGCGTACCGGGTCCATGCCTGGTGTTGCATCCTGAGTTGTCTGTTGTGTTTCTGTTGCCATGTCATTCAATGCTGTCAGTTGCCACTTTAATACTCGGCATCAGCCTGCTCATATTCGTTATCACTTTGTGGTCCAGCAGTCTCTGACTTGCCGGGTCCGATCATGTCACCCCAGTCGGTACGCTCCTGCATCTGCCGTGCTGTCTCGGCATCGATATATGCCAGGCCATCATGGCTCTCCCAGCCGCCACCAAGCGCTTTGTACACAGCAACAAGACTGCGAAATCCATTGCCCAGCGTTGATACATACCGCTGCTGCTGTGTGAACAGAGACTGCTGGGCGTTCAACACACGCTGATAGTCGGCAAAACCCTCTTTGTATCGCAGCATCGAAAGGTCGTTCGAGCGCTTGGCCGAAGTGACGGTTTTTTCGAGAATGGTGGTCTGCTCGCGTGTGCCGATATATGCGGCCATCGCATCCTCGGATTCGCGTGCAGCCTGTAGCACGGTCTCCCGGTAAGCGACCAGAGTCTGCTGCAAGCGTGCATCCTGCACCCGAACATTGTTCTTGATACGGCCATAGTTAAGAAACGGCCAGACGAAAGACGGGCCGACTGACATGGTCAGTGCGTTAGAGTTGAACAGGTCACCAAAATCGGCATCGCTGCCAGTAGAGGTAAGTCCAATCGATCCGCTCAGGCTGAAACTCGGGTAAAGGTCCGCCTTGGCGAGACCGATGCGCGCATTCTGCGCCATCGCCAGCAACTCGGCCTGGCGCACATCCGGCCTGCGTCGCAGCATATCGGCGGGAAACCCGACGGAGACATCCTCAGGTAGAGCCACAATACCCTCGGGACCCTTGAGCATATCTTCGACTGTGCCAGGCTGCTGGGCCAGCAGAACCGACAACGCATTGCGTGCCTGTTTGAGCGCTGCCTCAAGATCCGGAATCGTCGCCCGAGTCGCCAGCAGCAGTGTTTCGGCCTGCTGCATATCCAGCTCAGAAGCCGCGCCGTTGCGATACAGTACCGCAGCAATGTCGTAACTGCGCTTCTGGATCTTCAGGTTCTCATGCGCAATGCGCAGCTGTTCTTCCGTTGTACGTATCACTGCATAGCTGTCTGCGACGGCAGCCGTCAGTAATACCAGGGCCTGGTCATAGGCAGCAATCGAAGCAAGATAGGCAGCGTCTGCCGACTCGATGCCACGCCGGAAGCGCCCCCAGAAATCGATTTCCCAGGAGACCGTTGCACCCAGGTTATGCTGCCAGAAATCCGATGTCGCACCTGTATTTTCAGCAGGTGAAATACGCGTTGCGGCACCGGTTGCGACCTGCGTCTGCGGATACTGTAAGCCGGTTGCAATACGCAACTGGGCCCGTGCTTCCAGTATACGCAGTCCGGCAATTTCCAGACCATTATTTTGCTTTCGTGCGACCTCAACCAGTTCGTTCAGCACCGGGTCGTTAAAAACACGCCACCACTGCACCAGTTCGTTGGGCGTGGTTTGAAGACCCTGCTCCACCGGTTGAGACCACTCGGCTGGCGCATCGGGTTCGAGATCGACAAAATCCGGACCGACCGTAGTACAACCCGCGAGCACCAGCGCAATGGTTGGCGCCAGTATCAACGTGTGATGGTTGAAGCGCCCGGCCATGAAACTCATTCCTGGTTCGATTGGGTCTCGCCGGCGGCCAGCCAGGCCATGAACAGCTCATAACCCAGCGCTAACACAACTGCCCCAACAAACAATCCGATAACGCCGTCCAGGATCATACCGCCAATAGCACCAATCAATACCACCAGCATCGGCGTTGATACGCCACGACCCAGCAGCAGCGGCTTCAGAAAGGTATCGCTGACACTGACAAACATCGCATAAATCATGAAGATGATAGCCGGTGTTGTGTCAGCGACGGAAAACACATA
>Ga0316198_10003071_pt1 | contig 10150 bp, 4 predicted proteins | sample OudBieAanoxic_MG_FD_204935 | JGI IMG/M metagenome (GOLD analysis project Ga0316198, IMG submission 204935) | Coastal sediment microbial communities from Oude Bieten Haven, Netherlands - site A anoxic | ecosystem: Environmental > Aquatic > Marine > Coastal > Sediment | place: Netherlands...
ATTCTTGCGTGGGCTTGGTCAGGGTGGAAGCGCTGCTGAATCTGAACAAAATGACGGACAGGCCGAGTCTCCGGCACAATCGGAAGGACAAGCACAGGCGCAGTCGGGTCAGCAAGATAGTTCCGGCCAGATCAGTGCTTCAAGTAGTGATATGCAGAATCCAACCCAGGAGCAAACAACCGAAAGCACGTCGGGTGCTACTCAAAACGCCATGGAGTTTCTCAAAGGCAACACGGGTCAGGAGGAGTTCGATGGTGGCGATCAGAATGAAGCCCGGGCCACGGCCCAGGAACCTGGCACCCAGGGAGACGCCCAGGCTGCCGGGCAGGAAGGTGAGCAGGCAGACGGCCAGGATGATGGCGAACAGGCACAGGATGGTCAGCTGGCGGAGTCTTCTGAATCACCAGTTTCGACCGCTCAGTCCGATACCAGCATGCCGGATTCACCCAATCAGCCGGAAGAAGAAAGCAGCGCCGGCACTTCCCAGAATGCACTTGAGTACCTCACGGGTGAAGCCCCCCGGGCAATCGATGGCCCCATTGGTGAGGCCGGTGAAGATCAGCCGGAAGGCACCCTATCCATCCAGGATCTTTTAAACGCGCAGGGTATTGGTGATTCAACCAACGTGGCCCCTATGACAAACGGTTCCGGTGACGAAAGTCGGGCTGATGAAGACAAGCCGGAGAAAGACGGCGGTGGCCGCTAAAAAATGCGGGACAAGGTACAAAATTTTTTTACCCACACCTGTATGACTACCCCCTTTTGATCAGTGAAGTTAAAGATATCGCCGTTTTACAGGCACTTCCTGATTCATGCAATTTGTATCTGTAATATTTTCGCGTATACTACTCCGACCTATGACCCCAACTACAAGGGCTTTTTGGTTTGCTAGCCGACAAGCACTTTGGGGACGGTGTATTTTGAATGCGTCAGTAAGCTAACGTGTCGAAACATGATTAGCGAGATTATTTGCGCTTGTTCCGACCAGTTGTATAGGGACATTTCAAACCAACTGATATTCTGTCGCTGTTTGCCACCAAGCAGTTCTCAAGCTTTACGCAAGACTAAGTACGGGGCTGACTTCCACAATTCCTCAAAATATGAAATATAGCTTCTTAACGAAAGAGTTACACGATTCAAACAAGTCCGGCAAAGGAAAGGCAATTCGTTTCCTTCGTCATCTGAGATAAACAATCCAATGGAGGATTTACATGAAGAAACCATACACTAAACTAGCATTGGCGGCCGTCACGGGTGCTGTGCTTTTTGTCAGCGGGATATCGGCAGGCAATGCCGCAGACCTGCAACTAGCAGCGAAGCAGCCAACGGCTGCAGGTGAAATAAACCCGAGTACAGACGGTGTTTACATTGTCAGGCTTGCTGACGCACCAATTGCTACATATGAGGGTGGTATTCGTGGCTTAGATGCCACAAGTGCAAGGTCCAATGGGCAGAAGCGTCTTAACACCAAAAGCAAGTCTGCCAAGAAATATGAAAAATACCTTAAAAACCAGCAGAAAGCTGTACTTGGTAATGCAGGAAAAGCGTTTGGACGAACACTCGATACCAAGTTCGAGTACCAGCACGCCATTAACGGATTCGCAGTAGAGTTGACGCTTGAAGAGGCCAAGGCAATGCGAAACATGGACGGCGTTGTCAGTGTTGAACGCGAGCGCATGGAACAATTGAACACCGATGTTGGTCCGGAATGGATCAGCGCGCCATCCATCTGGTCCAATAAACCTAATTCGACCAAGGGTGAAGGTGTTGTTGTCGCTGTGCTTGATTCGGGAATCAATAGTGATCACCCTTCGTTTGCTGATATCGGCGGCGACGGTTATGACCACACCAACCCACTGGGTTCTGGCAACTATCTGCCCGGCAGCTATTGTGATACTACCGATGCTTCTTTCTGTAACGATAAGCTGATCGGTGCCTACTCTTTTGTACCTGGCGATTCTCAATACCCGGTACCGGAAGATGATGACGGACATGGAAGCCACACCGCATCCACTGTTGCTGGCAACGTGGTTTTTGGCGCCGAACTGGATGCACCAACTACCTCGGCATCTTTCGACATCTCAGGTGTGGCCCCCCACGCCAACATGGTTATCTATGACGTTTGTATCGACTCCTGCCCGGGAAGTGCGCTGGTAGCAGCGATTAACCAGGTTGTGATCGACGCAGGTAACCTGCCGAATGGTATCGCAGCACTTAACTACTCTATCTCCGGTGGCGGCAACCCTTACAACGATACAGTTGAACTTGGGTTCCTGGCGGCTGTGGAAGCAGGTGTTTACGTATCAGCGTCAGCTGGTAACGCCGGCCCAGGTGCAAGCACGGTCGCACATTTGGGTCCCTGGGTATCCACTACCGCAGCCTCGACCCATAACCGTACAATTGTTAACAGCCTGGTAGATATCGACGGTAGCGGTGGTCCCCTGGCAGACATTGATGGTTCCAGCTTTAGTGCTGGTTATGGTCCGGCTCCGATCATTCATGCGAATACCACGGCGTTTGATCCAGCGGGACAGTGCCTTGACCCATTCCCACCGGGAACTTTCGACGGCGAAATTGTCGTTTGTGACCGTGGAACAATAGCTCGTGTAGCAAAGGGCGCAAACGTGCTTGCAGGTGGTGCAGGTGGTTTCGTACTGGCGAATTTAGGACAGGGCGAAAGCACGGCAGCTGACCCTCACTTCCTTCCTGCGATTCATATCGGCGATAGTGACGGTGATGTACTGCGTGCATGGTTAGCCGCCAATACCGATACAGTTGCAACGATCACACCTTATAACTTTGATTACGATCCTGCTAACGGTGACGCCATGGCCGGCTTCAGTTCGCGTGGTCCGCAACTCGCCTTTGATGTGAACAAACCTGACCTGACCGCACCTGGCGTTAACATTATGGGTGCCAACTCCGATAACTTTGGTCAATACCAAATTATCAGCGGTACGTCCATGTCCAGCCCACACAATGCTGGCTCCGGCGCATTAATGACCGCTCTGCGTCCTGACCTTAACCCGGTTGAAATCAAGTCCGCATTGATGTTGTCTGCAAGCACCGAATTCATGGTGAAGGAAGATGGCGTTACACCGGCCGATGCATTTGACCACGGTGCTGGCAGGGTTGATCTTCACGCTGCCAAACAAGCCGACCTGGTAATGGATATTTCCATACAGGACTTCCTCGATGCGAACCCGGATTTAGGTGGCGACCCAAGTGCCCTGAATCTGCCAAGCATGATGAACAGCAACTGTGTTGGTTCCTGCTCATGGACACGTACGGTCACCAACTCCACCAAAAATACGGCGCACTGGAATGTAACCGTAGCCGGTGATGGTTTTGATGCTGAAGTTACCGTCGATCCGCAGTCAAAAAGCGACGACTACAATCTGAAGCTCAAAAAAGGCCAGAGCGCGACTATCACAGTCACGGCTAACACGACGAAGTCAGACGAAGGTTGGTATTTTGGTGCAGTCCACCTGGATCGTAACCGTGATAAAGGACCGGATCTTCATATGCCTATCTCTGTATATGCTTCAAGAGCTTCTGACCCCACACTTTTCACCAAGACAGTTGATGCTGACGTTGCAGTACCAGGTGACACCTTGACCTATGAATTGTCCGTGACAAATGGTCCGGTTGTTGGCCCCATTACCGTCACCGATGTTCTGCCGGCAGGCACCACGTTTGTGGATGCATCTGAAACCGAATCAGTAGTAAACGGTTTAACATCATCAGCATGGGCATATGACAGCAACAGCAACAGCCTGTCCTGGACAGGTGAACTGGATCCAGGTGGGCTAGAGGTGGTAGCTGACTTCCCTGTAACAAATTACGTCCCGTTATCCCTGTTTGGACCACCGGTGTCATTGCCAACCAATTGTGACGATGGTGCGTCGATTTTCAATGTTCCGTCATTCACTTACAATGGTTCAAGCTACAGCCAGGTCATCTGGTCAGTCAACGGAACACTGGAAGCCGGCACTGCAAGTGGTCTCGCAACCAGCTTTGATAACCAGGAGTTTCCGGATGCGACACCACCAAATAACTTGCTTGCACCGTACTGGCGTGACCTGAACGCTTGTGCGGGTGGGGAATGGTATGTAGCTGTCTTGTCTTCCGGTCCTTTCACATGGACTGTTTTCGAGTGGACAGATGTGCCTCATTTTGGCAGTACTGACGCCGCAACGTTCCAGGTGTGGTTATTGGCCGATGGTTCACCTACTGGTGTCTTACCCCAGGCCCACTTCACCTATGGTCGACTGGATAATACCGATGTTAATTTAACTGTAGGTGCAGAAAATGCAGATGGAACCAATGGTTCCAATTATTTCTACAATGGCAATGGAACAGCTCCTGCTATAGGTACTGATCTTCATGTGAACACACTGAATGGAGGTTCAGCTACGTTGGGCTTCCAGGTTGTCACCGATTGCAGCGATGATGTGGTTGTAAACCAAGCCGACCTGAGTAGTGGGGATGGAGACGAATCAGCAATCGCCGTAACCCAATGCCAGTAAGCTGTGTTTTTAACTGGTAGTTGATATACAACCGGATATTGATCCGGAACTTTCAAAGGAGCAGGGAGAAATCCCTGCTCCTTTTTTTGTGCACTTATTTGGGCACTTACATGACCATCTGGTTCCTGGCCAGGGGGTAGCAACAATGCCCTTTCGGCTAGACATTGGAAAGGTTAATCCTGGCGCCTGCTGATTGTCATTGCCCAGGTGATATACAATTCCCATCTTCAGCCCAATTTTCGGTTCCCCTATTCACACCATGACAAAACAACAAAAACGAATTTTGTCTGCAATTCTTTTACCCGCGATAGCCGCGATATTATTTATTTCGTGGTCCGTTTTTCTGGACCCCCACTCGAGTGGCTATGATGCAGATTATGTCGGCAGCAAAACCTGTGGCGAATGCCACACTCAGATATACCCTGAATGGCAACGCTCACCCCATGCCAACATGACCCGGGATCCGTCACCGGTTTCCGTAGTAGGTAATTTCGATGGCGGCAACTGGATGTTGCCTGCTGATGCACGCCGGCCATTTGGTGACGAACTGCCCGCCGCAAAAATGTACAGCCGTGATGGCAAATATTACATGGCGCTTCGACACCCTTTGAGCAACCAGTACATACCCTTTGAAATTGCGCACGTGATTGGCTACCAGTATCGGCAGGTTTATGTCACACGCGAAGCCAACGGTGTACTGCGTCGTCTTCCCCTGCAATGGTCTACCCGCTTGCAGGAGTACTTTCCTTACTGGAATTTGCAGGAAGGCAGCACACCGACACTGGAGGATCTGTGGGCGCAGATGACCTCACAAAACTCCGCATGGAACCTGTATTGCGCGCGTTGTCATACAACGCACCTGGAAGTTCTCGACAAGGACGCACATCACACAAGGGCAGACACGCAATGGGTGGATGCAGGAATAGCCTGTGAAGCTTGCCACGGCCCCGGCAGCCTTCATGCTGAGTATTTCGAAAGCAACTATGTCAACCGCCTGTCTGCCTGGCTGAACAGCAAATTTCGTGGAGAGGATGTTGCCTATATCGCCAATGCCAAGAAGTTAGAAAAAGGCCCGGCTATGAGTGTCTGTGCACGTTGCCATGGCTCAGACATTCTAATGGGCACAACCGACATCTATCGCATTTACGAACCAGGTAGAAGCCGGGAAGGCCGTACCAATGATCTGTCTGCCTATTTCCAGCAAACGCCTATTGAACCTGGACGGGTATTTCCGCCGACCGTCGAGGTATGGGAGGATGGTGAGCCAAAAGGTATCGGTATGTTGTTTCGCTCAATGATTGAATCAAGCTGTTACCAACAAGCCGAAGTTCGCTGTTTCGACTGTCATAATCCCCATGACAACAAGATGGCTGCAGTTCCGGGCATCCTGGAACCATCGGCTGTAAGTGATACCTACTGCATCAATTGTCACCAGGAGTTCAGATTAAACGCCTTCGATCACACCCGTCACAAGACCGGTACTGAAGGTGCGTTTTGTTACGACTGTCATATGCCCAAAGTCCTGACCAAACTCGCAACAGGTGTACTGGAAACCACCCGTACCCACAAGATAAGTTCAATTCCCTCGACGGCTAATACCCTGCGTTTTGGCATGGAAGGCTCTCCCAATGCCTGTACGCAATGTCATGATGATAAATCGGTGCAATGGTCGGATGACTATATGAAGGAGTGGTATGGTGAGGCGCTCCAACCCACGGGTTTTGGGCAGTGAAATAAACCTGGCAAGCCCGGACAAACATTAGCTCATCATAGTAATGTCCATAATGGCGTCAAATACTTCCATGCAAAACTGATTACATCATTTCCTGCCCTTGACCATAGGCGGGCGCTTGAGCACGCTCTGCAGGACAATAAAACAGGCTTTGCCCTGCTTTACCGTGATAGTGGTAAACAGTCCCGTTTGCTTCCAGAAGCAGCAACATGCCGGGAACGATAGCCTGGGTGTAATTCATACCGGGCTTCGGACATCCAATTGCGCCTGAACGCCATTGCACTGAGCGGGCATCCCTTACCTTAATGTCATTCTCTGTTATTCCTGTGCGGCTCGCCAAGTCTGACAACGCACCCTTTATCTGCTCGTCGGCTGAAACTAAAGCAGGTCGAACATACTTTTCGCGATCACTCACCGCCTGTGGCTTGTTTTCAGTATCATTCACGTTATCAACCTCCTGTGTTTCACTATTTTGACATGCTGCCACCAAAAGAATCAGAGTCAGCAGACTCAATTGTTTCAATGGTATGGCTTTCCGGTTCATTAGCAATCTTCCTTGGCTTGATCAGGTACTTGCCCGCTTAGGGGAACGAATACAGAGATTGTACGCCGGGAGTAACCAGATGATCAAAACTCAAATGCGCATCGCAAACACTAGTTAAGCTAAATCCTGATTGGAAAAATCAAGCTGGTCGTCAGGGTTCATCCGTATCATGGTTTCTTTCGTGTGCATGCCCGGGTTTTGAATACCCGCGTAAAAAAAAGGGCCAGCAGATAACTGCTGGCCCTCTTGTTTTCAGGCTAATGCCCGTAGAGCGTTTAGTCGGTCGAAACGTTTATCAGTGTCAGACCGATAACACCGCCGGCATCGCTGTGTGACACGGCACCGAGGTATTTCATATCAACACCGAGACCAGCCCAGCTTAAATCGATGCTTTCCGTGGCTCCAAGAGTGGCGGAGGCCGGGGCAGAATCGAGCATCAGGCTACCACCCGGGGTGGCAGAGACTGACCAGTCGAACAGCGTGTAATTGGCATCCGGACCATCAGTTTGCCAACCGTGAACAGCGACAGTGTAAGTTCCTGCTAAAGGAAACAATACGTCAACTTGCTCGGCTGAAGTGCCCGAGCCACTTGAACCGACAAAGGCGCCCGTTTCATAAAACACGTAAAGATCAAGATCATCATCGCCATCTGTGTACTCATCAAACAGTGAGAAACGGGTGAAGGCGGTGCCGGCCGGTACAGAGACGAACTCAAATGTCACGCCAACGCCAGTAGCCAGTGCAGTATTGATGTCATTGGCCGGATCATCAACGACGTTACCATCCTGCGTCGTTGCCGGCTCGAGGCCGTGCGCGGCAGCAGTGTAGTCACCGGCGTAGCCAAAGGTCACATCAAACGAGAGAGAGTTGTCCGTTCCGCTGGAAGCAAGTTCACTCGGCGCAGCCAACTGAAACGGACGCATGACCAGCGGGCTGGTGACGTCGTGTGTGCCGTCAGACCAGGTCAGGGAGCCGTTGGTGTAGGCGCCGATAGTGGCGCTTCCGTTGGTGGTGAATGTCACGTTATAGCTGGCTGACTCACCTGAGGCCAGGGTCAGGCTGGTCGGTGATACCGCTACATCTATACCGGCAGGGGCATCGACAGAAACGTTATAAGTGCCGGCACTACCTACGTTGGTGACAGTGCGCACAATCGTTTGCTCACCGGCCAGTTCGCCAATTGCAATTGAAGGATAGTTCAGGTCGCTGGGGTCAATTTCCAGGAATGGGCATGAGGGAGAATTAAGCTGCCCGGTACCACACAGGAAACCGAACCAATCAAGGAAGCCCGCATTGTAGACGAGACCCGGATCAACCGCGCTGTTTGGCACGACCTGACCGGCACCATAAGCAAATGGACCACCGGGGATCGTGTTGCCCTGATTGGTCAATGTCGTCGCAGTAGTCATCAGCGCTGATTTCATCATCGCCGGTGTCCAGTTGGGATGTGCGTCAGTCAACAATGCACCAAGACCTGCAATATGCGGGCTGGACATGGATGTGCCGCTATAGAAATCCCAGTCTTGCCCGGCGCTATAGGGTGAAACGGCCGCTAAAACATCAACACCGGGAGCCATAATGTCTGGCTTCAGCAAATCACCACCGGCCTGGTTCGGGCCGCGTGAAGAGAAGGCGGCAACATAAGGCGCTTCGACTTCTAAGAAATTATTACCTTCCAATGAGCCAGTGGCTCCTGTGCCCTGTGCATAGGCGCGAATGGCATCACCGTCAGCTACATTGACATGAACACTCGGCACATAATGCAGATCGGCGTTGAGTGAGCCAGGCCCTACATTTGCGAGGACCATGCCGGTACCACCGGCGATCGCAACGGCTAAACTCTTGTCAACACGGGCGTAAGCGCCACGGTCGCAAACAACGATTTTACCGGCGACAAGCACTGGATCAAGCAAGCCGATAGCACAGAGGTTGTCACCAGCATCACCGGCGTAAATCATGTCGCCTGAGGTGGCCGTTGCACGTGATGCACCGTAATACATGCTGCCGTCACCCAGGTTAACCATGCCTTGGTAGAAATCGTCCTTGGTACCGGCTGCCACGGTGGCCAACCATGGGCTCATGTGGGCCACGGTTCCAGCACCAGGGCCGGAGTTACCAGCAGATGCAGCGACGAAAACACCAGCGTCAGCCGCAAACAGGAAAGCGACTTCTACCGCATCAAGGTAATTGGTGCCCGTACCGCTGATGGAGAAGTTAAGTACATCGACACCATCAGCAACCGCCTGGTCGATGGCAGCAACGCTGTCAGAACCGAAGCAACCACCATCAGGGCTGATACCCCAGCAAACTTTATATGCCGCAATGCGGGCGCGGGGTGCCATACCACTTATCATGCCCAGGTCGTTGGAACCAACAGACACTTCCACACCGTAATTACCGGCCGCTGTGCTGGCCGTGTGGCTGCCATGACCATCGGCGTCACGTGGAGAAATAAATTCATATGGAAAGGCTGCCTTGGTACCGGCATCACCGCCATAACCTGCGTTATACCAGGTAGCACCAATTAACTTCTGGTTACAGTCAGAGGCCGGGAAGTTTTCGCCGGGGCGACAACGGCCGTTCCATCCGGGGATATGACGGAAAACCAGCTTACCGTTCTCATCACGGTCAGAAAAGCTGGGGTTTTCAGGCCAGATGCCGGAGTCGATGATACCTACGATAACGCCTTCACCAGCATTTTCAGGGCCACCGAGTTGATCCCATAAACCACCTGGATCGGTAAGTCCAAGCATACCGGGTGTGCGGTTGGTATCGAGTTGAAGCTTCACGTCCTTTTCAACCGAAACAACATCCGGCATTGCGGCCAGGCGTGCTACTTGTGAAGAATTCAGACGCGCAGCGAAACCATTGAAGCTGTAGTAGTAGTTGTAAACTTTCCTACCACCAACCTTAGCGAGAGCAGCTCTGTGCTTCTTGCTGAGGTGATCGACATATTTCGAAACCCTGGAGCTGTTTGGGTCAATTTTTTTACCCTGCTTTGGTTTCGTGGCCTTCAAGCCAGCTATGCCTCCGTCATAGGCAACTACAGGGTCATCCGCCATGCGGACGATGTAAATTGCCTTTTCTTTTTGCTCAGCTATCTCGTTGACCTCGGCGCGGGGTACGGAAAGTCCGTCCGTTAAACCGGCGGCAAACACCAGTGATGATGGGATAAGCAGCAACGCTGCCAGCAAACCCCTTGTGAAATTACTCAGAATAATATCTTTTGACACGATGATTTTCTCCTGTAAGGAATGTAGACAACACGCCCCCATATGCCATTAAGGCATCGCTTTCATTAGCGGTTCAGGTTGTCCATAACGATGAAGGTGCAGGGATTATTGC
>Ga0316198_10003072_pt1 | contig 10148 bp, 6 predicted proteins | sample OudBieAanoxic_MG_FD_204935 | JGI IMG/M metagenome (GOLD analysis project Ga0316198, IMG submission 204935) | Coastal sediment microbial communities from Oude Bieten Haven, Netherlands - site A anoxic | ecosystem: Environmental > Aquatic > Marine > Coastal > Sediment | place: Netherlands...
TTTGCACAGGTAGATCCCTGGGCAAAACGTGCGGAAGGTGCTGCAGCATATGAATATTCACCGATACGCGTAACCTGCTAATCCGGAGTAAGACATGAAAAATTGGACAGAAGTAATCAAGCTTGAGCAAATCCCCCGGCTGGGTGCCCGCGTATTACGCACCGATACCATGGATATCGCCCTGTTCAGGACTTCCAGGGATGAGGTGTTCGCCTTGAAAGACAGTTGCCCCCACAAGGGTGGTCCCTTGTCGCAGGGCATCGTGCATGGCAATACGGTAACTTGCCCTTTGCATAACTGGAAAATTGATCTGAATTCCGGAGAAGCGTTGGCGCCCGATCAGGGTTGTAGCCATCGATTTCCGGTAAAAATCGAGGACGGCAAGGTTTACCTGGCTTTGAGTGTTGAAGCAGCGGTAGCCTGAGCGTGAATGAGGTAACAACCACATGTCCTTATTGTGGTGTAGGCTGCGGTGTTGTCGTTACACGTAATGATAATACCTGGTCGGTGAAAGGCGATAAAAGTCATCCGGCAAATCTTGGCAGGTTGTGCTCCAAAGGTTCTGCACTGGGAGAAACGCTGGATCTTGATAACCGTCTATTACAGCCGATAGTTGACGGTCAGCAATGCGACTGGGATACGGCACTGGATGCAGTTGCTGAGCGTTTCAAAAAGGTTATCGAACAACACGGGCCGAATGCAGTCGCATTCTATGTATCCGGGCAGCTGTTAACCGAGGATTATTATGTAGCGAACAAGCTGATGAAGGGGTTCATCGGTTCAGCAAACATCGATACCAACTCGCGCCTGTGTATGTCTTCATCCGTGGCAGGGCACAAGCGTGCTTTTGGTTCAGATACGGTACCGGGATGTTATGAAGACTGGGATCAATGTGAACTGTTGATATTAACCGGCTCCAACACCGCCTGGTGTCATCCTGTTTTATATCAACGCATTGTACTGGCGAAAAAAAACAATCCTGAAATGAAGATTGTGGTGATCGATCCGCGCCGCACCGCAACCTGTGATATCGCTGATTTACATCTGGCGTTGAAGCCCGGCGCTGATGCAATTTTATTTAACGGTTTACTGGTATGGTTGCACGAGCGTGGTTATGGAGATGCCCGGTTTGTACAGGAGCATACCGAGGGGCTTGATGAGTCCTTGCGCATGGCCAGGTGGTTTGCGCCAACTGCGGAAATCGTGGCACAGCATTGTGAACTGGATAATGAATCAGTCACAACATTTTACAAATGGTTCTCACAAATTGAAAAAACGGTGACAGTTTATTCGCAGGGTATCAACCAGTCTTCAAGTGGTACCGACAAGGTGAATGCCATTATCAATTGCCACCTGTTGACCGGACGTATTGGCAAGCCGGCAATGGGGCCTTTTTCCGTAACAGGACAGCCGAATGCAATGGGTGGGCGCGAGGTCGGAGCGCTGTCGAACCAGCTTGCTGCACACATGGATTTTACGGATGATGCGGATATTAATCGTGTCGAACGGTTCTGGAATGCGCAGAATATGGCACAGCAACCGGGATTAAAAGCAATTGAATTATTTGAGGCAGTGCATCGGGGAGAGATCAAGGCACTGTGGATAATGGCAACCAATCCGGCTGTGAGCATGCCGAACGCGAGTCGTGTACGCCAGGCCATGCAGCAATGCGACTTTTTGGTTGTGTCGGATTGTGTACGGCATACCGACACCACGCACTTCGCCGATGTGCTGTTGCCTGCACTGGCCTGGGGTGAAAAATCCGGGACGGTGACGAACTCGGAACGGCGAATATCACGGCAAAGGTCATTCCTCGAGGCACCGGGCGAGGCCAGAGCTGACTGGTGGATATTGTCCCGCTTTGCGCAACGCATGGGTTACCACGGATTTGATTATCAGGGTCCGCAACAAATCTTTAGTGAGCATGCGGCCTTGTCCGCGTTCGAGAACGAGACAACGCGCGATTTCGATTTGTCCGGTTTTAGTGCGATAAGTCAGCAGGACTACGATTCTTTAATCCCCACGCAGTGGCCCGTTAAAGCGCATCAGCCAGGTCAGGCGCGCATGTTTGAGGATGGATTTTTCTTTACCGCGACGGGACGAGCCCGGTTTATACCAGTAACACCCAGACCACCAGGGCGTTTACAGGATACGGACTATTCCCTTGTATTGAATACCGGCAGGGTAAGAGATCAATGGCATACCATGACACGAACCGGAAAATCACCACGTCTCAACGGCCATGTTTTCGAGCCCTACGCAGAGCTGAACAGATATGACGCCGGGCGGATGGATATTCGGCCAGGTCAGCTGGTCGAGGTATCAAGTACCCTGGGGAAAGTCATTCTGCGTGCCAACGTCAACGATGCGCAACGCCGTGGCAGCGTGTTTGCCCCCATGCACTGGAATGACCAGTTTGCCAGTTCTGCCAGTGTTGGCCTGGTAGTGAACGCCTATGCTGATCCAATATCAGGGCAGCCCGAATTCAAACACACGCCGGTTCGGGTTAAGCCTTATGATGCAGGCTGGTATGGTTTCGTTTTATCCCGGGGTGTTATTGATACAGGCCTGGTATCTTACTGGGTAAGAAGCAGACGCCAGGGTTTGTGGCATTATGAACTCGCAGGTAATCAGCTGAGTACTGATTGGGCGAGTTATGCAAGGCAAATTCTGCATACGGAGAGGCATGGTGCCGAGTGGAGTGAATTTTTTGATTCATCACAGCAGACATACCGGGGAGCGAGATTCATTGACGGGCAACTGGATGGTTGCGTGTTTATCGGAACGGATTATAGTTTACCGCCGCGTGATTGGCTGATTGAGCTGTTTACAAGGGAAAAAGTTGATAGACAGGATCGAATGCGAGTCCTGTCAGGAGTGCCTGGCAAAGATAAGCAGGATGCCGGGAAAATCATCTGCTCCTGTTTCAGTGTTGGCCGCAATACAATATGTAACAAAATAAAACAGATGCATCTGACTACACCGGAACAGATTGGTGAACAACTTCAGGCTGGTACTAACTGTGGTTCCTGTATACCTGAACTGCGTGACTTAATATCAGAGCTTTAAAGTTCATAAGCTGCACTATTCATTTACGACTGTAAAAAACTGCTTACAGTTGATTTTACGTTTTTATCGAGCGGTTGAGACGATAACCAGTAGACGACAGTCGACTGGTGCTCCAGGGAATTGCGAGTATTTCTCGATATTCCCCTGTTAAATTCGCCTCAATAGGCTGATCGGGTGCATTTATCCTGATTAAAACATGGGGATACGATGGAGAAGGGCCTGATATAATAATTGCGCTTTGATGATTCTCCTGTATTTTCCCGAAAATCAGCGAATCATGGATGCAATTTAGGCAGGGATGGCAATCACAGCCAATCAACTATTGCTGCTGATTTCCTGCAAGGCAGCTACATTACACATGTAATAGTTATCTTTGAACCGGTACAGAATTTTCTGGCGCTTGAATTCTGCGATCATGCGGCTCACGGTTTCGACTGCAATACCCGTCATTGCGGCCATGTCTTCACGGTTGATCAGTATGAATGCGCCGTTATCTTCTGAAAAAAACCTTTCCAGCAGCAGTATCAGCTGAGCGACACGCTGCCTGGCTACACCGGTGCTCAAAGCGACAATCCATTGGTCGGCAATATTCAGCTGGTTCTGCAGTTGCTGGCTGACTTGTACGATAAGTTCCGGGTAGTCGTTTTCGAGCTGCATGACTGTCGATACCGGTATTTTGCAGAGATCGACCGGGGTTAGCGCGATGGCGGTATGGTGATAGCTTGTGGCGCCGTCGAGCAGCTCGAGGCCAATGGCGGCACCGTTGCCGAGAAGGCGCACAATCCTGCTGGAACCATCTACTGCAATATGCTTGAGCTTCACAATGCCGCGTCTTATCGAATAGATAAAGGCCTTGTTAGAGCCGGCTTCATAAAGAACAGATCCACGCGGGTAGAGGAAATGGTCTATGGGTTGCAGCAATTGGTGAAAGGCAGAATCCGGCAGTTCTGAAAAAAGCATCAACTTGCGAATATGGCATTTATCACAATGTGCGCGCCCCAACCATTCAGCGTTTGTGCAGAAAGTCTGTCCTGACTCATTCCCCATGAGGTATGTTTCCTGGCTGGATTAAAACTCTTACTTTACATCAATATAGTCAATATACAGCATCATTATAGAGAAAATACGTGGCTCAAATACTTTATGTAAATCATGTAGATACTCGAAATAATTTCTGAATATTGATAATTCTCAATGACGCCCGTGCATTCATATAATAGGGTGGCATGCCTGATCCGGTCAAACCTAAATGTCTCCAAAATTATTCTTATAAATAACAACGCCATATGTGTATATGGCGGCATTTAGAAGGTTTTTTATGCAATATTTTACAAAAAGGTGGCTGAGAAGCGCATGTTTTTCGGCAATACTGTTTTTTGCGCTGAATATTACCGGGTGCGGTACTTCTGACGATGTTAGCGGGCCGCCAGGCGTTGTTAATGCAGGTATTTATAATTCAACCACGGTTGAAGGTGCCGATGACCTCGAGTTTGTTGTCAGTCTTGCCGAGGCCAGCATGGCGGCTGTCAGTATGAATTATGCAACTGCAGATGCAACGGCTGTCGCGGGCACTGATTATTCAGCAACCAGTGGCACTCTACAATTTGCGCCGGGTGAAGTTCGAAAATTCATCCCTGTGTCTGTATTAAACAATCCGGCTGTAACGAGCGGAACCAGCAGGAACATGCAGCTCGTGCTCAGCAACCCGCATAATGCGGTGTTTAGCATTGATACGGCCACGGGTACGATTGTCGACAAGGATGCTATGTCGACCGATACAGATTTCGAAGCCGGCTGGAGTCTGCCCGATAGTGCATTCACCAATGCAGCCAGGTGCGGTGAAGCCTGTCATAAATCAGACGTTACCACGATGACATTCAATAGCGAGGATATCAGTCCCGTTACACAGTGGAAGCACAGTGTGATGGCGCAGGCATTCAATGATCCCTACTGGCAGGCCGCGGTTGAAGATGAGGTAGAAAGCTTCCCGCATCTGTCTGGCTTTATTGAAGATACCTGTAACAAGTGCCACGCACCTGTGGGGAGTATCCATGCGCACCAGACAGACACCAGCCTCCTCGATGCTGATGGCTATTACCGCTTTGACACGGCCAGCTTGGAAAATCATGCACGCGAAGGTGTGAGCTGTACACTCTGCCACCAGATTGGTGCCGGCAACCTGGGTACACCTGAATCATTTTCTGGTGGATTTTCAATACTGACAGACTCCACAGACCCTGACTACAAACGCATTTACGGGCCGTATGGAAGCCCGCTGAGAAATCCGGATAACATGTTTAGTCAGACAGGACATACACCAACTGAAGGTCAGTATGTTTCACAATCAGCGCTCTGTGCGAGCTGCCATACCCTGTACACACCTGCGATAGATCCGGATACCGGTGTACCATCGGGCATTAAATTCCTCGAGCAGGGGCCTTATCTAGAGTGGCAAAACAGTGTTTATGCGGACGGGCAGGCACAGGAAGCGCAATGCCAGGACTGCCATATGCCTGTGCCCGCGGCTGGATATTCAACAGCGATCAGCCTCATGCCAGGCAGAGCGCCTGATCGCACACCCTACGGTCAGCATACGCTGGTCGGCGGCAACGCTCACCTGCTGGAAATACTGCGTGACTATCGCAGTGTGCTTGGAATCAGCAGCTCAACATCAGTCAGCGGATTTACTGAACAGATAGCACTGACACGAAACTTTCTGGCCGGTGCGGCTTCAGTTGCAGTTTCTGCACCATCGGTGGTGGCAAGTAATCTCAATTTCGATATAGAGATCGCCAACAGTGCCGGCCACAAGGTGCCGTCATCTTATCCCAGTCGCCGTATGTGGCTGCATGTACAGGTAAGAAATGGCGCTAACCAGATCATCTTTGAGTCGGGCAAACCTGATTCAAGGGGTTACATATCGGCCGATGGCGCACGTCTGAAAGCCGACTGCATGTCTAAAGATAAACTCGACGGCTTTGATTCCAGCCTGTGCTATGAACCTCACCGTGATGTCATTGATGATCCATCACAGGTGGCTATCTATGAGACCGTACTGGGTGATGTCAATGGTAATATCACCCATACCTTGCTGCAGGGTGCGCAATATCTGAAGGATAACCGTATCCCGCCGGCAGGTTTTACCAACGGTACAGCGGCAACGATTGAGACACAGACCATTCCATCCGGCGTTGCTGGCGACAGTGACTTTAACTGTGTGGGTACTGCCGAAGGCTGCGGTAGAGACAAGGTTCACTACAAGGTCGATATCTCAGGCCAGACGGGCCCGTATACCGTCGAAGCCAGGCTACTCTACCAGGCCACGCAACCCGCATTTGTCGATGGCATGCACACCGATGGCGATCGTGTCAATCGCTTCAAGGTGATGTACGATGCGGTACCGCCAAGCGTGGAAGTTCTGGCGACAGCCACCAGGCCGTAACTGCTGCGGTGTATCGTTGACTGCAGCCACAAGGGTCCGCACAGCATGCGCGGCCCGATTCTGTTTGAAGGCGATTTTTTTCAAAATCCTGTCAACCTGATGGCTGCGCCTGCGTTAAACGGTCAGCTAGCCCGGATATTGCACGAAGGCGGACTCAGATTGGTATGTGTCGGTCGATTATTCAATGAGCTACAAACGAATTGACAGCTTATTGTCCGGTTACAGTTTGTCCTATTTGGTTTTACGAACAAGTTGGCGTCGCATCTTGTACGATCTCCCTTGATCCATAGCTATGGCTATGCATCGGCGGGTGATCGTACAACCTGCTTAGCCAGGTTGTTCGTCTCATCCATGAGACTCACCCCTTCGGGGCTGACGCGATATTTTGTTCCTGACAAAATATTGCCCCTAAAATCCAAATCCTTCATGCAATATCCGGGCTAGCCCTGAATTCGGTAGTCAAACGGAAGGGTTTACAAAATGTTCAAAAATTCACGATCCCTATGAAATTATCAGGTAAAAAATATGAATATTTTGAACAAGGCCCTGCTGAACGGGCTGGTTGGTTTTGTCATTGTTACCGCCGCTGGCAGCGTGATCGCCAGGGGTGGCAGAATGGAAACGGTAAGCACGGATAGTACGGTGGTTACAGATGATACGGTGCTCACGGATGGTGTCGTGCTGGATTACAACGAACAAACACACCTTGAGTTCATGCGCGAAGAAGAAAAGCTGGCGCGTGATGTCTACATGGAACTCAGCGCGATGTATCCGGATCATCCTATCTTCGGCAGAATCGATGATTCGGAGCAGCAGCATACCGATGCAGTCAAAGCCATGATCGAAAAGTATGGCCTGCAAGATCCCAGTACCAATGACAACGTCGGCGTATTCACCGGTGAACACTATGGCTGGTACTTTACCGAGAAATTTAACCAGCTGGTAGAACGCGCATCGCTCAGTGAGCTGGAAGCACTGTATGTCGGTGCCTTCATCGAGGAGCTCGATATGATGGATATCAACCAGTGCCCGAAGGTGATTGTTGAAACGGATAACGGTATCAACGATGTTTCCGAGTGCGGCAAGGTGTATACAGACAACAGTGACATAAATAATTTATATGCATCGCTGCTGGATGGCTCCGACAGTCACCTCGAAGGCTATGTCAGGAATATTGAGCAGTACATCGGCAAAGGAAACTACCAGGCACAGGTGTTGCCACAGGAAGAGGTGGACGAAATACTCGGTCGATAATCGGCAACTTGCTAGCGTGAGTATGGGCACCCTGCAATGCAGGGTGCTTTTTTCGCATGATATCGTTATGGAATAATATGCTTAAGAAAGAACAAATCTGACTTTCAGTGTTTCCTGTAACTGGAGAAGCTTTGCACTATCCGCGTGACCTGGAACTGGTAGTTTTTGCCTTATTTCTCAATGCCCGTGCCAGTGTTCCAGGGCAGCTATATCCGGCCGGTACAGGGTAACCTGCCGCTGGGGCACAGCGGAGTGGCTGGAAATGCGCAGAAAAGTCATGTAGAGGGACAGCAGCAAGGCAAGCCCGGTACGCAAGCAGCGCGGCATCTTCAAGACGATACGCGGGCTTGGGCTCGAGTACCTGATGTAGACAAAGACGGCTTACAATAACACCAGTAGCACACTGAAAGCTGCCGGGGTGGCGCAAGTTGATAATTCAACAAATACCCAATGTGATAATCTTCGGCTCTGTATAAATCCTTGTTTGACATCATTCCGTATGAGGGCTGATCGTGTTTGCACATAACCGGTTTGTGAAAATACTTCTGGTTTCTGTTTTATTGCTCACGGCTGGCTGTGCCTCCTTGCCGGAAAATAACAACAGGCAGGCATCCTATGCGTTGACCGACACCGATGACACAACCATCGGTCAGTTGTCGGCTAAAAGAATTCAAACTGAAGGGCAGGGTCAGTATGGCTTTCTGTTGCTTAAAACCGGTCTGGATGCCTTTGCAGCACGCGCAATATTGACGCATCATGCGGAACGGAGCATCGATCTGCAATATTATCTGTATCACAGTGATCTTGTTGGTTACCTTTTTATGGACCTGCTGGTCAAGGCTGCCGAGCGCGGGGTTCGTGTGCGTTTGCTTGTAGATGATATGGATCTCGAGGGGCGGGATGTCAACATGATAGCGCTGGACAGTCATCCTAACATCGAATTACGCGTATTCAATCCCTTTGATCGTGATTTAGGCAGATTGTCACAGTATGTGAGCGGCTTCGGTTCTGTCACGCGCCGCATGCATAACAAGTCATTCACTGTGGACAACAAGGTCACTGTTGTCGGCGGACGCAATATTGGCAACGAATATTTCGATGCGGATCCAACGCTGGAATTCGCCGATCTTGATGTAATGGCGTTTGGTGGTGTGGTGCAGGATGTATCCCATTCTTTTGATCTTTACTGGAACAGCGAATTGTCATACCCGGTCACGACCATAATTGATGAGCATCCTTCAGAAGAAGATATCAAGGGAATGTTCAAACGTCTTGAAGCATATGCAGAGCAGCAAAAAGACTCTGACTACATGAATGCATTACAAAACTCTGATCTTGCCAACAAGATGAGGGCGAAAAAGGTTGAATACATATATGGAGACGCAGTAGTCGTATACGACCTTCCCGAGAAAATCAGCAGCGATCGTAATGCAACTGAACTGCATTTAATGACGCAGCTGGAGCCGTATTTCGAAGGGATCAAAAATGAACTGATTATCTTTTCACCTTATTTTGTGCCTGGCAAGGAAGGTGTTGAATTCTTCAAAGTGCTCACCGACAGAGGTGTGCGCATAAAAATACTCACCAACTCACTGGCGTCCAATGATGTTAGCGTTGTTCATGCCGGTTATTCGAAATACAGGAAGGCATTGCTGAGTGCCGGGGTTGAACTTTATGAGATGGATAAAAAGCTGACCCGGAAGCAACGCAAGGATAAAAAAGGTGTCGGTGGATCATCCAAGGCCAGCTTGCATGCCAAGTCGTTCGTGCTCGATCGCGAAAAGGTTTTTATAGGCTCGTTGAATCTCGATCCGCGCTCATTCTATGAGAACTCCGAAATAGGGGTGATCATCGAGTCAAAGGAAATGGCTGCGGGCATGGCAGAACGATTTGATCAGGGGATCGAAAATGCCTCGTTCAGGCTGGAGCTGGTGACCGATGAAGAAGATAACGAATACATTCTCTGGCATGGTTATGAAAACGGGGAAAAAGTCACCTTCGAGGTAGATCCATACACCAGTATCTGGCGGCGCATGGGTGTTGGCTTTATGCGCATAATGCCGATTGAATCGCAGTTGTAGTATTCTTGCATTAATTTAAGTCGTCATTCCGGCGAAAGCGGGACTAAATTCAACTGGATTGAATTTGAACGGCCAAAGGCTGGCCCAAGGCGCAGCATACACGGATGTATGCTGTAATATAGTGGCTTGACGATTCTAGATTCCCGCTTTCGCGCACTGCTGTCCGGAATAATAGTCGCGAACATGACGCATTCTGGCGTACCAAGCGGCTTTACTCATGGTTAAACTAAAAATGGACTTGAATTCAAACAATCCCTCAGATACCGTCATTCCAGCATGTTTTTGGCTGGACTAAATCTGCC
>Ga0316198_10003073_pt1 | contig 10148 bp, 12 predicted proteins | sample OudBieAanoxic_MG_FD_204935 | JGI IMG/M metagenome (GOLD analysis project Ga0316198, IMG submission 204935) | Coastal sediment microbial communities from Oude Bieten Haven, Netherlands - site A anoxic | ecosystem: Environmental > Aquatic > Marine > Coastal > Sediment | place: Netherlands...
GCCGCCGTTTGCGGATATTCGTCCTTGTCGATCATGTTTTTGTCGAAGGCCTCGGCCATCAGCTTTTCGGCCTGCGGCTCCATCCAGGTGGTGACGAAGGTCGCCATATTCAGCCGGGCATTGCCATCCAGCATCAGTTCGTCATGGATGATGTTGTAGGCACTGTCGGGCGCCATCTCATGTTCGGCCAGTTTGTACTTGGGTATCGGCTGGGTCATGGCGCGACGCCCGTAGGCAGGCGTCAAAAAGGCATCCATTTCATCCAGGGAATCAAGAGCAGTCTTTTTCGTAACCATGGTTAATCTCTCCTTTGGGTCATGATTGTTTTGGTAATTGATGAGCGGGTGAGCCGTAAGTTGTATCAAGCGTCCGGCCGGCGCCAAAGAGTTCCGGGACCATCAGATAACTTGCGACGAGAAAACAAAGGGCGCCCAACAGGGTGAAGAAGTTGGCGTCCCAGGTCCACTCGGGGTTTACGTTCGATGGCGGGAAAAAGCCGTACAGCGCTGCCAGCATAAAGGCGACGGAACCCAGCAGATTAAGTATCACGATCCACCAGCTCAGCTGCCGGGGCTGGTAAGACCATAAACGGTGTGAGACCTCTATCAGCGCCAGGTAACTGGCGACCAGGAAACAGATACTGCCGATGATGTTGGGGGTCCAGATGAGAATATCCTCTTCCACCCAGGTGAGCCCCGATAGCATGGCATCGGCCGTGTTGAGGTTAAAAAGCAGGGTCCCGACAAACTGTATGAGACTGGCGCTGTAACCGGCATTATGTGGTTTCCAGGCGAACCAGCGCCAGCTTTGTTGCTGCGTCCCGGAAGAGCTATCGATATCCGCCACGTCGCCGTTGATGGCTTCCAGTAGCTGCAGCCACGCAGCCGCGGTGAAAAACAGTGACCCGACAAAGAAAACCGTGTTGATGACCCCGCTGCCCGTCAGCCCCGCCGGAGCATAGTGCGGCCAGTTCGATGCAAAACTGGCCAGGGCGAAGCAGGCGGAGCCAATTTCGATGCAAAACTGGCCAGGGCGAAGCAGGCGGAGCCAATAATGAACAGCTGGGCAACCCACCAGGTCAAGCGATGAGGCGCCCAGAGCTGTAACCAGGGATTGGCTGCAAGCGGCGCCCGTATGCCGATACCATCACTGCCGACCTCGACGGGCGGAAGCCCCTTACGATGCCATCTTGAGTGATATACCCGCTGCCGCCCATCGGGCAGAGCGTACACAACCTGGGTGATAAACAACCCTGCGGTGTGGTGTACAGATTTGCCTGTGGTGGTCTCCACTTCGGCCGTCATCGGTAACATCCTGTTGCGTAGGGTGGCAAATCAGTTGCGCACTATGGACAGATGACTATTCTCTGATCCGGAGCTGCATTGTGGGTGTTGTCGGCTACAGCATGATCAGTATAGACCAGCTGATAGCCTTTGACGAAACGCTGTCAGGCGCCGCCCGTGAACTGACCCCCCAAGGCTTCAATCCGGGTGCTGCGTCTGATGCCAGGCGTCCTGCACGGCATGCACGCCTATGGCAACGATCAGCCCGGTGAAAAGTATGCCCACGATGCCCAATAAAACACTCACAACGCGCCCAGTTACCGAATGCGCCACGATATCACCGTAGCCAATGGTCAAGCCGGTAATGAACGCGAAGTAGATGGCATCACCCAAGGGGTATTTTTTCAGTAGCGGCAATGGTAAGTGCACCCGCAAGAATCAGCCCAAGCTGCACCAGATACACGCTGCGAAGATGCCAGCTCATTCGAAAAAAAGCACGAAAAACATGGCCTACCATTCACGTCTCCCCAGCCTTGTCGGGCTCACAGGCCCTATCCGTTAATCGGCAGTGGTGTCGATCTGCACGTTACCGTTCATGCCGATGCGCAGCTTGACCTCCGCTGGCACGTCGACAAACTTCACGCTCACCGGAAAGCGTTGCGCCAGCCGAACCCAGTCTACCGTGGGCGTGACATTGGGCAGGCCACCGCGCTGTACATCGCCTGCCTGCTGCGCGATGCCCCATGAGATGCCTTCTACAACGCCCTCGAGCCGGTGGTCGGGATAGCTCTGAAGACGAATGACCGCTTTATGGCCGGGTTTGATACGCGCCAAGTCGGTCTCCAGGAAATTCCCGGTGATTCGCCAGGTGGTGGTCGTTACCAGCGTGAACAACGGCTCGCCCACTGAGACATAATTACCCGGTGGCAGGTTCAGGCCCGTCACGTAGGCGTCCTGGACGGCAGTCACTTTCGTATAGCTCAAGTTCAACTCGGCGTCCGCCAGCTTGGCCTTGGCCAGAAGGGTGCGGGCATTCTCGTCTCCTGCCGCGCCAAGCTCGTCCTGTGCCTGTGCGAGTTTCGTCCTGGCCTGTTGCAATTCAGCCTTGGCCTGAGCCAGCTCGGAATTCGCCTCCTGGTTGTCGGCGTCGGCCTCCTTGAAAGCTGCCTGCGCGCTCTCGACCGCCTTTTTGGACGTGGCGCCCTGGCGATCCATCCGCTGCTGACGCGCGAACGCTTTCTTTGCCTTTTCCAGCGCCGCCTCGGTACTCTTAATCTTGTCCCTGGCTGTCTCGACATCCGCCTTTGCACTGTCGACATCCGCTTCAGCCGTCTTGACCGCATCGCTCAGGCTTGCAACATCCTGGCGCGTTTGTGCCAGTTCTGCCCTGGCCTGGTCGACGGCGATCTGGAAGGGTTTCGGATCGATCTCAAAGAGCAGATCCCCTGCCTTCACGGCGGCGTTGTTCTGAATCGGTGCTTTGACAATCGGACCCTCGACCTGCGCGGCAACTTGAACAACGTCGGCTGCGACATAGGCATCGTCGGTGCGCGGCATCACCGACAACTGGTAAAAATACAAGAACACCGAAATAACAGCTGCCGCGAGGGTGGTCCCGATAATGATGCGAGTCGTGTTCCGGGTCATGGTTATAGTCATGGCATTTCTATCCCTTCAAAAGCGGCCGAAGAAAGTGAACCAGAAAACATACGCCAGGATCGCCCCCAGGCTGCAGAAAAACACGCCCGACTCGCCGAGTGGCCGCGCCGATTTGAAGCGGACCAGCACACCGACTGACAGGTAGGCCAGCACAAAACCGGCGACGCCGGCCGCCAGCCAACCAGGCACGTAAATACCATAGAGACTGACGGTCGGGTTGCAGGCCGTCAATGTCAGCATGAGCATGCTCACCACCCCGGCACGCCATGATGAACTTCCGGCTCGCGTGGTCTTGTACTTCGTGATCCCCATCCGTGTTACCCCTGCTCGCCGGCGAGCGCGCCAGCCAGCCCGGTGGCCAGCGATGAATGACGCGGTTGCGCGGCCAGCCAATCGGCGAATTCGTAAAGTGAATCGGACAATAACACTCTACGCTCGATACTGGTCCTGATCGCTCTCACATCCGCGGCGGAAAAAGACACAAGCGCCTTCTCCTGCTGGCGAAGCGCGTTCCACTTCTGCACCAGATCGCGCGTTGCCCCATTGAGGTCCGGGAATGTGGGCTGATAGCCGGGCGATCGAACCTGCTCAGCCAGCTCCGCCAGGTAAGCACCCGTGGCGTCAGTCACAGCACGCTGCTGGTCGGGAAAAAGCCGGCCAAGCAGTGTGCTCCGCTCGTGCCGCATCCTGGCCAACGCATAGCTGACATCGAACAGCCGCTGTCGAAAGCCGAGGGCAGCAGCAACCTGGGTTTTGGTGATCGTCTTCTCGGCCCCGGCCGCGACCGCCAGCTTGAGCTGTGCCTCGACGCTCTGGTAGTACTGTGCAGCGAAACCCCGGTATTTGGCGTGAAAGTCATCCGGGTCTGCGTCCACGTCCTGTGTCGCACGCTGGATAGCGGCGACGCCCTCCAGGAACTGCGCCAGGTGATGTCTGAGTTTGCCGATCGCAGTCATGGGCCAGACCAGCAGATTCACCGCCAGGCCGACGACAACCGCGGTCCATATCGACACCAGAAAGGTCCAGTGGCTGTCGAGCGTGGTCACCTTGGTTTGACCGGTTATAAACAACACGCCGAAGAAAATCCCCATGAATAACGCCAGCGGCGCCAGGCGCCGCCCACCCATCAGATAGCCGACACCGCTGAATACCAGCGCGCAGAGGATGGTGAGTCCCGGCAGTCTTGCCAGCATGGGCACCGCCTCCAGCTGCGGCACCAGAAAGATCGTGCTCAACCAGGCGAGGCCAATGCCCAGACTGACGCCAACGAAGATAACCACGGCAGATAAGCGCGCGGCCCCCGTGGTCCCGGCCGAGGCAATCAGGATCGAAAACACCATGGCCAGCACGGTAAAAATATCCAGTCCCTCGGAAATGTAGAAGCTGGCGAGGCCGGCGATGGCGCCCTTCAGTGCGATTTTCACCCGCTCTGGACTGATGCGGATCAGTTCTCGCCAGCCGCTATGCAGCTCGGGCCAGTCCAGCGAGCTACCCGACTCGACCGGTTCGCCGGTACGCAGCTTGCGCAGGTCGGCAAAAACCGTGACCAGTTCTTGCAGATCGCGGCGAATCTCGTGCAGTCCCTCGATCAGCGAACTGAATCGGATGGCAACCCGTCCTCCATCGCTACCCGGTCCCCATAAGTCGTCGAGGACACCTTCCAGGCGGGCGATGGCATCATTTAGCGAAGCCGTGGACGGCGGCCAGGCACCTTCGCCCGCCACGCCCTGTTCGTGGTCGTTGAAGGTTTGCTCGACCGCTGTGCGCGCTTGTGCGAGTGCGTCCTGCAATACCGGCGGACACTCTGCCATCGACACGCCTTTGCGCAGGCGAAAAGACCGCGCGGCGCCGAGCAGGCGCTCGACGAGTACCACCGCGTGCAGGTAGCGGGGCGAAAGGTCTTCGCCGAAGCGGCGTTCCGCGCGTGCCTGACCGAGCAGGTGAATATAATTAATCATCCTCTGCGCACTGCCCTGCTCGGGCGTGAAACTTTCCCTACGCTGCACGACTCCGGAAAGCAGGTCCGCGAAGCGCGCATCGAGCAGCTGCCTGCCGGTGACCATAGCCTGGCGCAGGCTGCTTGTGAGTTCATCGAGCGCCCTCACCGGCCATAGCGCGATACTCACCATCAGCCCGATGGCCGCGCCCAGCATCAAGGTGACAATACGATCGAAAACCACCACCTCCAGCTGTTCGTGGGCGCTGTACGCCACCAGCACCACGACCGGAATGGTGATGCCCACGTTGACAAATACCGCGGCGCCGACGGTCCCCGTCACGCCGTAGATAACAGCGAATACGAGCAATCCAATGACAACACTGAGCAGGACCGGCTCCTGGATAAAGGTCGCCACCACCAGCAGACTGAAGATACCTCCCAGCAACACCGCCGCCAGGCGCGCCATGAAGACCTGTATCGAGGCGCCCAACACCGGCAGCATGCCGGGCAGAATCATCATCAGCACCCAGGACGGATGCGGCCAGTTGTAGCGCACGGCGAACACCAGTGCCAGAGTGCTGGCCAGGCCAACCTTGACGGCATGCCGCCCTCTGCGCGGCGAGTAGGCAAGCTCCCCGTCGCCCCAGCGTTGCCAGGCGGGCACGTCTTTCATCAGCGGCATTCCAGGGGTGGATGCGAGTTGTTAAGCATAAACTAAAATTCTAGACACTTATTGCCCGTGATTATTTGAGTATATACGCAAGCGCTAATTAATTCGTCATTGCGAGGAACAAAGTGACGAAGCAGTCCCCGAGGAGCTGATTATGAACTATGAGATTGCCACGCTCCGCTCGCAATGACAGATCGATCAATTCACCGGCACGGTGATGACCGGTGCCTTCTGGGCCGCCCCCGGGTCTGCGAGACGCATGCCGATGAAGGTCTGGAGAAACAGGAAGGCCCGCTTGCTCTGCGCGTCGCTGGCGTCACCGACGACGGCGCAGCCGCACAAACCCAGCACACCCACGACGAGCAGGGCGCTTTGAGCGCGCACCAGGCAGACGCTGAACGCGTGGAAGCTCACAGCCAACGAACGTGGACAGACCTGGTCGGTAATATCACCCATCGATGCCACCCCATCGCTTGGTCTATTGAGGCAGGCGCCGCGGGAAAAACCGTGAGTAACATCCCGCAGGGATCAACCTCCCCGGAATATTCACCGCGATAGTTATACTACCGGCACCCGTGCTGCCTGCTTCACATACTGTCCAGTATCGCCTTCTTCTTGGCCTTGTACTCGGCCGGCGTGATGTAACCGCCGGCCGCCAGCTTGTCCAGCTGCTGAATCCTCTGCTCGGGTGTCATCGATGATGAGGCTGCCGGTGCGGGAGCCGCCTGTTGTACGGGTTGTGCCGCGCGCGATGAGTTATAAGCCTGGACTTCCTCGGCCGCCGTCCTGCGCCGCATGTTGCTCATGATCCGGCTGGCGGCCACACCGCCGAGGAAGTAACCGGCATCGCTGGCCTGCACCTGCCGCGGGGCGCTGACTGTCAGCGCGGCTGCGGCCAAGATACTGGCGGCAGTGGCTATGGCAATATGTCGTTGCTTTGTCATATCTCTATCTCCTCACAGCGCCGTGCAGGCACCAAAAATAATGAAACCCAGATCTTCACCCGATACCAGCGTGGTCATCCTGCCGCGATTCTGATCGACGGCGATACTCCAACCGTGACCGTTTTCGATGCCCTGCAGGATCAATTGCGATCCGGTTTGTTCCATATTCTTGATCGGCGACACTTCCTTGCGTCCGCTTTCACTCGTGGCACGCACGACTTTCTGCTGAAAGTCGATGGCCATGAACTCGGGCAGCTCGAAGGCTCTGGCATGGCCCTGCAAGCAACCCGGCCCATCGATGCACCCAACCACATCCGTGGCCGCACAAATCAGATTGGAGGAACCATCGTACTGGCCGGCTGAAACGCCAGGCGGGAGCAGGCCAGCGGCCAAACCAAGCCCGGCCGCTATCAGCCAGGATAATTTTTGCTTTAACATCGTATTCTCCTTACTCGTGTTGATAGGTACACCTCACTCCATGGTGATCTTCAATCCTTGCCCAGCAGCGTGATGCCGGCCTCTGTCGCTTAAAGAACTTTGTCAGGATTTTTCAAAACCGCTTGATAACCTGGGTATCCAGGACAACAGCATAATTGCGGTCAAAGGAACCGTTGATACGCCCTGCAAGACCGTTGTCCTGGTCGAGGTTGCCGTCACCGAAGTGTGAATAGTTCAGGGTGTTCTGTATCTGAAGGCCTTTCCACTGCCACTCGACACCCACGCCGACGGTCAGCGCAGCACCGACCGTCCAGCGGTCATTGATCGGGTGCGCATAATAAAACGCCGGAACACTCACCAAGCTGGTGTCGTTATCGGCACTGCCGCCGCTGATGTTCGACTCATCCACCTGGAACTTGGATGCGGTAACCGCCAGTGCCACGTCGACCAGCAACTCCGGTTGCTCCAGTCGGGTAATACCGACCGGACTCCAGAACGCCGTGGTGGCGTTGCTGGCACGCGCCGTCAAACCCGAGAGCGCGGGACCCAGATCGGCCTGTGCTGCAAATGTCGACAGGCCTGCCAGCACGCATCCGACTCGCAGGATGTGTGTATTAATATGCTGGCTCACAATGCACCTTTATGTGCAGCATTTCCCTGCTTGGCCCTGTTTCAGAGGTTTCAACGTTTTACCAAGCCGTCAGTGACTCTGGCATCCAGCGGACCAGGCAGCAGTGATACTCTGTCAAAACGTCCACGTGCCATAGACAGTAACGACAGAAATGCTGACGTTGTCGTATTTACCGCCCACCGTTCCGACGCCAAAGAACTCTTCATCCTTGACCGGCAGGTTCCCCTCGTATAGAAATTCCGCCGCACCGCCCAGGGTCAGGTCTTTACGCATCTGGTAGGTGAACCCGGCGCCATACTTGTACATCGTGCCGAGCGGTAACTCGATCGAGCGGCTCGCCTCGGTGGCCACATTGGTGGTGTAGGAGAAACCGGCGGAATACTGCCATTTCGGCGAGTATTGATACTGCGCACCGATACCGAAGTTCCAGACGTCTCTGAAATCCAGTTGTTCCGTGATATTTCCGCTAAGGTCTCTCACAGCGACGGTGACCCGGCCGATCTTGCGCCCGCAGGCTTTGAGGGCGTGCGTCTGCTGATCGCAGGGATAACTCAGGCTGTAGCGCAGGCCGCCGGTGGGGCGACCGAGCAGTTGCGCCAGCTGCGTCTGCGAGAGCAGCAGGCCGTAGTGTTCGGTGATTTGATTCTCCAACGTTGCCGTAAGGAGGCTGTCTGTGTCTTGCATAGTCCGTGATGTCCTGTTGCATGATGCGGAGACACGAGATTGCACATTGCGTCAAGCGTTTTCTACAGAAAACCAATTCAACAAGGTGCGTGGTTTCTTTTTGACAAAAAGTGTCAAATCTGTCTGTGGAAACTGTGCTCAATTTCCGCCACTTGTCTAAAGAGCAGTGTTTCATCCTCACTACGTGAGAAACGGATGGTTTGCGCTTTTATGTTGGAAAGCCCCGTCCTGGAAGCCGGCTTTCAACGTTTTTTACCGGACAAGCAACAGCTATTATCAAGCGGGATGGTAATACGCCTGAGCGTGACGGTTTTCACGCAGAATGCATCGCAAGGCAATACGCACCACATGGACATTTATGCAGGAGATGAAAGTATGAGCGACGGTCGGGAATGTCTGAATCGCACTGGAGGAACAACAAGGCACAACACAGTGATAAAGATAGCCGAGGTCAGCTACCAGACCGGTCTCAGCCGGGCGACCATTTACCGCGAAATCAAGGCGGGAAACTTCCCCAAGCAACTGCAGATCTCACCACAACGAGTCGGCTGGCTCCAATGTGAAATTGACGCCTGGAAATCCGCATGCCGACGCGGCCCGATCGTTAAAACAGACCGGCAGCAACCAAAGGCACTACAAAAGGCACTAAATAATTACGACCCGTCCCAATTCCCGAAGCTTGTATCAACGTAAGCTTTTGATAAATGGCGGAGAGGGAGGGATTCGAACCCTCGGAACCCGCGAGGGTTCACTTGATTTCGAGTCAAGCCCGTTCGGCCAGCTCCGGCACCTCTCCTGAATCTGATTTTACCTTGAATATCAATGGGAAATAACACATGCTAGACGGCATCCCAAAGCAAGGCGCCATTGTACCCTATGCTTTAACGTGAAGGCTAAACTTTCCCGGCCTCGGCCCGCTTAACTGGTTAATGGTTGATAAATAAAGCTATTCCATAAAGAAGCCATGCGTTTAACCCTCATCATGTTCACCCTGTTCATCGCCGCTTGTGATTTGTTCCCACAATCCCGATTGGACCGCGTCAAGGATGAGGGTGTGCTTAAGGTGCTGACCCGCAACAGCGCCACGACGTATTACCAAGGACCGCATGGACCAGCCGGGCTGGAATACGATCTGGCGGCAGGTTTCGCTGAGTACCTGGGTGTAAAACTGAAACTCGAAACACCGGAAACACTGTCACAGGTTCTTCACATGATCCAGGCCGGTGAAGCCGATATCGCCGCAGCCGGTTTGACCGTCACCGATGAGCGTAGGGCGCTCTTCAACTTTAGCACCAGCTACCAAGGCATAACCCCGCAACTGGTTTACCGGGTCGGTACACGCCCCCCGAAAAACCTGGATGCTCTGCACGGCAGTCTCGAGGTTGTCGCCGACAGCAGTCACGCCGAACGACTGCGATCCCTGCAGGAAAAGCACCCGGAATTATCGTTTCAGAAAACCAGTGAACTGAACAGCGAAGAACTTCTCAGCCTGGTCTGGGAGCAGGTCATCGATTACACGGTGGCCGACTCCAACGAAGTTGCGATAAGCCGTCGTTTCTACCCGGAACTCCGGGTCGCATTCGATATCAGTTCCCCGGAAACACTGGCCTGGGCCTTCCCGCCCGGAGAAGATAGAAGTCTGATCGAAAAGGCCGATGAATTTTTAAACCGGCTGAAAGAAAACGGTCAGCTCGATCGCTTGCTGAAACGTTATTACGCTTATGTCTCCGATTTCGATTACGTGGGGACACGCCGTTACATGAAACACATTGCCCAGCGTTTACCGCGTTACCAGGCCTGGTTCGAGCAGGCCGGAAAGGACACCGGTGTGGACTGGCGGCTGTTGGCGGCCATCGGTTACCAGGAATCACACTGGAACCCGAAAGCTGTTTCGCCAACC
>Ga0316198_10003074_pt1 | contig 10145 bp, 8 predicted proteins | sample OudBieAanoxic_MG_FD_204935 | JGI IMG/M metagenome (GOLD analysis project Ga0316198, IMG submission 204935) | Coastal sediment microbial communities from Oude Bieten Haven, Netherlands - site A anoxic | ecosystem: Environmental > Aquatic > Marine > Coastal > Sediment | place: Netherlands...
GGAAGAAGTCGTCCCGCTCTTTTTCGCGCGCCAGGCCGGGGTGTTCCACCTGATCGTTGCCACCGCCTACCTGCTCGAGTACTTCCGCCACGGCACGGTGACGATGCTGTTGATCACCAAGACCACGGCCTTCGTATTTCTCGGTGCCATGATGCTGTTCGAGCCGGGCGTGTGGATCGTTCCGTTGTCCGCGGTGGGGGACGGTCTGATGGGACTGGTCGTCTGGTTGGTCCACCGGCGACAGGGCTGAGATCATCATGAACGTAGCGATCCTCTTGCTCAACGCCGGTCGGGGGAGCGGGGAGGTGGCCCGGCAGCAAGCCCGCTACCTCGTCGCTCAGGGACACCGCGTGCACTTCATGCATCCGGTATTGAAAACGGGAGTGCCCGGGGCGCTCAACACCCAGATCGACTTGCACTCCACCGTTGTCCCCGTGCACGAGTTCCTTCCATCCGCCGGAGCGACCCAGAAACAGGTGGCGCGCATGTCTCACGACGAGGCGGCACCCTACCTTCCGGACTACGAGCGGGCTCTCGAGAAAGTCATCGCCGACGTGGACATCGTCGTGGGACACCACGCCAACCTCAGCGCGGTGGCCACGGCCCGCGTCGCGCGCCGCGCCGGTAAGCCCTACGTCCTGTTCCTGCACGGAACCGGCATCGAGCCACGCCACGAAGGACTGTACGACGACCGGATCTGGGCCATGATCCAGGACGCCATCGAGGGGGCGAGCGGGATACTCGTCACGACCGACTACGTGCGTGACGAACTCGTGCGGAAGATCGTCGATTTGCCGCTCGATCGCTTTCTGGTGCTGCCCTGCGGCGTGGATCTCGAGGAGTTCGCTCCCGCCGCGGACACTTCGGCTGCCGACAGGTTCGGACTTCCCGAGCCCTTCGTGATCTGTCCGGGAGCGCTGACCACCTCCAAGGGGCCACAGAACGTCGTGGAGGCCTCGCGCGAATACGCCGACCTGGCGCCGACGATCTTCATCGGCGACGGAGACCTGCGTGAGCCGCTCGAGGCCGAACTCGGAGATCGGGGCAGATTCCTCGGCTTCGTGTCGACCGAGGAGAAGGCCGCTCTGATCAATTCGGCGTCGCTGCTGACTGCCGGCCCCGAGAAGAAAGAGCACTTCGGGATCATCTATGCCGAGGCCCTGGCCGCGGGCACGCCGCCGGTGGCCTACGAAGGCGGCGGTGTCTCTTCGATCATCACCGCCGAGACGGGCATTCTCACCGAGCGCGGTCCCCGGGCGCTGGGCCGGGCGATCCGTTCGTTGCTCGAGGATTCGACACGGCGCCGGGCGATGGCCGCAGAAGGCCGCAAGCGTGCCGAGGAGCGGTTCTCCGCGACGGTGCTCGGGCAACGACTCGAGAACTGGCTCGCCGGACTGACGACTGCGGGATGATCTGGTTTCTCTTTTCGATCGTTTTCTGGTCGTTCCTCTTCGTCAGTTCCGTCGTGCTGTTTCCCGTCGCCGTGCTGATCTGGGCCGTGACCGCCCCGTTCGATCTGCGCAAGCGCTTGCTGCACCAGTTCACCTGTTTCTGGGCCTCGCTGTACACGTGGTTCAATCCGGCTTGGCCCGTGACCGTCGAGGGCCGGGAGAAGGCCCGGACCGACCGCCCGACCGTCATGATCGCCAACCACCTCTCGTTGCTCGACATTCTCGTGATGTTTCGCACCTTCTTGCACTTCAAGTGGGTCTCGAAGATCGAGGTCTTTCGCGTGCCGTTCATCGGCTGGAACATGTCCCTGAACGGTTACATCAAGCTGAAGCGGGGAGACAGGGCCAGCGTCGTGCAGATGTTGCAGCGGTGCGAGGAAGTGCTCGCCGCAGGGAACTCGGTGATGATGTTCCCCGAGGGAACGCGGTCGCCCACCGGCAAGATGCGCGACTTCAAGCCCGGCGCGTTCGAGATCGCCATCCGTACACGATCGCCGCTGCAGCCGATCCTGATCCAGGGAACGGCCGACGCGCTACCGAAACGGGGGTTCGTCCTGCGCGGCCGTCACCCGATCCACGTGACCTTTCTCGATCCGATTCCGCCGGAGAGCTTTTCCCACCTGTCGCCCGAGGAACTTGCCTGGCAGGTTCGATCGACGATGGTCAAGGCACTCACCGAGCCCGGTTGAGTCTTCGACCTCACGCGCTCCTACCGGGCCACGGAAAGATCCAGCGCCACGATCCGGGTCTCGTCGCGGAAGAAGAGCGTGCTGCCTATCAATGTCGGCGGCGTCCACGTCGGCCGTTCATTGATCGTGGCCTGCGTGATCACGTTCATGCCGCTTCCGTCCAACTCGACCAGCGCAAGCTCGCCGTCAAAATCGAGAAGCAGGAACTCGGCACCGACGCGGATCAGGTTGGCCGTCGCGAAGCCGCGCTTCTTCCAGGCTTGCTTGCCGTCCGTCAACGAAGTCGCGGTGATGAAGCTGGCACTCTCGCCGACCGAAGCGTAGACCATATCCCCAACGCGCACGGCGTTCGAGTGGTTGACTTTCGTGCCGTCGTTTGCCCACACCCGGAGTTGCGCTTCGTCGGCTGACGGATCGACGAGCACCGCCCCGACCTGGGCCGCCGAGATGAAAACGCGGCCGGAGCCGTCGATGACCGGTGTGGTCAAGATCGTGCCCCACTGGTTCTTGTGGTCGATCGACCAGAGCGTCTTGCCCGTCTCGGGGTCGAAACCGGCGAGACGCCCCTCGACCGGTGTCACGATTTGCCGATCGTCGCCGACGTCGACGATCACGGGCGATCCGTAGCTCCCCTGGAACTCGGTGTTCGACCAGGCCGCCTTCCCGGTAGCCAGATCGAAGGCGTGGAGCCCTCCGGCAACGATCAGCACGTTGTCGCCCAGCGCCAGGGGGCTCGTCGCGTGACCGAAGTACGGAATCTTCGCGTTGAGCTCGGCGCCGAGGTCGTGGGACCACAGCAACTTCCCTTTCTTGGCATCCATGCAGACGACGTGCCCCATGAAGCCCAACGTCACGACCTTGCCGTCGACTACCAGGGGTGTGCCGTTCGGTCCCTTCCCGTACTGCGTGCTCAGGTACTCAGCTTCCGGGATCGGTGCGTCGTAGCGGTACTCCCAGCGTGTCTTGCCGGATCGCGGGTCGAGAGCGACCACGATCTCTTCGTCTCCCTCCCGGTAGGTCGAATAGAGTGATTTTCCGTCGCTGACGATGCCGGCGAACCCGCCGCCCAGTGGGCGTGACCACAACTCCGGTGGACCGTCCTCGCCCCAGTTTCGGGAAAGTGTGCGGGTTTCGACCGTGAAGTCCCGGTTGACACCACCCCATTGAGGCCAGGTGTCACCGGCGTCCGTCGCTCCGAACGTCAGCCAGACGGCAACGAGGCAGATCAATCCTATCTTACGCATTTTGACCACTCCTCTCTCGAGTGTCGGGAGGTCGACACTCAGCTTCTCTCGTCCGGTGATTCTACTGCGTAAACGGATTCAAGCTCGCGCTGTTCGCTTCAACACTTGTTTTTCGGCTTGGACCCACGCCCCTACTGTTTGTATCGGTCCTGGTAGAACTTCTGAATGTTCTCCAGCGCCTCCTTGCTCATTCCGTCTCGGTGCCACTTGTGGCCTTCCTGGACGTAGACGTATTTCTCGAGCAGTTCGTTGGCCACCTCTTCTCCCGCGACCTCTTCGAGTTGCGGGATGAACTTCTCGTAGAAGTGCTTGGCCACCTCGTACAGGCCGTGCCACCAGGTGTAGTCCGGTCCCTGCATCGCGGCGCCGTGGCGGGCCCTTCTGCCTTCGTGGTGCCAAAGCTCCCACCAGGTCCATTCGATGGGGTCGTCGAAGTTGGGTTTGCTGATGATGCCGCGCTCTTTCAGTTCGCCCATGATCGCCTTGGTGGGCTTGGCGAACTTCTCGTTGTACAGGTCCACCACGTCGTCGAACTGCGTGTAGGCTCCGTCGATGAAGTCCTGGCCGTGGCATTGGCGGCACAGCGTCTGCATCTTCTTGCGGCGCTCGGTCCAGGTCAGGACGTCGGTGACCTTCTTGCCGTCCTGTGAGGCGCCGACCTCCGGGAGTTCGGGCGCGTCACCGGTGATGTCCTTCTTCGCGTGGTCCTCGTAGACGACCATGTTCAGCTTGACCGACACCGGCGGTCGAAGCGTCCAGGAGATGCGTTCTCCCACGTCGTGGGTCACACCCTCGCCCCCGCCGGCGCTCATGTGGCACGAGGAGCAGGTCGGGCCGCTGAAGTAGTCCTTGCCCGCGCGCCACACGTCCTTGTCGAGGTTCAGCTTCTCGCGGTTCGCGCGATACAGGATGCCGTGCTTCGACTCTTCCCAGACCTCCATCTGCGGATGATCGGGGCCGAGGTGGCACTTGCCGCAGGCCTCGGGCTGGCGGGCCTGGGCCACGGAGAACTCATGGCGAGCGTGACAGGCCGAGCAGGAACCCCAGGAGCCGTCGGGATTGATCCGTCCCATGCCCGTGTTGGGCCACGTGTCGGCCGTGGGTCGTCCCTCGGGGCCGATGCGCACCTCCGAGCCATGGCACTGGCGGCAGCCGGCATTGACGGCCGGTGGCCCACCCACGACTTCGCCCAGCAGGTTGTCCAGCGAGCCCAGGATCTGTCCCGCCTTCGCGTGGTGCGAGCCCTTCTGCTCCAGGTATTCCTTCTCGTGGCAGCCTGAGCAGTCCAGGGGGGAGACGATGATGGCGATCAGCTTTCCGTGGTGCCGGAAAGCGTCGGCTTCACCCTCCTGGGCGGCGTGACAGTCGAGACACCCGATCTCGGCGTCGAAGTGCTTCGAACTCTTCCACTGCTCGACGATGCCGGGCGTGGTGCTCGCGTGGCAGGACCAGCAGGGATTCTCCTGCGCCGCGGCGGGGACGGCCGCGAAAGCCAGCGCGATGATGACGAAACAGACCTTCCTCATGATGGACTCCTCCTCGACGAGGCAGCGGATCCTCGCTTTCGAGACGATGTCGAATGCTTCCGGTTGTGTGCGGGATAGATTGTTGCGAGATCGTGCAAGGCCCCCCCATGGACACGAGTCTGTGGGGGTCAGGTCTTGAAATGCAACATTCTTCTAAATGTTCGGGGCTTTGCCCCGTGAACATTTAGAAGAATGTTGCATTTCAAGACCTGACCCCAGACAAAAAAAGCCCGGCCCCTGAGGGCCGGGCTTTGCTTTTCTTTGAAGCGGGGGTAGGGGCGATTAGAATCCGCCGCCCATGCCACCCATGCCACCCATTCCGCCCATGCCACCGTCGGGCATGCCGGGCGCCTGCTTGTTCTCCTCGGGGACCTCGCTGATCAACGCCTCGGTGGTCAGCATCAGGCCAGCGATCGAGGCCGCGTTCTGCAGGGCAGAGCGCACGACCTTGGTCGGGTCGATGATACCGGCCTTGACCATGTCGCAGTACTTCTCGTTCTGAGCGTCGAAGCCATGGGTCTCGTCGAGGCCACGAACCTCGTTCACCACGACCGAGCCTTCCATTCCGGCGTTGTTGGCGATCTGGCGGATCGGCTCCTCGAGAGCGCGATGAACGGTGCGGACACCGATCTGCCGGTCCTCGTTCTTCTCGCCCTTGGCGGCCTTGTCCAGCGCCTTCTGCGCGCGCAGCAAGGCCACGCCGCCACCGGCCACGATGCCTTCCTCGACGGCGGCCTTGGTCGCGTGCATCGCGTCCTCGACGCGGGCCTTCTTCTCCTTCATCTCGGACTCGGTCGCGGCACCGACCTTGATCACGGCCACGCCGCCGACCAGCTTGGCCAGCCGCTCTTGCAGTTTCTCGCGGTCGTAGTCCGAACTGGTCTCCTCGACCTGGTTGCGGATCTGGGTCACGCGGCCGGAGATGTCCTTGGCCTTGCCCGCACCCTCGACGATCGTCGTGTTGTCCTTGTCGACGACGATCTTCTTCGCGCGGCCGAGGTCGGTCAGCTTGATGTTCTCGAGCTTGATGCCGAGGTCCTCGGTGATGCAGGTGCCACCGGTGAGGATGGCGATGTCCTGCAGCATGGCCTTGCGGCGGTCACCGAATCCGGGAGCCTTGACGGCGGCGACGTGCAGCGTGCCGCGCAGCTTGTTGACGACCAGCGTGGCAAGGGCCTCGCCCTCGATGTCCTCGGCGATGATCATCAGCGGCTTGCCGGTCTTGGCGATCTGCTCGAGGATCGGCAGCAGGTCCTTCATCGAGGAGATCTTCTTCTCGTGGATCAGGATGTGGGCGTCTTCGAGCGAAACTTCCATCCGCTCGGGGTCGGTGACGAAGTAGGGCGAGAGGTAGCCGCGGTCGAACTGCATGCCCTCGACGACTTCCAGAGAGGTCTCGAGACCCTTGGCCTCTTCGACGGTGATCACGCCGTCCTTGCCGACCTTGTCCATCGCCTCGGCGATGATCTTGCCGATCATCTGGTCGTTGTTGGACGAGATGCTGCCGACCTGCGCGATCGCCTTGCCGGCGATCGGCCGCGACATCTTCTTGATCGCTTCAACGGCGACCCCGACGGCGCCGTCGATGCCGCGTTTGATGTCCATCGGGTTGCCGCCGGCGGTGACCGCCTTCACGCCTTCGCGGAAGATGGCCTGGGCCAGCACGGTCGCCGTCGTCGTACCGTCGCCGGCGACGTCGGACGTCTTGCTGGCGACCTCGCGCACGAGCTGTGCGCCCATGTTCTCGGTGGGATTCTCGAGCTCGATCTCTTTGGCCACGGAGACGCCGTCCTTGGTGGACAGCGGCGAGCCGAACTTCTTCTCGAGGACGACGTTGCGTCCCTTGGGGCCGAGCGTGATCTTGACCGCGTCGGCCAACCGGTTCACGCCGCGGAGCATCGCATGACGGGCGTCATCGGAGTAGGTAATAGTTTTTGCAGCCATGGTTTGAATTCCTCCTGAATCGTTAAGTCCAAATGCGGGAAGTGCCCGTGTTACTGGATGACTCCGAGAACCTCGTCCTCGCGCAGGATGACGTGCTCCTTGTCCTCAATCTTGATCTCGGTGCCGGCGTACTTGCCGAACAGGATCCGGTCACCGACCTTGACCTGTAGCGGGATCGTGGCGCCGTCCTTCTCGACCCGGCCGGTGCCGACCGCGACGACTTTGCCTTCCATCGGCTTTTCCTTGGCGCTATCCGGGATGATGATCCCGCCGGCCTTGACCTCTTTCTCTTCGATCCGCTTGACGATCAATCGGTCGTACAGAGGCTTCACTTTCATCTTGATCTCTCCTTGTTAATGTTGGAGTTAAGTGCCTTGCTGTTAGTGATTTAGGTCTACTGTTCTAGCACTCGTGGTGCCGGAGTGCCAGTACTATAGGATCGCCCCTCGGCACTGTCAAGGTCGCGTCCGCGCGATTTTTCGAGGTTTCTTCGAGGGGTGCCGAAATCCCTTCCGCCCCCCCGTGGAATTGATCGCCTTCGGGTTCCATGTTTACGGAAGTCGAAGGAGAAACCACCACGATGGGAGAAGCGAACGAGACCGGACGGATCCAGCGAATGGACCCGGAAGCCCTGGAGAGCCGACTGCGCGATGCCGCACGGAGGTTGATGCCCGACCGCGTGATGGACGAACTGGAGGTGCGTCACCTGGCGCGAGTGATCTCCGAGTGCTCGCTGCTGCTGGCGGACGTCTATTCGGACCGGCGCCTGGCCCACATCATGCAGCCCGACCCGGAACTGATCACGGGCCTGATCGACGAACTGGCCCGTCAGCATGCGTCGGACGGTTCCGACCTGCTACAACGCTTTCGCCGCCTTCCCGACGACGTCAAGGTCGTCGGAGACAAGGCGCTGTTCGATCTCGGCCTGCAGGGCAAGCTCGAGGTCAAGGGCTACGATCTGGCGGACCTCGGGGCCAGGGCCTACCGGGCGGCCGGGGAGGCTCTCGAGTCGCTGGCCGAGGACCGGCAACTCCGGGAGTTCTTCGAGAAGAACCGGCTGATGATGTTGCCGCTCGAAGAAGAGGTCGTGTTTCTGCGCCAGTGTTCGGACCAGTTCCGGCACTATGCCGAAATCCTGAAGAACGCCGGTGAGCTTCATCGCCGCGGCGGGCAGTCGCTGACAGACCTCGCGCAAATCGTTCCGCCGATGGCATCGGTGACCGAAGCGCTGGACACCCCGGAGACCGCCGTTCCGCCGATCGTCCTCACCGACATGAACGACAACGGCGACGACGGCAACCCCTACCTCGCCGCGCTGCGAGGCGAGATGGCGGACGACGAGCGGTTGACCCGCGAGCAGGTTCTCTCGTCATACGAGCGGATGTTGCTGTTCTCCTCGCTGGACCTCGGCAAGCTGCGAGAGGCGCTCGACGCCACCGTGATCGACCAGGCCCAGGCGGTCGCCTCGCTGTGCGACGAGTTCAGCCTGTACGCGGCGGGTACTCGCGACCCTCGCAAGCCACCGGCCTACTTCCTGGTCGGTCCGACCGGCGTGGGAAAGAACCACCTCGTGGAAAGCCTGTGCAGGCTCCTGGAAGGCGTGTGGAAGATCGGCATCCCGGTGCTGACGATCGAGGGGCCCAACTACACCTATCCTTCGGACATCAACGAGCTGCGCGGCGCGACGCGAGGTTTCATTCGCTCGGACGAGGAAGGTCTGTTGACCACCTTCCATCAGGACTCCACCGTCGCGCCGATCGCGGTGATCCTGATCGACGAGGTGGAAAAGGCCCACCCGCAACTGCTGACCTTCTTTCTCTCCATCCTCGACCGCGGTACGACGACCGACAACCGCGGCACGGTGCTGAACTTCGCCAACTGCATGCTGTTCTTCACTTCGAACCTGGGCTACAGCGATGCGCAGCAACGCTCGGCCCCGATCGGTTATCTGGACGAGGTCGAACGGCAGGGCAAGACCGACCGCGACATCCGTCGCGACCTGCGCCGCGCGCTGAAGCCGGAGTTCGTCAACCGTGTCAGGCTGGTCGATTTCAATCGACTGACCGGCACCAGTGCCGAACGGATCCTGAACCTCGAGCTGGAACGCATCGCCCGCCGTTATCGTGAGATTCACGACCTGAACATCGTGCTCGACGCCTCGGCCCGCACCGAGTTGATCCGCCGGGGTTTCTCCGAGACCTTCGGCGCGCGCCGCCTTGCGGCGACGCTGGAATCGGTGTGTAACGTCGAGCTGGCCAAGAAGGTGAGACGTGACGACCGGGGTACCCCGAGGGACCGCGGGTCGCTCGTGACGTGGCTGCGCGAGTTGCGTGCGGGCAAACGGGCCTTCTCGGCTGCCGAGGTTCGCAGCCGAGTCTTGAAGAAAACGCGAGCCCGCCTGGGCTACGACACCGTTCAGATCGCGTTCGATGGCGAACGTTTCGTCTACGAAGGGTCGGGCGAGGGGAGCGACTGATGGCACGCCGGGCCCGTGCTCGCCCGCCGTCGTTGCTGGAGTCGATCCAGCGACTTCTCGAGCGCACCTACCGCATGCAGTCGGGTATCGAGGACCCCGGACGTTTCGTGATCGGTGACCGAGGATATGCCTTGTTGTACGCCGGGCAAGAGACGACGGAGACCGTCACGCCGGCCGGCGTGGCCGACGGCGCCGGAGCGCGCATGCTGGTTCGCGAGTCTTCCGATTGCCTTCGCGCCTGCATCTACTATCCCGACCACCTGATCGAGCACCTCGAACGCTTCCCGCCCCAGTGGGGTGTGGGGGAGGAAAACGTCGATGCCTTCGCGGCGCTGGTCGAGGAACTGGACCACCTGCTGCTGTTGGCGGAGCGGACGCGTAACGGGCGGCCGGTGACCCTGTTCGAGCTGGAACTGCACGCCAACGTCAGCAAGCACCTGGTGCTGACGCGTTTTCTCGCCGGCGATCGCGGGAGCCTTCCGGAGGGCCAGCGCCTCTGGCTGCGCCATCAGCTGTTCGAGAAAGACACTTTTTGCCACGGGAACCCGGAAGTCCGACAGCGTTACCGCGATGCAACCCAGTGGGCCGTTCGCCTGCTCGACCGGCTGGCCGGTTTGCCCGTGCCCACGCGTATCGACACACTACGCCGATTCCACGAAGAAGCTGTCCAGGGCAAGCTGGAGTTGATTCGTGAACTGGAAGACTGACTAGTCTACGTCTTCGGTCTGCTCTGCAGCCTCGGCGCGCAGGTCGTTGCGGGTCGGGGGGACGCGGCCCGGATTGCCCTCGTCGCTGTGCCTGGCCAGCTCGGCCGC
>Ga0316198_10003075_pt1 | contig 10144 bp, 9 predicted proteins | sample OudBieAanoxic_MG_FD_204935 | JGI IMG/M metagenome (GOLD analysis project Ga0316198, IMG submission 204935) | Coastal sediment microbial communities from Oude Bieten Haven, Netherlands - site A anoxic | ecosystem: Environmental > Aquatic > Marine > Coastal > Sediment | place: Netherlands...
TCTCCCGGCAATTGCTCCTGCATTGCTCTACCTTCGCCCATCCCTGGGCTCGTGCGGCCGACGGTCCCGAAAGCGTGTGTCGGCTGGCTTACGCACTCATTAGTATTGAGTGAGTTGAACGGGTGACAGGCTGATGCGGAACCGTCGGCAGCAGGGATGCTGCCGTCGAGCCTACATGGACGTATTTACGGCATGTTCTGCATCAGCCTGTCACCCGTTCAACTCACGGTCCCGCATGCAGGCTGGACAGTTTAAAATTCTACTGTGATATTGTGTGTTTTAACTAAAATATAAAGCAGTTAGGAAGTTAACATAATTATTTACTTAGTTAACAACTTCAATCATCTCCACCACCAACTGCAATCCCAGCAATCCACGGTATTCATTGCTGTCCAGGCGATAGGCCAGGCGAACGCGCTGACCTTTTTCCAGTTGATGCTCGGCCGCCTGATTGAATGCGATGGCGTCCAGCGCCTGCCTGCCGCCATCCGGCCGGACCGATAACTTCAGGTGATGCTCGCCGACCACCCGCTGGCTGACAACGGTAAAACACCCATCGAACAGGGGTTCCGGGAAACCCTGCCCCCAGGGCCCGGCCGAACGCAACAGCTCGGCCAGCTCCAGGCTGAAATCCGCGCTATCCAGGGCGCCATCGGATTCCAGCACACCGGTCAAGGCTTCCTCATCCAGGCGGTGTTTGAGTTCCTCCCGGAAAGCCGCCTCAAATAACGGCAACTGGGATTCCGCCAGTGATAGACCGGCAGCCATGGCATGCCCGCCGAACTTTTGCAGCACTTGCGGATGACGCGCGGCAATGGCGTCGAGCGTATCGCGGATATGCAGGCCCGGTATCGAGCGTGCCGAGCCCTTGATTTCACCGGGCGCCGATGGTGCAAAGGCGATGACCGGACGGTGAAATTTCTCCTTTATCCTCGATGCCAGAATACCGATCACACCCTGATGCCAGTCCGCGCTGTAAAGACAGAGCCCCATGGGCAACTGCTCGGTGTCGAAATGCAGCTGCTGAACGTGTTCCAGCGCCTGCGTCTTCATGTCCGCTTCGATTTCCCGGCGTTCGCGGTTAAGTGCATCGAGCTGTTCGGCGAGTTGTCGGGCCCTGGCACGGTCTGTCGACAGCAGGCATTCGATACCCAGCGACATGTCATCCAGACGACCTGCCGCATTCAGGCGCGGCCCCACGGCAAAACCGAAATCGGCCGCCACCAGACGCGAGGCCTTGCGCCCGGCGACCTCCAGCAGCGCCTGGATGCCCGGTCTGCAGCGCCCTGCCCGTATGCGTTGCAGGCCCTGCTGTACCAGTACCCGGTTGTTGTGATCCAGGGGTACGAGATCGGCGACTGTGCCCAGCGCCACCAGGTCCAGATAGTCTGCCAGATTCGGTTCCTTGCGTTCGCCATGCTCAAACCAGCCGCTGTCCCTGAGCCGTCCGCGCAGCGCCATCAACAGATAGAAAGCCACACCCACGCCGGCCAGATTTTTACTCGGGAAGCTATCGCCTGGCTGATTGGGGTTAACAATGGCATCGGCCTGCGGCAGCTCACGGCCCGGTAAATGATGATCGGTAACAAGGACCCGGATACCCCGCTGCCGGGCGGCAGTGACACCGCTGAGGCTGGAAATGCCGTTATCCACGGTAACGATAAGATCAGGCCTTCTGGCGCTGGCAACCTCGACGATTTCCGGTGTCAGTCCGTAGCCGAATTCAAACCGGTTGGGCACCAGGTAGTCGACACTGGCCGCGCCCAGCTCCCGCAGGGCCGCGACCATTAATGCGCTGCTGGTGGCGCCATCCGCATCAAAATCCCCCACTACCAGAATCCGCTCTTGCTTCTGCAATGCGACCACCAGCAGTTCGATGGCCTGCGACACGCCCTTCATGACAGCCGGTGAATGCAACCGGGACAGGCTGTTATCCAGATCCTCTTTTCCGCTTATGTTGCGCGCCGCGTAGACACGCCTCAGTACCGGGTGAATATCATCGGGCAGGCGACCGGCAGATTCGGTGACGGGTCTTTCAAGCAGTATTTTCACAAGCGAGAATATCCTGATACGAACGCGAGCGTTTCCACAAGTGCCAGGCCTGGTGAAACACCATGCGATAGCGATAACCGTTGAGCGGAAGCAGTTCGAGTGATTGCAGCCGGCCTGTGAGCAGGGCTTTCAATAACGGCTCGAACCACTGCTGTTCATGACGTTCGACAGCTTCGTTCCAGCGCGGAAAATCCTGGTAAGCCGCGGCGGCACTGCAGCCATCCAGTAGCAGCAGTGCCCGTTCACTCTTTTCGAGATGCTGTAACAGTGCCTGTGCGTGCTGCGGTTCAGGTTCACAGGGCGTTGCATCGTGAAGACACAGGCCACGAACCAACACGTCGTTGGCAAACACCTTTGAATAGCGGCATGCAGAGCGCTCGGCCAACACCCCGCCGCCCCAGATCCACAGGCTGTTCACCAGCGGCAACCCGCGGGCGGCACGTTGCTGGTTGACCGGATGTGAAGTCATCAGCATCTGAATCTCGTTGCAGCGGGCCAACCACTGGCTGGCATCCTGACCTTGTGGCAATAACCCACCGACCGATTTGCCACGCACCAGCGAAAGCGGCGGTGTGGCCAGCTGTTGGCTGTTTCCGCCGCACAGGTACCAGCGCAGGGGGTGGCCCGCATTGAGCTGCCAGCCATCCTGACTGAGCCAATGCCCAATGCTGTCAGACAGCGCCTGACTCTCTTCCTGGCGCAAAGAAAATGTCGCGGCATCGAACAGAATCAGGCCGCCGCTATCCACCTGCAGATGCACGGGGTCAGCGCGCAGGCAATACTGTTCCGGCATGCGGCCGGTGTCCGCCAGATAACTGTAGGGAGCCACGGGCAGTGCAGGCTGCCGCGCGCGCTGTCCGAACAGTGACAGTGCGGCTGCTTCCAGGCTGCGGGCGGCAAATGCCCGCCGTCGACTGCGACTCAGAAATCGTGACAACGCGGGTGCTTTTGTGAAGGCATCGGGCGCATACCCGGTGAATCCCTCTGCCAATCCGGGCGCAAGTACACTGACCGAAACGGTCACGACACAATCAGCTCAGATTCCCCAGTATGGCTTCACGAACCGGTTCCAGTTCTGCGTCGATGGTCATCATCGGCTCGCTACATTGCCTGATGGCGGTATCCGGATCCTTCAGTCCATGCCCGGTCAGCGTACAGACTATGGAACTACCCTCTGGAATCCTGCCGCTGCTGATATCGCGCAGCGCACCCGCCAGTGAAGTCGCCGACGCCGGCTCGCAAAAAATACCCTCTTTGCCGGTGAGCAGTTTTTGCGCGGCAAGGATTTCTTCATCGCTGCACTCGTCGAACCAGCCGCCTGACTCCTGATTGACTTTCCAGGCATAGTCCCAGGATTGCGGATGCCCGATGCGGATGGCCGTGGCCACCGTCTCCGGGTTATCCACCATAGCGCCGCGCAGGAACGGTGCCGCCCCCGCCGCCTGGTAACCGATCATCTTCGGCCGGTTACCGACAACGGCACCGCCGGCATACATGCAATGTCCCTTGCAGAAAGCACAGGCCTCGGTCACATGGTCCCCGGACGCCGAGGAATATTCGCAATATCCGATCCAGTGCGCGGTGATATTGCCGGCGTTACCCACCGGCAGGCAGTGGTAATCCGGTGCCCGCCCGAGTTCCTCGATGATTTCGAAGGCGGCTGTTTTCTGTCCCTGCAAACGGTAAGGATTAATGGAATTGACGATGGTGACCGGCGCATGGTCGGCGACCTCCTTGACCAGCTTCATGCCGGCATCGAAGTTACCGCGGATCTGCAGCACAACGGCCCCGTGTATCATGGCCTGGGCAAGCTTGCCCAGCGCGATCTTGCCCTCCGGAATCAGTACGAAAGCGGTAATACCGGCACGCGCGGCATAAGCGGCCGCCGAGGCAGAGGTATTACCGGTTGACGCACAGATGACCGCTCGGCTGCCTTCCTCCACCGCCTTGGTGACCGCCATGGTCATACCACGGTCCTTGAATGAACCGGTTGGATTGAGGCCCTCGTATTTGACGTAAATATCCACCTCTTTGCCGGTTTCACGCGGGATATTGTTCAGCCGGATCAACGGGGTATTCCCCTCACCCAGGCTGATAACCCGGGTATCGTCATGCACCGGAAGGCGGTCCCGGTATTTATTGATCAAGCCGCTGTAACGGGGTCGGAATGGCATTTATACGTCCTTTCAGTTCAGTTACTGCTCAAATGTTCCATGCGAATACGGGTGACCTTGCCCTGCACTGAATCCAGCGCTTCAATCTGCAGAATGGCTTCATTCATCTGCTGTTCACGCACCTCGCGTGTCAGCAGAATAACCGGCACCTGGGTCTGTCCCTCGGGGGGCTCTTTCTGAATCAGCGCCTCGATACTGATACTGCCATCGCCCAGGATGCGTGTAATGTCGGCCATCACACCCGGGCGATCCAGCGCGCATAAGCGCAGGTAGTACGCGGTTTTCACTTCGTCCATCGGCAGTATGGGCAGATCAGACAAGGCGTCGGGCTGGAATGCCAGGTGGGGCACACGGTTTTCCGGATCGACCGTCAAGGTACGCGCGACATCCACCAGGTCCGCAACCACAGCAGAGGCGGTCGGTTCGGCACCCGCACCCGCCCCATAGTACAGCGTGGGTCCCACGGCATCCGCTTTCACCAGAACCGCGTTCATGACACCATCGACATTGGCAATCAGGCGACGGTCCGGAATCAGGGTCGGGTGGACGCGCAGCTCCACCCCGTGTTCGGTACGCCGTGTCATACCCAGGTGTTTGATCCTGTAACCCAGCTGTTCCGCATAGGCGACATCGTCCCGGGTAATGTGGCCGATACCTTCGGTATAGACCTTATCGAACTGCAGGGGGATACCGAACGCGATAGACGCCAGTATCGCCAGCTTATGCGCGGCATCGATGCCCTCGACGTCAAAAGTCGGATCGGCTTCCGCATATCCCAGTTTCTGCGCCTCGCTCAGTACATCGGCGAAATCGCGCCCCTTGTCACGCATCTCGGTCAGAATGAAATTTCCGGTACCGTTAATGATGCCGGCGATCCATTCTATCCGGTTGGCGGTGAGTCCTTCACGAACCGCCTTGATGATGGGAATGCCACCGGCAACGGCCGCCTCGAAAGCCACCATCACGCCCTGTTCCTGCGCGGCGGCAAAGATCTCGTTACCGTGCGTCGCAATCAGTGCCTTGTTGGCTGTCACCACGTGCTTGCCACCGGCAATGGCCTTCAACACCAGTTCCCGCGCCGGCTCATAACCTCCGATAAGCTCGACAATGATGTCGATTTCCGCATCGTCAACCACGGCAAAGGCGTTGTCGCTGACCGTAATCGCCTCGATGCCGGGCAGACCTGCCGGGTCATAGTCGCGTGCCGCCGCCATGGTGATTTCGATACCCCGGCCGGCGCGCCGGGCAATTTCCTGCGCGTTTCGCCTCAGCACATTGAAGGTACCGCCACCGACGGTACCCAGCCCCAGTAATCCTACTTTTACAGGTTTCAAGAAACCCCCTCGCCTGCTGTTGTGAGTTGTTTTTCGTCGTTTCGAAACATATCCCGGATACCGCGCACGGCCTGACGGGTTCGATGTTCATTTTCAATCAGGCCAAAGCGCACAAAACCATCGCCGTATTCACCAAAACCGATGCCTGGAGAAACGGCCACCTTGGCCTGTTGCAGCATTTTCTTGGTGAACTCCAGCGAACCCAGCTCGCGGTACTGTTGCGGAATCGGCGCCCAGACAAACATGGTTGCCCTGGGCTTTTCCACTGCCCAGCCAATACTGTTCAAACCGTCACACAACACATCGCGACGACTGCGATAGATCCTGACGATATCCTGAACACAGTCCTGCGGGCCTTCCAGCGCCGTGATCGCAGCGACCTGAATGGGTGTAAACATGCCGTAGTCCAGGTAAGACTTCATGCGTGTCAGGGCCGCCACCAGCGTCGTGTTACCGCACATGAAGCCGACGCGCCAACCGGGCATATTGTAACTCTTCGACAGCGAATAAAATTCGACGGCAATGGTTTCCGCGCCCGGCACCTGCAGGATGGACGGCGCCTTATAACCGTCGTACACAAGATCCGCATAGGCCAGATCGTGTATCACCCAAATATTATGCTCGCGTGCAATTTCCACCACGCGTTCAAAAAACTCCAACTCGACACACTGCGTGGTCGGGTTTCCGGGAAAATTGAGTATCAGCATCTTGGGCGTGGGCCAGGAATCCTTGATGGCTTTCTCCAGTTCCTCGAAGAAGGCATCCTCTCCGCCTATCACCGGTACATGGCGGATATCGGCACCAGCGATCGCGAAACCATAAGGGTGTATCGGGTAAGCCGGGTTTGGAACCAGCACGGCATCACCCGGACCAACCGTCGCCAGTGCCAGATGCGCCAGCCCTTCCTTGGAGCCGATGGTTACGATCGCCTGCGTTTCCGGATCGAGATCCACATCATAGCGACGTTTGTACCAGTCGCAGATAGCCTTGCGCAGACGCGGAATACCCTTGGACAGGGAATAACGATGGGTGTCGCTGCGCTGCGCCGCCTCGGTCAGTTTATCGACGATATGCTGCGGCGTGGGGCGGTCGGGATTTCCCATGCCAAAGTCGATGATATCCTCACCACGCGCCCGAGCGGCGGCCTTCAACTCGTTGACTATGTTGAATACATAGGGTGGCAGGCGTTTGATTCTGGGAAATTCGTCCACGAACGGTTCTTATCTGCGATTGTTGAAGTCCGACAAGCCTGAAGGGTACTGAAAATATTGGTATGCAACAAGCTGACCTGGGCCCTGCGCCCAGACAATCGTGGCGGCCCGCCGCCTGGCGACGTACACTTAAGCCCATGCATTTTGCCAGAGAAGAGTTCAGCGGTGACCTCTTTGTCCGTGCCTGCGACAAGGGACAGATTACGGTGGGTCAGCAAAACTACCGACGCAGTCTGATACTGACAGCAGAACGGGTGATCCCCGACTGGCGCCCGCAACGGTACGAGGAACTGACACAGCAGGACTTTGCCGTGGTGCTGTCGCTGCAAACGGAAATCATTTTACTGGGCACCGGATCCAGACTCCGCTTTCCTCCGGCACAACTGAGCGCCGCTATCCTCGCAACCGGGACCGGTTTTGAGGTGATGGATACAGCAGCAGCCTGTCGCACCTATAACATCCTGCTGTCTGAAAAGCGCAAGGTGATTGCCGCCTTACTGCTCGAACCAGAGCCTGCCTAGCCCGGCACGTCGACCAGCAAGCCGTTACTTAATAAACAACACTAATAATATATTTTATAGCACTGTTATATATAGTTTTTTAACTATACCGCGTGGATTACCCAAACAGCGCATCAGAGGAAAAACCCTCGTTTTCGAGTATTTCGCGCAGCCGTTTCAGTGCATCCATCTGAATCTGGCGGACCCGTTCGCGGGTAACCCCTATCTCATTCCCCACTTCTTCCAGCGTGGAGATCTTGTAGCCGTGCAGGCCGAAACGCCGTTCCACCACTTCACGCTGTTTGTCCGATAACTGCGCCACCCAGATTTCCAGATTGGCCAGAACATCTGCATCCTGTAACTGATCGGAGGGATCCGGATTGCTTTCATCCGGTATCGCATCAATCAGCGTCTTGTCAGAATCCTTGCCTATGGGTACGTCAACCGAAGTCACGCGCTCATTGAGCTTGAGCATGCGCTTGACGTCATGCAGCGGTTTATCCAGCAGGGCAGCTATTTCTTCTGCATTGGGTTCATGGTCCAGCGACTGCGCCAGGCGCCGCGCTGCCTGTAGATAGCCGTTCAACTCCTTGACGACGTGTATCGGCAGCCTGATGGTGCGTGTCTGATTCATAATCGCACGCTCTATGGTTTGACGGATCCACCAGGTCGCATAGGTGGAAAACCGGAATCCTCTTTCCGGATCGAATTTTTCCACTGCTCGAATCAGACCCAGGTTACCCTCTTCAATCAGATCGAGTAATGCCAGGCCACGGTGGATGTAACGCCGTGCAATTTTTACCACCAGACGCAGGTTGCTGACTATCATACGTCGGCGACCGGCTTCATCGCCCTTCTGCGCAAGTCGCGCGTAATACACTTCCTCTTCGGCGGTTAACAGTGGCGAAAACCCGATTTCATTGAGATACATTCGGGTGGCATCAAAATGCGCTTCGGTGTCGGGTGGGTGTCGGTGTGATACTGTATCGGCAGCGGAGGCGCTCAGCGCCTTACCGGCATTAACATCGCTCCACGGTGGTTCCTGGTTCTCGATTTGTTGTTTTCTGGCCATGCATAGCCCCCATGCTCGTTGTTGCACCAGCATCCTGTAGGACAACTGGTGTTCCTCACGCTCAAGCGGCTACCGTTTGGGTAAGTAACGAAGTGGATCCACCGGACGGCCCTTCTTACGTAATTCAAAATGCAACTGGGGCCGGTCGGTACCACTGCTTCCCATCTGGGCTATCACTGCTCCCTTCTCCACCCATTGCCCTTCCCGGGCAATCAACTTTCGGTTATGCGCATAAGCACTGAGAAAGTCTTTGTTATGTTTGATAATGATAAGCCTACCATAGCCACTAAGTCCACTCCCGGAATAGACAACCTTGCCGGCCGCCGCCGCACGCACCGATTGGCCGGTTTTTCCAGCGATACTGACACCTTTTTTTCCCGTACTTTTAGGATCATAGCCGCGTATCACCCTGCCGCTGGCCGGCCACGACCATGTCAGTGCCTTAACGGAGGACTGCGCCGGGGTGCGCCGGCTGCGTAGGGTCTGCGTGCTGGAAGCCACGCGCGGGGATGACGGTTTGTTTACGACTTTGGTGGCCTGGCGCGGTTTGGGCTGACTTGTTGTGCGGGGTGTTTTCTTCGGCTTTGAGGCTTTGGGCTGGGTTTTACCGACACTGCTCGTCTTGCTGACGGTGCTTTTCGGCGGAGGTGTCAGACGAAGTTGCTGCCCCGTGTAGATGTGGTACGGGGCACGCAGGCGGTTCCAGGAAGCCAGTTCATCGACCGTATACCCATACAAAAACGCCACCGAGAACAGGGTATCCCCCTGCCGTACCCGATGGGTTTCAGGGTTTCTGAGGGGCCGTGCACTACGGTCGCCCACCGGCGCATTGACCGGCTGCGAAGTACAGGCTACTGCAAAGCAAAGTAGAATAAGCCACGCCCTGCGTAGCACGGGTTTATCCGCGAAGAGCCAGATAGGCAATCACCCCCAGACCGACCAACGCCCAACCAATACGCTCGACATAAAGGCGAATACGATCCTCCATTGCCCTGCCACCCCAGGACAGCAAGCCGGCAACCAGGAAGAAACGCGCTCCGCGCCCTACCGCTGAAGCCAGAACAAATGGCAGGAAAGACATCGCCAGCGCACCCGCCGAAATAGTGAAAACCTTATAAGGTATAGGGGAAAATCCGGCAATCAACACGGTCCAGAACCCCCAATCGTGAAACCAGCTGGACGCTTTGCCATAAGCAGCCGCCCAGCGCCCGCCGGGTTCGATGAGGGGTGCGACCCAGTCCAGGGCAAAGTAACCGATCGCGTAACCGGCTATTCCGCCCAGGATCGATGTCAGTGTGGTGAGAGTCGCGAACCACATAGCGCGATCCGGTTTGGCCAGACTCATCGGCATTAACATGACATCGGGCGGTATCGGGAAAAACGACGATTCAGCGAAACTCAATGCCCCCAGGTAACGAGGCGCATGGCGATGGCGCGACCAGCGCAGTGCGGCATCATACATGCGAGTAAAAATCACTAGACCCCCCCTCCGATCAGCGGCACAAAAACCACAGGCTCCAGATCAACGCGTTCGTAGACCGACGGTGTGCGGGTCACTGAAACAAGAATCTGCCGCACCCTGTCGCCCAGAGGCATGACCAGGCGCCCGCCGATGGCCAGTTGTTCCAGCAAGGGCTTGGGAATATCCGCCCCCCCTGCAGTGACGATAACGGCATCAAAAGGCCCGAACTGTGGCCAACCCCAGCTACCGTCACTGTGTTGCACCCGTACATTGCGGTAACCGAGACGTCGAAATCGCTGGCGCGCCTGGCTGGCCAGAGACTCGATCCGCTCCGTGGTG
>Ga0316198_10003076_pt1 | contig 10143 bp, 6 predicted proteins | sample OudBieAanoxic_MG_FD_204935 | JGI IMG/M metagenome (GOLD analysis project Ga0316198, IMG submission 204935) | Coastal sediment microbial communities from Oude Bieten Haven, Netherlands - site A anoxic | ecosystem: Environmental > Aquatic > Marine > Coastal > Sediment | place: Netherlands...
AGCATCGAGGCCCGCCTCCGCGAGTCCGAGATCGAACGCGCCGCCAAGATCGCCGAAGGCTGAGGGAGAGTCGACGATCTACAGGGCGTCGGAGACGGCTTGGACGACGGCTCGACGGTGGTCCAGGACACCTTCGTAGAGGTCGGTGCGGTGCGAGCGCCACCAGCCTTTCCATGCCCGCCAGATGAGGCGTCCGCGCTCAACCAGCGCAAACAGGGCGTACACGTACAGCGGCATCACGAGCAGGACCGCTGCCACGCCCTCGATTCCGGACCAGGTCCAGCCGGACCAGCCAGCGATCCCCCACGTGATCAAGAACAGGAAGATGGCTGAGGCCGGCTTCACCGTGGCGGCCATGGCCGGATCCATCTTGACCCGTCCGATCAGCCACAGGAGCACGAACGGGATGATGTTGATCAGGAGACCTGCGAGGGCGAACGGCAGCAAGAGAATGCCGACGATGAGGTTCCAGATGATGCGCCAGAAGAAGGAACGCCGACTCTGGTGAGAGGTCACCATCTGCTGGTCGTTCAGACCGACGGCGTCGAGATCAGCGGTGTAGGTGTCCACGGCTGCCGCGATGCCGTCCTTGGTCACCTCCGGTCGCTGTGAGAGAAGATTGGCGAGCACCGACTCTTCGCCGTAGTCCACGTCGGCTGGAGCACCGGGAATCGAACGAAGCGCGATTGACGCCGCAGATGTCAATGCGCGTTCCTCCTCCCAATCTGCGTAGTCGGGTGCCGATCGACGGAGGCGCTCTTCGATATCTGCCGTCAACGCCCGGACGGCATCCCGGTTTGAGGCGTCCTGCGCCGTGCCTGGCTCGGCGTAGGTACCGATCTCGTCGTCGAGATCGAGCGGTGCGCCGACGTTGACCCACACCTTCGACCGGAACGCAGCCTTGTCGTCGTAGTGGATTCCCGACGGGATGATCTCGATCCCCTCAACGCCGGAAGCTCGCGCGCCCATGGCGATCCGAGCAGCGCCGGTCTTCACGCGGGCGATCGACGGGTCATCGACGGTGATGCCCTCAGGAAAGATCATCACGAGATCGCCTTCGCCGAGTGCGGTGTAGGTCGAATGGAACATCTGGTCGTTGCCGGCCGGACCCTTGTCCTCCGGCTTGTGCGTTGGGATGGCACGGAAGAACTCCATCAGCTGCTTGGCGACCGGATACCTCCAGATCACGTCACGAGCGATGAATCGGGGCACCCGATCGAGGGCGTACGCCTGAATGAGGGCATCCGAGAAGCCACCGAAGTGGTTGGATACGGCAAGTTGCGGACCGCTTGAGGTCTCCCCCGCGATCTGGCGTACCTCGACGCTGCGGTAGATCAGACGGATGGCAAGCCCCGCGGCGTTCTTGATGAACCGCTCACGCCTGGAGAGGTGCGTCGTCGATCGTTCCGCCGTCACCCATCCTCCTCGTCGCTGCCGAGCCATGGTACCCAGGGGACTTCATGGTGATCGACTACGCGAAGCACCACATGCAGGACGGCGGCCGACACGATCGTGACGACGGCGATCACGGCGGCGATGTCAAGTGGAGGGATCACCAGATCGAAGAACGTTCGCCCGAACGGCACGGCGAGGACAATGGCAAACGCGGCGACCATGGCACCGACCAGCGCTGCGCGAGTCGGGGTGAGGGGGATGACGAGTTCGGTCAGCACCCACATGCCGACGAGAACCATCGTGATCGTGGTGGCACTCCTCGCGACGATGAGATCGCCGTCGATCGCCCGCGCTGCGCTGTAGACGCCATACGCCGCGGTGGCAGCGACGACCCCTGACGGCACCGCGAACCTCATGATCCTGCCGAAGGCGCCCGATCTCACAGGTTCCTCCGTGGCCTCGAACGACAGGAAGAACGCCGGGATGCCGATCGTGAGCGATCCGATCAGCGTCAGGTGTCGCGGGAGCAGCGGAAAGGCCCATCCGGCGAAACCGATGGCGACCGCCAGAATTGCAGCGTAAACGGTCTTCGTCACGAACAGGGACGCCACCCGCTCCATGTTGGCGATCACACGGCGCCCCTCGGCAACCACGTAGGGCAGAGACGAGAAGCGATTGTCAAGCAGGACGATCTGGGCAACGGCCCGGGTCGCCGGCGCTCCAGAGCCCATCGCAATCCCAATGTCCGCGCCCTTCAGCGCCAGCACGTCATTGACACCGTCCCCGGTCATCGCCACCGTGTGCCCGGCGGTCTGCATGGCTGCGACCATGTGGCGCTTCTGGTCCGGGACGACCCGGCCGAACACAGACCCCTCGGCAATGGCCTCGTCGAACTCCTGGGTACCGGCCTCCGGCAGTGTGCGGGCGTCGACGGCATGGTCCGCGCCGGGAACTCCGACCGCACCGGCGATGGAACCGACGGTCAACGCCGCGTCACCCGAGATGACCTTGGGCGCGACGTTCTGGTCGATGAAGTAGGCGACTGTGTCGGCTGCATCCGATCGTATCTCCTCAGCGAACGTCAGGTAGCCAATTGGTTCAAGACGATCCGGGAGATCCCCATCGTGGTCGGGAAGCGGAGCATCGGTTGCAGCGACGAGCAGGACCCGCTGGCCCCTGGCGGCAATCGGGCGGAGGCGGTCGAGCAGGGCGGGGTCGGAGCCTCCCACGACGATTTCAGGGGCTCCGAGCACCCATGAACAGCCGTCCGTGAACCGCACGGCCGAGAACTTCCGCTCGGAGGAGAACGGGACGAAGCGCTCGACAGCCCATCCGGGGTCGTCCGGATAGGCCTGCGCAACCCCCTGCATCGTCGGATTCGGGTGGGGATCGGCAGCGGCGATTGCAGCAACCGCTCCCGCGAGACCGCCGGGGGCGCGATCGGTGAGGGAGACCGTCTCGCGATGGCGGACGATTCCTGTGGTGAGCGTGCCGGTCTTGTCGACGCACACGACATCCACGCGGGCAAGGGTCTCAACGGCCGGCAACTCTTGCACAAGAGCGTTCCGCCTGCCGAGGCGGATGACCGCTACCGCCGACGCCATCGATACGAGAAGGACGAGTCCCTGCGGCACCATGCCGACCACACCCGCCACCGTCGACACCATGGCCTCGCCGAGCGATCGGTCGGTCTGCATCTGACTCCACAGCAACAGACCACCGATCGGGATCAGCAGCCATGTGACAACACGCAAGATCTGGTCGATCCCCTGCTGAAGCGCACTCTTGGTGAGAGCGAACTTCTTCGCCTCGGCCGCGAGGTGCTGCGCGTAGGCGTCCTCGCCCACAGCGGTGGACCGGATCGTCACCGATCCGGCCACGATGAACGAGCCGGACAGGATCGGATCCCCGGGGCTCTTGTGGAGCGGGTCGGCTTCTCCGGTGACGAGCGACTCATCGACCTGAACGCTGCCGGACACGAGGACGGTGCCATCGGCAGGAACCTGGTCTCCCGACGACAGTTCGATGACGTCGTCCAGGACCACGTCATCGGTCGGAATCTCAGTCGTTGCGCCGTCGCGAACGACAGTGACATTCGGTGCGACAAGCACGCTCAGTCGATCGAGCGTCCGCTTCGCTCTGAGTTCTTGGACGATCCCGACGACCGCGTTGGCCACCATCACAAATCCGAAGAGCGCATCCGGAAGATGCCCGAAGATCAGCACAATCACGAGCATCACCGACATGATCGCGTTGAACCGGGTCAGGAGATTCGATCGCAGGATGTCTGTGACCGACCGTGACCCACGGGTCTCGACGGTGTTGACCTTGCCCGCGGCGACGCGCTCAGCGACCTCGGCCGTCGTGAGCCCGCGTTCGCCGGAGTCGATCGTCACTGCCCGGATCCCCCGATCTGCACTACCCGCCGTAGTGATCGTCGTAGTCGGCCATCGCCTCGGCAACCACCCGCACGGCATGGTCGTGGCCGTAGATCTCAGGGATCTGGACCTGGTCTTCTTCGCCCGGCATCGTCTTGTAGGTGAGGAAGTAGTGCTCGAGCCGGTCGATGAGGGGGCTAGGGACGTCGGCGATGTCGCGCGCTCCCCCGAGGACGGCGTCATCGACGAGGACAGCGATGATCTTGTCGTCTGCCTCACCGCGGTCGATCATCCGCAGACCTCCGACCACCCGTGCGTTGAGCATGATCTCGGACCGATCAATGGCTCGCTCGGAGATGACGCAGATATCGAGCGGATCGCGGTCGGCTTCGGTGACCTCCGGTGAGAGTGCGGCGACCCGCTCGGCGCAGAACGTCCTCGGAATGAGGCCGTAGAGCGTCGGCGGTGAGCTACTCCCCCGCTGCGGCCGGTCAACCTTCAGATAGCCCGTCCGTTTCTCCACCTCATACTTGACGAAGTCGAACGGTGAGATCTCGATGAACGCGGTCACGATCTCCGGCGCGTCCGGTCCCGGATCCAATCCATGCCACGGATGCGGGCGCCAGCGGAAGAACGGTTCGGGGAATGCCATGCAACCTCCTGCCCGCGATCGTAGCCGGGGGCGAAGGGCTGGCGGCATTCGGGCCGGGCGTCCCCGCCGCGGCCGTCCCATCCAGAGCCTGCATCAGTCCGTGAGACCCGATGCAGCGGAGTCGAACACGACCCGGGCGTAGGCAAGAACCCGCTCGGGACCGTCGGACGCACCGGCGACGTCGGCGTAGGCCAACGTGGAGCCTTCCCAACCGTCGGTGTGCCACCCAGCGCCGTAAGGCAGTTCGACGGCAAGCAGGCTGTCGGCATCGAACGGCCACGGGTTCGAGTAGAAGTAGGCGTCGCCGGCCGGATAGAGGCCGAGGTTGATCTGCGCAGGGATCTCGGATGACTCGGCCAAGTCGCTGGTCGCGACCATGCGGGTCCCGAACCACTCGAAGGCCAGATCGAATCCGTGTGGCCACAACTGGATCGGGCCGGTGTTGCCACCGATTCGACTCCGATGGATCGCCAGTACGCCCTCCGCCGTCACGAGGACCTGGAACAGACCGAGCGCATCACCCGCGTCGTACGGCCGGTCCTCGTCGTTCTCGAACTTCGACCGGTCGTAGTCGCCGGACAGGCCGAATTCGGCGGCCGCTGCGATCAGGGCGTCGCCCATCTCGGTCGCCGTGAGCCCCGCGTTCATCGGGAACGCACGCGTTGCCCCCGCCGACGTCTCGAACACGACCGTGTTGGTCCTCGGGTCCATGCGAACCAGTGCCGCTCCCCCATCAGGAAGCGCCATCGCGTCGGTCACCAGGCCATCCGGACGAACATGGAGCGAGATGTGCCACCACAACGGGTGCGGAAGCGCATGAGCACGGGGAAGGGCGGCAACGGCGTGGGCATAGGCGTGGAGGGTCGCTCGTGTCGCTTCGCCGTCGGTGGGGAGTGCTGGGAGTACCTGTGACATCGTCGGGTCCAATCTTGTTGCTCGCTTCGGTTCAATGCCGCCGTGCTGCGATGCATTCCCCTTCCGGCGGCCAAGGTACGCTGCTGGACATGGAACCGCTCCACCTGTCCGAGCCCGTTGTACATCCATCAGCGTACGTGGCGCCGACGGCCCGTGTGCATGGATCGGTCGAGATCAGGGCGTTGGCCGTGGTCATGTTTGGTGCGGTGCTCCGGGCCGAACTCGACCAGATTGTGATTGGCGAGGAGACGAACCTTCAGGACAACGTCGTCGTGCACGCCGATCTGGGAATCCCGACGACCATCGGCAGACGCGTGACCGTCGGCCACGCGGCAGTGGTCCACGGCGCAATCATCGGCGATCACTGCCTCGTCGGGATCGGCGCGCTGGCCCTCAACGGCTCAACGCTTGGGGAGGGCGCCTGGTTGGCTGCGGGCTCGGTCCTGCCGGAAGGCAAGGAGATCCCGCCGTGGACGCTGGCGGTGGGGACTCCGGCGAAGCCGATGCGGGAACTGCGGCCAGATGAGATCGAGCGGCAGGACCATGGGGTGGATGTGTACCTACGCTTCGGACAGGCCTACAAGGAACTGTGAGCAGCACGCCACCGGCTGCCGGCTACCAGCACCAACTGCCAGCCCGGGCGCTGGACGGCGGCTATGGGGCGACGGCTCTGGCAATGGCCTCCACGATGCGTTTCTCGCTCACTTTGCCCTTGGTGCCGATGGTTTGGGCGAACGCGCTCACCCGAAGCTCCTGGAGCATCCACGCCACATCGATCAACTCCGTCGAGTTCGGGACCGCATCCGAGAGTTCGTCACGTTCGGCCTCCAGATCCCGGATACGTTCCATGAGTTCGCGATCCCGCTCCACCCGGTCCGGGAGCGCCTCGAGGCGCCGCGAGATGGCTCGTAGGTAGCGGAGGAGATCAGGGAGGCGGTCGATGCCAACCGCAGCGATGAACCCGGGATAGATCAGGCGGTCGAGTTGTTCCTCGACGTCGGCTGTGGCGTCGTGATACTGCTCGACCGACCCGTCGTCCAACGTCCTTCGGATCTCGCGGAGTTCTTCGAGGATCTCGAGGGCGTCGGAGGCCACGGCGATCAGCTGATCCGGTGATGATGCGCCGATCTGAGTAGCCAGACGCTCGAACGCTGGAGCATCCCACACCGGGCCTCCAGCAGCGACGAGCAGATCATCCACCGCGCAGGAGAGGCAGTCGTCCGCCCAGTCGTCGAACGAACCGTAGGGGCCTGCGGCAACCGCCCGCTTCCCGTCCTCGGTGACGAGGGGTCGGAGGCTCCTTCCCGGAGACGGCAGACCGAGCACGATCAGTCGCCGCGTGCCGTCCCACATGGCCTGCGCCTGTTCGCTCGCAGTGGCAAACAGACGGACGGCGACCGAGGCACCTTCGTCGGCGAGCGCCGGATAGGCCGTCACCGGGCGGCCCGGCGCTTCGACCTCGACCGTGTGCGGTAGGACGCCAATGTTCCATGCCGTAAGACCGGTTCGTTCGACGTCGTGACCGGAGGTCGCCATCGCTGCCTTCGCTTCTGCGTGGAGCCGATCTCCGAGCACCGAGAGATCCGATCCCTCGGCCAGGACGGATCCATCGTCCGCGATTACACGAAACGACGGTCGTAGGTGGGAGGGGATCCGCTCCAGATCGAACGCGTCGAGCGGAATGGCGACGCCCGCCCGCTTGGTCAACGCTCGCCGAAGGAAGGGCATCAGCGATTCAACCGTAGGTTCGTGGGATGCGAGGACCGATCGGGCTGTTTCGGGGATCGGCGCCAGCTGCTTCCGAATGGCCTTCGGCAGCGATCTCATCATGGCAATGACGAGTTCTTCCCTCAACCCCGGAACCGACCACTCGAAGATCACCGGGTCAACGCGTGCGAGCCCACCGATCGGGACGTCCACGATAAGACCGTCGGTCGCGGTGCCGGGTTCGAACTCGTACGTGAGCGGCATCGAGATACCGCCGTACTGCCACACCTCGGGGAACGCCTCCTCGCCCGGTGTGTCCACCTCGGGTTCGAGGAGATCTTCGACGGTGAGATCGAGATGATGCGGGTCAGTCGGCCGCACATCCTTCCACCATCGATCGAAGTGCCTCACGGAGACGATGTCTTCGGGGATGCGCCGGTCGAAGAAGTCGATCACCACCTCGTCATCGACGAGCAGATCGGTACGGCGATACCGTGCCTCAAGATCGAGCACCTCGTCAATGACCGCTGCGTTGTGTTCGACGAACCGGTGGTATGTCTCCCATTCCCCCGCCACCAGGGCGTGGCGGATGAACAGTTCGCGGGCGGCTTCCTGGTCGATCCTGCCGTAGAGCACAGGGCGGGCGGTCTGCAGCGGGAGGCCGTACAACGACACCGTTTCGTTCGCCGTCGCCGACCCACGCTTGGCATCCCACTCCGGGTCGGAATACGACCGTGTCACCAGGTGGCTCGCAGCAGCCTCGATCCACTCCGGTTGAATGGCCGCGACCCCGCGCGCCCACAACCGGGTCGTCTCGACCAGTTCCGCGGCCATCACCCATTCGGGGGTCCGCTTGAAGAGGGTCGATCCCGGGTTGATGCTGAAGCGGCTGCTCCTGGTACCACGGTATTCGAACGATCCGGGGTCCTTCTTCCCGATGTTCGACAGGAGGCCGGTGAGCAGCGTTCGGTGAACGACTTCTCGCTCCGCGGGCCGGCGGTTCGGTATGAAGCCGAGGTCCTTCGTGACGTCGCGGAGTTGGGCGTGGAGATCCTGCCATTCCCTGATTCGGCGGTAGTTCAGGTACTCGTTCTTGCACAGCCGGCGGAATTGACTCGACGAGCGGGCCCTGCGTTCTTCGCTGAGGTACTCCCACAGGTGGAGCCAGCTGTAGAAGTCGGAGTCTTCGTCTCGGAATCTGGCGTGAGCCTGATCTGCCTGGGTCTGTTTCTCTGCCGGCCGTTCCCGCGGGTCCTGGATGGCGAGTGCTGCTGCGATGATGAGCACCTCTCGGAGACTTGCCGTGCGGCTCGCTTCGAGGATCATCCGGGCGAGCCGGAGGTCGATCGGCAGGTCGGCGAGTTGCCGCCCGAGCTTTGTCAGCCGCTGCCGTCCCGTCTCGTTGCCTTCTCCGATGGCCCCCAATTCGACGAGCCTCGCGATGCCGTCTCGAATCGATCGAGAGTCCGGCGGATCGAGGAACGGAAACGTCTCGATCGCACCGAGATCCCGCGCCGTCATCTGCAGGATCACCGATGCCAGGTTGGTGCGCTGAATCTCCGGCTCGGTGAACTCCGGGCGTGCGTCGAAGTCGTCCTCGGCGTAGAGGCGGATGCAGATGCCGGGACCGAGGCGGCCGCATCGCCCTGCGCGCTGGTTGGCCGATGCCTGGGAGATCGCCTCGATCGGAAGGCGCTGGACCTTCGTTCGACGGCTGTAGCGCGAGATCCGGGCCGTTCCGGCATCCACGACGTAGCGGATCCCGGGAACCGTGAGCGACGTCTCGGCGACGTTCGTGGCGAGGACGATCCGTCGGCCGGTGTGGGAACGGAACACCCGATGCTGTTCGGCTGCCGACAGGCGAGCGTACAGGGGCAGTACCTCGGTGTGCGGCAGATCAAGATCATTGAGGGCATCGGCGGCGTCTCGGATCTCCCGTTCACCGGAACAGAAGGCGAGGATGTCTCCGTTTCCCTCGCCGCACAACTCTCTGACCGCGTCGCAGATGCCTTGCGTCTGATCCCGCGGCTCCGGCTGATCGGGATCGTCGAGCGGTCGGTATCGAATCTCGACCGGATAGGTCCGTCCGGACACCTCGATGACGGGCGCATCGTCGAAGTGTTCGGCGAACCGCTCGGTGTCGATCGTTGCGGAGGTGATGATGACCTTGAGGTCCGGCCGCTTCGGGAGGAGATTCCTCAGGTAGCCGAGGAGGAAGTCGATGTTGAGGCTCCGCTCATGGGCCTCATCGATGATGACCGTGTCGTACCGTTCGAGACGTCGATCCCGATGGATCTCGGCGAGCAGCAGGCCGTCGGTCATCACCTTCACCAGCGTCGAGTCTCCGGTCTGGTCGGAGAACCGGACGGCGTAGCCAACCGCCTTGCCAACCGTTGTACCGATCTCCTCGGCGATCCGATCAGCGATCGACCGGGCCGCGATCCGGCGCGGTTGCGTGTGGCCAATCGTTCCGGCGACACCCCGACCGAGTTCGAGACAGAACTTCGGGATCTGCGTGCTCTTCCCAGACCCGGTCTCACCGGCAACGATGACGACTTGATGGTGGCGGATTGCTTCGAGAATCTCGTCTCGCCAGGCGGTGATCGGGAGCTCTTCCGGATAGGCGATCCGCTTCGGGACGGCCACCGTGCGTGCAGCGATCCGCTTCTCAGCTGCGTCGATGACTTCCGTGACCTTGGCGACGTTCTGGGCCCGCCGCTTCGGATCCTCGGCGCGTTCGGCCCCCGTCAGACGCCGATGCAGGCGCCGACGCTCGGCCCGAGGCAGACGATCAATCCGCTGTCGAAGGTTGTCACGCGGCTGGCTCACAATCCGGAAGAGTACGGCGGTTGGGAGTCGCGAGTCGCCAGTCGCCAGTCGAACTACGCGGTTGGCCTCATCTTCTTGTGCTGGCTCCCAGAGCCCTCTCCGCTGCGCTCCGGCGTGGCGGCCGGTGCTCGCGCCGCTCCCACTGCGTGGGAGAGGCGAAGACTCGTGCCGTCGCACTGTTCAATTGCTCGGCTGCTTCGTTACGTGACATTCGTGCGTGGCCGGGCAGGTGGGGCGTGGATTCTTGGGTGTAGCAGGCGTCGGCGT
>Ga0316198_10003077_pt1 | contig 10142 bp, 5 predicted proteins | sample OudBieAanoxic_MG_FD_204935 | JGI IMG/M metagenome (GOLD analysis project Ga0316198, IMG submission 204935) | Coastal sediment microbial communities from Oude Bieten Haven, Netherlands - site A anoxic | ecosystem: Environmental > Aquatic > Marine > Coastal > Sediment | place: Netherlands...
GAGGTTATTTTCTTGTAGCGCGCAGGTTAATTATTGTGTAATGTTTGTACCGAACATGACAGCGTTGTCATTCCATTAGGGAATGGTTATGGAAATTAAAAAAATAAAATAAAGTTATGGAAGGGAAATGAGATGCGACCATCTAATTTTAAGAAAACTGTACTAGCTACAAATATCGCCCTACTGCTTGGTACTGCAATGTCTATGTCTGTTGTTGCTGCTGAAGCAGAAACTTCAGGCTCTACGGCAGATGAGAATATCGAGAAGATCGAAGTGCGTGGTATCCGCGCTTCACGTAAAGCCGACATCAATAATAAACGGTTTGCTAACGCTGTTGTTGATACCATCACCGCTGAAGATATTGGTAAATTTCCAGATAAGAACGTTGCAGAATCTCTATCTCGTATCACTGGTGTCGGTGTGAGCCGTGAATTCGGTGAAGGTGAGAAGATCACTATTCGTGGCTCAGGCCCAACGAAAAACCGTACCTTGCTTAACGGCCAGAATGTCGCTACAGCAGATTGGTTTATTCTAGATAACCCTTCCCGTGGTTTTAACTTTACTCTGTTGCCCTCTTCATTAGTGAAAACTCTAGAAGTTTATAAATCATCTACTGCGGATATGGATGAAGGTTCTATCGGTGGTTCGGTCGTTATGCGTACCCGTAAGCCATTAGAGTTGGATGCAAATTCAATTAATTTGAACTTGCAAGGACAGTATTCAGATACGTCAGGTGAAACAGACCCTCAAATCGATGCTCTTTACTCATGGAAAAATGAGTCTGAGACTTTCGGGGTGCTAGTTTCTGCGACTAAGCAAGATAGAACTGTTCAGCGAGAGGGTCTTGAAGTGTTAGGTTGGACGCCAGCTGATGAAAATGGCATGAGCGCGCCCAAAGACATCGGGAACCCGATATTTAAGCAAGACAGAGAGCGTCAAACACTGTTTGCCAGTCTTCAGTATGCGCCAACAGATTCACTCGATTTTACTTTAAATGTTCTTGATTCGCAGATGGATGCGAACAACATCAATAGTAACTTACTTATTCGTCCGCAAAACAATCTGGATTCACTGACAAATACAGCTGCAAATGGTTCTAATATTTATAAAGGCACTGTAGCGAGCGGTGGTTCATACGAGTGGGATTTCATTAACAGGGAATCAAGCACTGAAACGTCTTCAATAGATTTAGAAATCAACTACGCGGCAGATTCATTTAGCGTCCATGCACAGTTAGGTAAGACTGAAGCTGAAGGTGGAACCTACAATGAAACATCTTGGAGTTTTGTTCCTAATGTCGATCCAGCCGACTCTGGATATTCTTTTGACCTTTCAGGTAAGCCATCGGTAAATATTGGTGTCGATCCTACTGATGGTTCTCAGTGGAGTCAAAATTGGACTTGGGGTGGTAATAAACCTACTACCGATGAAGAGACATATGGCCAGATTGATTTCGAGATCCCAGTTGAGTTTGGTGCGTTTAGCTCTATTGAGACAGGCTTAAAGTATCGAGATCATGATAGAACACAGGGGCGTCAAGCATATAGTTGGCACTGGCAAAAAGCCGATGGTTCAACACCTTATATGTGGGATATCTTCGAGCAATGCCCGACCTTAGATACTTGTGGTCAAACAAATGGTACACAGTCTGTTGCAGGTAATGTTGTCAATGGCAATGTAGTCGACCAGCTAGAGGGAGACCGTGACGCATTCATGAACCTTGGTTTCGGTGAAGGAGCTGAATATGCGGTTCATAACAATTTAGCGGAGATTTGGGAGCTAAATGAGAAAATACTCGGTGGTTATATTAAGGGGAATTTCGATGGTGAAGGTTTCCGCGGTAACTTAGGTGTTCGAATTGTTCAAACGAAGCAGACCGCTTCCAGCTATAACTTTAGTGGCGACTCCTGGGGATTAGAAACCGTCGGTAGTGGAGAATGGGAGACATATTTAACCCCTGCTTATAAAGAGTGGGTAACAGAAAAACGTGATTATACTGAAGTTCTGCCAAGCTTTAACATTGCGTTCGATGTTTCCGATGAGCAAATTGTCCGATTTGCAGCAGCGCGTGTGATGGCCCGTCCTAATTATTCTGATTTGGCACCAATTGTGTCAATTGGTGACCTAAATGGGGAGTTCCCGGTAGGTACTGCTGGTAATCCAAACTTAGACCCAGAAATTGCGGATCAGTTTGATATTTCTTGGGAGTGGTATTTCGGTGATGCATCTATATTATCGGCAACATACTTCTTTAAAGACATTAAAAGTTATCGTACTACCGGAACTTATGTAGACCAGTTTTATCATGAGCAAGAAGATGAAATGGTTGATGTGACAATCAGTCGTCCGGAAAATGGTCTTGGCGGCACTACCGATGGTATCGAACTTGGCTATCAACAGGCATTTGGTGATTTCGGCATCGCCGCCAACTATACCTATACCAATGCTGAGAGTGATCAAGACCGCGTTGATGGGCAGTTAGGTTCGGGCTTAGTTGAAGGTGTTTCTGAGCATATGGCTAATACTCAGGTGTTCTATGAGAACGACACATTTGGTGCTCGCTTCATGTATAACTACAGGACAGATTGGTACAAGGGGGTTAGCTGGACTGGCGCTGAACTATATAATGATGATTATGGCCAGCTCGATTTTAGCTCTACTTACAACATAACCGAAAATTTCAAGCTAACATTTGAAGCGGTTAACTTAACAGATGAACAAGTTGTGGAATATGATCAGACGGAATCTAGACTTATGTCTGTATACCAAAATGGTCGTCGTTATGTTCTCGGTTTAAATATGAATTTTTAAACTATTTGTTATAAGTTGTTTTTCCTTTCTAAAAACCAGTCTTCTGACTGGTTTTTTTATGGAAACAAAAACTAATTCTCTCCTTTAAACAGCTGACTAGCTGACAATATTAAGAGTTTTAGCTTGGTCAGGAAAAAGTTTTTAATAAATGTGGGCTAAATGTAGATATTCTGTGTCTGTTTGTGTACATTAACAAATGACAGCGTTGTCATTCACTTGTGTGATAACGTGTCTGTAAGGTCTGCATGAGAAGGAAGAGGTCTCCTGATTCATGTTTTGGCAGATGCATTAGGCTTAATTGACTATACATCTGTGTTTGTACTTTTAGTCTCTCCCCAGAAACTAGTATTAGCCAGGTGTTACATTCAGATTGAGAGTGTGCACCTGGCTTTTTTTCTAAGCAATGGTTATAGGGGAGCTGATTGACCTTGCTTTCCTACTGAATATTACTAGTGAGAATAAATAAAAACCGAACACTATTATCCTGACTCATATTTGACTATGGGACGAATAAAAGAGACTGCGATAATGAAAGGCGGGGGCTCCAGATAGTAAGCGACTTGCTTCGTTTACCGAGAGCGTGTTCTTTCAAGGGGAAAGGTTGCGGGCTTAAGTTAGCTCATTCTGCTATGGAGAATGAGGGAATATTGACATTAAGAGGTAGATGATGAAGTTTAAACTTATCGTGGTAGCAATTACTTTAGTTCTGACAACTGCAGCATGTAGCCAGAAGGTAACTCAGCCCACAGATACCGAGACGCTGATTAATAACAGTATGACTCAGGTTGCGCTCAATCAACTCGGTGATGCTCTAGATATTAAGTACCGTTTAATCACGAATTTCCCCGATGGCTGTCCCACTTCCGGCGTGGACGGACGTTGTTTTAGCGCCCAAATCTCACTCACTTCCCCCATCGATATTGAGAGTAAAGACTGGGCTATATACTTTAGCCAAATGAGACCCGTTAAGTCCGTCAACAGTGACGAATTTACCATTACCCGAGTTAAGGGTGACCTTCATAAAATTGAGCCGACAGATGCTTTTAAAGGGCTGAGTAAAGGGATCACTAAAACCATCGATTTTCGTGGAGAGCTTTGGCAGCTATCAGAAACAGATGCGATGCCAAATTACTACCTTGTATCGGGTGAGCTAACGCCGGTAGTGATTAAAAGTACTCAAGTCACTACCGATACAGAGACCGGCATGGAGCTCAGGCCATATAACCTGGCGTTTACCGATGCAGATACACAATATAAGCGAAGCGACACAGATAAGGTGAAATGGGCGACTCCTGAGGTATTATTTCTGGATAACCAAGGGGTAAAATCGCAGCCCGAATCGGCCGTGAACTCGATTATTCCTACGCCGTTGAGCGTTGAGGTTACATCGACTGATAGACCAGTTTCACTCGCTCAAGGGATACAGTTAAACCTAAATTCAGTCGATGCCGACGTAATTAAAGCTGCACTGGGGCGATTAGCGCGTATCGGTGTAAAACAGACTAAAAACGGTGTAGAGGTTAACTTCGAAAAAATAGCCGCTGAGCAGTTAAGCGGAAGTTACCGGTTAAATATCGAAAAAGATAACATCAAGATCTCTGCCAGCGATGATGCCGGTTTTTCTTATGCGCTTGCGTCACTGACCAGTCTTATCGATACAGACAAGCTCTCTGTTAATACCATGAACATTATCGATGAGCCCAGATATGACTTTCGTGGTATGCATATCGATGTATCCAGAAACTTCCATAGCAAACAGTTGATCTTAGACATGTTAGATCAGATGGCGGCATATAAGCTTAATAAGCTGCACTTGCATATGGCTGATGATGAAGGTTGGCGATTAGAGATAGATGGCCTGCCTGAGTTGACCGATATCGGCGGTAAACGTTGTCATGATCTGACCGAAATGAGCTGTCTCTTGCCTCAACTCGGCAGTGGTCCCTCTGCTGACAGTGCAGTCAATGGTTACTACTCTAAGTCAGATTATATCGAGATCTTAAAGTATGCCTCAGCCAGACAAATTCAGGTTATTCCATCTATGGATATGCCTGGACATTCACGTGCTGCCATTAAGTCTATGGAGGCACGCTATAACAAGTATATGGCGCAGGGAAAGGAGCAGGCCGCGAAGGAGTATCTGTTGGTCGACTTCGATGACAAGACGGTTTACTCATCGATTCAATATTATGACGACAACACCCTAAACGTGTGTATGGAGTCGACGTTCCATTTTGTCTCTAAGGTTATCGATGAGATAGCTAAATTGCACCTGCAAGCGGGTCAGCCACTCTCTATTTATCATATCGGTGCCGATGAAACGGCCGGTGCCTGGCTGGAGTCTCCCGTCTGTAAGGCATTTCTTGCAGGCAATAATCAGGGCGTAAAATCCAGTGATGAGTTTGGCGCATATTTTGTTGAGCGTGTTTCAAATATCCTGAGTAAGAAAGGCATTGAACCCGCTGGCTGGAGTGACGGAATGAGTCATACCCGCCATGAAAATATGCCGGCACAGTCTCAGAGCAACGTTTGGGATGTGCTCTCCCATGGTGGCTACAAGCGGGCGCATCAGCAGGTTAACCTGGGCTGGGATGCCATTTTAGGTATGCCAGAGATGCTTTATTTCGATTTTCCATACGAAGCGGATCCGAAAGAGCATGGTTATTACTGGGCCAGCCGAAATACCAATGAACGAAAGCTGTATGGTTTTATGCCTGATAATCTTCCCGCGAACGCCGAGCAATGGACTGATATTCAAGGGCTGCCTTTCGAAGCCGATGATACTGAGCAATTAGATGAAAATGGTCAGCGTGTCAGTGGACCAATCAAAGAAGGCATGGGCTTTGGTGGTATACAGGGACAGATCTGGAGTGAGACCTTAAGAAGTGATGCCGTCGTCGAGTATATGACCTTCCCGAGGTTACTTATTTTAGCCGAGAAGGCGTGGCATAAGGCCGATTGGGAAGTGCCATATCAATATGAAGGGGCGGTTTATAATCAAAATACCGGTTTCTTCACCCAAGAGATGCGTGCCAGCCAATTGGCTCAATGGTCAGTGATCGCAAACACACTCGGCCATAAAGAGTTGTCAAAACTAGATAGTGCTGGCATCGAGTATCGTATTCCTACCGTTGGCGCTCATATTCATGAGGGTAAGCTTTTCACTAACCTAATCTATCCAGGGCTCGATATAGAATATCGACTCGCTGGTGGGCAATGGCAAGCCTATCACTCTCCTGTAGCCGTAGAGGGACAAGTAGAAGTGAGGGCCGTTGGCGCTGATGGGAAACGAAGAGGCCGCTCCTTAGTTGTAAAGTAAAATTAGTCGTCAGGCATAGATATTCAAGTAACAAGGTGTTAACAGGCGAGGCTTCAGTAAAACAAGAATCGTAGCCAGGCTGAACCCTCTACTTGTAAGGTGTTCTGAGGAAGACGCGAGACAAATTCAATTAGGATGAAAAAGTAAATGACAACGCTGTCATTTGTGTTGTAACATGAAGTTAACTTAATCGGTGGCAGAACACGATAAGCACTTTTAACGTTCTGGATGAAAACTGTGAATGAGGTCTGTATGAGTGTGAACCAGACGAAGGGGAACCCCTTGTTTATTGGTATTGATGGTGGCGGCAGTAAATGCCGGGCAACGATCTACTCTGGTGAAGATATTGTAATTGGTACCGGTGTCGCGGGGCGCGCAAATCCACTTCACGGCTTATCTCAAACATTTGAGTCGATTCAGGCATCTACTGAGCTCGCATTGAGAGATGCAGGAATGAACTCGAGTGACAGTAAAACATTAGTCGCAGGTCTTGGTCTTGCGGGTGTTAATGTTCCCAGACTTTATAATGATATTGTTAACTGGCAACATCCGTTTGCCCAGATGTATGTGACGACCGATCTGCACACCGCGTGTATCGGCGCACACAAAGGTGGCGATGGCGCGGTTATCATTACCGGTACCGGCTCATGTGGCTACGCCAATGTTAACGGTAACGAGTTATGCCTTGGCGGACACGGTTTTGCCTTGGGTGATAAAGGAAGTGGCGCCTGGTTGGGTTTACAAGCTGCTGAGCGGGTCTTACTTTATCTCGATGGTTTCGCTGAAGAGACTGCATTGACCGAGCGGGTTTTGAGTCATTTTAACACTAAAGATGCGATGGGAATTGTTGAACAGCTGGCAGGGCAGTCATCCGGCACCTACGCAAAGCTTGCTCGTATCGTTCTTGAGTGTGCTCATGCAGATGATGAGGTCGCTCTTAGCATAGTCAAAGAGGGCGCGGCTTATATCAGTGAACTGGCGCGCAAGTTATTTGAAATTGAACCTCCTCGTTTTTCCATGATCGGTGGTCTTGCAGAGCCCTTGGCTCCATGGCTGGGTAAAGATGTGATTGCTAAGCTCTCACCCACACTGGCGCAACCGGAATTCGGGGCCGCCTATTATGCCCGTCAGCAGTTTCAGGAAATGATTAAAGTAGACTCAGGATCTAAATGAGATGAAGCAGACTTTTATTGCACAGCAAGTATTCGATGGCGAGACTTTTCATAGTGAATGTCCAGTTACTATTGAAGATGGGCACATACTGGCATTTGATACCGTTTCCGGTGCAAAGGAAGTTAAATTAGATGGGATGCTTGCTCCCGGGTTTATCGATGTTCAGGTTAATGGTGGTGGCGGGGCATTATTAAATGCTGATACCTCGGTCGAGTGTATCGAGACGATAGGATCTGCACACGCGAAATTTGGTACCACTGGCTTTCTGCCTACGCTTATTACCGATGATATTGATGTGATGCGTAGAGCCGCTGATGCCGTTGCAGCTTCAATAACCAGAGGTAGCGCCGGTGTGTTAGGCGTTCACTTTGAAGGGCCACACCTCTCTATCCCTAAAAAAGGGGTGCACCCTCAATCTCATATACGGCGCATATCAGACGCGGAACTGGAAGTCTTTTGCCGGGATGATCTGGGCATAAAGCTTGTGACCTTGGCGCCTGAGAATGTTTCCGTTGAGGTGATTAAGGCGCTCGTCGATGCCGATGTAAAGGTTTGCCTTGGTCATTCAAATGCCGATTATGAAACGGTTGTTGCTGCCCTTGAAGCTGGAGCAACAGGCTTTACTCACCTGTTTAATGCCATGTCACCATTTGGCTCAAGAGAGCCGGGGATGGTGGGGGCCGCTATTGAAAGCCGTGATGCCTGGTGTGGTTTGATTGTCGATGGACACCATGTTCATTCTGCAGCGGCTAAGGTGGCTATCTACGCAAAACCCAGAGGCAAGGTGATGTTGGTTACCGATGCAATGCCTCCCGTGGGCCTTGACAGTGAGGCGGGTTTCGAACTCTTTGGTACTCAAGTCATACGTCAAGGTGACCGATTAAATGCGCTAACTGGTGAGCTTGCCGGTTGTGTACTCGATATGGCTGGTGCGGTGCGCAATACCGTCAATATGTTAGGAATAGATTTAGACGAAGCGATAAGAATGGGATCTCTCTATCCTGCGCAATTTTTAAATATTGATAAGAGCCAAGGCCAGCTATCAGTAGGTAGCCGAGCAGACTTTAGCTTGCTTAATCACCATATGAAAGTTGAACAAACCTACATTGGTGGGAAGCGTGTATTTTAGGTTTAGTCATTCGGTATTGAGCTAGTTTAAGCCCCGGCAGAGATGCTGTCGGGGCTTTTTGTTATGCAAGTCAATTATAAGAAAAACAAAATAACAATAATAATTTTGGGAGAAGTAATGGAAGTTACTCAGGCTAAGGTCTCCAAACGTCGATTAATGTCTCTAGATGCACTTAGGGGCTTCGATATGTTTTGGATTTTGGGCGGTGAAGCCCTATTTGCAGGTTTGCTGGTCTGGACTGGTTGGCAAGGATGGCAATGGTTTGACATCCAGATGCATCATAGTGAGTGGCATGGGTTTACCTTTTACGACCTCATCTTTCCATTGTTCATCTTTCTATCGGGCGTGGCATTAGGTTTATCGCCAAAGCGGTTAGATAAGTTACCTATCGCCCAGAGAATGCCCTTGTATAAACATGCTATTAAGCGTCTGTTGCTGCTTCTTTTCTTCGGAGTTCTTTACAACCATGGCTGGGGGGGCGGGGCGCCGGTTGTACCCGGTGAGGTGAGGTATGCCAGTGTGCTGGGGCGCATCGCTTTTGCCTGGTTTTTTGCGGCTATCTTGGTCTGGCATACCTGTCTGCGTACACAGATTATAGTTACTGTAGGGATCTTGATAGGTTATGCACTGCTGCAGTTATTTTTTCCGGTGCCTGGGTATGGGGCAGGGAATTTTACTCCTGAAGGTTCTATTAATGCGTTTGTCGATACCCATCTTCTTCCCGGGATCACTTATCAGAACCGACCGTTAGATCCTGAAGGGATCATGTCAACTATCCCCGCCGTTGCGAATGCTTTAGCTGGTGTGTTTGTCGGACATTTTATCGTTAAGCCTCACCCTAGAGGTGAATGGTTTAAAGTAGCTTATATGTTCGTCGTCGGCGCAGCCTTCTGGGGGCTCGGTTGGCTGCTTGATTTCATTGTGCCGATAAATAAGGAGCTATGGACCAGTTCATTTACCCTGGTAACCATAGGGTGGAGTTTAATTCTGCTTAGTATCTTCTATGCTATCGTCGACTTACTTAAATGGCAGGTACTGGCTTTCCCTTTTGTCGTTATCGGGTGCAATGCCATTATTATTTATCTTGCCTCTAGCCTTATTAATTGGAAGTACACTGCACAAGGTCTCTTTGGTGGTGTCATCGATGCTGCCCCAGTCGCGGGCCAACAATTAGTCGCCGTTATTGCACTGCTGTTAGTGCAGTGGTTGTTGCTTTTTTGGATGTATAGGCGAAATATTTTCATTAAGGTTTAAGCCAGTTGTATTAGAGTTTGTTGCTGATTTAATGCGTAAAATCGAATGAGCACGTGATGGTATGTTAAAAGAATAAAATGACAGCGTTGTCTTTTTTGTGTTTCTGTTTTAACATCAATGAAACAAAACAGTTTAAATCAATCCGATAATTGCGTTATTTGGCAGTGTGTCGCCACAGATTGATATGAGTAAGTGAGATTAACCGTACCCTATTCCACAATTAAATATTATAAGAAGCAGGCTTATGGAAATGACATTAAATAATGATAAGAAGCGCAGTAGCGTTATCCCTATGACGATAGTCGCAGTGCTCTTTTTTGTGCTGGGGTTTGCAACCTGGCTCAATGGCTCATTGATGCCTTATCTGAAACAGATCCTTCAATTAACGCCACTACAAGCCTCATTAATTTTATTCTCTTTTTATATTGCAGTGACCTTTACCGCGCTACCTTCAGC
>Ga0316198_10003078_pt1 | contig 10138 bp, 9 predicted proteins | sample OudBieAanoxic_MG_FD_204935 | JGI IMG/M metagenome (GOLD analysis project Ga0316198, IMG submission 204935) | Coastal sediment microbial communities from Oude Bieten Haven, Netherlands - site A anoxic | ecosystem: Environmental > Aquatic > Marine > Coastal > Sediment | place: Netherlands...
GACAGGGCTCACCCCGGTGCTTATAAACCTCATAGCAATAAGCACCCAGCTCGACATCAAAATCGTCGTTGAATTGCCGATTGGTTGCCAGCAGTCTGAACTGACGATCCTGCAGGGAAATGTAACACGGCACTTCGTCGAAAAGCTGCTGGTAGCGCTGCTGGGTTTGGCGCAATTCTTCCTGCAAACGATTGACCTCGGTGATATCGGCCGAGATTTCCACAACCAGCTCTACCTCTTTGGACTGGTTGCGGATGGGGGCCGTATGGACAATCACCGGGGCTTCCTGACCGTCGGCGTATTTGATGCTGGCCTTTGTCCGCTGTCCTTTGCCGGTTTTAAAGGTTTCAGCCGCCGGGCATTGCGAGCGGGTGCCGGCCCTGTCGCCATAAACTTCCCAGCTGCTGCGGCCGACTTTATCACCCAGACGATCCCTGTAAAGCTGATTGACCGCAATGACTTTTAATTTAGGGTTGTGAATGGCTACAAAGCAGGGCATTTCATTAAAATAGGTCAGTCCTCCCTCCAGATCACCGGCAAGGTTTCTGAGCATGGAAGCCAGTCCTTCCACGGCCTGGCCCACGGCAACCTGTCTTTCGATTTCTACCAGTTGGGCGGATTTTTCCTGCACCAGGGCTTCAAGATTTTCGGTGTATTCCCTGAGCTGCTGCCGCATGCGGATTTTTTCATGGGCCCGGCCCAGGGCAATTTCGAGAATATCATCGTTGATTGGTTTGGTGACAAAATCTATGGCCCGATACTTAAGGCTTTTGATGGCAAGGTCCATGTCTCCGTGACCGGAAATCATAATAACTTCGGTGTCGGGATTTTCGTCTTTTATTTTTCGGAGAAGTTCGATGCCGTCCATCACCGGCATTTTTATGTCGGTCAGAACGATTGGCGGGTTCTCCCGGTGAAATATCTTGAGGGCTTCCTCACCATTTTCGGCGATGAACACCTGATAGCCGAGATCGGTTAATGATATCCCGAGAACTTTGCGAATGCCTTCTTCGTCATCCACAAGTAGTAACTTCTTATCCATATTTCCATCAATAGCAGACATTCCGATAGAGGGCCTATCCAATCGTATTTTTTACAATACCGATCAGTTTCTCGGGATCAAACGGCTTTTTGACAAAGGCCACCGCATCCTTGACCGCATGGTCACCGTCGATACCGCTGACAACAATAATGGGTATGTCCTTTACTTCTTTGTCCTTTCTGAGCTTGCGATAAAATCGGGGCCCCCATTCGCCCGGCATCTGTATATCGAGACAGATCAGATCCGGTTTCTCTTTTTTGACTAGTTCCAACCCTTCCATAGTGCTTCCGGCGCTACAGGTAGCATAACCATTATCGCTGAACACAGCCATCAGATATTTCACGATTACCGGGTCATCGTCAATGATGAGAATCTTTTTTGGCATGGCGTCCCTCACTTTCAATCCGGATTGAGAAAAAAACCGTTCAATTCGGAATAAATTGCTATTAGCATATGGCTTCGATATGCAGCAACAAAGTTATTGAAGATATATGCTTCGTTTCTATATGAAATCCCCTCTTGATCCCCCCTTTAAAAAAGGGGGACAATTGGATGATGATCGAACTAAAAGTTTGGGTTTTATTCCACTAATACTATTTATCAATAACAATTATTTAATCTCTAATGACGGCCCGGCGGACATGACATTGTCCACACATGACCGGACCCTTCTTTTTAATCTGGTGACAGCCCTTGCAGTTTAAATGGAATGCCCTGCGCAATCCCGGCCGGTTGCCGGAGTTTTCTTCAGTATGGCACTCAGAGCATCTTTGATCTTCAGAGGATTCATCCGCCACCTTCTCTCCATTTTCGTATACATGATGGCATTCATTACACTCCTCAATCTCAGCGGTTTCATTGTGAGCATCGTGTCGGAAAGCAGCCGGCGGCCGCCGTTGTCTCTCAAAGCTGTCATCCTCAACCACCTCCATATCTTCCTGAGAAAATGCCGGGAAAACCAAAAGAAAAGAGATTAAGGCTATGATTAGAATGACTGCGGATTGTTTTTTCATCCTTTTTCTCCTATCAGTCTTTAAAGTATGATCGCCCTTGATAACTGCATCAACTAATATAGATAACCTTGAACGCTGAACCCAGGACCCTTGAACCGCTATTATTTTTCCATGACCTCATATAATATATCACTGATAAACTTAATTTCAAAACCGAGTCCGTAATGATGATTAATATCCTCTAAGCCGCTGTGGCAGTTATGACAGGGGGCGATCAGGATTTTGGCGCCCCGGGACTTGGCCGCGAATAATTGCTCGGCCTTAATGCGACTGCCCTCCATGCGGGTATTCTTGAAGGGCGGTCCACAATTAATAACCCCGCCGCCGGCACAACAGCAGTAATTGTGCTCACGGTTGGGGTGCATTTCGATCAGCTCTTCACAGATGGAATTGACTACATAACGGGACTTTTCCGCCAGTCCTCCTCCTCGAATGACATTACACGGATCGTGAAGCGTAACCGGAGCCGCAAATTTTTTGGCAATTTTGATCTTATTTTCCCGGAGCAGCTCATCGTAGAAATCAATGGCATGGACGATGGGTATAGGGGGCATGCGCCACCCCAGCCAGCGGTTGCCCATGTCATAAACCGAACGAAAGGCATGACCGCATTCGCCCATGACAATTCTTTTGGCCCGCAGCCTGGCGGCAGTTTCAAAATGGGCGCGTTTTACGCGGCCCATAATTTCATTGTCTCCGGTATACATGGCCATATCGCTGTTGTCCCAGCCGGGGGTGGCCGGCATGGTCCAGTTCACTCCGGCCACGTCCATGATGACCGCCGCTTGATAAAGAAGCTGGGCCTGAAATTTTGGTTCCGGACCGATCACCGAGTACATGATGTCAGCCCCTTCTTTTTCCAGGGGGATCCTCAGGTTGGGTATTTCAGCCTGGGCTTCCTCCTCCTGCCACTGGAGGGTATCAATCCACTCATCATCTTTAACCCACATTTGATTCATAGTAACCGCATGGCTATGGGCCGTGTCCTGAATATAGAGAGGGGTTACCCCGAGCAGATGGCAGATGCGACGCACCGTGAGCATCATGTAGGCAATGTCAATTCCAAAAGGACAGTACATGGCACAGCGCTTACAGGCATTGCATTCTGTGGAAGCAATTTCAGAAGCTCTTTTTATGAACTGCGCACTGACCTTGCCTTTCTTTTTTATCATTTCCCAAATCGTTTGTTTGACTTTGCCCACCGGTGAATAGGCGGGATTATTATCGTGGGAAAGGTAATAGTGGCATGCCTCTGAACAGAGCCCGCAGTGGATGCATGTATCCACATAAGCTTTTAAACGGGCACCGCTTTCACTTTTTAAAACCCGGTTGATTACCTTTTCGATCCGATCCTCTGTAAGATTTTGCGCACCGATTTCCAGACCCTTGTCCACACTTTTATCTTCCACTTCTTTTGCAGGTTCTGCCATAGCTTGCATCCCTTTTAATGTATGTTGCTTATCTCATATCGGAGTAATGGATTGGTGGGGTATTGGAATGTTGATAAAATAAATATCAGCTCTTTCACCATTACTCCAGTACTCCAATAATAATTAAGATTGAAAGTATCACTTCTGGAATCCCTACTTTAGGATTTTTACCCGAATACCTACCAGTCCCTGGCATGCCTCACGCCTCCAAACTCCGACCCCATATAGGCCCTTGTCAATGGGGCCGTCAGCATATGGCTCAGGCGTGTGAACGGAATGGCCACGAGCATGATTTCTCCGGCCAGGATGTGTAAAATGACAAAAATTTGATATCCAAACCACTGGTAATAGGCCAGAAATCCCGTCACAAAAGGTGCGATCACAATCGCCAGCAGTATAAAATCAGAAGCGGAAGTGACGTACTGAACTTCCGGGTTCGTCAATCGCCGGACAAAGAAAAAGATACCGCCGGCGATGACAATCAGGGTCATGGCGTCCGCCAGGCCATCCGGCAGGGCCCACCAGCTCAGGTTCCATGCTTCTTCGATAAGAATGATATGGGCCAGCAGAAAAAGCGGGGTTAGCAGCAAACAAATGTGAAAGGCAAAGGTAACGATTGTCATCCCCGGGTGCCTTCTCATATTTTCGGTGGCAAACGGTGTGCTCCATCGCAAAATAGATCGCAAACTGTATTTCCAGCTCATATATGAATAAATGAATCTTTCTTTGCGGTGGACCAGCACAAGCAGGCTGATGAGCCGGTATAGGCTGCCGCCGATAAAAATAATAAAGGCGCACCAGACCAACGGGCCACTGACAAATTGATAAACATCGAGCATGCTCCCCCCTTTTAATGCAGCATGTCCGTCACAGACAGAACATGCCTGGAATAAGTGCCGTCCTTCAGGATCCGCAGAAGAATGGTGTCTCCTGTGGAGCTGAAAACAGGGTCCCATATTTCATCGCACTCGCCATCCCATAGCTGATCATTTAAAGCGATACCGTATTTTCCGTTTTTCTCAAATTTTACCGCCACATAATTGCTGTCGGAGCTAAAGACCGGCTTCCATACCATATCGAAGTTATTTTTCCAGACAGCGCCATCGACCGCAACGAACCAACGGGCATCTTTTTTGGCCACGGCCGCGATTTTTTTACTGTCGGGACTGAAAACCGCATCGGATACCATGTCGTTGAAGGTGACCGACCAGGCATGTCCGTCAACCGCAATTGTCCACCGCCCATATTTCGGCGCAACAATAGCGGCCAATTTACTGCCGTCGGGACTGTACATCTGGTGCCAGACTTGCAAAAAACGCCGGTCCCAGATGATCCGACCGTCTTCGGCCAAAGACCATTGGCCGTCTATCCGAACCGGTGCCACCACCGAATGGCTGATGGGATTAAACACCGGCTCCCAGACGCAGCCAAAGGTCTGCTCCCAGGGCGAGCCGTTGACGGCAATGGTATAATCGTAAAGGTCCAATCTGACTTCGGCTGCCAGCTTCTGACCATCTGGACTGATCGCCATTTTCCAGACGTTGATAAACCTTGTGTCCCAGGGATTTCCGTCCATGGCCGCCGAAAAGGCGCCCGCCTGAAATTTTTGGATCTCCCCCTCGCCGAAGCCTTCAACCTGAACGGCCGCCGCTGTGCGGGTTCCATCGGGACTGATGGTGGGGTTGGTCATGTTGGTGAAGGTTTTTTCCCAGGGCACGTCATTGAGGGCCATGCCGTAAGTCATGTCCTGCTGGACGGCAACGACGATATTTTTACCGTCCGGGCTGAACATCGTATCCCACACATAGCCAAACTTGTTCTCCCAGGCAGCGTCGTCCACTGCCACCGTCCATTCGCCTGTCTCCGAAACCAATGCGGTCAACCGGCCATCCGGGGCAAAGCGCAGATACCAGATTTTATCAAAAACCTTTTCCCAGGGTTGGTCGTTGACACAAACGGAGAACTCTCCCTCCGACAAATTGACGATAGCCGCGATTTTCTCTCCATCCGGACTCACATAAGGTTCTTCGACCCAATTGAACTTGTTACGCCACTGCGCCGTTTCTGCTATGTCTCTTTGGCCGATATTCCAATCCCACTCGCTCTTGCTACCCATCGCCTGTTCTCCCTTATTGCTTCATTCCGCCGTCGATATCTTGCAAGACGCGGCACTAGACAACATGCCTATTGACCGATCAGGCTGGCCGTCATTTTCAGCAACTCTTCAGCCTCCGGCGGTTTTTCAATATAAGCTTCCGGTCTGGGAATCGGTTCATCCAGCCGGGCGTTTACCATATTCAAATAATGCGAAAATGTTTTCTGGGCCACGGCCGAAAGCATGATAACCGGTATGGCTTTTAGGTTTTGGTCCATTTTAAGCTGTCGGAACATCTGGACGCCCCCTTCCCCGGGCATCATCACATCCAGAATGATCAGATCCGGTGAAACATCCCTGGCTTTGATCAGGCCCTCTTTTCCATCCCTGGTCATCAGCGGTGCGTAGCCGCTGGTTTCAAGCAGGGTCGATATAAAGATGCGCATATCCAATTCATCTTCTACAATGAGCACCGTTTTCTTATTCATGCAAAATCCCCATCCCTTAAAGCTGAAGTTGCTGTCACACCAATGATGATCAGGCAACTTTGTCAGGATGATTTACACTGGCCACCGGACAGGCAGAACGTAAAACAACCTGTTCCACGGTGCCGCCGAGGACCGCTTCCTCCGGATCAATCTCCCGGGTGTGATGAGCCATAACGATGAGGTCGCCCATCTTCTCACGAGCGAACTTCAATATTTCGATGTAGGGAACACCTTCACGCACCTCGACATCATAATTGTCATAGCCGTTCATTTTAGCGGCATAGCGCTTTTTCATTTTATTGCGGGAACTTTCAATCAACTGCTCGATCTCTTCCTGTCCCAACACCTGGCCGGCGGAGGTCGAGGATATATCGCAGGCGTGAAACATGTGCAGTTTGGCACCGACTTCATTGGCCAGCTTGGAGGCAAACATAAAGGCCGAATCAGATGCTTTGGAAAAATCGGTTCCGAATACGATGTTGGAAAACAGTCTCCAGCAGGTCGTGCACGGACGACTGACGATAACCACCGGGCAGCGGGCGGATTTAGCAACCTTTTGCATGGTGCTGCCGACCACACTCCGATAGCGGGTGGCACCGATGTCCTCCTGCCGGGTGTGGGATCCCATAATGATCAGATCGATGTCTTTTTTGCGCGCCATTCTCAATATTTCACGGTGAGGAATTCCGACAGCGGCTTCAATTTCAACATTCTCGCTGTCTTTCAACAGGTCACCGTATGTATTTTTCATCTCTTCTTTGACCCACTCGATATAATCCGGATCCGGCTGCTCCCTTTCGCCGGTTCTGACATCGGTGACAAAGGGACTGTATCCCCGGGTGGGGATGCCGAGCACATGGAAAATAGTGAGACTGGCCTCCCATTTCATTTCCAGATCAAAGGCCACTTTAGCGGCATTATCGCAAGTCGGTGACGCGGTTGTGGCAAAAAGAATTTTGGTAAACATGACTCACCTCCTAAGTTCACATTGTTCAGAGATAACGTGAAAGCTGAGTTCCCAGGTAATTCCGTCAATAAATTCAAACAGGGTGAACACCGTATCAAATTCAAATATGTCTACACGGTCCCCGAAAACCACGTGTTTAAGTCTTCCAAGCTTTAACGGCACATCCAGCAGATGGTTTAATTGTAACGATCTAATCTCTATTGTGTCGTTTTTCTTGATTCCGAAAATCGAACTGTATATTTCCAGGCCCTTCTCGGGGTATCCAATCATTTCAACTGTTTTTACAAATTCAAGATGATCGATAATTTCTGAATCACACCCCTGTTCCGGGCAGTTCGCATACTGCTCAATATATGTGGGAAAAAACGAATTCAGCTTCCCAAGCAGCGCGTATTGGTCGATCATCTCAAAAAAGCTTCTTAACGTGTAGGCTTCTTCAAGTTTGATTTGATAACTGAGGTATTTCAGGACATCGGAATCCACCGCGCCCTGTTTATAATGAATCATTCCGTCTCTTTTTAATGATACTTCATACATTAAAGCTTCTCTCTGGAGCGGTAATTGAATCCACCCGGTTGATAATTAAGACGTTGCATCCGATTGTTTGTACCCTCTGGTTCAGCATTTATCATGCCAACTAGCGGAAAAAAACTATTCACATAATATATATAACTATTTTAATATGTTATATTTTTTTAAATTGTGCATTGGGATTAGAAGCGAAATGATAAGTGTTGCATTAATGCAATATTTATTTAAATGATATCGGGCCAAAAAATAATTCTAAGAATTTTATACTGAAAATTTCCAGGTATTTATGAATAATAATCGGCATTGTGGGGATGGTTGAACAGAATGTTGCGCTAATTGCACCATAAAGCAACATTTGTTGCATCATTCATACTCGCAGCTGAACGGGCGTTTCATTACTCGACTTTTAAGGTAGCAATCTGATCAGGTGGAATACGAGATGATTAGAGAGAAATATTGTATTTTTTAATTTTACGCCACAAGGTGGTACGGTTGATGTTAAGGGCGGCGGCGGTTTTTCCTTTATTCCAGCTGTATCTTTGCAGCATTTGAATAATTATGTTTTTTTCACTGATTCCAACGGCATTAGCAGGCAACGATGTTTCTTCAACCGGTAAAGAGGGCGGAATTCCCTGCTGGAGCGCCAGGGGCAGGTGGTTACGATCGATGATGTCACCCTGGCAAACAATCAAGGCATGTTCTATAATGTTTTCCAATTCCCTGACGTTGCCGGGGAAATCATAATTTAAAAGAACGTCCATGGCATCGTTTGAAAACTTTTCCACCCGGGTGTCCCGGGTGACACGCAGGCGCTTTAGAATATGGGAGATCAAAAGCGGAATATCGCCTCGACGGTCTCTGAGCGGCGGCAGCTCCAGGCGCATCACATTCAGCCGGTAGAAAAGATCTTCGCGAAAACGCCTTTCCTGTACCAGCTGCCCCAAATTCCGGTTGGTCGCTGAAATAATGCGAACATCCACTTTGGTTGTTTTTCGGCTACCCAGGGGATAAAATTCCTTATCTTCCAGCACCCGCAGCAGTTTGGCCTGCAGCGATAAAGGCAAGTCTCCAATTTCATCCAGGAAAATGGTTCCCCGGTCCGCGTCCTGAAATCGTCCGGGTTTATCGTTGTCCGCCCCCGTAAAGGCACCTTTAACATAACCGAACATTTCGGATTCAAGCAGGTTATCGGGCAGGGCCGCACAGTTGACTTTGACCAGGGGCTTTTTGGAACGCGAACTGGCATTGTGGACGACTTTGGCGAGAACATCCTTACCGGTTCCGGTGGGGCCTTCAATTAGAATGGTTGCATCACTGGCCGCCACCACGGGAATAATTTCAAAAATTTTCTGAATGGCCGGGTCCTTCCCGACCATGTCATAAAAGGTATAACGCCCCTTTATTTCACTGTTAAATTGATACTTCAGCGATAAATCTGTAATGGTTGCCAGACCACCGACAATCCGCCCGTCCTCGTTTTTGAGCGCCATGAAATTGGCCCGCACCGGTATGATCTGTCCATCCCGGGTTCTTAGTTCTTCTTCGGAACTCGAACGGGCCTGACCATCGGCAATGGTCTCATTGAAAAGCAACATCCTCTGACTGGTGGTCTTGCCGAATACCGTGCTGCAGGATTTTCCCAGGACATCCCCCCGGCTGAATCCCGTGATGGTCTCGGCCGTGTTGTTGAAAAAGGCTATATGCCCGCCGCGATCCACGGTCAAAACACCGATATCAAGATTGTCCAGGATAAGTTTTAGACGGCGGTCATCATGTCGGACGCGTTCAAGAAGGTCCTTTAAGGCGGAATGGTCCTGGAAAATTTCGATACAACCCAAAGGCAAGTTGCCCGGCCCATAGATGGGCGAAACAATCCGGGTGATATTGCGGGTTTCATTATCCTCACCGGTTACCTCGACATCCATGCTGCCGGATTTGCGGCCATCTTCCGTCGCTTCCAAATACGAACATCTCCCGCCGCATAGCGAACCCATCAGCCGGTCGTTACAGTTTTTACCTACAAGATCGGAGGCCTTGTATCCCGTAATTGCTTCCGCCGATTGATTCAAGGCTATAATGTTACGCTCCGGCGACAGCACCATAATCCCCATGGAGAAAAAGTCGAAAATATCTCCAAGCTGGCTGTATTTGATGAGGGTATCATCCATAAATCATTTCCGGTAATGCGACAAACCTAACATGTAAATCCTAATTCTATCTGTATACAACATGTAGAGCATTAAAGAAATCCCAAGCACCAAATAACAAAATACAAACAATATCCAAATTCCAATCACCAAAAATCCAAACCGCATTGATTCGCGATTAGCCGGTCGGATAGTGATACAGGGTCGAATGATTCCCGCCTGCTAATCTCAAAATTGGCCTTCGCTATTAGCTCAAAGTAACTGTAGCCTATCTAAAGTGGCAAAGTCGAGTTTAGAAATTTGGTTATTGGGATTTATTTGGAATTTGGGATTTGATATTTGGAATTTTAACATCGCTGTTGTGAAGCCCTTTGGGCAATCTAAATACAAAAGTAGATCCAGTGCCTCTTTTCGATTCGGCTTCG
>Ga0316198_10003079_pt1 | contig 10137 bp, 8 predicted proteins | sample OudBieAanoxic_MG_FD_204935 | JGI IMG/M metagenome (GOLD analysis project Ga0316198, IMG submission 204935) | Coastal sediment microbial communities from Oude Bieten Haven, Netherlands - site A anoxic | ecosystem: Environmental > Aquatic > Marine > Coastal > Sediment | place: Netherlands...
GAAGCCACAACCGGTATTCCTTGGCGGCGGCAGATTTCTGCCAGATCGTGGGTCAGGTCCGGGTGCTTTAGAAAATCGAGAACGAGATCGGCGTCGATTCTTTTCGGTAGATATTCGGAGGCATCATCGATGATCGGTTCCAACGGCGTGTCGATGCTCCAGCGTTCAACCAAAAATGAATCGCCGCCGTGGGTCAGGAGACCCTTGACTTTTTGCTCACCACTTCCGTTTTGTTCAACAACGAGGATTCGTTGGGCTTTCATGCTTTTCCTTCCGGGGCTGTATCAGTAACAGCCTTGTATAGTGGTTGTAGAAAAAAACGTTTCATTATTCGAACGTTTTTTTCTACAACCACTTATACTACCCTTCCGTATTTCGGAATTTATTTTTGAAAAGCGGTATAAATCACAAAAGAGGCATCCTTGCAACCGCACTGAGTCTAGCAGAGGCAGTTTGGGCGGTAGATGATCCGTTATTGCGTGGATTGATCAGGCGTCGAGTTTGCCAGTTTTTCCGCGGCGGTGCGCCGGTGGTTTTCATAATCCTCTGTAAGGGCTTCAAGCTCGTCAAACAGCCTGTCTATTGCCGATTGGCAGGCATGAATGGCCTGGGAGAGTTCGGCGATCTGATTCCCGTTGCCGGATGAGGTCGCATTTTGCATATCCTGAGTGAGATGGTCGAGTTTCTTTTCGTTGGTGTCGATTTCATTTTCAAGTGTTGATATGGCCTGCTCGAGGGGTCGCAAAATGCGCGCGCGTTCCGCCAGCAATTCAGATCGTTGGCGCCGCAGCTCTTTTCTGCTGACCTTCTCCGATTTATCTGCGGTTACCCGATCTGTGGATTCTGTCGTCACGGGCAAGGCATTTTCCCGCCATCCATCTTTTTCCAGGAATCGCTGGTAACTGTCTTCGAATACCTGTATGCCTTCCGGTTGAAACACGACCAGTCGGCGTGCCAGAAGATGCAGGAACATTTCGTTATGTGTGACCATGACAACTGCCCCATCGAAATTGTCGAGTGCCGCCAGGAGGGCGTCGCAGGATTCCATGTCAAGGTGATTGGTTGGTTCGTCCAGCAACAGGAGATTGACCGGGGTGACCAGCAGCTTGCCGAGCATGACCCGGCTCTTTTCACCGCCGGATAATACGCTGACCTTTTTCAGTGCATTGTCGCCCTCGAACATCATTGCGCCGCAGATATTACGAGCGGCCTGGCGGCTGATGTCGGGGTTGGCGCCATTGATTTCTTCCTCCACCGTACGGGTGTCAACGAGTGTTTTCAGATTGGTCTGTTCAAATGTGCCCATGGATAGGTTCGGGTTCTTTCGAATATTCCCGATCCTTGGCCGTAGACTTCCCCCCAGGAGCCTGAGCAGGGTTGTCTTACCCCGACCATTTTTCCCGACGATACAAATCCGGTCAGTGGCGGAAATGGTCAAGCTGAAATTGTCAATCAATGGCTTTTGGGGGTCGTATGAGAAACCGAGGTTCTCAGCACCCAGCATATGCTTACCGGGAAAGGGCTCGCTGTTAAACGAAAAATCAAGCGTTTTTATCTTTTCGAGTTTTTCATGTTTTTCCATTTTCTGCAGGGTCTTGATACGCGATTGAACAAGGTTTGCCAGCCTGGCTTTGGCGCGGAAACGATGGATGAACTGCTCGATATCCTTACGGCGGCGCTGGTCGTTAAGCCTGGTTTTTTCGTATACCTCCTCGTCCTGGGCGAGTTGGGCGTAATATTTGTCCGTTCCACCGGTGATTTTGCGCAATTTCTGACGGTGAATCCCCAAGGTGTGGGTCACGATGCTGTCCATGAAACTGCGGTCATGGGTAATGAGCATGAGCTCTCGCGGCCAGGTCAGAAAAAAGTTTTTAACCCATCTTATGGACGTGATGTCCAAATAGTTGGTCGGTTCGTCGAGCAGAAGCAGATCGGGTTCGGCTACCAGCGCCTTGGCCAGGTTGAGACGGACTTGGAATCCACCGGAGAATTTTCCAGGGTGACGGTGCATATCTCTATCTGAAAAACCGAGCCCGCTAAGGATTTTTTCGGCTTTCCACAGGTGATCGCGCTCGTGTTCCGGTAAATCGACCCCAGCCTCCGATAAAACAGTTTCTTCGGTAAAGGCAACCATTTGGTGAACATGGACGATACGGTAGTTTTTGGGAATATTTATGGTGCCTTCATCCGGTTGCTCCTCGCCGCTGATCATTTTGAACAGGGTGGTTTTGCCATGGCCGTTCCTTCCGACCAGTCCCATACGTTCACGACGGTTCAATTGGAATCCGGCGGTCTCGAAAATGATATGATCTCCAAATCGTTTAGATAGGTTTTCGATACTGATCATTACGAGGATCCTATGCAAATTTGGTGTTAGGAAGCGGATCGATGAGACATTATCCAATAAACCCGAGGTGGGACCGCTCGAGAGTGCCTTTTATACCGCTTTTCAAAAATAAATTCCGAAATACAGCAAGGATGGTATTAAGTGGTCATAGAAAAAAACGTTCGAATAACGGAACGTTTTTTGACAACCACTATATAATAGCGCGTGCCGGGCCGGCCTTCAAGCTTGGCTTCGGAATGCCTTAGCCATAAATGTCTCCATTTGGACAATTGCACAGCCCAATAATTACCTGAGCATTTAGCAGTGGCGCAATGGTTTCTTGACAATATTCAGTCTGATACGATAAATTCCTTTCTTTTATAACAAGATACGCTTACGACGATTGACAAAACTTAAAAAGGGATACCCTGCATGAACCGCTCAGGATCCGTTGCATCACCCATCGCCACCCTTGGCAGATCGGCTATATTGCTGGTGCAGGAGATGGGCTATATCATGATTTTCTTTGCCAAGGGATTCGCCTCGATCTTTACCCTGCCCACCATTGTGTCCAAAACCCTTCAGCAGGTGAATTTCATCGGTTCGCGGTCGATATTCGTCATCTGCCTGACCGGGGCATTCACTGGCATGGTTCTGGGGCTGCAGGGATACTACGTACTGGTCAAATACGGCTCTACCGGTTCTCTCGGATCGGCGGTTGCACTGACCCTGGTTCGCGAAATGGGACCGGTTCTAACGGCCATTATGGTCATCGCTCGGGCCGGATCGGCCATGTCGGCAGAAATCGGGATCATGCGCATTTCAGAGCAAATCGATGCCCTTGAAACCATGAACATCAATCCGATTCAGTTCCTGGTCAGTCCCAGGATTGCCGCTGCCCTGATCAGCTTTCCGATATTAACCGCCTTGTTTGATGTCATCGGCATTTTTGGCGGGTATCTGACAGGCTCGGTTCTGCTGGGTCTCAGTTCGGGAATCTACTTCTCACGGGTTGAATCGAGCGTCCTCATGACGGATATTACTGGGGGATTTATCAAATCGATCGTCTTTGCCGTCGTGGTCATTACCATCTGCTGCTACTATGGCTATAACACCCATCGTCGATCGAATGGACAGGGCGCCAAAGGTGTCAGCTCGTCAACCACCTCTGCAGTGGTCCAATCCTGCGTCCTGATTCTCGTGACAGATTATGTTCTGACTTCTTTCCTCCTGTGAGGTTCGATGGATCAGCCGTTAATAAAATTTAAAGATGTATCCAAAAGTTTCGGAGATCACCGGGTTCTTGATGGTCTCAACCTCAGTATTTACAAGGGGCTAATAACCTCGATCATCGGTAAAAGCGGCGTCGGTAAGAGCGTTCTGTTAAAACATATCATCGGTCTTATCCAGCAGGATTCGGGTGAGATACTATTCAACGGCACACCACTGGGCGCGGCGACAAAAAAGGATCGGGCGGCCATTAAACGCAAATTCAGTTACATGTTTCAGGGAGCAGCCCTGTTTGACTCGATGACTGTATTTGAGAACATTGCGTTGCCTTTGGCGGAAAAATCGTCCCTGCCACGCGATGACATCCGTCAAAGGGTACACGATAAAATGGCGAAGCTCGACCTGCACAATATCGATGATGAATACCCTTCCCAACTTTCTGGTGGTATGAAGAAACGGGTGGCGCTTGCCAGGGCATTGGTAACGGATCCAGAAATCGTTCTTTTTGACGAACCGACGACCGGCTTGGATCCGATCCGAAAAGGTGTCGTATACAGCATGATTTCGGATTACCAGAAAAAATTCAGATTCACGGGTGTTATTGTCAGTCATGACATCCCAAATATCTTCTATATTTCCCAACGTATTGCCATGCTGGAAGAAGGCAAAATACTTTTCGAAGGCACAGCTGATGAAATTCAGTACACGGAGGATGCGCTGGTCCGGCAGTTTATTACCGGTCTTGAAACTCGGCGCGACGACCTTACGGGCCTTGCATCTCAGCAAGCCAGTGAGAGAAAATTCCAAGAAGAGATGCTACGTCTGCAAAGCCACCAAATCGCATTTTCGCTGGTGTTGCTGACCGTTCAGAATCTCGAGAATATCATTGAATCGATTGGATACAAAGCCAGTCAGTTGGCGCTGAAAAATTTTGCAGCACAGCTGCAGCATCATATTCGTATCACCGATACCTGTTCGCGCTACGGTATGAATAAAATACTGCTGGTACTTGCCAACACGAACAAAGAGCAGGCACGGGCTTTTTGCACCAAGCTTGCCAAATTGATCAAGGCCGAGGACCTCATAGAGATTATGCCCCAACCAAACGCCTGTTTTACGGTCAGTGCTGGTGTTGTCGAGGCCCAAAAGGGAAGCAATATCGAACAGGTTTTGGCCAATGCCGAAGCCTCGAAGGAAAACCTGTTCGAGTTCCGCGTGTGCTAAAGAAAGGGAGGCAAGATGAAAAAATGGTCGACGGAGACTGCTGTGGGTATCTTCGTACTTATCGGCATCGTCTGTATAGGATATTTGACCATACGTCTCGGGAAAATGGAAATTATCGGAGACAATTACTATCCTATTTCCGCTCGTTTCCAGTCGATAGCGGGATTGAAAGCCGGGTCGCAGGTGGAGATCGCCGGTGTGCCGATCGGACAGGTGGAAGGAATCATTTTGGACCAGGAGCGCTGGATGGCCGTGGTCAAGATGAAGATTTTAAAGGACGTTACCCTAACAGAGGATGCGATTGCTTCGATCAAAACATCAGGGCTTATCGGAGACAAGTACATAAAGATATCCCCCGGGGTGTCAGACGTCCCCCTGAAACCGGGGGAGATGATAACAGAAACCGAATCGGCGGTGGACATCGAGGAGTTGGTCAGCAAATTTGTCTTCGGTAAGGTGTGATCGGCGGGATGAAACCAACCGTCAACGGATCGCCTTGTTTGCCGTTAAGTGAGAAAAGAAGAGACCAAAGGAGATTTATGTGAAAAGCACCATTTACCTGTCGATCATACTTCTGGCTGCACTATCGGCGGTTGCTGAAGTCGGCCAACCGATCGATGCGCTCAAAGTCCCCATCCAACAGGTAGTGAAGATTCTCGATGACCCGCAGTACAATGATCCTGCCCGACTTGTGGATCAACGGGAGAGAATCCGATCGATCACGAAACCTATGTTTGACTTCGACCTAATAGCCAAACGGGCTACTGGCCGCTACCATTGGGAAAACAGCTTCACACCCCAGCAGCGCCAGGAATTTACGGATCTTTTTGCCCAGTTTCTCGGCAACACCTATTTGTCCCGAATCAGTGGAGACGACAAAGGACTGACCGTTGAATATCTCGATCAGGATATCGACAAGGCACGTAAACGGGCCAGGGTCAAAACCAGAGTTCCATCCTCAGAAGGGGATATAACCGTTGATTACAGCATGCGAATAACGGACGATCAGTGGAAAATCTACGACGTGTATGTTGAAGGCGTCAGTCTGGTACAGAACTATCAAACCCAGTTTCGGGATCTCTTCGAAAAAGAATCAGCCAAGCAGGTCATCGATCGACTCAAGCGGAAAATCGAGGAGCAGGAACAACAGAAAAAAAACAGTGGGTAACGCGTGCCTTGCCATAAAGGGCCTCTTTCCGCCGGGCGGCCTTTTTCACAGGTTTCCGGATGCGGCACAGGTTCAACCGCAAACCCTAAACTTTCTTTATAAGCTTCCGCCAGAATGTAGCGGGATTTCACGCCCGTCAGGAAGCAAATATGGTCTCAACTTACCCAGCGATAAAACTTCTTAATAATTCTTCATATCATAAGGACTGCCTGAAGCATGCGTAATCAGATTCCTACCTCGACTTTTGTCTGCGTTATCCTGTTGGCTTTATTTTTGTTCAATACCTATGCTGTTGGGGCGCAGGTAGCCCCCGGAGCAAAGGATGCGCAGACGGCGGCAGCGCCGGCGATGGACCAGATGCCGACTGAAGACCCGGCATTGAAGCGGAATGACAACGCTGAATTTGAGGACGAGTTTGGCTTCCCGGAGGATGAGTTGCCCGTTTCCCCGGTCCGGGTCGCCGACCCGCTTGAGCCTTTAAACCGGGTTATATTTCAGGTTAACGACAGGCTTTACTTCTGGTTGCTCAAACCTGTGGCGCAAGGGTACAAATTCGTGATTCCGACGGATTTCCGCTTAATCTTCAGAAATTTTTTCAGTAACGTTTTGACTCCGGTTCGATTGGTGAATTGCATTCTGCAGGGTAAAATGAAAAACGCTGGAACAGAAGTCGCCCGGTTTTTTGTCAATTCCACTATCGGCATTCTGGGATTCGGGGATCCAGGCAAACAAATGTTCAACATGGACATCAGTGATGAAGATCTTGGACAGACATTAGGGCGCTGGGGTATCGGCAATGGTTTTTACATTGTCTGGCCGGTAATCGGGTCTTCTACTATCCGGGAATCGGTCGGCTTCTTTGGAGATTTATGGGTTAATCCCATCGGGTACCTGGAGCCCGCTGCTGCCGCAGTCGGCGTCGGCTTTTATCGTCGATTTAACGATCTGTCATTTCGTATCGGTGAATACGAAGCCATTAAAGAAGCTGCCCTCGAACCGTATTCGGCCGTCCGGAACGGGTACATCCAATTCAGAAAAACACTTGTTGAAAGGTAAGCGGATCGCGCCGCCGGCTGTATTACCCCCCAGCGGATGCATCGACAAATGCGTTCTTTGACGGCCGATGACGCCCTGCCTTCCCCTTTTCGTTGAACCGATCGCGTAGACCTAAACTTCGTCTATCTTTCCCCTTGACAAAAGAGCCGGATTCCATAAGCTTTGGCTCTAAATTCGAGAGCCTCAACGCAACGACATCTCAAGAGGAGCACTTATGAAGGTCTTGGTCAGTGACAATCTGGGCGACATCGGTATTCAAAAGTTTCAGGAAGAGGACGGCATAGCCGTAGACCTAAAAACAGGCCTTACACCTGAGGAACTCCGCGGCATAATCGGCGAATACGACGCTTTGGTGATCCGGAGTGCCACCCAGGTAACAGAAGAGCTTCTGGAAGTTGCCAGAAACCTTAAAGTCGTCGGTCGCGCCGGAATCGGGCTCGATAACGTCAACATACCGGCAGCGACCAAAAGGGGGGTCGTTGTCATGAATACGCCGACCGGGAACGTCATCACCACGGCTGAGCACACGATTGCCATGATAATGGCCCTCAGCCGCAACATCCCGACCGGAACCGCCACGCTGAAGGCTGGACAATGGAAAAAAAAGACCCTCCAGGGAAGGGAAGTCTATAATAAGTGGCTCGGCATCATCGGTTTTGGTAAGATCGGGGCTATCGTCGCCGATCGCGCGCGGGGCCTCAAAATGCGTGTGATGATTTACGATCCATATGTATCATCCGAGCAGATCGTCAAGGCTGGATACAAGAGCGTCTCCCTGGATGAACTCTATAGCAGTGCCGATTTCATTTCTGTGCACGTGCCGAAGATGAAGAGTACGGATAAGCTTATCAATAGAGACGCCATCGGAAAGATGAAAGATGGCGTGATGATTGTCAACTGCGCCCGTGGGGGTATCGTTGATGAAGAAGCCTTGGAGGAAGCCTTGACCTCAGGAAAGATCGCTGGTGCGGCACTGGATGTTTTCGAATCCGAACCTCCCGGAGCCTGTAGTCTCTTCAGGCATGACCGTCTCATCTGCACCCCTCATCTGGGGGCATCAACCCTGGAAGCTCAAACCAATGTCGCCCTCGCGATTTCCGAACAGATCATCGCCTATCTAAGGGATGGGACCATCATCAATGCGGTCAATGTGCCCTCGATAACTGGAGAACTGTTAACCAAATTGGGCCCCTATCTTTCACTGGCCGACGGAATCGGTGCTCTCCAGTCGCAGTTGTCCCAGGGACCAGTAAAAAAGGTTGAAATTTTGTTTGAAGGCGACTTCAACGGGCTCGACCTGTCACCCGTTTCCACGGCGATCCTCAAGGGCCTTCTTTCGCCAATGGTCCAGGATTCCGTGAATTTTGTTAATTCACCCGTGATTGCAAAGGAAATGGGGATAAAGGTCATCGAAAGTACCAGTGTCGATTCTGACCATTTCATCAACTTGATTTCGGTTCAGGTCGTGACCACTGACATGACAACCAGTGTCGCTGGAACCATATACGGCAAGAGAGATCCACGGATTGTGCAAATCAATAACTTTGGACTCGAACTCATTCCGGAAGGCCATCTGGCCCTGATTTACAACATGGACAAACCGGGCGCCATCGGCAGCATCGGGACGACACTCGGAAAACACGCGATCAACATCAGTCGGATGCAAGTGGGACAGGACCAGGACGGAGAGAACAACATTATTTTTCTGAGAACGGATACATCCATCCCGGATGATGTCTTGAGCGAATTGCGGGCCTTGCCGATGGTCAATACGGTCACTCCACTTGAATTATAGTTCGTGAACCGGCGCGGGATCGGCTATTGCCGGTCAATGCTTCTTTCGACTCATTCATCCCGCGGGCACGGCGGAGGCATCCCTGACCGTTTACCGTAACGGGCGGTAGATGGACGTCAGCGTCGCCTCGAGAGGCCTTTGCCTTGTGAGGCCCCCCTTTTGTGTAGAATGCCCGGGCTGAGGTATTATTTTTGGGAATAGCGACAGTACCGGCAACATATACCGCTTTTAAAAAATAAATTACGAAATACGGAAGGTTGGTATAAGGGGTTGTAGAAAAAAACGTTCGAATAACGGAACGTTTTTTTGACAACCACTATAAGTCGCCTAAAATAAGGACGTCCGGAAAGCGCAATCGGTGTGGCTTTTCTTGGATCGTTTATTACCGAACAACCCCTGCAACAGTGAACAGGGACAAAAGACGGGAGGTCAGGTATGTCCGACGAAGAAAAGGGTTTTGTTATCAAAGACCGTCGGATGTTTTCCGATGGAAAGAGCCAAAAAGAGGATAAGGAGAAGGTCAAGAAAGCGTCCGCGGGCAAGGCCCCTGAGGAACCTGCCGCTTCACCGAACAATAATGTGAAAGATGCAACTGGAGACGACGGCGGGGTAGAAGAGACCCTGCTGCCGGAAGTCAACTTTCCGACCTTTATCATGTCGCTGAACGCCTCGGCTTTGCTAAATCTGGGTATCATCGAGGACCCTTCTAGCGGGCAGAGTGCGAAAAACTTGCCGATGGCCAAACAGACCATCGATATTCTGAGCATGCTTGAGGAAAAAACCCGCGGCAACTTGACAAAGGATGAAGCAGAGATACTTAAGAACATCCTTTACGACCTGAGAATCGCCTATGTAAGGGAAAGGCAATAAGCGTGGGCGATCAGGGGATGTCGCTGGTGGAAGCACGAAGTTTTTCATAACTGTAGCGGGCGTCAAATGATTCAGGTATCGGCACCGGCCAAGATCAACCTATTCTTGCAGGTTACCGGCAAACGGCCTGATGGATACCATGAGGTGTTTACCCTGATGTGCCCCATCGGGTTGGCCGATGACGTGCGGCTCAAACCGATTAAATCCGAAATACGGATTGCGTGTTCGCATCCGGCAGTTCCCACCGATGATTCCAATGTTGCCCACCAGGCCGCCGAGATTTTTTACACTCATTTTACGCAGCGTAGCGGCGTTATTCCGTTCGGGGTCGATATAGATATAACCAAAAGGATCCCCGTCGGCGCAGGCCTGGGCGGCGGTAGCAGTGATGCGGCGGCGGTCTTGTATGGCTTGAACAAACAGTGCGGTTATCCATTCCGTCGCGAGGAACTTATGGAGATGGGGCTG
>Ga0316198_10003080_pt1 | contig 10134 bp, 8 predicted proteins | sample OudBieAanoxic_MG_FD_204935 | JGI IMG/M metagenome (GOLD analysis project Ga0316198, IMG submission 204935) | Coastal sediment microbial communities from Oude Bieten Haven, Netherlands - site A anoxic | ecosystem: Environmental > Aquatic > Marine > Coastal > Sediment | place: Netherlands...
TTCCGGCCATCGGGATGAACGCGAGCAGGAGCGCTGCCTGTGTTGCGGTCATGATCACCACAGAACGTTTGCGGCCAAGCCGGTCGCTCATCCAGCCCCACGCCAGCCGGCCGAAGCCGTTCGCCAAACTGAAGAAGACGGCCATCGCCAGACCTGCGATGTCGTCGGCTTCGGCTTCGAGCATTCCGCCGTCGACCAGCGCCTCAACCGGCCACAGCTTCATGAGTCCAATCGCCATCAATCCGCCACCGGCGCTCACGGCAAACGTCAGGAAGATCAGATAGAACTGAGGTGTCCTCAGCATCTCACGTGACGTGAAGTTGTCGCCGCCCGCCCCTGTCACCTCTGGTGCCGTGAATCCCGCGGGGAGCCAACCTGCCGGCGGCATCTCCATCCAAATGGAACCGACGAGGACGAGCGCGGCAAACGCGATGCCGTAGATCAGGAACGTGCCGTCGAGACCGAAGTTGTCGATGAGCTTGCCCCAGGTGTCCGCCATCTGGATCCAAAGCAGCGCACCGAATCCGAACCCGGCCACGGCTGCACCCGAGATCATGCCCTTACGATCCGGGAACCATCGCATACCAACGGCAATCGGAACGACATAGGCGAGGCCGATCCCCGAACCGCCAATGAACCCGACACCGACCAGAACGATCCAGAAGTTCGTGCCGCCGTCGATAGCCGCAATCGCGTATCCGACGCCGAGGGTCAAACCACCCGCGATTGCGAGCGTCCGGGGCCCCCAGGTGGGGAGCCTACGACCGGCGAACACCATCACGAGTGCGAACATCGCGAGCCCGACCGAGAACACGATCTGAGTCTGCGTCTTCGACCATCCCGAGTCCTCCAACGCAGGCGTGAACACGGACCATGCGTAGATGGCACCGAGGCAGAGCTGAATCAGCACCGCCCCGAGGACCACAAATCCTCGGTTGCTCACTCGTTGTGTCATACCGGACTTCCTCCTCGTAGTGACCCGCACCGGCACGGCACCTCGGACATCTCCGGCGCTGGCCGGACACTGTCCACTTCATCCGATTCGGCTTGGTCTCCTGGTCTGCAGTTGTGGCGCGTAGACCGCTGTCCGGCAGGAATCGCGGAAACCCCGCGCCGCACCAACGAGACAGCGTCCGACACAGGATTGAGTGTCACCCAGACGCTGCGGCCGCGCTAGGGGCCATGGACCCCGAACGTAGGGCCATTCCGACGGACTTGGGAAGCCCCGTTTCGACTCCAGGGGACGAGACGAAAGCCTGCGCACGGGTGGTACGGTCGTCCGATGACAGCCAACGGCCGCGACGGGAACACCTCCGACGCTGACGTCGCAGTGCAATGGGCTATCCGGCGGTGGTGGCTCTGGGCGATCCTCGCTCTCGTGGCTGGAGGGTTCACGATCGCGGCGGCAGATGGGTTCCCCATCGTCGATCTCGAGCTCGCATGGACCGTCGAGCAGGCGGACGACGTCACGCGGGGGGTGGACGTCGACACGATCAGGTCGGCCATCTTCTGGGACTTCGCCTTCATCTTCTTCTATGCCCTGGCACTGTCCGCTGGAGCGTTGTGGGCGCGGAGGCAGTTCCGCAGCTCCGTCGGTATCGCCGTCGGCACCGTCGTTGCGATCGGCGGTGTTGTCGCCGGGATCTTCGATGTTGTCGAGAATCTGTCGATGCTCGGCTACCTCAATAGCTGGGGTGATTGGAGCGGTTGGATCGCACTCGCTGGTGCAACGGCAGTGCCTAAGTTCTTGCTCGCGTTGGTAGGTGTGGTCTACATCGCCGCCGGCATCGTGCTGTTCATCGTTCGCCGACCCAGCCGCTGAGTGCGCGGTGCGAACGCGAGTGTGGAGGAGGCCGATGGCCTCCTCCACACTCAATCGGCTTGGTTGTGCTGCGTCTTCGGTTGCCTAGATTCAGGAAGCCGGAGGCGGCGGCGGAGCCTGATCCGTCGGACCGCCGGTAGTCGTGGTCTGGTTCCGACCAGCAACGAGCCACCAGATCAACGCCACGATCCCAACAACGCCGAGCCCGATGAGAACCCATCCCCACCAGGGGAAGCCGCTGTCTGTCTCTTCAGCCACCTCATCGGTCGACGCGCCCGCGGGCGGGATCAGGAACGTCTGGCTGTATTCACTGCCGTCCGCAGCGGTACCCTCCACGAGCAGGTGCTCGACCTCAGTCTGGCGATCACCGAGATCGAACGACTCCCACCAGACACCGTCGTCTTCTACGGGAAGCGAGGCAGTCAGTCCGGTCTCGATCACCCTGAGTTGTGTCGTCGAACCAGCGAGGAAGTTGAGTCCGGTCGTCGTCATGACGCGATTGGTATCAACACTCACGACGACATACGGGTTGCCGACGAGGGGGCTCAACTGAGCCACGACTTCGGACCCGAACTCGGCCATTTCGCCCGGCTCAGGAGTCTGGCCAACCACGATGCCGTCGGGATCAGGGTCGTCCGGATCCTCGACGAAGGTGATCGTCAATCCGACCTCTTCCGCGAGCGTGGTCGCCTCGTCGATTGTCAACCCGATGAACTCAGGGACTTCGACATCCTCGGGTCCGGTTGAGACCGCCATATCGACCGTCGTGCCCGGAGCTACTTCGGTGCCGGCGACCGGGTTGGTCGAGAGGACCAAACCCTCCTCGGCATCGTCGCTCGCCTCCTCAGAGGTCGTCACCACGAATCCCTCGGCCTCGAGCGCAGCTTGGGCGTCCGCCGCGGCCTGGCCGACAACATCGGGAACGGGGACCGTCGACGGCCCGGTCGAAACGATCATCGTGACGGTTGAGCCGAGACCAACTTCGGTGCCAGCGGCTGGGTTCGTCTCAATCACGAGACCGGCTTCAATCTCGGCGCTCGGCTGTTCCTCGGTGGCAGCAACAAGGCCGGCGGCCTCGATAGCGGCTTGACCATCGGCCGCTGAGAGACCAGCCACGTCCGGAACCGGGACGGTGTCCGGGGCGGGCGCAGCGATTGCCGCAATCAGTTCGGTCATCGAGGGGATCGTCGAAACCGCGATGTCCGGCGACGTCCCATCACTAACGGCAAACGCGTCGGTGTAGGAGTCCGCCGGCGTGACAACATCCTTCTCGAGGCCGTCGACCACCACGGGTACGTTCGAGTCCGCGGCCACCGTCTGGAGAGGAGTTCCTTCCCCCGGATCCAGCGTCTCGTCCACAACAAGGCTGCCGATGGAAACCACCACAGGTGCACCAGTTGCGTTCCACACTCGGATCTTTGCCGAACCGGCGTCAATCGGTGCGACTTCGACCGGGTAGGCGCTGCCGCCGGTATCGCCATAACCGGTCACCACCGTCTGTGCCGGAACCTGGGCGGAGTTGATGGGCACATTCGCGACGAGCGAGTCGCCGTCTGTGAATGTGACTTCGGTCTGACCTACGAGGATGTACGGGATCGGACTGGCCGCGGCGTACGCGAGACCGGTGGTCATCGGTTCACTTCCCACCGCTACGTCCACTGGAGCGGTGCTCGAGCCGTTGACGTTCGCGAGGTACGCGGCCGAATCGGCTTCTTGCGCACCCGCACCAACGGCAGCGGACAACAGCCCACCCACCATTGCGACGACGAGCACAACCCGACTGATTGACTTCATGATTGTTCCCCAATCTCTCGCCGGCCGACGGCCGAACGCTCTCGATGATCCACTTGGGCAATGGTATCCCGGATCGTCTCAAGCGACGGTAGCGACGGCGCGTCGAAGAACAGGAACACCATCCAACAGCTTCGGCGAAACACGGCACGCACTTGAACGATGAGTTGCCAGAGATTCTCGCGCGCCGCGGCCAAACCCGCGCGTAGGGTTTGCTTCCTTCAAGCTACCGGGGAGGCAGCACGATGGCGAAGTTCATGATGGTCTACAAAGGCGAGGCCACCGATATGTCGACGATGACGGAAGAGGAAGTCGCGGGAGTCATGGCGGCATGGGGCGCATGGATACAGAACGTCGGCCCTGCCCTCATTGATGTTGGGACTCCGTTCGGGCCGGGCTCGTCGGTGGTCGACGACGGAAGCACGGGAACGGCCGTGTCTCTCAACGGCTACTCAATCGTCGAGGCCGATGACATGAGCGGCGCACGGGCGCTTGCCGACAACCATCCGTTCCTCAGCGAAGGCAAGGGCAAATTCGCCGTCGACGTCTACGAGTTGATGCCCGCCCCAATCATGGACTGAGGCAAGAAGGCCGGCCCCTCCCGCCCTCGCTGACCTCGCAGCTAGGTCTTTTCCCACCAGCGGAGGACGCGGAGAGCGCGGAGCGTGTTCCACCGTCCGGCGACTCGCCCGGGTTCGAGCGGGAAGTAGGTCACGCCGCTGTATTGGCTGCCCTTCCCCCATCGACCGTCGGGGCGCCGGGCACCGCGCACAAGCCCGATCCCGTCTGAGGCTCGGGGATCGGGCATCGCCTCGGCGTCACGCAGATGGTCGAGTCCGCGCAATACGTCGTAGTGCCACCGCGGCGGAAAGTGAAAGGTGGTCCACACGTCTCTAATCACCTCGCCGGTTCGGTGCGACCGATACATCCAGTGTTTGAGCAGGAACTCGTGGCCGCCGGCGATGACAGTGTCGGCCTCGCTCGAACCGGTCGATCGCTTCCACTCGAGGAGGCCTTCAAGAACGGAGATGGTGGTGTGGAATGACGAGTGCGTGGCACCCCGGACGTCCTGACAGTTCCATCCACCGTCCGGCATGACCGCGCCGACGAGGACCTCCGCAATTGAGTCGATCCTCCGATCGGCAACGTTGAAGTGCGAGGCAACCGCGAGCACCATCCCGTTGACGCACCGCTCCGCATACTCGTGGCTTGCCCAAAACGACACACCACCGTCGAACCACAGGGCATCGTCGAGCAATCGACGGCAACCCGCGATGGCCTTCTGATTGGACGGTGGCATCCCCAGTCTTCTGAGCAGAGTCAGGGTGTACGTTGTCGAGGTCCACTTCGGGGTGTAGAGACCGCCCCCCCACGTCCCTCCCGGATCCTGCTGATCGAGGAACCTTCTCCCCCACCCCTCGTTCGCGACCGCGGCCCGCGTGGACCGCCAGGTCCGAGGACTCCGGGCGAGGAGGTCACGCTCCGCTTGCCATCGAACCGACGGGTCTCCTTCGATGAGCCATTGCACCACCGCATCACTCATGGCCCCATGGTCGAGGCCCGACCGAGAATTCGCAAGCCGGGCTCTCGGCCGCACGTCGGAATAGACATCATCAGGCCCGGCGTTCGCGGCGCAGCAACAACCCCCGGCTGCATCGGTATCGAGTACGGTCGGGAGAACAAGGAGATTCGTCATGGCGCAGGAGGCCAAGCCGACAAACGAACACATCGTCGTGTTGCTCGAACGCGTGTTGGAGGAGCTGGATGCCCTCGCACAGCGGCAGGGGCAGATCGAGGCTGAACTCAACCGCCTGGCTGACGCGGCCGGCAACTAGACAGCACTGGGAGAGTTGTTCGGCCGGTCAGATCAGCCTTGACGGCGCCCACGGGCGCCCACGGCGATGAACACGACTCCGATCACTCCCGTCACGATGAGTGGTGTCACACTCACCGAACTCCACAACATCAGCGTCGCGGCCGCCACAGCCATCAAGATGCCAACGATGAAGAGCGTCGTTTCCTTTGGATGAGTTGGAGTTGCCATTTACACATCGTGAGGACGAGAGCGCTTCCGGACCAGTGTCCTTGGTCCCGGTTGTATCGCCGGTCGCCTGGTGCGCTGACGAACGCAATCAGACTTCGAACCCCCACTTCGACAGCTCGCGATCTGCCCCGTCACGGATGCTGACACACCTATAGGATCGCATGGTGTCCACACCAGTCGATCCTGATGAGCAGAGAGTCTCCCCGCTCGAACTCTTCTTCGATCTCGTCTTCGTCTTCTCGATCACCCAAGTGGCCGCGTTGCTATCCGGCGACCCATCGATGGAGGGCCTGATCGGTGGCCTGCTCGTTCTACTCCTCATCTGGTGGTCGTGGTCGCAGTACACATGGGTCCTGAACTCGCTGGGCAACGAGGCCACGGTGATGAAGCTGACCTTGCTCGCGGCCATGGCCGCGGTGTTGTTCATGGCGCTCGCGGTCCCCGACGCTCTTGGTGAAGGCGGCATGTGGTTCGCTGTCGGGTATACGGCGGTGCTCCTGCTCGGGCTCGCAGTGTTCGCGGTCGGTGCGCCGGAGGATCAACGGGTCGACCGAAACCGGTACGCCATCCCGGCATTCGTCGGCGTTCTGACCGTTCTCGTGGGAGGGCTCTTCCAGGGTGAGGCCCGCATGGCCGTCTGGGGCGTAGGCATGGTAATTCAGATCGGAGCAGCGTTCTTCGTTGGGAGCAGCGATTTCCGTATCAAGCCAGCCCACTTCGCAGAACGTCACGCGCTGTTCGTGATTATCGCCCTCGGTGAGATCATCGTGGCGGTCGGACTCGCAGCGACGGGTAGTGAACGCAACGTCGAGACCACCGCAGCGCTCGCGGGGGCCTTCCTCGTGGTGGCGGTCCTCTGGTGGGCCTATTTCGATTGGTTGGCTTCGGCGATGGAACAAGCCCTGGCCGCCGTGACCGGCTCGGTCCGAGGATCGACGGCTCGCGACATCTTCACGCTCGGGCACATTCCGTTGATCGCCGGCGTGGTGCTCTACGCCGTGGGAGCGGAGGAGGCCGTCGCTCACGCCTCGGACCACCTCGAATCGGCCGGCCGAACATCGCTCGCATTGGCGATCGGGCTCATCGTGTGTGCATACGCGTTCCTGGCATACCGGTCGGATCACTTCATCACCTGGGAACGCCTCGTCGGGGGCGCCATCGCCATCGCAGCCGTACTCGGTCTTCAGACCGTGAACGGCGGCACGATCTTGTGGATCGTTGCGTTCATCATCGGCCTCTCGCTGCTGCTCGAACGACCTCGGGCGAGGACCGCCGCACGGTCGTCCTCGGAAGTAGGGAACGCTCTGGGTTGATGCCATGACATGGTGGGACCACGACACCAGGCCGTACACCGGAGCGATCTGATCTCGACCCGAGACCTGACGGCACCCCGGAGCGGGTGCCTCACCGGCACGCACCTGGTCGTAGACGCAGACGGACTCGAGCGTTCTGTTGTACCAACCGAGGTCTCTGGCGCTTGCTAGGACTGAATTGACGCGACCAATCCAACGACGACCATGATCACGACGGCGGCTGCGATGCCGATCGCCAGAGCTACAACAAGCACCCACCCATTCCGTGGTGAAACCATGGAGCGATCAACGGTCGTCGGGCCTCCCTGATTCCCTCGGGGTCACCAGGGCAACGGTCGATCTAGAGAGGGTTGATCATCACGTAGCCGACAAAGAGGACAACCGAGACAACCGTGTAGAGACTGAGCACGTTGTTGACGTAGCGCTGCTCGTCCGGCATGTCCGGCTTCATGTAGAGCGGGATGATGAAGGGCGGAGGCAGGATCAGCAGAGTGAACAAGGCCGCCTGGGAGTACTGGTTTCCGTCGAGAAGCGAATCCAGCAGGAGGACGGGCAGCAGGAGCGCGAGCGGGAGCAGAATCACCAAGCGGATCGCCACCGGAGTTGCCGCCTCGCGTATGCCACGGCGATCCAGCTGAATCCCGTACCCGACGATCAGCAGGATCAGGGGAACGGTCAGTGCAGCGAGAAAGACGAGAGTGTTCATTACTCCGCCGACGATCGGCCCGTCGTAGAGCGCGTCGCGGAGGCCGGCGAGGCTCGCGATGATGCCGGCGATGATGGCGACAATCACCGGCGACCGGATGAACGCGCCGAACAACCGTCCCGGACTCTGAAGGCCGTCGCGTTTGGCGAGCAGTAGCGCAAGGAAGAAGAACCAGATGAATAGCTCATGGCCGAGGTCGACGACGGCGAAGTACCCGACCTGGCTCAATCCGTACGCACTGCCGAACAGACTGATTCCGAGCATCCCCGATTCGAAACCTGTCATCAGAAACGGGAAGTACTCGTGCCCGGCGCCGAACCGCGACTGGAGGGCGCGCCCAATTCCGTAGAGGGCAACACACAGCAGGAAGGTGACGACGACGATGGCTACATCGTTCGAGTCGAACTCGATCTCGAGGAACGACGTGAACAAGACGGCCGGAAGGGCGAGGTTGACAACGAGCTTCCGCAGGTCACCGACGGTGCTCTCAGAGATGAACCTGGTGCGACGAAGCCCGAAGCCGATGGTGATCAGGAGGAGGATCGGCAGCACACGGCTGATGATCTCAGTCACGGAGATCCGACCCTCCGCATTCAGGGCCGGTGCGTTTCAACGATCTGTCCGGACGATGCATCATCTCGGGCCACACGGTATCGCCGACCGCGTCGGTCAAACGAACCGAGGGGTCCGTTCTTGCGTAGCCATGGGAAGCCGGCCTCCCTATCTACCCAATAGCGGGTGGAGGCGCCAGGTCCGGTGACTGCACTGCTGCCGCGGCGGCCTCTGCGCCGGCATTCATTGCCGCAGATAGTCCTTTCCCCTGGTGCCACGCCACGACAAATCCGGCGAAGAAGGCATCCCCCGCACCGTTGGTGTCAACGATTTCAGGGACCGGCACGGCGGGAATGTCCACCCATTCGTCGCCTGCAGAGAGTCCGCTCGCGCCGGACGAGCCGTGTGTGCAGATCGCGACACACGTACCTGCGACGACGCGGTCCTCGAGGAACTGGCGCCACCCGGGCATCGCGACTGAACTCATCAATAGATGGTCGGCGGCCTCGATGAATTCGTCGTGATGAGGATTAACTCCGTCATAGTCGTGAAGGTCCACCCAGATCGGCATGCCCATCTCGCGCAACATCGGTAGGAACGGCCGACAATGGTTCGAGATCGTGACCGATGCGATATCAGCGGCCGCGGCCGCGGGAGCCATCGACGCGACATCCACATCGAACCGGTCGGATCCGGCGTTCGCAAATATCGAGATTCGCTCCCCTTCTCGATCCATGAGGTTGATGTGCCGGGTCGTGCCCTTCGGATCGGTCACACCCACGAATTCGACGCCTCGGCGCTGCATCTCGCTGCGTATCTGCCGACCGGCATTGTCATCCCCGACGAGAGCCCAGAGGGTCACGTCGACGGTGAGGCGGCTGAGGTTCATAGCCTTGCCGGCACCACTCGACCCAACCGCCTTGTTGGAGCCTCGAGCAAAGACGGTGTGAGGATGTGGTCCTGGGAAGGCGTCGACGTACACGATCGTGTCCCAGGCAACTCCACCCAAGATGAGTGCATTCATGGGATCGGGATGGCTCGCCACTGGCGCCACGATACCGGCGTCGCAATCAGGCGACAGCGACGCCGGATACCGTCACACGGTTGTCGAATCAGCCTTCGGGTCCGGTTCCGATCCCCCCTGATCGAGACGGAACGGTGGGTACTGATCGGTCATGAGGAGCACGTACGCCTCGACGCGCAGCACCCAACGATTGAGTCCGATGATCAGGTCGAACAACGACTGCGGGTACCGACGCGTGAACAGGAGGATGACGGCTGCGATGAAGACGAGGACGCCGATCAAACCACCCGCAGCGGCCGGGCCCGTCCAGTAACGATCGCCGGCCCAGGCGTACGTCCCTCCGACGAACAGAGCGACAACGAGGTAGTGCGGGATTGCGAGCAGCCACGACTTCACGAAGATCAGGCCACGGGAGAGCCGCTCTGGGTACACCACATCGAATCGTGCCGGATAGTCGGGCACATCGTCGAGCGTGAACGGCGGGTAGCGGTCGGTCCCGAGTCCGCCGGGTCCGGCGTAGCACGTGACCCTCCACGTCCACCGAATCACGCCGACGTTGAACCTGAACAGCCGCTCTGGATAACGAGCCGTGAAGAGGATGGCCCACCAAGCGATGAAGGTCACGAACGCGAAGGCTATCCAGAGGAAGAACAACACGAAGAAGTGCGGGATGGCCAGGAACCACTTCACCAGCCAGAGCCATTGAGACAGTGGTTCGTCGATCGCGGCCTCGACCCACACCGGTTCGGCGGCAGGTGGACGTCCCGCGGACGCGGCCAACGGTTCCCCACTGCGCCCGACGACTGCGGCGAGGACGACGATCACAACTGCGATCACGAACAGCAACAGCCCGAATCCGAGCATCGTGATTCCAACAGGGAG
>Ga0316198_10003081_pt1 | contig 10132 bp, 10 predicted proteins | sample OudBieAanoxic_MG_FD_204935 | JGI IMG/M metagenome (GOLD analysis project Ga0316198, IMG submission 204935) | Coastal sediment microbial communities from Oude Bieten Haven, Netherlands - site A anoxic | ecosystem: Environmental > Aquatic > Marine > Coastal > Sediment | place: Netherlands...
GCTTTAAAAAGTTTAATTCAGATACAACCCCTATTAGTATACTATAAAATGGGCTGTAATATTTCTACACAGTCCCTCAATTAATAATAGTAATAATAAGTTTGGTTGTTTTTAAATTTCATATCTTTCTCCTAATTTCTTAGTCTATATTTTTTTAATTATAACATAATAAGATTTTTTTTAAAAGCAGTTAAGTTCAATTTTATATTTTTTAAACAACTAAAAATATAAGTTATCCAGCCAAAACAGCTTTTCTTTTCTTCGGCAGCTCTATTTTCGACACCACTGTTCCTAAGAGTAGTACAACAATTCCTATTACATTCATAACAAATAAGTATTCTCCCATCAAAAAGTGACCGATAATAGCAGCAGTTGGAAGTTCCACCAGACTCATTATTCCCGCTTTTGTAGGTGTAGTAAATTTAAGTGCTAGAGAATAAAAAGTACAAGATAAGACCGTTGGAACTATCCCTAGTATCAATGAGATTCCTACCATTTTTAGGCTGAGTGCTCCCAATAATATTTCTATATCCAGCATCCAAAATACATATACAGCTCCCACTAAAAAACTATACATAAGTATACCTGTTAAATTACACTTTTCAGGGATTCTCTTAGTCAGTATAGGAAAAAATCCATATGCCAGCGCTGAAACCAAACCTATTAAAAGACCAATTCCATTAGCCTTTAGAGCCGATGTATCTCCTCCAGTCACTACTAAAAATGCTCCATAAAATGCCAGACTTAGAGCTAAGCCCTTAAAAATAGTAATCTTTTCTTTAAAAAATATTCTCGATAAAACCGCTGTAAAAAGTGGTCCTAAACATACCATCATTACCCCTACTGTGGTAGATGTCATAGATATACATTTATATATTGCCAAGCTCATGGTTCCTTGAGTTATTATCCCTATCAATAAAGAGTGTTTTACCCCTTCTCTCCCTATTTTTAGTTTTTCTCTATCTGTAATCAAATAAAATACAAACATCGATAAAAATGCAAATAATAACCTCAAAAAAGCTATTTCAAATGGTCCAACCCCTGTTTCCCCTAAATAATGCGAGATAATCCCCAGTGTTCCCCATGTAACCCCTGCTAAAAATGCAAGTCCGTACCCCTTATGTTCCACCTTTCTCCCCCTTAATAATATACTTTTGATTTTAGTTACATTATAGTTCTTCAGCTTCTATTATTCAATCTTAATTCTTAATCCTTACATTCAAATTTATAATTCTTATTTCATCTTATATATATCCTTTTAATACCTACTTATTTAAACACTTAAATGTTCTATTAATACAGTACAAATCACATTATTCATCCCAATAAAAAAAAATGAAAAATAGATTAGTAAAAAAATATAAAGAAATACTATCGAAGGGGAATGCAGTCCTTTCAAGGCTCAATTAGCTTACTAAGAAAAAAAAAAGGTAAACATAGCAGTACAGAAAGTTAATAATAGACCGAGGAAATGTTTAGGATAGAAAACTCCCCATGAAGAATTTTGAGGAGAATCAAGTGTTGCATTTAATTTGACAATCTAGGATAACTCCTTCTTTTTTTAACAACTAACAGTTTTTCACATTTATTTTGACTAAAGTATATATCATTTAAATAATTTTATACTGTATGGTCACTTGTTTTGGAAAAACCGAAGCTAGGCCTAGAGGAATAGTACACTGTTGACAGTATAATTCAAATATAAAAAATTATATGTTCAATTTTTTTTTGAGGACATTGGTAACTTTATAAAATTTACAAAGGAATTGGGAATACACACAACTTTATAATTCTTTATTTCCCAAGAGGGTAAAACGAATAACATCTGATGTATTTAAATTGCATTCCCTTGCTACTAAAATGTTTTTTGGATTAAATCTATTTCCATTGAAATATTTAAATTTACTAGAGAAATGTGGTATTTTTTTTTAAAATAATACAATATAAAGTAGATAAAATGATTACTTAATTGGCGAGGTTTATAATGTTTTTTATAGTCTATATACGAACTATACGAACTAATTGGAGAAAAGTAAAAATTTTGTAGAACTGGGGTTTACTTAGGGTCTCTTTTGAGGCAATGAGTTATGCTACTTATGTGGCATATTGTGAGTCTATCAGACGAAGCTTAAACACCCTAATTCTACTGCCATAATGGTAATAGAGTTAGGGTGTTTTTTATTTTTTATTTAGGAGGAGAACAATGGAGAAAAAAAAGAAAACTGAAAAGCCGAAAAAAGCGAAGTTTGAAACCGACAAACTGAAAGGAAAAACAAAATTACTGCATTCTAGAAACGTTAATAAATGGGGGTTTGATTTTCACCCGCAGGTATCTATTATTTCCGGATTATTGGTTTTATTTTTTATAGGAGCGACTTTAAAAGATCCGGTGGGGGTCAATAAAGTTCTTAGCGGCATTAAAGACAATATAACCAACAATTGGAATTGGTTTTTTATAATGAGTGCCAATATATTTTTAGTTTTCCCTATCTATCTTATGTTCAGTAAACTGGGAGAGGTTAGGTTGGGAGGACCTAAGGCAAAACCGGAATATACTAATTTTGCTTGGTTTTCTATGCTTATAAGTGCCGGAATGGGTATTGGTCTTATGTTCTGGAGTGTGGGAGAGCCCCTTTATCACGCTACAACGAAAATGCCTATAACCGATGGAAATTCTGTTGGAGAGGCTTTGGGCATAACTTTTTATCACTGGGGATTTCATCCGTGGGGGATCTATACTTTGGTAGGTCTATCTCTGGCATTCTTTGCATATAACAGAGGGTTACCCCTCTCTTTAAGATCTGTTTTCTATCCGATATTTAAAGACAAGGTATTTGGATGGGTAGGAGATATTATCGATATCACAGCTGTAGTTTCATGTCTTTTTGGACTGGCTACTTCCCTTGGATTTGGTTCCCAGCAAATAAATGCAGGATTAAATTTTTTATTCGGGATCCCTCAATCACCGAAAGTACAAGTAATAATTATAGTTGTCATTACATTTATAGCAACTATATCTGTTGTTTCCGGAATAGGGAAGGGAGTGAGAATCCTTTCAGAATTGAATATGAAAGTCGCAGCCGTCTTTCTTATTCTGATTATAGTTTTAGGGCCGACTCTTTATATGGTAAGAGCTTTTAATAATGGACTGGGATTTTATTTAAATAATTTAATTTCAATAAGTTTCTTTACTGAAAACGGGAATAAGTGGCAGGGTTCATGGACAATTTTCTACTGGGCATGGTGGATTTCATGGTCACCTTTTGTAGGGATGTTCATTGCCAGAATTTCAAAAGGACGAACAGTTAGAGAATTTATATTAGCTATTCTCATAGTCCCAACATTACTAAGTTTTATCTGGATGTCTGCATTTGGAGGAACAGCTTTATTTCAAAACAGTATAGATGGCGGAACTCTGCTGAATGCAGTCAATAACAATGTAGCTACTTCATTGTTTGCAATGATCCAGAATTTAGAAATATCTTCACTTTTTAAGATAGTTCTTTCAGTAATGGGTACATTCTTAGTTATATCATTCTTTGTCACTTCATCGGATTCCGGCTCCCTTGTGGTTGATAACCTGACCTCTGGAGGAAAGATGGATTCTCCGGCTCCACAGAGGGTATTCTGGGCTGTAATGGAAGGCACCATAGCGGCAGCACTTTTAATTGCCGGGGGAAGTGAGGCATTAAGTGCCCTTCAAACAGGGGTTATTCTTTCAGGGCTGCCCTTTACAGCGATGCTCCTTGCTATGACTTATAGTTTGCATGTAGGTCTTCGGAATGATCTGAATAAACTTAAACAGTATAGAGAAGATAAATTATTAAATAAAATATTTAATGAAAAAATATACGGTGAATTTGAAAAGGATGAGCAGATCAAAGGAAAGTCAGATCAAATTTAATTTAGATACTATATAATTTCTAGAATAATTTAAAGGTAGGGAAATTGGAAAACATCGTACCATATTTACAGATAAAAGCACTCATTTGAGCATTAAATAAATTTAATAATCCCAATGTTCTGGTAAAAAGACTCTTTTTGAAAATATCAGCCATTGATTATTTTGATAGAATCCTATAGAATATTAATTATATTAAAAATTATGGAGGAACTATGGAAATTTTATTGATCGGATTAGGAATGTTTATTGCCGGATTTATCGACTCTATTGCTGGAGGAGGAGGGCTCATCAGTACTCCTACACTACTTTTAGTTGGTCTCCCACCCCACCTTGCTTTAGGAACAAATAAACTGGCTGCCTCTGCTGGGACATTGGTCAGCAGTCACGAATTTTTTAAGAGCAACAAATTAAACTTTAAATTACTTAAACTCATGATTCCCTTTGCATTTATAGGAGCAGTTATCGGTGTTACTGCCCTGCAATTTATTAGCCCTGATATCCTGAAGATGCTGATTCCATTTATGATTTTTGGAGTAGCTATCTACACTGTTATTTCTAAAAAAGTAGGGATGATAAATTCCTTTGATGGATTTACTCCTAAAAATAAATTTTTAGGTAAGATCCTAACTTCTATTTTAGGGTTTTACGATGGATTCTTTGGTCCAGGTACAGGAACATTTTTTATGTTTGGCTTGGTAAAAATCTTTAAATTTGATTTCACCGTTGCCACTGCTAATACCAAGGTGTTAAACTTTACCACTGGTTTTGCCGCTCTGCTTACTTTCTTATACAATGGACAAGTAGATCTCAGGTATGGACTTATCTCTACAGTCTTTATGATCTTAGGTTCTAAACTAGGCAGTAAAATGGCTATAAAAAATGGAGCTAAATTTATAAAACCTATCTTTATCGTTATGTCCTTAGTCATGGCTGGGAAGATGGTTTACGGGATGGCTGTCTAACAACATTATAAAATATATACAACAGAAAAGACCTCTGAAATTTCAGAGGTCTTTTCTATATAGATCACTTAATAAAATTACTTAGTTTCTTCGATTAATTTGTTCATTTCTTCGATTACAACATCAGCATTTAATCCGTGTGACGCGATTCCTTCTCCTAAGCTCTCACCTGAGGCTACCATACAACCCACTCAACCAAGTCCGTATCTTTGGAATACTTGAACGATTACTGGATACTGTTGTACAGCTTCTAATATGTTCATATCTTTATTTACCATTTTAACTCCTCCTGAAAATCAATATTATATTCTTTTAATGTATAATAGTATATATTATCATAGTAAACTTGTCAAGATTAATTGACACTATTCAATAAATCATGGATCCTTACCATACCTATTAATTTTTGCCCCTCTAACACAGGTAAAACTGAAATTTGACTATCCCTGTTTTCCATGAGTTCCAATGCATCTACAGCCATCTTTTCAGCTTCAATATAGGTGAATTTAGAGATCATGATATCTTTAGCTTTATAGGTAAAAAATTCCTCTTTATTTCCCAATGCCCTTCTGATATCTCCCTCTGTGATTATTCCTGTCATCATCTCGTCTTCTAATACACAGACAGCTCCTAATTTTTTCTTTGTCATAGTCACCAATACCTCATCTATACCGGTATTTTTTTCTACAACTGCAAGCTCATCCCCACTATGCATCACATCTTTTACCTTCATGAGCAGTCTTCTCCCCAGGCTGCCTCCCGGATGATATACAGCAAAGTTTTCCGGTTTGAAATTTCTGAGTTTAATAAGTACCGATGCTAAAGCATCTCCCATAACCATAGTAGCTGTAGTAGAGCAAGTAGGAGCTATATTCATAGGACAGGCTTCCCTTTCGACACCTATATCCAATACTTCATTAGCTTCCACCCCTAACTTAGACTTTTTATTTCCAGTCATAGCTATTAATTTTGCACCAATTTTTTTTATTGATGGGATTATAGATACTACCTCATCACTGTTTCCTGAGTTTGAAATAGCAATTACCACATCTTCTCTATGAACCATCCCAAGATCACCATGAAGACCTTCAGCTGAATTCATAAAGACAGTCAATGTTCCTGTAGAAGCCAAGGTTGCAGCTATTTTTTTCCCTACTATTCCAGATTTTCCGATTCCTGTGACAACGACCTTTCCTTTACAATCCATGATCATTTTGGCTGTTCTCTCCAATTCCTGCCCTATTTTATTTCTTACTTTTTTTAATTCATCTATTTCAACATCAAATATTTCCTGAGCATAATCTTTTATATCCATGATTCCCCCTGTATGTTTTTTTTTATTATATCATTTTTTTTTAGTTTATTCATCCATAAAAAAAAAGCAACGTGATGTTGCAGACAGGCAAAATTCTATATTTAACGAATAAATCCCTAGTATTACGCTCTTTACGGGTATAATAGTAGACTATAAAAAAGGTTAGAATATTCATCGAATATTCTAACCCTTTAACAACCTTATACCTGATCTATACAAGCTACCGGGCATACTCCTGCACATGCAGTACAGTCGATGCACGCATCTTCATCTATCAGTCTTTTACCATCCTCTACTTCTGAAATACATGTTACTGGACATACATCTTCACATGCTCCACATGAAATACACTCATCTTTTCTTATTCTGTGTGACATCTTATCTCCTCCTGATTACTTATTAATTAATATACCTATTTTTAGTATACTCTATAAAATTAAGATATTAAAATAAGATTTTATCTTATTTCCCTTATGTATATTTTTCCCGATAACTCTTCAATTTTTGTTTTGGTTATTCCGAAATAAGCCCTGTTGGTGGCCTCATAATCTATCTTATATTTTTTCCCGGCCTTATTTTCTACCTCTAAAGTTATATAATATCCATATTTGCCACTTCCACTAGGTTTTATTTTTTCATCCCATTCTTTTTGATAATAAATCCCATAGGTCACTGGTAATTTAGACAAATTATATTTATATTCTTTTAGCAGAGTGGCACCGGCATCTGCAATATACAGGTCATACCCCCATAATTTAAAAGTTATTTCTGAAGTGTCTCCTAATTCTAACTCCTCTATACTATCTATGGTAACCTGAATCATTTGACCGGTAAAAACCAACTCTTTAGTTTTTACCTCAGTTTTATTACAGCCTATAAAGATTAAAGCCATCAACACCATAAATATTTTTTTCATCCTATCACTCCTCCGCCTACCAGGTATTTACCATAATAAAGTACCATATGCTGCCCTCTAGCGTTCTGTGGATTTTTCTCTTGATATTCAAAATATATTCTGTCTTCCTTTCCAGGTTCAGAAATTCTTTTTAACCTTCCCATGGATCCATGACTGGAAAATCTCGGCCTTGCCATTAGCTCCATCTCTAATAATTTATCTATCTCTACTACAAACTTATAGTCTATCAGCTCTACCTCTTTCATAAACAATTTATCGTAATCTCCTAAAAGAATCTCATTTTTAGAAGGTCTTATATCCAATATAAAATAGGGTCTCGGTTTTTTTAAATTTAGGCCTCTTCTCTGCCCGATGGTATAGAGCTGATATCCATCATGAATCCCCATTATGTTTCCATCTTCATCTACAAAGTTCCCTTTTTCGATCTTATCCTCTAATTTCCCCTGTAAATATGTCTTATACCCTTCTGGAGCAAAACATATTCCCTGGCTGTCTTTTTTATTATGAGTTACCAACCCTATTTTTTTGGCCATCTCCCTAACTTCCGCTTTAGTAAAGTCATATAGGGGAAATTTCATCCTTTTCAGGGTACTCTCATCCAATCTATAAAGCATATAGGTCTGGTCTTTACGTATATCTGCTGCATTTTTCAGGAGATATTTATCCATCTCTGGAGAGTATTCCAAATTACAATAATGACCTGTAGCTATATATTTTGCTCCTACTAAATCTGCATAATCTACCAGAGTTTTTATCTTTATCCTCTCATCACATACTACACAAGGTGAAGGAGTTGTCCCATTGCTATATCCATCTAAAAAATTCTTAATCACTATCTTTTCAAAATCTTCCGATACATCTAAAACTACATGTTTTATTCCCAATGTGTCGGCTACTTTTTTAGCTTCTGCAATCTCTCCCTTAGATTTTTTATCCACTTGCAGAGTTATCGCTATTACCTCATACCCTTCTTCTTTCAAAATATATGAAGTTACTGAAGAATCAACTCCTCCGCTTAATCCAACTATTACTTTTTCCATTTTTTCTTCTCCTTTTTCTGTACTAAATTTCATCTTTTTCTTCCATATACCTTTCAATATTTCTATCCAAACTCTCCTCAAACTCCATCATTAACTTTCTTTTCAATTCCTTATGTTTTTCCAAAGAGATATCCCTATCTATATTTTTTTTCTTCAAATTTTTGTTTTCTATTTTTTCCTGCTCTTCTTTTATATTCAAGTTTGAACTAAATATAACACCTAAAGAAAAACTTAGGAGTAAAACACCCATCACACTCTCTAATATAGTCAAGGCCTGAGCAGCTATAGATATGGGAACTATTTCTCCATAGCCTACACTGGTTAAGGTTATAAAACTAAAATACATCCCCCTGAAATATATACCTCTTGCTCTTAAACCTTCTAATATTATTCCCTCTAAGGCATTTGGATTATTCTCTATCAGCAATATATAGGAAAAACCAAAAATTATTCCCAGTGTTATATAGGTTAAAAGAACTATTCCGATATCATCACTCTTAGCTCTCCTCCTGCCGGATAAAATATCCACAAATACATATTTAATTATAAAAAATTGAGAGACCAATAAAAGCATTAAGTTTAATATTATTATCCATTTCAACGATGTCAAATTATCCCTGGTTAAACCAAAATTTACCATCATTCCCTCTTCAAAGGCAAGGCTCATCCATACGGGCAGGATTATTAAATAGTAGAAGATAAAACCTATGAAAAATATCGGTTTTTTTTTAGCCATTCTAAATTTAAGTAAAAAAAAGGCTATGGGAATCAAATTCATAAATATCGCCAGACTATAATACATTTTAACTTTCAAACTTTCATTTATATCTGCATCCATCCTCAAGGTATTTCCCAAAATAATAGAGATAATCGTAAGAATTATTATATTCATCAGTCCTTTTTTCAATTTTTTACTCATCATAGTCTCCCTCTATAATTTAATATGGATCTCTCCTACCATAAATTCTTTTATCCCATCTACAGTTTCTACCTCTAATCTACCATTTTTTAAGATTTTTCCTCCTATACCAGATGTTTTTCCACCTAAAAAATCTACCTCTATCTCCCTATTTAAAAGGTAATTCTTTTGATTTATCTCCCGCAAGATCTCATTCCATTCTCCCCTGAGGTATCTATTCCAATATTTTTCAAATGAATTCATAATTATTTTTATTGTATTTTCAACTTCATAATTATCCCCTGTTACACTTTTTAAAGAGATACCATTTTTAGACTCTCCTAAAAATTTTGAATTATTTATGTTTATCCCTATCCCTACAATAAAAAAATCTCCTACTTTTTCCACCAAGATTCCAGATAATTTTTTATCCAATAAATATACGTCGTTGGTCCATTTAAATTTATAATCTAATTTCACCACAGCCTTTAACCCCTGTAATAGAGCCATACCTGCGACTAATGGCAGTTTACTATATTCTTCCATACTTAGGTTGGGGTCTTCCTTTAAGGCAAAGCTGAATAGTCCTGCTCCCACAGGAGATACCCAAAGATTTCCACGCCGCCCCCGTCCGGAAGTTTGAACGTCTGCTATAACCAGGTCCCATTCTTTTTTATCCTTTTTTTCCTTCAGATAGTCACTGGTTGATCCCAGCTCATCAAAGTGAAATATTCTCATCCTTTTCCTCCTCTTTAGTACAGCAAAGTCAGCATTAAAAAGGACACCAAGATCAGTGTCCTTTTTTTTATTTTCACTTTACTTTTAGGGGGAACATAAACACATCCCTGTCCTCTTTATTGTCATCTAATTGTCTCTCTATTACAGGGTTCGAAACTAGTTCCACCTCTCCCTTATAGACGTATTTTTTATCTTCATATAGTTCCAATAGATGAAGGACAAATCCCTCCTCTTTGGCATTTAAGATAGATTTATTCTGTCTTTTCATCTCTTGATCGCCTTTTTTACCCATCCCGGTAAAATATAAGATATCTCCATCTTTTCTGTGTTTATACGAACAATTATTTAATTTAGCTAGC
>Ga0316198_10003082_pt1 | contig 10132 bp, 13 predicted proteins | sample OudBieAanoxic_MG_FD_204935 | JGI IMG/M metagenome (GOLD analysis project Ga0316198, IMG submission 204935) | Coastal sediment microbial communities from Oude Bieten Haven, Netherlands - site A anoxic | ecosystem: Environmental > Aquatic > Marine > Coastal > Sediment | place: Netherlands...
GGCGCCCGAGATTTGACGCAAAACATTACCAATTTCTTATATACAAATTCCGTGCCATAACGGCCGCCCCTTTGAATTTGGTGCGTTGCGCGGCCTCGTGGCCATCTGCATGCTTGAAGACCGTCGGGAAGGCCCGACAGCAAAGCAGAATTCCGGCATCCGTGTTGCATCTCTTGCCACTACACGATGGTTGTGAGCCGTTCGGCGACTCCTGTCGAGGACGCAGCGAGGCAAACGGTCTCTGACCTTGAGGATGGCTTGATTACGACAGGTTGAATCAATCACCGTTTGCCAGGCGATCGCACCTCGTCTACCGGGGAACAGGTTTGCATTGGCCCTGAAGCGAATGAACCTGCAACATTTTCGACGAAAACATGTCTGCTGGCACTCTATTTGCTGTATATATCCCGTCACGGTGAAAAGCCAGGCCTGCGTGCGCTCACGGCACTCATGTCGAAACCGCCCGTTGCTGCATTGGCCCCACGACGGTCAGCTCTTGTGACCGAGAGCGCATTTTCATTCAAACCACTAACTAAAGGACAAGAATATGGATCTCATCAACCAATTGGTGTCGAACCTGGGAGTTTCGGAAGATCAGGCCAAGGGTGGCGCCGGCATGTTGTTCAAACTGGCGCAGGACAAACTCAGCGGCGACGAATTCGCCCAGATCGCCGACAAGGTGCCGGGGCTCGACGACATGGTATCCGCCGCGCCAGATGCGGCAGGTGGCGGACTGATGGGCGCTGTCGGTGGCCTGATGTCCAAAATGGGCGGTGGATCCAGCGATCTCGGCGCGCTCGCCAGCCTGGCCGGCGGCTTTGACAAGCTCGGACTGGACAGCGGCATGGTCGGCAAGTTCGTCCCGGTCGTGTTGGATTTTGTCCGCAACCAGGGTGGCGATTCGGTCGGCAATCTGCTCAAAAGCGTGTTGTCGCCAAATTGATCTGCGGGCCCGCCTCGGCGGCTTGCTGGCGGCGCGGAAAGCACGAAGAGACAATGATCTGGTTTTTCATCAAGGACAAAACAATGCCGTTTAGAAACATCGTCACCTCGGGTATCTCGGTCGCACTGGTGCTGCTGCTTGTCAGTTCGACAGCTCAGGCCGCGTCTGCCTGCAAGGGTTTGGCTTCCAGTCAGTGTTCGAGCAAACAGGATTGCGTCTGGGTGGATGGCTATACGCGCAAGGACAACCGGAAAGTCTCAGGCTACTGTCGCGCAAAGGGCGGCAAAGGCGCCACGACCGGCACGACCAAGGGCTCAAAGACATCGTCATCAAAGGACTCGGGCAGCACGTCAAAAGTCTCCTCCTCCGCGGAAGCCGGGAAGAAGAAGTCTGCTTCGAAAAACAAGGCTGCCGAAAAGAAATCTGCAAAGAAGTCGAAAAAGGAAAATACGACAACGAAAAAGAAGAGCCAGGAAAAGTCCAGAAGCGACGGCAAGAAAACCGAAACCAAAGAAAAGAAAAAAGCCAAAAAGACCGCAACCGCAGACTGACGGCAATCTGTCTGCAGACAAGATGTGATAGTCGCCACCCGATCTGATAGGCGTCGTCAGAGAAGTCACAATCAGCGGGCGCATGCAGAGGCCAAAGCTACCCCCACGACCGGCCAGAAGCCGCCATTCGGCGACGCGGTGGGTACTTGTTCAACATGCACTGCACGTCACGCTGTGGGCGCACGGGACGTGGTAAGGGCACGGAAATCGCAGATTTGGCAGCTCTAATCCATGGTTTGTCAGGGCTTTGCCTGAAAGCACTCTCAACAAAAAGGCATTACCGTTTCCTTTTTCTAGGTAATGGCGGTAAGCCGCGATACCAAAACGCATCGGGTCGAACATGTAAATAATTGCGTTCATTTCTCGTTCACTATCGAAGCTGACACCTGGGTTTCTGGACATGACATCCTCACGCAAATTCGGATTCATCATCGCAAACATTGCTACATAAGCTACATATTCGTGCGCTTGGATAGTTGGATGTGGTATCGCGAAATTGCAGTCTGCCACCGCATGTGCAACTTCGTGTGTTACTAAACTGCGATACATGGACCGGCCGACCGGAACGCCGAACCACTCTTTGCTTTTCTGCACCGCTGCAAAAGTCAGCACCAAAACTCTTTGGCTTTCTTCCAGGTAGCAGCCGATAGCGGTGCTGCTAATGGTGTCTGGTAGGCTTGAGACGACCTCTACAACAAGAGGCTGCAATGGCTCCAGGTCCAATCGATTGAAGAATGTCAGCGCATCTTCAGCGCTGCCGCAGATTTCACGATAATTCACTGGTTCATCCGCTTTGACGCTGATGGAGCTGTCTGCGCATGTATGGACAGCATAGGAAGCAGACGAAAACAGTAAGAGTGCTATCGAACATAGCAACAATATCGCCGGCGCATGCATGGTCCCGATGAGAAACACGGGTTTTTGCCTAGTCAGGCCGTTGTGCTTTACCGCACAACAGAAAGCCCCCGTTCCGGGGGCTTCATCTGGCTGCGAATCACAGCTCTTCCGAATCACTCCTGAATGGTTCCGAGATAGAAAACCAATTCAAGAATTCGCTGCTGAACCGAACTCCCAGGTCCATAATAGTCTGGACCGTACTTCTCAATAATCTCTTTGCTATACCTGTCACCCCACACAGGCATCTCTTCCGTGCCATGCGCTCTGATTCGCTGCGGATCTCTTATCCACGCGTAGACTTTATCCTGGGGGTAAACACCGCCGTTATTTTTGCGCAAAACGGTCAGATCCGGTGGCGTCTGTTTCAAAAACTCTAACAGCGGTCCATCCCCTTTACCGCTCATGCCATGACAGGACGCGCAGTTCTTCTGAAACTCCATTTTGCCAATACTCTGGGTACCAAGGTCCTCCATCGCCAACCCCGTACTTCCAGCACCTAAAAGAACTGCTCCAGCAAATGTTGCGGCCCAACTCTTGGTTCTACTCTTTGTCATGATTCAACCCTCCAGTGGTTTGTCCTCACAATGATTTCGACGGTTAGCCGACTCGGTAAATGGAGGAGATCTGGTCAAACACTTAGACTCCCCCACAGCTAGTTTCGACCACTGTTCCGTGTTTGGGCTTGTGAATCAACTGATTCTTTGCCCCACATCAAGGGTTCAAATTATTTCGCGTGGCAGCGACCGAGCGTCGGTCCGCAGGGTGCCTGCCGACTGGCAGCTTCATGGAAAAGACATTCCTGCACCGGCTCGGTCAAGCGTCAGATCGATGACACGGGCGAGCGTTGGCCCGCATCTGTCACCGGCATCACAGATGCTGGCGAAATTCGCAGCCACCACGGCACCGGGCAGGCGTCTGACTCGGCCAGGCAGGAATAAGCGGGATTCCCGGAAAATGCCAGCGGTCACAGCGCATACAGCGTCCGGCACTCCAACTCGCGGCCACGGACGACGCGCCGGCCGACCAGCGGGCCACGTGTCTCGGTGACGACCGTGCACTGGCCCTCCTGGTGGTGATCGTCGTAGAAATAGACGACCACCCAGTCACGCGTGCGCGCGAGCTCGTGGGCACGCGCCGTGTTCGAAAACAAGGCGGTGAAATGCCAGCTTTCGCGTTCGGAATGCAGAATCGGCAACCACGATTCGCCGTTCGGGTTGAACCGGCGCGGCGCAATCGTGGGCAGCGTGCCTGCAGCGGCTTTGTTGCGGTATTCCTCGTCGACATCGAGCAGCAGCGCTACGCTCGGGCCACTCACCTTGGCGCGGTCGCGCTGCCTGGGCATGCGGCCCAACATGCTGTCCAGGGTGGCGCGTATGGCGATGGCGCGCCTTGCACCGACGCCGGGAACTGTTTCAAGACGTCCGTCGTGGGCAGCGGCCTCCAACGCCTCCAGCGTATCGACATCCAGCGTGTCATGGATGCGCGTTGCCAGGGCCGGCCCGATCCCGGGTACCGTCTGAAACAGCTTTACCGGATCAAGTGATCCGCGCAGCCGCTCGAGCTGGACCCACCGCCCGGTACGCAGGATCTCATCGATCGCCGACGCAATCCCGGTCCCTATGTTGGGAAGTTCAACCAGTGCTCCCGGGCCGCCCTGCTCCACTATGGCCTGGAGATCTGGATCGAGGCCCGCAACCGTCTCAGCCGCGCGCCGATAGGCCCGCACGCGAAACGGATTGGCCGCCTGTTGCTCCAACAGGTCCGCCGCCTCACCCAGTTTGGTCGCAACGTGCCGATTGACTGACGTGCTCAAGGTTGAAAACCCCGTATCTCAACACAGCCGACCCCGACCCGATCCGGTGCGGCAGCCGACGCAGATAGATCTCTGTTTCATCTTACCCCGCACCCCGGGCTCGCAAGAAGCGACCATCCTTTGCAGCAGGCCAAGCTGCACCGTGCTCAGGAAACGCTTGCGACGTATGATGTATGTGACGGCAGCCGGACGTCTGGCTTCTTCAAACGCGGCCATCGCGAGGTCGATGTTCGGACTGGCGGCAGACCAGCAACCGGTAGAAGGGAGGGACAGAAGATGACGATAGCAGCCAGCGTAAAAAGCTATATCGAAGGACGAGGGGTCGCCTACGAGATGATTGCGCATCCGGCCACAGGTTCCAGCCACGAAACCGCTGAGGCGGCTCATGTCGATGAGGGTCATATCGCAAAAGCCGTGATCCTCAAGGACAATGCAGGGGCCGTCATGGTCGTGGTCCCGGGCGATTCATGGGTGAAGCTATCAGCGGTCGAAAAAGAGCTCAGCCGCGAGTTGGCGCTGGCGGACGAAAACGCGGCCGCCGGGTATTTTCCCGACTGTGACACCGGTGCGATTCCGCCGCTTGGCCCGGCTTACGGCATGGAGACCCTGGTGGACAGGACCCTGACCAGCCTGGCATACGTGTATTTCGAATCCGGAGATCACCGCAGCCTGCTGAAGGTCAAGAGCGCAGATTTCATGGAGCTGCTTGCAGGTGTCCGTCTCGGGTACTTCTGTGAAGAGGGTTGAATGCATGAAGGACCTCATGCGTCACGACACCGTTCGCATCATTGACCCCGCTCAAACAGCGGGGTTTTTTATTCGGTGTAACCTGGATCCGGAGGCGTCCGACAATGATCGACATCATCCTCAAGCTTTGTATCGCGTGGTTCGTCTTTGTGCTCGCGGTGTTGGCAATCAGCTGGATAAAGGACATCATCATCGACCGGCCACATCGCCACGATCACTGAGCCACCGACATGCCCCACCTGGTCCTGGAATATTCCGCCAGTATCGATTGTCCGCCCGATCTGCCTGTGCTGTTTGCGCGCTTGCATGAGGTGTTGGCGGAAACCGGCGGTATCCGGCGCGACAACTGCAAGAGTCGTGCTCGGCCAGCGGATCCGTTCCTGGTTGGATCCGGCAGCGAAGCGGATGCCTTCGTGCACCTCGACATTCGATTTCTGCAAGGCCGGTCGTCGGCAGTGAAGCAGGCCCTCGGGCAGCAATTGCTCAACCTGCCGCAAAAATGGTTCCAGCACTCGTCGGACCGGCTCCGGCTGCAGACCACTCTCGAGATTCAGGACATCCGCCGCGCGTCTTACTGCAAATATCCGGAAGGAACCCTGACACCACAATAAGCGCCTCGGCCCACCTATCCTGGATGTTGCACCAGCCGAAAAATGCCTGCTGATTAACCAGCTGATATCAGGATCGAATTTGCGACCTTTCTGCGGACATGAAACGGTGACAGTTTGTACCCGGCTTTTTTCTATCCCGATTCCGGCGGTTTCTCTCTCGCTGGGGCTGGGTTTTCACTCGAGCGATAGCTACGGCTATCACTTTCGCTCCAAACTGGCGCCCCAGCGGCTGCAAATTCCGCCGGCTTTCGGGATGCTGGTGCAACCTCCAGGCTATTCGAGCACCACACTGCCAACGACGAATTTGCGCAACGAGCCGGCGGTATGGAGCAACAGGTCGAGGTAGCGCTGGCGCCGGTAGGCCTCTGTTGGAGATGCGTCACGCGCATGTTCCGCGGGCTGCTCGAAATCCTCCAGCGCCATGATATTCACCGCCGCGCTGGCGTTTTCCGTCACTTTCTTGCCGGCGCCGATATGCTCTTTGATCCAGGTCCTGGCCTGACTCTTTTTCATGCCGCCAAACTCGGTCAAGAGCTCAAATACGGCGGCCAGTTCGACCGGGTCATACTCGGTGGCCTGACTCTGGTACGTATAGACATGCAGGGCACGCTCGAGCGAGACGCCCAGGTGGACATAGTCCCAGAGGCAATCCGCATGATAGGCAGCCAGCGCGGGATGCAGCTCGCCTTTCATCAGGCCGACAGATATGGACCGCAACAACTGCCTGCCCGCCGCAGCATCGCCGCTTCTGGCACGCTCGATCAGCGCCTCTTCGGTGGATGGGTCTTTGTCGGCAGAATCACTGCTCATGCGGCCAGCCCCCCGGGTGCTGTCCACCCCCTATCAGGGTACAGTCTGGTCACATTTCTACACCGTTTCATCCGTTCGCCCTTGATCTGTCGAAACCGCCGGGGTGACAAAGCCCCTGCATCTGCCCGTTTATACCGCCAACCCGCTGAAAATGTTACCTGTCGGCGCAAGCAAGGCATTCGCCCGGTCGCACAATTTTCGGCATAAACTGAAGATATGAGCCATGCGATTGTCACCCGGTCAGCCGGGGCCAGGAAATATTGATGCGCCTCATTGTCGCAACATTCTGCCTTTACCTCCTGGCCAGCCTGCCTGCGCATGGCGAACAGGGCGTGGCTGAAATGCCTCAGCTGCAACAGCTCAACCGCACCAGTCAGCAGCAGCTCAGGGACCTCCAGGGGAACGCCGGAGTTCCGGAGAAGACCTGGCCTCCGAACCAGCAGGCACAGTCGAGGTCTTTAAACCGTCACCAGCTCAGCGAGCAACAACAGCTGCAGGAGACGCAACGGCGGACCCTGATAATGGAGAAACAGCGCGCGAGGACCGCCCCGGCGGGCAGATCCGAGCGCCTGAACGCAATCGACCGACAGAGCCGTTTCCGGGTTCAACAACAAAATCAGCTGCACCGTTTTCGCATCCAGCAGGATGCGGCCCGCAGCCGCTGACCGCTGCCATCTGCAGGTGCGGCCATATGAATCGGTCCGCGGTTGCGGATTCGCAATGACCACGCATTCCGGACCGGGCACACTGCCCCCGTGTGCAGTGACTCCCACGGACGATGCACATCCTCCAAGAATTTGCCCCGCGCCAAGGCGGGGCATTTTTTTGTCTGCCGAGCGAACGCAACCCGGGACGGACGAGCCGCCTCAGCGCCTGATACTGATGCTCGCGCCGGGGGCGCGCGGCATGCCTGCAGGCGGCTGGTGTGGTGGCCGATAGACCGGGTTATCGGGCTGCGGCCATAGGCCGGGCCGGTGCGGCGGCCGATAACCCGGGCTGCCGGGCCGTCCGGGCCAATGTCCCGGGACGCGGGGGTAGACTGGCCAGAGGAAACCCCTCACAGAACCAGACTCCGCAGACTCTGCCGCCCGCTCCCGCGCCTCCAACTCGCGCTGGCGCAGGTAGTATTCGCGCTCACGCCAGGCCCTTTCACGCCGCTCGCGCTCAATCTCCTGGCGGTTCTGCTGCAGGCGCCCGAGTTGATTCATTATCGAGTACGGGTCCTGATCGGGTGGCTGCGCGGGTGGTGCAAAGCTGGGCATGCCCAGGTCTTCCAGGTCATGGAAATCGGCAGGCGGGGGGCGGTCGCCGAAGTGCACCCTGCCCTCACTGTCGGTCCAGCGATACAGCGTATCGGCAGACGGCTGAGCTGCAAACCCGCCCATCGACAGGATCAGTAACCCGGCCAGCATTCTGCCGGCCCGGGCGCCAGATTTCGTGGCATGTTGCAGGGTCATACGAAAAATTTTAGCTTATTGGCCAACCCGGGAGGGTGAAGAATCCACTTCTCCAGCCGTTATCATCTGTGCCGGGATTCACAGATATCCCGGTGAATTGACCTATTCTTCTTCCCGTCATCAGTCAGGAGTCGGGCCATTGAGAAAATTTGCAATTACCGGATTCGCGCTGCTTGTCGCGGCCTGCGCACCCATGCAGCAGACCACGGTGTCGGAAAACAACTCCGGCACTTCGGTCAGAAAAGCACAGCGTTTCGACAGTATCTCCGAACTGGCCGAAGAGGCGCCCCCCGAGCGTGACGGGATCCGCCCGTCATACCGTTACGACCGCAGCATCGGCGCCACCAACATCGATGGCCTGCGTTATTTCTTTTACGAACCCGGTGGGGAACGTGAGGTAGTCGGCTTTTCGGTCCTCAACGACGGCTCCGGCAAGGTCAATCCGGTCGGGCTCAAGCGCAAGGGTGCGCGGCGTGAATACGCCTTCCATTTCGCCGACCGTGCACGAGAGAACATCTATCTGGCGGTTAACGACGACGTCAAGCTCTCGGGGCGCTTCAGCCATGACAACATGTTCCGCGAGCTGCATTTCTTCCCGCGCAGACAGTTGCCGTCCATGGAGGTCGATCATGGCAAGGGCGTCCTCGAGGTCACCCTGCCGACCGGTGAGGAAGTGCTGTTCGATCAGGATTCCATGGAGGTGGTCGGTGGCGCCCTCAGGGAGGCTCCGATCGACTTCAATCGCAGCCGCCACCAGCGTCGCAACCCCGAGGTCCGCTACCAGGGGCAATTCCTCGCCATCACCGTCGCACAGCGTGGCGAGGCGCCGCGCCGCGCCAAGGTGTGGGGCCAGCGCAAGTTTGCGGAAGTGCATTACCCGGCCAAATACAAAAAGGCCTGCAAACTGTCACCTGGGCACATCTGGGACCAGAAACCCAAGCCTGGCGATAATGACCCCAAGCTCACCATGCTGCACAAATCCGACGACGAGTTGTTTGCAATCGTCGAACGTCGCTGCGGCTGGGACCTTTCGGCGCTGAAGGGGGATTCGGCACAGATTGCGGAAGCGGGCAGATAATCTGCGCATGACCCTGCCGAAAGTCCCTATGGAAAGGCCGGTTATTCAGAAATTGATAATGAATTGAGGAAGATCAAAGCGGGATTGCAAAGTATCGTCCAGACTTTGCCCATGCGTCGCGCCAAGAGAGTTCCTCTCGGCCGGCGTGGGATCTCACTCCTCCTGACTATTGAGTTTACCCGCCGCCCTGCGGCGGGTTTTTGTTTGCGTGCATAATATCTTTATCTTTCAGCGCGTTACCGCTCAGCCACCGGGACGCGGAAGGCCTCCGATAACGGCCGCAAGATCGTCACCCAGCTGGCCGAGCAGGGCACTCAACGCCGCCGCATAGGCATCGTAACCATCCCCTTGGGCCACACCACGATAGCTGACCTGCCGGGTCTGCACGACCCGGCCCGCCCTGTCGTCGAGCACCGCCCAGGACGTCTCCAGCACCACCTCGCCGCCCAGGGCGCCTTCGAAAACCCGCACATCGATAGCCACCCTGTAGTCGGTATCCACCACCACCCTGCTGGGGTAGCCGTAGACCCGGAGGGTACCCAGGCGGTCGCCGACCCGGCGCGTCAGCACGCGCGTGACGTCTTCCTCCAGGGAGCCGGCCCAACGATTGAACTCATCCACCCGGAGCCGGTTGCCGCCCGTCCTGCTGACGATGTGCGGCCGGTCCAGGTACTGCGGCAGATCGACCGGGCCGATCGCGACAATCAGTTGTGACGGGGCCCCCGGCGGGACCCGGTCACCGGTATCCAGGGTGTAGAAATTGGCCTGTGGCGTGGTGGTGCATGCCGGCAGAAGCCAGACGACGGCCAGGATCGCTGCCAGCAGGGGGTGACGCCTGCTCATGGTGTTACATCCTCTTTGCCGCGGATCAGGGCTTCGGGGTGACGTTCCAGATAATCGGCCATGATGCGGAACGAGCGCGCAGCCGCGGTCAGCTCGCGCAGGGCCCGCTGGGCCTCGGCCTGCAGCGAGGAGCTGGGTGCGAGCATTTTTTCTGCGCCGACGAGGGTCTTGCGCGTCTGCTCCAGTGTCTTGGTCAATTCAGATACGGTCTCGCGGTCGAGTCGTTCGAGCAGGCCGTTGGTGGATTGCAGGATCGCGCGCATCTCGGCCAGGCTCTGGCTCAGGTCCTCACCAATGCGGTCGAGTGGCAAACGGGCCAGGCGACTGAGCAGGCCACGCAGCTCATCGAACGGGGTCGGCACCGTCGGCAACTCCGGCACAT
>Ga0316198_10003083_pt1 | contig 10130 bp, 10 predicted proteins | sample OudBieAanoxic_MG_FD_204935 | JGI IMG/M metagenome (GOLD analysis project Ga0316198, IMG submission 204935) | Coastal sediment microbial communities from Oude Bieten Haven, Netherlands - site A anoxic | ecosystem: Environmental > Aquatic > Marine > Coastal > Sediment | place: Netherlands...
GTATTAATATTTAGATGATGGAGAATTGTGGGTCTGGATATAAACACCAATTAGGTTAATAAAGAGTATTCGAAATAAAAATGGTTACAATAAGAATTACCATTGCTGAATTAACTGTAATGGCTATTATCTTCTTTTCATTAATAGGTTCATTACGGCCTTTATAAAGGATGATCGTGCCAACTACGCCCAAAATCCCAGAAAGGATTATTGGCAACCCAAAGAGATATCTCGAAAAAACGGGATTAATGTTCACTACAATTGCAAATGCAGCAAAAGTTAAAAGGAAAAGTATCAGTTTGCTTAATTTATATGATCTTTCTGTATATGAATTACTAGCCTCCATAATTTTTGATTTTTGGTTAAAACACAATTAAATTGCTTTGATATTAGCTCTTAAACCTTCTTTTATCCCCAAAATATTATTTACGGTTTCATTTAAGTAGTGCTTGATGAGTGTATTAGGAATTCTTAGTGTTGTGAAACCATTTTGAAATGAGTACATGGTCTCCTCTAAATCGTTCATTGCCTGTTCATGGGTGAGCATTTGATATTCTGTATCGATTTCTATATTTAATTTCACCCTCGAAAATGCGATATCCACTGATTTTTTACCATCCCACCATTCTAACATTGGGTGAACTCCGGCCTGTTTAAGCCCATAATACAGTTGTATAGCTTCTAAAGGGGTATTGTTCTGTCTTATTAGTTTGTCCATGCGCTCTTTGTGCCTGGAACACAATTCAACACCATAGGACTCCATGGCCCTTTTATGATCCATGTAACTGAGCTCTTTTTTACATTCTATACAAGTCATGCTTAAGTAGGTAATATTTAATTTGGGATAGTTATAACCGCAGTATTTTTGGAATATTATATTTTCTCGACGTATGACAACTCACTTTTAGACGAACTGCAAAATTTTAGATGAACTGCACTTTTTATGTTAAAATTTCTTTGCATTAAAATATATTTATGGGGCTTTATTAAGAGTTAAAGAACCTATATTTACTCTTCATCTTTAACTTATTATAAATTGAATGTTTAAAAAATTAGGTCCCGGAGTATTGGTTGCTGCTGCTTTTATTGGTCCTGGAACCATAACAGCTTGTACCATTGCTGGTGTTGGATTTGGATACGCATTGCTTTGGGCTATGCTGCTTTCCATCCTTGCTACAATTATTTTGCAGGAAATGTCCGCCAGAGTAGGGGTTATTACACAGAAAGGACTTGCAGAGGTTATACGAGAACAGTTAAAGGTATCCTGGCTGCGTTACTTTGTTATGGCTGTCATTCTCAGTGCGATAGTAATTGGTAATACTGCATACGAGGCAGGGAATATAAGTGGTGCCACATTAGGTTTACAAGCCTTAGCGGGAGCTGATTATGCTCCATTTTATCCATGGATTATTGGCATAATTGCCTTTTTATTGTTGTACTTAGGATCTTATAAGACTCTTGAGAAGGTATTTATTTCACTCGTTTTAATGATGAGCGTTTCTTTTCTATTAACTGCGATTTTGACTAAACCAGACATCAAGGAAGTGCTAATGGGCTTGCTAATACCTGATATACCTAAAAATAGCCTTTTCAATATAATTGCTTTAATAGGCACTACGGTTGTTCCGTATAATCTGTTTCTGCATGCATCACTGGTGAGGGAAAAATGGAACTCTTTGGACGACCTTGCTAGTGTAAAAAGAGATACATACTTGTCTATTGGTCTAGGAGGAATTATTTCAATTGCCATTATAATTTCAGCTGCTGCTATTTCTTCAACAGAAGTTAAGGATGCATTAGACTTAGCCAAAGGCTTGGAACCGCTCTATGGTCAAAGCGCAAAATATTTGATGGGAATTGGTCTTTTCGCCGCAGGTATTACTTCAGCAATTACTGCCCCTTTAGCTGCTGCCTATGTAGCCAACAGTTGTTTTGGATGGAATGCAAAAGTAAGGGATCTGAGGTTTAGGATTGTTTGGATGGTTGTACTTTTTATTGGTGTCATTACACTTTCTTTTGGAATCAGGCCAATAGTTATAATACAATTTGCTCAGGTTGCCAATGGGCTGTTATTACCCATTATTGGAATTATGTTGATTTGGATAGTAAATAAAGCATCAGTTCTGGGAAATTTTAAGAATTCTGTTTGGCAAAATGTATCTGCAATTATTATCATTATTTTAGTGATAGTTCTTGGTGCTAAAAGTATTTTCAATGTTTTTGGGTTAATATGATCAGTAAAGTGTTTATAGATATAAACTGTGATGTAGGAGAAGGCATAGGTAATGAAAGGGCTCTTTTTCCACATATTAGTTCTTGTAACATAGCTTGTGGCGGTCATGCAGGTGATGTAAACACTATGTCTGAAATAGTTCGGCTGGCACAAAAGTTTGGAATTAAAGCGGGGGCACATCCATCATATCCTGATAGGGAAAATTTCGGGCGCAAATCGATGAAAATAGAAAAGAGGCTTCTTATATCAAGTATTCAAAATCAAATTAAAGAATTAGAGTCTATTTTAAACAGCTCAAACATGCAACTCCATCATATTAAAGCACATGGTGCTCTATACAATGATATTGCCGGTGATTTGGAATTGGCCATGGTTTATTTGGAAAGTGTTCTGGCCTATAAGGACCAGGTTTTATTATACCTGCCCTATGGCTCTGTAATTGAAAAAGAAGCGCGAAATCAAGGTTTTAAAATAGCTCTGGAGGCTTTTGGTGATCGCAACTATAATGACGATTTAAGTCTGGTTTCACGTGATTCAGCCCAGGCTTTGATAGAAGAACCAAAGAAGGTTTTGGAACATCTTAGTTCAATGGTAATTTATAAGGAGGTAATTACCTTGACAGGGGTTAAAGTACCTATTTACGCAGATACCTTTTGTATTCACGGTGATACAAGTACAGCTTTGCAAATATTAATGTATCTTTCGGATCAATTGCCAAAGCAACATATTTTTCTAAGAAAGTGAGTTCCCATCCCATATTAGTCAGACCTTTTGGAGAGCATGCAATTCTAATAGAATGGCCAAATAAAGTTTCAGAAGATATCCTTTATGATATACTTGATTTCGCTGAAAGTTTCAAATTGGATTTTAAAGATTCTAAGAATTGGGAATTAGTTCCTGCCTATAACTCTGTTACTTTAATTAACAGGAGGACCAAAATAGATTTTTCCAAAATCAAATATCAACTACTCGAATGTTATGAGAGCAGGAAGGCAAGCGGCCCTCCACTTCGCTATTTATGGAAACTGCCGGTTTGTTATGACCTTGAATTTGGTGTTGATTTGGAAGAAGTAGCCACAAATTTAAATTGTAGTATTAAAGAAATTATTGAGGCACATACTCATAATATTTATACGGTATATGGTATTGGGTTTTTACCTGGTTTCATGTATCTGGGAGGTTTGCCAAAAGATTTAGAAACCCCAAGAAAATCTGTTCCCAGGTTAAAGGTACATAAAGGCTCTGTTGGTCTTGCCGGGAAACAAACAGGTATATATCCGCAGGATTCTCCGGGGGGATGGAATATTATAGGAAATTGCCCCGTAACGCTTTTTAATGCCAATCTGGAAAACCCTTGCTTTATTAGTGTAGGGGATCAAATACAATTCTATGCCATTAACCGGTCCGAATATGATTTGCACAAAATTGAGGCCGAAGTCGGAATATATAACCTGGATAAAATTAAAATTGATGATTAAAGTTATTCACCCGGGCTTTTTTACCACAATTCAGGATATGGGAAGATTTGGATATCGTGATAAAGGCGTTCCGGTATGTGGTTGTATGGATAATTATTCAGCCTCCATGGCCAATTCTCTGTTGGAGAATGCAGAAATGGATGCCGTCATGGAAATCACAATGACAGGTCCCAAACTGGAATTTCAAACCACTAGTTTTTTCTCAATTACCGGAGCTGAGATGTCTCCTGCCTTAAATGGTGTTCCAATCAATTCCTATGAAGTTCATAAGGCTAATGAAGGCGATATATTGTCTTTCGGAAAATTACTTAATGGCTTTAGAAGTTACCTGGCTGTTAAGGGGGGCTTCCTTACGGAAACTAAATTGATGAGCAGGTCATTTTACAAAACAATTACAGATCAGAACTGTCTTAAAGAGCGAATGGAAATACCCATCAAGGAATATTCAGAATATTCTCCGAAAATAGCTCATATAAAACCGGAAGCCACGCAAAAGGAACTTGAATTAAATGTATATAAAGGTCCTGAATATAATATATTAACTGATGATCAATTAAAGCTATTATTTACTAATAAATTTACCATAGCCAAGGAGAATAATCGTATGGCATATCAGCTGGAAGAGCTTATAGGTGTACAATCTCATAAGATGTTAACTTCTGCCACCTTGCCGGGAACTGTTCAATTAACACCTGCAGGTAAACTGATTATACTAATGCGCGATGGCCAAACTACCGGCGGATATCCCAGAATACTTCAATTGGCAACTAAATCAATAGCTATGTTATCTCAAAAGAAGTTTGGAGATGAAGTTTCCTTTCACTTTCTATCGCATTAGATTTCTTTATATACCTCTGTAAAAGGAACCCTGAAACGCGGACCATATATTCCATTTGGATCTCGTACACCACAGGCGATAACCATATTTATTTCAGAACCTCGGGGTAAATTCAAAATTCTTTTTATTCGCAAAGTATCTGACCCTTCCATAGGGCAGGTGTCATATCCAATAGCTGCCATTGAAATCATAAAATTCTGTGCGGCTAATGCAGCACTTTTGTGGGCAACAACACGCATATCAGATTTTCTCAGTTGTCTATAAACGGGTTTAAAGAACCCTACCAGGTAAAAAGTTATGTAGCGAATAAGACCTAAGATGCCCAAAAAGTCAATATAGAGTGAAGGTATAAGTTTTTTGTAATAAGATATGGCAAACTTTTCCTTGCTATCGTATTTTTCAACCGGCTTATCGCCAAAGCTTTTCTTTAAAAAATTTAGATTGGCTTTTGCTCTTTTGCGCCATAGATTCTTTCTTGCCACAATTACGACTAGTTGTTTAGCTGATTTGGCAGCCGGCTGGTCAAAGCATGCTGAACTTATCTTGTTTTTAAAATCTTTACTGGTAATATGGTAAAACTCCCATAATTGTAGATTACTGCTTGTTGGTGCCAATACTGCGTTCTTAATGCACTTTCTTACAATCTTAGTGTCAATTTCTTCCTCCTGATTATAAATGCGTACCGACCTTCTAAAGGTTATGGCTTCCGTAACTGTTTTTTCCATGTCCAAATGTAATTATTAGTACTCTTTTACAAAGAAAGGATGATACGTTATTGGCAATATTTATTGACAATGGCGTAAAATTTAGCCCAAAAGGAAACTTTAAAACATACTTCGGCATTTATTGGATATGGGATAATATTGGTATCTATATGTTTGACTATCAGTAAAATAAGTAAATAATTGTTTTATTGAATTTGAACCAGCAATAAATGTTAAAAACATGAACTTTTTTAAACAATTATCTTTGAATTCCATAGTGATTAAGTGCTATTGCAATTAAAGAGAACCTATTTAATGGAATTGAACAAATACAGTAAAAATGTAACCCAAGATCCAACTCAACCTGCCGCCCAGGCAATGTTATATGCACTTGGATTAAAAGAGGAGGATTTAAAAAAACCTTTTATCGGAATTGGAAGTACCGGCTATGAGGGGAATCCATGTAATATGCATTTAAATGATCTTGCACAGGAAGTAAAGCAAGGGGTACAGCAAAATAATCTAGTAGGACTTGTATTTAATACTATTGGTGTAAGTGACGGGATTTCCATGGGTACTTACGGAATGCGCTACTCGCTGCCTTCTCGGGATATTATAGCCGATTCAATGGAAACTGTGGTTCAGGCTATGAATTATGATGGTTTGGTAACTGTAGTGGGATGTGATAAGAATATGCCAGGTGCTTTAATGGCTATGATTCGGTTAAACAGGCCTTCTATATTGGTTTATGGTGGGACCATTGCTTCAGGTTGTTTTAAGGACAAAAAACTCGATATAGTTTCTGCATTTGAAGCCTGGGGAGAAAAAGTTGCCGGAACTATGAATGATACGGAATTTAAAAGCATTATTCAAAATGCATGCCCGGGTGCAGGGGCATGTGGTGGCATGTATACTGCTAACACTATGGCCTCTGCAATAGAAGCTTTAGGAATGGCATTGCCCTATAATTCCTCAAATCCGGCCATTGGCAAGGAAAAACATTCAGATTGTTTGAATTCAGGAATGGCAATGGAACATTTAATAGAAAAAGATATTAAACCGAGTGATATTATTACAAGAAAGTCATTCGAAAATGCAATTCGGCTCATAACCGTTATGGGAGGTTCTACAAATGCAGTATTACACTTCTTGGCAATTGCGAAAGCTGCTAAAATAGATTTCACTTTGGATGATTTTCAAAAAATAAGTGATACGACACCATTTCTGGCCGACTTAAAGCCAAGTGGAAAATATTTAATGGAAGATATTCATCGCGTAGGCGGTACCCCTGCTGTAATGAAATTTATGTTGGATAATGGGATGCTTCATGGCGAATGCTTAACAGTTACAGGTAAAACAATTGCCGAAAACTTAGCAGATTTACCAAGCTTGAAACCAGGGCAGAAAGTTGTTAAATCGCTGGAAGATCCAATAAAGGAAACCGGTCATTTACGCATTCTCTATGGGAATCTTGCAAAGGAAGGAGCGGTGGCAAAAATTACAGGAAAGGAAGGGCTTCATTTTACCGGTCCGGCAAAAGTTTTTGATGATGAATTCAAGGCGAATGATGGAATTGGAAAAGGTTTAGTAACTAAAGGAGATGTAGTAGTTATAAGATATGAAGGACCTAAAGGTGGTCCGGGTATGCCGGAAATGCTAAAACCAACCGCGGCAATTATGGGAGCAGGACTAGGGAAAGAAGTTGCATTAATAACCGACGGACGTTTCTCAGGTGGAACTCATGGTTTTGTTGTGGGGCATATATCGCCTGAGGCTCAGGAAGGCGGTACTATTGCTTTGTTGAAAGACGGCGATATTATCACGATTGATGCAGAAAAAAATAGTATATCAGTAGATTTGACAGATACAGAACTTCTCGAAAGGCTTGAAAAGTGGAAACAACCGGCTCTTAAAGTTAAGCGGGGGAGCTTGTATAAATATGCAAGAATTGTTTCTTCGGCCTCTCAAGGTTGTGTAACAGATGAATTTTAAGTTGTCATTCCAAACTGGATTACTCCAAGTTTAAAAGTTAGAGCATTTAAAAAAAATAATGTCTATGCAAACATTAAAGGAAAAAAAACCGGAGTCGCACAATGAAACTTCAATAAGAATAAGTGGTGCAGAAGCTATCATCCATTGTCTTCTCGCGGAAGATGTGAATTTGATTTACGGCTATCCCGGGGGAGCCATAATGCCCGTATATGATGAGCTTTATAAGTTTCAGGACAAACTTCAACATGTACTTACAAGGCACGAACAGGGGGCTACCCACGCTGCACAAGGTTTTGCCCGCGTTACGGGGAAAGTGGGTGTTGCAATAGCCACTTCCGGACCGGGGGCAACGAACTTAGTGACGGGTCTTGCAGACGCGCAGATAGACTCTACACCAATGATTTGCATTACAGGGCAGGTACCTCGCCATTTGCTGGGATCAGATGCATTTCAGGAAACGGATATCATTGGAATATCTACACCTGTTACCAAATGGAATTATCAGATTACCAAAGCTGCGGAAATTCCGGAAATTATGGCTAAAGCCTTTTATATTGCTAAATCTGGTCGTCCGGGCCCTGTATTAATCGATATTACTAAGAATGCTCAATTTGAGGAGTTTGATTTTAGTTATAGTCGATGTATTGGAGTTCGAAGCTACAAGCCAAACCCAAAACCCGATACCGCAAAAATTGAATCTGCTGCAGAACTTATAAACAATGCCAAGAGGCCATATATTGTTTATGGTCATGGTGTAATTTTAGGAAAAGCTGAAAATCAACTTCGAACATTAGTAGAAAAGGCAGGAATCCCTGCTGCATGGACTATTTTGGGTTTATCAGCCATGGATACGGATCATCCTTTGAATGTTGGGATGGTGGGAATGCACGGAAACTATGGCCCTAATGTACTTACCAATGAATGTGATGTGCTTATTGCCATAGGTATGCGTTTCGATGATAGGGTTACGGGTAACCTTGATACGTATGCTAAGCAAGCTAAAGTCATACATTTTGAAATAGACCCTGCCGAGATAGATAAAAATGTAAAGGCGGATATTGCTGTTCTGGGTAATGCTCAGGAATCACTCGACTTATTGTTGCCATTAATTAAAGAAAACAAGCATGAAGCATGGCATAATAAATTTAAAAAGTGTTACGAAGAAGAATATAACGCGGTGATTAAAGACGATCTTTATCCCACGAAGGAAGGGCTTACGATGGGTGAAGTAATTGAAGAAATAAATCTGGCTTCAGAAAATAAGGCAGTCATTGTTACAGATGTTGGACAACATCAAATGATTGCTTGCAGGTATGCCAAATTCAAACAAACAAAAAGTAACATTACATCAGGAGGCCTGGGTACAATGGGATTTGCGCTGCCAGCTGCCATTGGCGCAAAAATGGGTGCAATGGACCGAGAAGTAGTTGCGGTCATAGGCGATGGGGGATACCAAATGACAATACAGGAGCTGGCTACTATTTTTCAGAATAAAACTCCTGTAAAAATTGTTGTTTTGAATAATGGTCATCTAGGTATGGTAAGACAATGGCAGGAATTATTTTTTGAAAGCAGATATGCCTCAACTGTAATGACTAATCCCGATTTTGTTAAAATAGCCGAAGGATATCGAATCGAGGCAAAAAGAGTTAAAGAACGTAAGGATCTTAAACCAACTATTCAGGAGATGATGGCATCAAAGGAGCCGTTCTTTCTGGAAGTGTGTGTTGAAAATGAAGATAATGTCTTTCCTATGATCCCATCCGGCGCGTCCGTTTCAGATATTCGTTTAAAATAAATTAGCATGGAGAAAAAGTGGTTTACCATATCAGTATACGCCGAAAATAATGTTGGATTGCTCAACAGGATCTCAGGAATATTTTTGAAAAGACACATTAATATTGAAAGCTTAAATGTTTCAAAATCAGAAATTGAGCAAGTGTCAAAATTTACTATTGTAATCAATACAACGGAAGACTGGACACGTAAAATTGTTGCACAAATTGAAAAGCAAATTGAAGTTATAAAGGCATTTTACCATACGGATGAGGAGACTATCTATCAGGAATCTGCTCTTTTTAAAATCGCTTCACATCTTTTATTTGATGAACCACAGATTCAAAATATCATTTCTGAGAGTAAATCTAAAATTGTAACTGTATCTCGTGAATATTTTGTTTTGGCCAAAACTGGCAGGAGGCATGAAATTGATGAGATGCACGATAACCTGGAACCCTATGGTATAATGCAGTTTGTTCGTTCAGGGAGAATTACTGTTTCAAAAGCAGAAATGCCTATTACTACTTTAATAAATGAATTTTATCAATCTTGATTATTTAGATACTTAAAAACTAACCTATATTAAACATGACAAATTATTTTAATACCCTATCCCTAAGAGATAAATTATTACAATTAGGTAAATGCCGATTTATGGAATCATCCGAGTTTTCGGATGGAGTTAAAGCTCTGAAAGCAAAAAAAGTTGTTATCGTGGGATGCGGTGCGCAAGGTTTGAACCAGGGTTTAAACATGAGGGATTCAGGATTGGATATTTCTTATACACTCAGAGAAGCCGCTATAAAAGAAAAACGACAGTCGTATAAAAATGCCACTGAGAATGGTTTTGATGTTGGAACCTATGAAAAAATGGTACCTGATGCAGACCTTGTCATTAACTTAACTCCGGATAAACAACACACTTCCGTAATTAATGCTGTTATGCCCCTAATGAAAAAAGGAGCAACCTTGTCTTATTCTCATGGGTTCAATATTGTAGAAGAAGGTATGCAAATAAGAGAAGATTTAACTGTAATCATGGTTGCACCTAAATGTCCGGGTTCTGAGGTTAGAGAAGAATACAAAAGGGGTTTTGGTGTTCCTAC
>Ga0316198_10003085_pt1 | contig 10129 bp, 6 predicted proteins | sample OudBieAanoxic_MG_FD_204935 | JGI IMG/M metagenome (GOLD analysis project Ga0316198, IMG submission 204935) | Coastal sediment microbial communities from Oude Bieten Haven, Netherlands - site A anoxic | ecosystem: Environmental > Aquatic > Marine > Coastal > Sediment | place: Netherlands...
TCGGGGTCGGCAAATGGGTGGTCGCCGGTGTCGAGAAGGGCGACCTGAAGAAGGGGCCGGGCCACTATCCCGACACGCCGCTTCCGGGACAGCTCGGCAACTCGGCGATCGCAGGCCACCGCACCACCTTCGGGCAGCCGTTCTTCGACGTCGACAAGCTCGAAGTCGGCGATCAGATCGTCGTCACGACGCTGGCCGGACGCTTCGTCTACCGGGTGACGGGTCAGGAGATCGTGTCGCCGAGCGACTACCAGGTGATCGCCACCACCGACCCGTCCGTCGCAACGCTGACCCTGACGTCGTGTCACCCGAAATACACTGCACGCGAGCGCATCATCATCTACTCCGAGCTCGACAGCGAGGCGACAGACGGCCTGGTCAGCGAAGCGACGATCAACTACGGCCGACCACTCGACGAGGTCGACTCCAGTGATCCCGATCCGACGAACACGGTGGTCGACCCGGCGGCGGACGGCGACACCGACGGTGACGGTGACACGAACGGTGCTGGCAGCGTGCCGATCGACGATCCCACGATCAACGACGACCCGATCGAGGTCGACGAGCAACAGGTCAACGCCGGAATCGCCGATGCCTTCTCCGAGGGGTGGTTCAGCGATCCGGGAGCCAACAGCCAAGTGTTGCTGTGGGGCCTGGCACTCGCAGCGATCGGCATCTTGTCGTATCTGCTGAGCCGGCGAGCGAAACGCGACTGGGTCGGTCTGTTGATCGGCATCGGCCCGTTCGTCGTGACGCTCTACTTCTTCTTCCAGAACGTCAACCGGCTCCTCCCGCCGAACCTCTGACCCCTGGCAAGGCCGGTCTCAACCTGGTCCCACCTACGCCTCCGAAGCTTCCCACGTGAGTCCGTGCTTGGAGATCGTGTACGTGCCTGCGGGGGTGGTGGCGTACCCGACTGCTTCGAGCAGATCGCGAACAGCAGGTGAGACCAAGATCTGGCCCGGCCCGGCGAGGCGGACGAGCTCCGAGGTCAGGAACACACTGCGACCGGTGATGTCGTCGCCCACCACGTCGATCGACCCGAAGTGGATGCCCGCTCGAATCTGGGTGCCGTTCGCCGCAAGACGCTCACGAATCGCACGTGCAAAACCCACTGCATCTCGCGGATCGCGGAACGTCGCGGCGCACGCATCGCCGGCGGACCGCAGCGTCGCCCCACTGAACTGATCGAATCCGTCAGTCAAGACTCGCTGCCAGTGCTCCACCGCACGGACGAGCTCGTCGTCCGAGGCCCTGGCGAACTGAGACGAACCAACGATGTCGATCATGGTGACGGCCGCAAGCGGCGCGACGTCCAGATCGGCCGCCCTCAGTCGCGGAAACTCTGACGGAAGCGTTCGCCCGACGAGCTGGAAGATCTCCTGGCGTCGGTTGAAGTCACGCACTCGATGCGTGCCTTGGCTCCGGAACTGGAGATCCCCGTCGAGCAGGTGTTCAGCGATCTCGACAACGGCCTGACTTGCGAGGACTTGCCCGCCGTGACCCAGACTTCGAATTCTCGTGGTCTGGTTCACGGCGAGCCCGTAGTAGTCATCGCCCTGCGTGACGGCTTCTCCGACATGAATGCCGATGCGTACCTTCAGGTCGAGTTCGTCAGGCCACGGTTCGGAGTCGACGGCGCCGACAAGTTCTGCGCATGCGTGCACTGCGGGCGTCGCACTGGAAAAAACGATGAAGTGACTGTCGCCTTCCCCTCGATCCTTGACCACGGTTCCACCGCGCCCGGTGACGATCTTCTCGACCATTTCATCGAGACGCTCGGTCGCCCGAATCATCGCGTGGGGTTGCTCGCCCCACAGCGCGGTGCTGCCCTCGACGTCGGTGAAGGCGAAGCACAGCATTCTCTGCGGAGGCGAGTCCACGCCTGAATGATGACACGATTTCGGGTGGGGCTGCGACGGCGTTTCGCTCAGCTCGTGATTCGCGACCCACAGTCATCGCCTCACCATCCACGGACAACTGCTGGTCCACCGTTTCGACGAGCAGTTCGAGCGCGCCCACGCAGTCCGCTCCGCAAGGTTCGCGACAGCGGACCGATCGTCCGACTCCAGCGTCGGTCGCGGTCAGTGACCGGTGAAGTCGGGGCGTCGCTTGTCGAGGAATGCGGTGCGGCCCTCCTCGGCGTCGGTGCTCGCCCATGCCGCACTGCGAGCCGCTTCGAATGCAGCATCCTCATCAGGTTCGATGTGTGCGTGCTCGAGCCCGACCTTGTGACCGGCAATGGTGAGCGGTGCCAGGCGCGACAACTCGTGCGCCCACGCAACCGCGTCGTCCAGGCCGCCCAGCCGATGGATGCCACCGGTGACGTGCAACTGCTCGGCGGTGTAGGTCTGCGCCGCCATCAGCATCGCTCGAGCGATCGGGGGCGAGAACTCCGATGCCAGTCGCCGAATCGTCCAGTGATCGACCACCAAGCCCAGCTTGGCCGCTGGAACTCCGACCACGCTCGTCGCCGTGGCAACGCGCAGATCGGTGGCGATCGCCAACTGGGCGCCGGCGCCGAGCGCGGGGCCGTCGATCGCGGCGATCACCGGCACCGGGAGCCGACCGAAGCCCCGCAACACCGCCCCCAAGTCGGTGGCGAACTGTCCCTCCTCGACGCCGTTGAGGTCGGCACCGGCGCTGAAGGCGGGAGGTTTGCCCGTCAACACGACCGCACGGATCGCGTCGGGCGAACGAGCCAGGATCGCGGCCTGCACGTCGAGCAGTTCGAGCAACGTCGCGTGGTCGACGGCGTTGCGCCTCGAGGGTCGGTCGAGCGTGACGACTGCGACCAACCCGTCATGGGCGAGATCGACCGTCATGACCGGCAGCGTTCCGCTCGTAGCATGACCCGACTGTATGTCGAACCCCCCTGCCACCCCAGAAGAGAGCGATCCGGTACGCGTCAAACGAGCGCAGGTCGCCAAGTGGACACTGCTCGCCAACCGCGTCGGCTACCTCTTCGTGGCGTTGGCGATGGCGCTGTTCGTCATCGCATTTGCGGTTGGCTTCTCCTCGACGATGGCCAATCTGGTGATCATCTCGTTCGTCATCGGGTGCGTGCTCCTGGCGCCGTCGATCATCGTCGGCTACGCCGTCAAGGCGGCCGAACGCGACGACCGCGAGCGCGGATTCTGAACGACCCCCCGGTGAATTCTCTGATCGCCGCCGCCCCGTTACCATTGGGTAACTGATGTCCCCTCGTCTCACCGCCACTGCCCGCCGGGAGCAGATCCTCGACGTCGCCCTCGAGGTGTTCGCCACGCACGGATTCCACGGCGCGTCGATGAACGATGTCGCCGAAGCCGTCGGTGTCACCAAGCCGGTGCTCTACCAACACTTCGATTCCAAGCGCGATCTCTACCAGGCGCTGATCGACGAGGTCGGCAATCGACTGCTCGCCAACATCGCCAAGGCAGCCGCCGAGGCCACCGATGGCAAGAGCCAGACCGATCTCGGGTTCCGTGCCTACTTCCGCTGGGTCGCCGACGACCACGATGCATTTCGATTCCTGTTCGGCTCCGGCACGCGCCGAGACGACGAGTTCAACGCCGCCGTGACCCGGATCACGGCCGAGGCAGCACGGGCGGTTGCACCGCTGATCGCCGTCGACATCGACGAGCGCCACCGGACCACCATTGCGCATTCGCTCGTGGGCATGGCTGAGGGTGCGAGCCGCCTGCTGGTCGAGCGAGGCGACGAGTTCGACCCGGACGAGATCGCTCAGGTGGTGTCCGACCTCGCCTGGGCAGGCCTGCGCGCCGTCCAACCCAAGGACTGACCGTTTGCGTTGCGTTTCGGACGAGACGCCCCACCCGAACTGCAACGCAAACATGGGTGAAGCGGCCCGGTTGCATTGACCAGATGGCTCCGATGCACCACGCTGGGGTGATGCCCGACACCGCGCCGTTGCTTCGTCCGAGCGAGAACCTGTACCTCAGTGGCAACTACGCGCCGGTTGCCGAAGAACTGACGGCGTTCGATCTCCCGGTGACGGGGACGATCCCCCCTGACCTCGAGGGTCGGTGGTTGCGCAACGGACCCAACCCCGGCGAGGACGCCGAGGTTGCGACGCATCACTGGTTTCTGGGCGCCGGCATGGTCCATGGCGTTCGCCTGCGCGGCGGTCGTGCCGAGTGGTATCGCAACCGGTACGTCGCAGCGACCGACGGGCCGAGCCCGAACACGAACGTCGGGGGCTTCGCCGGCACGACGTGGGCGATGGTCGAAGCGGGCACACCCCCGGTGGAGCTGGGCTACGAGCTCGACTCGCTGGGTGTCAACGCCTTCGGTGGCACCCTGCCGAACGGGTTCAGCGCCCATCCGAAGTACGACCCGGCGACGGGCGAGCTGCACGCCATGGCGTATCAGTGGCCGGACCTGATCGACCACGTCCAGTACGTCGTGGTCGGTGGTGATGGTCGGGTGTCGAAGGTGGTCGACGTGCCGGTTCCCGACATGCCGATGATCCACGACATGTCGCTGACGTCGACCTACGCCGTGGTGTACGACCTGCCGGTCACCGTCAACTTCGACGTGATGGGCGGCGGCTATCCGTGGCCGTTCGCCTGGAATCCCGATCGCGCTGCACGCGTCGGCCTGCTTCCCCGAATGGGCACCGCTGAGGACATCGTGTGGTGCGACGTCGACCCCTGCTACGTGTTCCATCCGCTCAACGCCTACGACGCCGATGACGGCACCGTGGTGGTCGACCTGTGCCGCTACGACCGCATGATGGACAGCGATCGCCGCGGCCCGTTCACCGACTGTCTGCCGACGTTCGACCGCTGGGTGATCGACCCGGCGGCCCGCAGAGTGCACGAGCGCCGGATCGACGACCGACCCCAGGAGTTCCCGAGACACAACCCGACCGTCGGCCTGCAGCGCCATCGGTACGGCTACACCTCCGAGGTCACCCCAGGTGAGCCAAACCTGCACGGCGCGATCATCAAGCTCGATGTCGACGCCGGCACGACCCAGGCCCACGAGTTCGGGCCCGGCCGCGGCGGCGCCGAGCCAGTGGTGGTACCGAAGGCCGACGGCACAGCGGAGGACGACGCCTGGATTCTCACCGTCGTCTACGACGCCGCCACCGATGCGAGCGAGCTCCACATCCTCGACGCCGGCGACATCACCGGCGACGCAGTCGCGACCATCTCGCTCCCCCAGCGGGTGCCGTTCGGTTTCCACGGCAACTGGGTGCCGGATTCGTCGGTGCCGCCGCCGACCTGACGCCCCCATCCCACCCCCACCCCCGTTCGCGTGACATTTCGGACGGACCGTCCCGTCGAAACTGCAACGCAAACACTGTGGGGGCCGACCACGCCACGTTTGCGTGACATTTCGGATGGACCGTCCCGTCCAAACTGCAACGCAAACGGTGTGGGCGGTGTGGGCGGTGCGGGCGGTGTGGGCGGGGGCGAGGCGGGTCCTCAGCTTCGGAACGTCAGGCCTCGGTAGCCGTCGACGAACCCAGCGGTACGCAACATCTCCAGCAGTCCCGCCGGCGCATCGGTGAGGCCCTCGCCGTCGATCTTGCGAACCTCGACGGAGCGCAGCCGGTCGTGCTTCACCAGCGACACCAACGCCTCGGTCCACGACGGATCCACCGTCGCCTCGGGAAACGTGACGAGATGATGTCCGCGCCGGTCGAACCACACCAGCGGGCGGCCGGCTCGCAACACCACGAGCGACGATGCACTCCTCGCAGGACGGCCCGTGGTGTCCGGCCACGCCAGCGCGGCACCGTAGGGCTGAGCGGGATCGGTCGAGGCGAGCACGATCGGGTCCGGCACGTCGTCGGGAGAGATCACCGGATCGGGGGTGTCGCGTGCCGCGCGGAGCCGATCGACCGCTCCCGGTACGGCGAACTGGGCGGCGCCGAGGCCGTCGACGAAGTACCCGCGTCGCACCTGGCCGCGCTCTTCGAGCACCTTGAGCACGCCGTAGACGGCACTGAACCCGCCGACGAGCCCTTCGGCCAACACCGCTTCGCGAGTCACCACCCCGTAGCGCTCGACGAGCTGCAGCGCCTGAGCGTGGGCTGCCTCGGTCGGGGTGGGCACCGGGCGGAGCAGCGGCGCAACGAGACTCCAGCGGCCCTGACCCGCTGGGGGCCCAATTCGGGTGAGGCGCCCGGGTCGGGGTCGGCCGCGGGCTTTCGTTCGGCCGGAACCGCCCGCCTTCACCTTCGCCCCGGCGAGCACCGCTCGTAGCGGGGCGAGCGAGTCGTTGGTGACCTCCCCGGCCCACACGAGGTCCCACAGCGCCGCGAGTAGCTCCTGGTCGGAGGCGGTCGCATCAGCCGCGCGGATCTGGCCCCAGAAGCTCGCGCCCTGCTCGGCGAGCTGGGCGCGGATCGCATCGTGCAACCCACCCTCGACGGGTTCTCGTTGCTCCCATCCCGGTGCCAGCAGCGGAAGTTGATCGGCGAAACACAACCGCACCCGCCCGTCGCGAGCGCCGAGCGCACCGGCGCCCACCCAGATCAGCTCGCCGGCGGTGCAGAGTTCATCGAGCATCGGCGGGCGATACGATCCGACCCGAACCGGCAGCACATCGGTCTCGATCGTCGAGGCCACGAGTGCCGTGCCCGACAGGACGCCGAGGGTTTCGACCAGCGCCTCCACGCCGCGACGCTGGGCGGGGACGTCGTGCCAGGCCGTCAGGAACCGGGCAAACGCCTCCTGTTCGACCGGTTCGACCTCCTTGCGCAACGCTGCCAGCGACCGGCGGCGCAACTGTCGCAGCACATCGACATCGCAGTACTCGCGAGACACGCCGCCCGGGCGGAACTCGCCGACGACCAGTCGCTCCTCGCCCTCCAACGCTGCGAGGGCGCCGGCGATCCGCTCGGGTGGTGCGCCGAAACGAGCAGCGACCTCGACGGTGAGGAAGGGACCGTGAGTTCGGGCGTAGCGACCGACGATCTCCTCGAGCGGACGGGCGACCGGATCGGTGAACGCCATCGGCAGGCCGAGCGGCAGCGAGCACCCGAACGCGTCGCGGTACTTCGCTGCGTCCTCGGCCGCCGCGTACCGCGCCTCGCCGCCGATTGCGATCTCGATGACTCGCTTCTCACCGAGCAGCGTCGCCAACCAGCTCGCGGCGTCGGCCTCCGAGCCGTCAGCACTCGGCGTGTCACAGCGCAGTTCGATCTCGTCGACGGCGAGGTCGCCGACGCGGCGGAACACGTCGTGCAGTTCGTCGACGGAGCGCGCCCGGCGCCCTTCGGTGAGACACTGCAACTCGAGTTCGACGTCGGCGAGCACCTCCGGGTCGAGCAGCTCTCGGAGCTCCTCGGCGCCGAGCAGGTCACGCAGGAGGTCGCGATCGAGCGCCAACGCAGCGGCACGCCGTTCGGCGAGCGGGGCGTCGCCTTCGTACATGTAGGCCGCGATCCAGTTGAACAGCAGGCTCGACGCCATCGGGCTCGCCTTGCCCGTGTCGACGCTGACCACTCTGACCGTCCGCGAGCGCAGCTGGCCGAGCACCTCACGCAACGCCGGTACGTCGAACACGTCCTGCAGACACTCGCGCGACGTCTCCAGCAGGATCGGGAACGTCGGGTACTTCGACGCCACAGCAAGGAGATCGGCAGCACGCTGGCGCTGCTGCCACAGCGGGGTGCGGCGGTCCGGGCGTCGACGAGGCAGCAGCAGGGCACGGCCGGCACACTCTCGGAAGCGCGCAGAGAACAGCGACGTCTGCGGCAACGTCGCAACGACCAGCTCGTCGATGTCCTCCGGGTCGATCAGCAGCGCATCGATCGGGAGTTCCATCGCCGACTCGGGCAAGCGAATCACGATGCCGTCGTCGCCCCACATCGTCTCGACCGGTATGTCGAACTGGTCCATGAGCCGCCGCTCGATCGCCATCGCCCAGGGCGCGTGCACCGGCGTGCCGAACGGGCTCAAGATGCACACCCGCCAGTCGCCGATCTCGTCCTGGAACCGCTCGACGACCACCGTTCGATCGTCGGGGACGGCACCGGTCGCCTCGAGCTGCTCGTCGAGGTACTGGCGCAGATTGCCGGCAGCGAACGCGTCGAGCGCGTAGTGGCCCATCAGCCGCTTGACTGCGGCAGGCTCGTCGAGTTCGCGCACTTCACGCACGAACGCACCCAGCGCTCGGCCCAACTCCAACGGCCGGCCCGGCCGGTCGCCGTGCCAGAACGGCATCTTGCCCGGCTGGCCCGGCGCAGGTGACACGGTGACCCGCTCGAATGTGATGTCCTCGATCCGCCACGTCGACGCACCGAGCACGAACGTCTCCCCCGGCCGACTCTCGTACACCATCTCTTCGTCGAGTTCACCGACCCTGGTGCCATCGGGCAGGAACACCCCGAACAACCCACGGTCGGGGATCGTGCCACCGGAGGTCACCGCGAGACGCTTCGAGCCGTCCCGTGCGCGCAGCCGGTCGTTGATGCGATCCCACACGATGCGGGGCCTGAGTTCGGAGAACTCCTCACTCGGATATCGACCCGACAACAGATCGAGCACATTGCCCAGCAGGTCGTCGGAGATCTCGGCGAAACTGGCGCATCGCCGCACCATCGCCGCAACCTCGGCCACCGAGCACTCCTCGACGATCGCGACGTGCGCCACGATCTGCTGGGCGAGCACGTCGAGCGGATTGCGCAGGAACCGGGTCGACTCGATCTCGCCGTCGACCATCCGCCGCGTGACGATCGCGGCTTCGAGCAGATCGCCACGGTGCTTGGGGAAGATCGACCCACGCGAGGGCTCGCCAACCGAGTGCCCGGCGCGTCCGATGCGCTGCAGGCCACGGCTGACCGCACCCGGCGACTCCACCTGGATGACCAGATCGACCGCACCCATGTCGATGCCGAGCTCCAACGACGACGTCGCCACGATTGCGCGCAGCTCGCCACGCTTGAGTCGGTCCTCGATCACGACTCGCTGCTCTCGAGCCAACGACCCGTGGTGCGCCATCACGAGGGGAAGATCCTGACCACTCGACCCACCGGCGTCGAGGAAGGAGTCGGGCGACGTGTCGACGTGCGACTCCTCGTAGAGCTCGTTGAGCTTGGCGGCCAATCGTTCAGCAGCGCGGCGGGCGTTGCAGAAGATGATCGTCGATCGGTTGGCCAGTATCCGGGTGAGGATCTCCGGATAGATGCTCGGCCAGATCGACGTGCGGCGTTCGGTGAGCGCGGCCGTGGCCGGACCCGGCGTGAGCTCGACCTTCACCTGGCCCAGCGTCGACATGTCCTCGATCGGGATGACCACCTCGACCTCGAGCGGCTTGCGAATGCCGGCATCGACGATGCGCACCGGCCGCTTGCGACCCGGCTCCTCGAAGCCGCCGAGGAATTCGGCGACCTCTTCGAGCGGCCGCTGGGTGGCCGAGAGCGCGATGCGCTGGGGCGGCCGATCGGTGACCTCTTCGAGCCGCTCCAGGGTCAGCATCAGGTGAGCGCCCCGCTTGGTGGTGGCCATTGCGTGGATCTCGTCGATGATCACGGTCTCGACGCCGGCAAGCGTCTCTCTCGCCGACGAGGTGAGCATCAGATAGAGCGACTCGGGCGTGGTGATCAGCAGATCGGGCGGCCGCCGGATCAGCTTCTGGCGGTCGTTGGCCGGCGTGTCGCCCGTTCGCATCCCGACATCCGGCGCCACGAATCCCTCCCCGAGGCGCTCGGCGGCGAGCTCGATGCCCTTCATCGGTGCGCGCAAGTTCTTCTCGATGTCGAATGCCAACGCCCGCAGCGGGGAGATGTAGAGCACCCGTGTGCGGTGCGACCGCTCCTCGGGGCGTGGTGTGGTGGTGAGGCGGTCGATCGAAGCGAGGAACGCCGTGAGCGTCTTGCCGGATCCGGTCGGCGCGCAGATCAGCGTGTGCTCACCGGCGATGATCTGTGGCCAGCCCTGCACCTGCGGCGGCGTCGGCTCGGGGAACGACGCCGCGAACCACTCCCGAACTGCCGGCGAGAACGCCTCGAGAACCGGATGTTCAGCGATCGCCCCACGCTACCCAGCGCCCGAGGCGCCCAACCCCCGAACGCACAGCGATGAGTTTCCGCGACACCCGCCGTTGCGGAAACTCACCGCTGTGTCGTGCAGGTGGGTCAGCTGTCGTCGTCCATGTCGCTGTCCATGTC
>Ga0316198_10003086_pt1 | contig 10128 bp, 11 predicted proteins | sample OudBieAanoxic_MG_FD_204935 | JGI IMG/M metagenome (GOLD analysis project Ga0316198, IMG submission 204935) | Coastal sediment microbial communities from Oude Bieten Haven, Netherlands - site A anoxic | ecosystem: Environmental > Aquatic > Marine > Coastal > Sediment | place: Netherlands...
CCGACAACAAGGCAGATGCGGTGCCCTGTGAACGCTTACAATAATTTCGTTTTATCGAGTAATAGCCTCATAGACTTCGTAAAACGTCTTTTCTCCGATCAGTGAATCCACTCTGCCTTGAAGATCTCTTCTTTCTTTGCTGGCCAGCCATTTCTTCCAATCGTCAGCTGTCTCCCATTTGCTTATAACCAAAAAATCTTCTGGGTCTTCAATGCTTCTTAATGTTTCACCGGAAATATATCCAGGTTGTTTTACTGCGCGGGCGTGTAGCTTTTCGAGAAGCGGCAAAAGGTCTTGGGGCTTATCGACCTTCCACTTACGCTTAATCATTACTTGAACGCTCATTTATCCCTCCTTTAAATTTAAGAATATCGATGCGTCACGGAACCAAACCGTATGGAAAAATCACTATCAACCCGGCAATTCAACGCCCGTCATTAGATGATCTTCCATGAATCTGATTTCATCAATGCCCGATACCACGGTTTCCGGGTCGGTCTGAAGCCGATCCACGGATATCTTATTTTCATACTCAACTTTGGTCAAAATATGTTTAATACAGTTGAGTCGTGCTTTTTTCTTGTTGTCAGAGCGGATAATTGTCCATGGAGAAATGGTTCGGTTGGTTTCATTAAGCATCTGGAACTTTCTTACGGTGTAATCATCCCACCTTTCCTGAGCTTCTCTGTCTACCGGAGATATTTTATACTGTTTCAAAGGGCTCGTCTCTCTCGCTTTAAACCGGCGCATCTGTTCCTCTTTTGAAACAGAGAAAAAAAACTTGAATAAGAGAATGCCGTTTTTCACGAGCATTGACTCAAGCATGGGTACGTCTTTCAAAAACCGTTTATTCTCCTCATCAGTGCAGAATCCCATTGTTGGTTCGACCATAGCCCGGTTGTACCAGCTGCGGTCGAACAGGACAATTTCTCCGGCGGATGGTAGGTGTTGGATATACCGTTGAAAATACCACTGGGTTCGTTCCCTATCACTGGGCTTTAAAAGGGCGACAACCCTTGCGCCACGTGGATTCAAATGTTCGATTATCCTCTTTATTGTCCCGCCTTTGCCGGCGGCATCCCGACCTTCAAACAGCAGCAAAACCCGGTCTTCTTTGGCAATAACATGTTTTTGCCATTTTAAGAGTTCGATCTGAAGGTGGTTCAGCTCTTCTTCGTATTCGAGGGTGAACTTTTTTACCCAAACCGCCTGCCTTTTTTTTGTTTTTTTCTTGTTGACGTTTTTAAAGCTGGTGTGCTCGGATAAGTTTTTCTTTAGTTTTGTTTCTTTTTTGTTTACTTTCTCAGAAACCTTCTTATCGGTATCAATCGCATTTTTCGCAACTTTCAATTCTGGTGATGATTTGACTTGTTTTTCTTTCTTGTCGTTCTTTTTTGCGGTTTTTTTTGCCATGTTATCCTCTTTTTTTCTAAAATGCATTCAGCTTTGATTTTATTTATGAATCATGTCACTAATCGGCCGTATTTTTTGCGCTGCTTTTTCATTTCCTTTAGTTCCTTGTTCCCTGGGATAACAATAGTCGGATCCAATGTAAAATCAAGTGTTCGCCTTCTGCCTTTGTATCTTACGGAATTGAGAATCAACTTCATGGTTTCTCTCCGGGCCAGATGCTTGTTATCGGATCGAATCACCCACCATGGCGATTGTTTCGTATGGGTATTTTTCAATAACATGAACTTTTTTTGGGTGAACTCATCCCACAATTCCTGGGCCTGCAAGTCTACCTCTGAAAGTTTCCATTGCCTAAGCGGGTCATTTTTTCTCCGATTAAATCGCCTTTCCTGCTCTTCCTTGGTAACCGAAAAATAGAGTTTAACCAGTATAGTTTTGCCGGCATCTTCGAGAAAATTTTGTTCGTAACTAATAACCTTTTTCATGAATCGCTTATATTGCGCCTTGGTGCAAAAGCCCATCACCGGTTCGACCAAAGCCCGGTTGTACCAGCTTCTGTCAAATAAAACGATCTCTCCGGCATGTGGAAAGTTCTCGATATATCGCTTGATATGAAGTTCGGTTTTTTGTTGCTCACTCGGTTTGCCCAAAGCAACGACTCGATATCTTTTTGTATTCATATACCGGATAATCCGGCGAATCGTCCCGCCTTTACCAGAGGCATCCCGTCCGTCAAAAAGAATGACCATTTTTTTACCGGTCATTTCCAGATGGTGCTGTAGCTTGATGAGCTCGGCTTGATACGGTTTCAATTCCTCTGAACAGTAATGTTTTTCTATTGCTTCCTTGATGATTTTATCGTTTATTATCATTTCGCTCGACTTCGAAACGTTTGGCATCTTTTTTTTAACATCGGTCGATTTTTTTATCGAATTGACTTTGCCAACAGCGCTTTTACCATGCGCAGCAGCGACTTTTATACGCTTAGCCGATCTCTTTTCTGTTAAAATTTTTTTATCACGACCGGCAGACCTCGATTTGGGTTCGGTTTTTACGACAGTTCTTTTAAACGATCCTTTCAAAACGCCGGCTTTTTTTTGTGGATTTTGTTGCTGGTCATTTTTATTCGTTTTCATGGCTTATCCGAGACTTATAGTTGAATGCATTTGCGAATAATAATCGCCGAATACTGGGAAGATAGAAACTGCCAGAGTGTTTTGAGCAGTTCACTCGAAACCTTTCTGTCAGCCGATCATAGTCATCCTCTTGGTGAATTCCGCTATTTCTTTTCCTTTTTCTTTTTTTTTGCCTTTTTTTTCTTATCTTTTTTTTTCTTTTTCTTTTCAGCACCCTCGGCTTTTATTTTATTCTTTTTTAGCCTTTTCTTATTTTGCTTGTCTTTTTTCTTGTCGTTTTTTATTTTGATTGCTTTTAAATCTTCTTTCTTTGTATCTTTTTTATCGAGACTACTGTCCTCAACCTTTTTTACCTCTTCCACCGGAATCTCCTTTCTGACAAAATTCAAATACACTGCATTTTGAGAGTGCAGAGAAAAATAAAGCCTGGCTTTTTTAAGCGGCTGACAATTGATGTCTTTTAGAAAGCATGAAACTACATTTACTTTATCGGACTATTGTAATCCTATTTTAAGGGCGCAGGTTTGTGTAGCAGCTTTTTCTTATCAGCTACTCTAAGGCACTTTTTACATACGAATTTCGGGTTACTGACTATCGCTGTAAATTTATCAAATTTTTCGGATAGGTCATTTTCCTTCCACTTGCACATGCGTTTTTCCTTTTTGGCCATTGTTTTTCCTCCTTTTAATGAATGAAAGCCCAATACCCGACCAGATTTACATGGATTATTTTCCTAATTACAAGATTAACGGAAATCATGCAAGATCTATCTATGAAAATTATCGGGCAGGTCGTGTTCATTTTTCATTGCCGACCCATCGTAATTTACCGTTAGTGATTCACCATTTTATTGCTTTTTCGACCGCACACTAAGTAAAGGAATTGGACAGCGACGAAATACTTTTTCGGCATTCGATCCGAAGAGGACTCCAGCTAAATCGCTGCGCCCTTTTTGTCCCATAACCATCAGATCGGCCCCTTCATCCTCGATGGCCCTGATGAGTTCCTGGAATGGTACGCCAACTTTAAAAATTTTTTTTATTTTCAGACCATCACAGCCGATTTCTTCGATCAATTTCTCCATTTGTCGAGTACGGTCCACTTTGACCCTAGTCTCATATTCCTGCGCAGTTTTTTCCACATATTTCTCAATGTTTCGGTCAAACTGTCCCTCGGCTACCTTTAAAATGGTATCGATATCCTTTTTATTGATAACATTGACAATAATCAGATCGGCTTGAAATTTATCGGCCAGGGTGGCCGCATATTCCAAGGTATTTTTTGAGTAATTAGAAAAGTCGCAACCTACCAAAATTTTTTGGATCGCTTTCATTTTTTCCTCCGTCATGAATTTTATTTAGTGCAATTTAAACTTCGCAGATGCAAAGGCCGGAGGCCAGATTGTCTCGAATTTGCCGTCAATTATTTGTAAGACCAGGGTTTTGATACTGTTTTGCCGTTCAAAATCTTCATACGTGTAAAACTTTACCGGCGCAAATGGGGTTATCACATAGGTTCGATTTAATGCATTTCTGATGTTTTTCGAGCTGAAAGACGTTGCCCGTTTTAAAGCGTCTGAAGCCACGAGCAACGCCGAATACGCTTCGGCCCCGTGATAGTCTGGAGATTCGCCGAAACGGTTTATATACTGTGTGTAATACTCCCTGGCTCCGGTATAGAGTACGTGCTCAGACCATAATGAAACTGTTAGTAAATAATTTGCGGATTGTCCCGCCCTTTTGACAAATGCTTCCAGTGTGAATCCCCCGGCACCTCCAATGAGCAATGAATCAAGCCTTAATTCCCGGATCTGTTGCACCATCATCGCCGCATCCTCAAGGTAGGAAATCATATAAATCACATCCGGTGGTTCTTCCGTCAGGGGCGCAAGCAGGGAACGGAAATAGGCGGGGCTGATCCTTTCCACATCGTAATCGATTTGGGCCCGTATTTCGATGGCCTGATCGTGGCAGAATTCTGCCATGCTCATGGCCCCATTGGTTCCGAACATGCTGTTTTCGTATATAATCGCCATAGATTCGGGTTTAATACGATTGACCAAAAAGTCCTCCAGGCCCTTGGTATATTCGCTGATCGGAGGATTCATGCGGTAGATGTTCTTCCATCCTTTTTGAGTGATTTTATCGGCCGAAGCCGTGCTGATGAGAAAAGGTAGATCCTTGTTTTCCGCCAATCTCGCCATCTGGTAGGTCGGGTCACTGGAATAGCCGCCGACCAACATGACCGGCTTGGCTGCGACCAATTTATCGAAGGCCGGTTTTACGGAGGCGACCTGCCCTTCGTCATCGGCAAATACGATATTTACGGGACGGCCATTGATTCCGCCGGCTTCGTTAATGGTCGCCTGAGCCATTTCGAATGAATTTTTCATCATCATGCCAAATTCTTTCAAATTGCCGCTCAGTGGAAGCGGAATGCCGATAGTAACCGACTCCGCTGAGGCGACTCCCACAAATATGGGTAAGGCCATAGTCACCGCCGCAGCTAATAGTATGATTTGACACATTTTGTATTTCATCTTTATTTTCCTTCTGTTCTTGTGTTTGTCATGGGTCGTTAGCAACAAATCCAGACCGGTGAAAATCTCAATTATGCGCTCCTGTACCCATTTGCGCCGCCCATTCGGGGAACACACCCGGGTCGATATTGAATATCGCTGTTCCAAGAAGAAAAAATATGGCAGTAATGATGACGACACCGATGAGGTTGATAAAGACGCCCACTTTGGCCATTTCTGCGATTTTGATTCGTCCGCTGCCGAAGACGATGGCATTGGGAGGCGTTGCCACCGGCATCATGAAGGCACAGGATGCGGAAAGCGTGGCCGGGATCATCAGCAACAGCGGATTGGCCTTCATGGCAAAGGCCACGGATGCTAAAATCGGAAGAATCATTTCCGTGGTCGCGGTATTGGATGTCAGCTCCGTTAAGAACGTCAGACCGGTGCAGATGATGGACGTCATTAGGATGGGAGACATACCCGCCAGCCCGGCAAATTGATTTCCGATCAATGTCGAGAGGCCGGTCACTTGAAAGCCCTTTGCCATTGCAAAGCCGCCGCCAAAAAGGATGACAATATTCCAGGGGATATTTTTGATCACATCGGGCCCCATAATGGTGGCCGTCTCGGCATCTTTGCTGCGGGTCGGGATCAAAAACAAAATCATGGCCATGGTCAAAGCCACGGTCCCATCATCGATCAGCTTGGGATAGGGAATCAGTTGAGACCATCCCGGTATGGACACAAACCCTAGTTTCAGTGTCTTTCTGAACACCCATAGGAATGCCGTCAGTAAAAAGACAACCAGTACGGCTTTTTCCTCAAAACTCATCGGGCCCAATTCGTCGTATTCTTTATCCACAATTGCCCGGTCGACCGTGACATCAGCCGGGACACGGAAAAATATTTTGGTGAGGATCAGCCAGATGGTCACGAGCAAGACAACGCTTAGCGGTAGCGCCATGGTAAACCATGTGCCAAAGGCGATTGGTGTGGCCTTAGGAAAGGTAATCTCGAAAATCCGCGCAAAGGAAAGGTTCGGGGGCGTTCCCACAAGGGTGGCCACCCCTCCAACCGAACACGCATAGGCAATGCCGAGCATCAGAGCGACCGTGAATTTATGGGTTTTCTTTTCTTCGAATTTTGCTTCCATCTGCGAAACAATTGCCAGACCGATGGGAACCATCATAATCGCTGTGGCGGTGTTGGATATCCACATGGATAAAAATGCGGCCGCCGCCATGAACCCCAGAATAATTCTTGAAGGTCCGCCCCCGATGAGGCGGATGATGAAAAGTGCGATGCGTCGGTGTAATTGCCATTTTTCCATGGTCAATGCGATCATAAAACCGCCCATGAACAGAAAAATAGTGCTGTTGATATAGATGGGCGCAACGGCTTTGCCCTTTAAAATACCCAACAGCGGATAGAGGAGCATCGGCAACAACGCCGTAGCAAAGAGGGGTATGGCGTCGGTGATCCACCATACGGCCATGAGGATGGCCACCGCCGCCATTCGGGTAACAATTGGCTTTTCGGGATCAAAATCAAAAAATAAGATCACGATAAAAAACAAGACGGGTCCCAAAATCAATCCTATCATTTGGGACATGCTTCTTGTCGGTCCAGATTTTTCCTCGTGCATGGCTAAATCCTCCTTTTTGGTTGGTTGTCGATTACGGCATTATCAGACCGTTTCAGGCATGTAGAAACGTCTGCACCAGAAGCCGCAATCGACTCGACTGCTTATTCGATACTTTACCTTCCCGTATTGACAACCAAATCGCAGTGAATGATTTTGTTCGATACTTTGGCCATTTCATCATTCTTTAAGTCATCGCACGTATTTTTCCATAAAGGGCTTTTCTATTTTCCCGTCTTCTGTGACCAGGTGATCGACCAGCTTCAAATCGACGATGTCATGGGAATGGGTCGTCAGCGCATAGCTCACGTCATCCTGAAATGTGGGCACTGTCTTGGTGTGAATTCTCTGACTTGAAGAGGGATGAAACGAGAACTTGAGTGAATTGGCGAAAAGATACACCGGCACCTTGTTTATGTGACACAATCCGACGATATTGGAAATAATCGCCTGGCTGATGACATAAACTTTCGGGTCGAGCCCCATACCGGCCGTCAGTTCGATGATGATCGGAATAACAATCAGGACCGTGGTGACGTTGTCGAGGAACGCGGAGAGGATCGCCGTTACAATGGAAAACAGGACCAGGATTTTCAGTGGGCTGCCTTTGGTCAATTCGGCAATTTTAACCGACACGATGGTGAAAAAGCCTGATTTTCTGAGGATCGCAACAATCGTCATCATGCCCAGCAAGAGCATGATGGTTTCAAAGTCGATGAATTCAACGGCGGTATGCTCATCGATGACGTGCAATACCAGCAGTATCATGACACCCAGCAGCGCGGCCACCGCTTTGTTAATTAAATCGAAGGAGATCGCGGCATAAACGAGCAAAAAAACAACGATGGGGATGAAGACGCCTTCCATTATTTTGCACTTTCAAAAATGGTGAGGTTGCCCGCCGAATGGGGCAGTAAGAAGAGACAAAAGCAAAGTCCCTTGATGGCCATCCGCATCTTTTTGCCAATCGATGACCGCAAGGTTTGGGTTAACCAATTCATCTGCTACCCTCCTGAAGATTACATTTGAAGCAGATAAACAGTGGGCAATTCCAATCAGGTCGGGCGCTGTCGTAGCATCGAAAAGCATGATTTATGCCAGCAAGAAAGGGAGAATATACGATTTAATATCAAGTAGATGAGATTAGGCCCGCAACTCGCAGCAATCGGTTTCCTGTGCCGGAGGAAATGGTTTCTTGCCAGGCAGGAAAATAAAATTGTTACCACAATTTTATTCAACGCGGCGATGCCGCTCCAATCGGCGAAAGTTCAACATTTCGATCCTGTTTGAAAACCACTATAGGTTCGCAGGCTGTGGGAGAAAATAATCGGATGCTTAATTGATGTCTTTTTGCCTGGCGGGGGTCAGATGGTATTTTTTCATCAGCGCGTACAGCCGCGATTGCGACAGCCCGGAGATGCGCAGGGCCTGCTTGACGTTGCCCCGACAGGCCGCCAGCACATCTTTCAGATACTGCTCTTCGGCATGCGCGCAGGCCATTTCTCTGAATTCCTGCAGCGTGTGCCCTTGCGATGCGTTCGGCTGAAATACAACCGTCTCTGCAGAACGTGCGCACGGCGTGGACAGCGCCGCCTGGGCGACCTCGACGCGGATCTTGCCCGGCAGGTGCACCGGGTAAAGTGTGGGATCGTGGCGGGCCATCAACACGGCCTGCTCCAAGGCGTTCACCAGCTCGCGCACGTTCCCCGTCCACCGATAGGCCTCGAGGGTCTCGAAAAAAGCCTCTGAAATTCCTTTTTGCTCCAGCTGCAACCGCCGGCATAGCGCCTGGAGATGGTACGTTGCAATCGGGCGAATATCCGAGACTCGTTCTCGCAAAGCCGGTAGCGTAATGCCCACACTTTGTATGCGAAAGAAAAGATCGCTGCGAAACGCACCGCGTGCCACCATCTGCTCCAGGTTGCGGTGGGTGGCCGCCACCAGCCTGAAATCGCTGGCAACCTCCCGCCGGCTGCCCAGGGGTCGAACCCGCCGCTCTTCCAGCACCCGCAGAAAGGCCTTCTGAAGCGACGGGGGCAGCTCGCCCACCTCGTCTAATAGCAGAGTGCCCTGATCGGCCTGCATCACAAGGCCTTGCTTGTCCTCTTCGGCCCCGGTGAAAGCGCCCCGGCTGTGACCGAACAAAAGGCTCTCAACCAGCGTTACCGGCAGGGCCGTGCAGTCGACGACCACAAAGGGTCCCTCCGCCCGGGCGCTGTTTTCGTGGATCGCCCGGGCAAAGAGCTCCTTGCCGGTGCCGGTCTCCCCGATGATCAACACGTTGACATCGCTTGCGGCGCAGTGGGCCAACATGTCCAGGCAGGCGTTGATCCGCGGACTGTTGCCGATGATCGCGTCCCGGCGCAAGGACACCATGGCCGGCGGCGCGTCGGTGGGTTGATGGTGCCGGCGGTAGTCGAGGGCGCGTTTGAGGACCAGGGCAATGTGTTTGGATGAGGTGCCCTTTTCGATATAATCCCAGGCACCGCTGGTGATGGCCAGCGCGGCACCGTCCGGGTCGCCGGCGCCGGTGATGATGATCACCACCGGCCGGGAGGGCAGTTGATCGATCTGGGGGAGCAGGGAAAGTCCGCTGCCGTCCGGCAGGCCCACATCCAAAAAGATCGCGTCCACCGCCCGGGCCTGCGCCGCCGCGACGCCTTCGGCCAAGGTCCCGCTGGCTAATGCTTCGTGGCCCATGCGGCCGACGATCCGGGAGAGCCCGTGGCAAAAATCCGGGTTATCATCGATGATCAGAACTCTGGCCATATGCGGGTTCCTTTAAAGGGTTCGGGGTCGCTCCGCTCCGATACACCCGCCGGATCACCTGGGAAATCTCAACCATGCTGAAAGGCTTGTGGATGAAGGCAGCGATACCGTTATTTTGGAGCAGTTCTGTTGAGACTTCAACGCTGTATTCATCCAATACACCGCTGCATAGGATAATGGGAATATCCGGCCGGCACTTTGAAATCTCCTTCGAAAGCTGCAACCCTGTCATCGACGGCATGATTTGATCGGCGATAATCAGACTGTACCCGTCCGGATCCTGACGGAATGTTTCCAGAGCTTGGTTGCTTTCCAAACAACTGACGACGCTGTAACCCAGGCGTTCCAACAGTTTTTTGATGGAATAGAGCATGTCCATATCGTCGTCCACCAGCAAAATACGCTCGTTGCCCGTTTGAAGTGATGCCGCAGCCGGTAGACTTGTCGTTAGGGTTTCTTCGGCCACAGTGGGAAGATACACATTGAAGGTGCTCCCCTTGGCAGGCGCGCTTTCAACGGTGATGACGCCGCCATATCCTTTGATAATACCGTGGGCAACCGAGAGTCCCAACCCGGTGCCCTCGCTCGGTTTCCGGGTGGTATAAAACGGTTCGAAGATCCGGTTGAGATCCGAAGGGTCCATTCCA